>Ga0181526_10000028_pt1 | contig 156921 bp, 150 predicted proteins | sample PEATcosm2014_Bin_35_FD_119750 | JGI IMG/M metagenome (GOLD analysis project Ga0181526, IMG submission 119750) | Peatland microbial communities from MTU Mesocosm Facility, Houghton, MI, USA - PEATcosm2014_Bin06_30_metaG | ecosystem: Environmental > Terrestrial > Soil > Wetlands > Peat | place... | reverse complement strand
GACGGGCGCCAATGTGCTGGTCGCGATCTTCGCCGAGCGCGAGAGCCACGCCGCCTATTTCCTGCAAGAGCAGGACATGACCCGCTACGACGCGGTCAATTACATCAGCCACGGCATCGCCAAACGGCCGGGGATGTCGGAAGCGCGCCCGGTGCGCGGCTCCGATGAGGAGACCGACGCCAAGTCCGGTGACGAGCCGAAGAAAAAGGGCGATGCGCTCGACGCCTATTGCGTCAACCTCAATAAGAAGGCGCGCGAGGGCAAGATCGATCCGCTGATCGGCCGCGAAGCCGAGATCAACCGCACCATTCAGGTGCTGTGCCGGCGGCAGAAGAACAATCCGCTATTCGTCGGCGAGGCGGGCGTCGGCAAGACCGCAATCGCGGAAGGTCTCGCCCGCCGCATCGTGCACGGCGAAGTGCCGGACGTGCTGCGCAATGCGACCGTGTTCGCGCTCGACATGGGCACGCTGCTGGCCGGAACCCGCTACCGCGGCGATTTCGAGGAGCGGCTGAAGCAGGTCATCAAGGAGCTCGAGGCCTATCCGGGCGCCATCCTGTTCATCGACGAAATCCACACCGTGATCGGCGCCGGCGCCACCTCGGGCGGCGCCATGGACGCGTCGAACCTGCTCAAGCCGGCGCTCGCCTCGGGCACCGTGCGCTGTGTCGGCTCGACGACCTACAAGGAATACCGCCAGTATTTCGAGAAGGACCGGGCGCTGGTCCGCCGCTTCCAGAAGATCGACGTCAACGAACCGACGATCCCGGACGCCATCGAGATCCTCAAAGGGCTGAAGCCTTATTTTGAGGATTATCACAAGCTCAAATACACCAACGACGCCATCAAGGCGGCGGTCGAACTGTCGTCGCGCTACATTCACGACCGCAAGCTGCCCGACAAGGCGATCGACGTGATCGACGAGTCCGGTGCGGCGCAGATGCTGTTGCCGGAAGGCAAACGCAAACGCACCATCGGGCTCAAGGAGATCGAGACCACAATCGCCACCATGGCGCGCATCCCGCCGAAAGCGGTGTCGAAGGATGACGCCGAGGTTTTGCGAAACCTGCAGGAGACGCTCAAGCGCGTCGTCTACGGCCAGGACAAGGCGATCGAAGCGCTGTCGGCCTCGATCAAGCTGGCGCGTGCCGGCTTGCGCGAGCCGGAAAAGCCGATCGGCTGCTACCTGTTCTCCGGTCCGACCGGCGTCGGCAAGACCGAAGTCGCCAAGCAGCTTGCCGCCACGCTCGGCGTCGAACTGATCCGCTTCGACATGTCGGAATATATGGAGCGCCACACCATCTCCCGGCTGATCGGCGCCCCGCCCGGCTATGTCGGCTTCGATCAGGGCGGCTTGCTCACCGACAGCATCGATCAGCATCCGCATTCGGTGCTGCTGCTCGACGAAATCGAGAAGGCGCATCCCGATCTGTTCAACGTGCTGCTGCAGATCATGGATCACGGCAAGCTCACCGATCACAACGGCAAGCAGGTCGACTTCCGCAACGTGATTTTGATCATGACCACCAATGCCGGCGCCGCCGACATGGCAAAAGCCGCGTTCGGCTTCACGCGAGCCAAGCGCGAAGGCGACGACATGGAGGCGATCACCAAGCTGTTCGCGCCGGAATTCCGCAACCGGCTCGACTCCATCATCACCTTCGCGCATCTGTCGCCCGAAGTGATCGCCATGGTGGTCGAAAAATTCGTGCTGCAGCTCGAGGCCCAACTGGCTGACCGCCAGGTGACTATCGAACTGACCGACGAGGCCACCCAATGGCTGATTGCCAACGGCTATGACGAACTCATGGGCGCCCGGCCGATGGCGCGGGTGATCCAGGAGCACATCAAAAAGGCGCTCGCCGACGAGGTCTTGTTTGGCAAGCTCAAATCGGGCGGCCATGTGCGCGTCATCGTCATCACCGGCGAGGACGGCAAGGCGACGCTTAGCTTTGATTATCCGGACGGCCCGGTGAAGCCGCGTCCGGAAAAGCTGCCGGAGCCGCGCCGCGCCAAGGCGAAACGCCGCGCCTCGCCGCGCAAGAAGCCGCCGAGCGCGGACGGCTCGGGCGGCGGCGGCGACAGCCCGCCGCGCCGCGGCACGGTGCCGAAGGTGCCGCTGGTCAAGGCCTGAGCGCATACCTTCTGAACTGGGCGAGGGGGAAGGCCGTGAGCCTTCCCTTTACGCTTTTTTGCGCCGCCGGGACTGGCGCAGCTTCCGCGCCGCCGCCATTTTGCGCCGGCGTCTCGCGGCCTTGGCGCGGCACGGCACGCATTGGCAACCGCCATTGTCGACAAAATAGAGATAATATTCCCGGCCGTAGTCGATGGTGATTTCTTCGTCGGGTTCGATCCGGCGCGAGGCGATGAACACGATGCCGCCATTGCGGCCGACGGCCTCCGCATTCGGGCGGCACGAATGATTGATGTAGCGCGCCAGGTTCCAGCGCGGCGAGCCGTCGATGGTGCAGCGCTTATTGACCACGAACAGATATTTCGCGCCGCGATCCTCGTAGCGCGCGGCTTCTGTGTCCGACAGGCGCCGGCCGCGATAGGTCGCTATATATTCCCTGCGCCGGATCGGCTTGATGGCGAATAGCCCGAGCCCGGTCCGCGACCGGCCGATACGGAATGGACGTGACGGCATCGGCTGCAATTAACCGCCGATTCGCGTCATGTCATCCATACCGGCGGCAATCATCCACTACGAACTGGATCGGCGCCGGCGCGACGGTTGGGGCGAAATCAGGCGATGTTATTCTTCGAGGAGAGAGCTCGGCAGCTTGAAGCGTTGATGTTCGTTGGGGCGAGGATCGAATTGCGCCAGATTGCCCGAACCCATGCACCTACTTTCAGCAGCATAGTGCACGCCGTAGCGGGAGCCCTCGTATAGCGCGCGAGCATGAGCGAACACGTGCCGGCGTCCGGCTTTGTCGACGTGAAGGCGGACCATCTGTCCGCAGATCGGACATGGCGTTCTTAAGGGGTGAAGGCGCTGCCGGCCGAGGAGCTTGAAGAGCTCGACGACCCATACGGACAGATGCCGCATGTCCGTCTCCTCCGAAGATTCCGGCTACTAGGGCACAACTCTGTGTCAAAAAATTGATGCAGGCTCGTTCAATGCGCTCGCACCCGCGGAATTTTCGGCGCAGCCGCGCCGAAATCCCTAAGACGGCCGGTGCCGTTTCAACTCGCTTGCGTACCAGATCGCTAGCATCGGCAACGTCGCCGCGACGCCGAAAAAAAGCGGCAGTGCGCCAAAACGGTCGATGATGAGCGCGCCCACGGCGACCCCGGCCGTCTGGCCGACATAGAGCGCGGAGGAGAACAGCGCTACCGCCGTGCCGCGCGCTTCCGGGGTCATCTGCGTGGCGTTGGTCTGCAAGGTATTGTGCAGCATGTAGAAGCCGAGCCCGATCGCCGTCGTGGCGATGGGCGCGAGCCACCACACCGGTTCGAGCGCCAATTGCACATAGGCGGCGGTGAGCACGAAGGAGCCGCCGATCGCCATCCTGATCTGGCCGAGACCGCGGACGAAGAGCTTAACCAGCGCGGCGTAAATCAGCCCGCCGATGCCGAAGCAAGCGACCGTCAGGCCGACTTTGGTGAAACTGATGCCGAACCGCAGATGCAAATCGGCGCCCACATAAGCGAGCGCGCCCCAGGCCAGCGCGCCCTCGATGAAGGCCGCGATGATGACGATGCGGGCGAACGGATTGGACAGGACGGCGCCATATTCGGCGACGAAGCCGCGCGCGCTCCCACGCGCGTGGCGGGAGGCGCGCGTCAGCGGATTGGTGCCGAGCTCATAGACGAGGCCGATCGCGGCGAGCGCGAACATGGCCGAAAGCACGAAGAACACATTACGCCAGCCGACGAGGTCGCCGAGCACACCGCCGGCGGCCTGGCCGAACAGCTGGCCGAGGATTTGTCCGGTGAGATAGCGGGCGAGGATCGGCTGCAGCTTGGCGCGCGGCGTGACGTCGCCCACATAGGCCATCGAGATCGGGATCACCCAGCCCGCGGCGGCGCCGGTGGCGAGCCGTGCCATCGCCAGCTCCGGCAATGTCGAGATCGTGCCGCAGATCGCCACCAGCACGGCGGCGATGGCGCAGGTCAGCGCCACGGTGCGGTATTTGCCGAAACGGTCGCCGATCGGACCGATGATGAGCTGCACCGAGCCGTGGGTCACCGCATAGGCGGTAATGACCAAAGCGGCGAGGCCGACGGTGGTATGGAGGTCGGCCGCGATCTGCGGCAGGAGCGAGTCCATCACCCGCACTTGGGCTTGGCTGGCAAAGCCCGCGACCGCGAGCAGCACGATCGAGCGAGTCGGCGTCTTATAATCCGGGCGTTCGGTGGACGGCGGCGAGTACAGCACGCGTTGGCTTCGCTCGATTGGCATGGGAATACGCCGGAACCGGCGCAGCGTTGACAGTCAACGCGGAGCGGGCTTTCTACCCCGCCAAATGGCGAACGCGAAATGATCGAAAACAGATACCAGCCAAGCGCCGTCGAGACCCGCGTCTATGCGGAGTGGGAAAAGGCCGGCGCGTTCCGCGCCGGCCGGCCGGAGCGCGCCAAAGCCGAGCCCTATTGCGTCGTCATCCCGCCGCCGAATGTCACCGGCTCGCTGCATATGGGCCACGCGCTCAACAATACGCTGCAGGACATCCTGTGCCGGTTCGAGCGCATGCGCGGCAAGGACGTGCTGTGGCAGCCCGGCACCGATCACGCCGGCATCGCGACCCAGGCCGTGGTCGAGCGCCAGCTCATGGAGCGGCAGGAGCCGAATAGCCGCGCCATGGGCCGCGAGGCCTTCATCAAGCGCGTCTGGGAATGGAAGGCGGAATCCGGCGGCACCATCATCAGCCAGCTCAAGCGGCTTGGCGCCTCCTGCGACTGGTCGCGCGAGCGTTTTACGATGGACGAGGGTCTGTCGCGCGCGGTGATGAAAGTGTTCGTCGCGCTCTATCGCGAGGGGCTGATCTATAAGGACAAGCGGCTGGTTAATTGGGACCCCAAGCTCAAGACCGCGATCTCCGATCTCGAAGTGCAGCAGGTCGAGACCAAGGGCCACCTTTGGTACATCAAATATCCGATCGAAGGCAGCGACGAATTCATTATCGTCGCGACGACGCGGCCGGAGACCATGCTGGGCGACGTCGCAGTCGCGGTGCATCCCGACAATGAGCGGCTTAAAGCTTTGATCGGCAAGCACGCGATCCTGCCGCTGGTCGGCCGCCGCATTCCGATCATCGCCGACGACTACGCCGATCCTGAGAAAGGCTCGGGCGCGGTCAAGATCACGCCGGCGCACGACTTCAACGATTTCGAGGTCGGCAAGCGGCACGGGCTGCCGTTGGTCAACATCTTCACGCCGGATGGAAAGTTGAAATCGTCCGATTTTGACGACCTCGCATTTGGCCACCGCGCATCTGGCCCAACTTCGCCCGACGCGACTTTGGCCGACGAGGACGCGGTTGTAGGAGTACCTACATTCGAACAAATCCCGCAAGCCTTGCGTGGCCTCGATCGTTTCGTGGCGCGGAAACAAATTGTCGAGCGGCTTGAGGCCCTTGGCCTCATCGACAAGATCGAGCCGACCACCCATGTCGTGCCGCACGGCGATCGCTCCGGCGCCGTGCTCGAGCCGTTCCTCACCGACCAATGGTATGTCGACGCCAAGACGCTGGCGCAGGACGCCATCGCGGCGGTGCGTGAACGCAAGACCGTTTTCGTGCCGACACAGTGGGAAGCGACCTTCTTCAACTGGATGGACAACATCCAGCCGTGGTGCGTGTCGCGGCAGATCTGGTGGGGTCATCAGATCCCGGCCTGGTACGGGCCGGACGGCAAAATCTTCGTCGCCGAAACCGAAGACGACGCGGTCGCAGACGCGCTCGCGCATTACACCGACATCGAGGAGATCACGGCCGAAGACGGCCACGACATCGCCGCCGATCCGGAGCGGCGCGCCGGTTTCGCCCGCGACTACATCAGACGCGACGACGACGTGCTCGACACCTGGTTCTCCTCGGCGCTGTGGCCGTTCTCGACGCTCGGCTGGCCGGACGCGACGCCGGAGCTGAAGCGTTTCTATCCGACCTCGGCGCTGGTCACCGGCTTCGACATTATTTTCTTCTGGGTCGCGCGCATGATGATGATGGGGCTGCACTTCATGAAAGAAGTGCCGTTCCGCGACGTCTATATCCACGCGCTGGTGCGCGACGCCTCCGGCGCCAAGATGTCGAAGTCGAAAGGCAACGTCATCGATCCGCTCGAACTGATCGATGAATATGGCGCCGACGCACTCCGCTTTACGCTCGCGGCCATGGCGGCCCAGGGCCGCGACATAAAGCTTTCGGCGCAGCGCGTCGAAGGCTATCGCAATTTCGCGACCAAGCTCTGGAATGCGGCGCGCTTCGCCGAGATCAACGGCTGTGCCCGCGATCCGGATTTCGATCCGCGACACGCCAAGGAAACGCTCAATCGCTGGATCGCGCATGAGACCGCAAAGGCCGGGCGGGAGGTGACGGCGGCGATCGAGGCCTACAAATTCAATGATGCGGCGAGCGCGATCTACCGCTTCGTGTGGAACGTCTATTGCGACTGGTATCTCGAGCTGATCAAGCCGGTGCTCACCGGTCCCGACGGCGCCGCCAAGACCGAAACGCGCGCCGCCGCCGCCTGGGCGCTCGACGAAATTCTGAGACTTCTCCACCCGTTCATGCCGTTCATCACCGAGGAACTATGGAGCGTGACGGCGGAGCAGGGCGCCAAGCGCGACCACATGCTGGCGCTCGACGCTTGGCCGCAGCATGACGCGCTTGACGACGCCGAGGCGGAGGCGGAAATCGGCTGGGTCGTCGACCTCATCACCGCCATCCGCTCGGTGCGGGTCGAGATGAACGTCCCGGCCGCGACGACGATGCCTTTGGTGTTGGCCAACGCGTCGCCGCAAACTCAGACCCGCGCCCGGCTGTGGGCGGAATTCGTGCAGCGCCTCGCACGCATCGCCGACATTTCCTTCGCCGACGGAGTCCCGCAAGGCGCAGTTCAACTCGTGGTGCGCGGCGAAGTCGCTGCGCTGCCGCTGAAAGGCGTGATCGATCTCGCCGCAGAGCGCGCCCGCCTCGCCAAGGAATTGGCCAAGGCCGATGCCGATATCGCCCGCGTCGACGCCAAGCTCGGCAATCCGAATTTCGTCGCCCGCGCGCCGGAGGAAGTCGTCGAGGAAGAACAAGAGAAACGCGCGGAAGCGCTGGCGCGCAAGGCTAAGATCATCGAAGCGCTGGAGCGCCTCAAGGGCGCGACGTAAGGACATTGTCGTGAAGATCTTTCTCGCCGGCGCTACGGGGGTCATCGGACGCCGATTGACGGCGCTCCTTCGCGCCGCCGGGCACAGTGTGGCCGGCACGACGCGATCGGCGGTCAAGGTCGAGGAGTTGAAGGCGCGCGGCATCCAGCCCGTCGCCGTCAACGTGTTCGACGCGGACGCTTTGCGCGACGCGGTCGTCAGGGTGAAGCCTGACGTCGTCATTCATCAGTTGACCGATCTGCCGCAGCTTCCTGATCCGTCGCAGCTTGCCGAAATGGTTAAGATCAACAGCCGGCTGCGGATTGAGGGTACCGCCAATCTTGTCGCCGCGGCGCGCGCAGCGGGTGCGCGGCGCCTCATCGCGCAGAGCATCGCGTTTGCCTACGCGGCCGGTCCCGAGCCGCATCGCGAGACCGACCCGCTGGCGGCGGCCGAGGGCGACGCGCCGGCCGCGATCACGGCGCGCGGCGTGCGCGCGCTCGAGGATGCAGTCCTCAACGCGCCGGGGGTCGACGGCATCGTGCTGCGCTATGGCCGGCTCTACGGTCCCGGCACATGGTTCGAGACCGCGAGCGGACGCGGGCCGCTCCATGTCGATGCGGCAGCGCAAGCGGCCTTCCTCGCCGTGACGCGGGGACGGCCCGGTGTCTACAACATCGCCGAGGACGACGGCGCGCTCACCGTCGACAAGGCTCGGAGCGAATTGGGCTTCGATCCGGCGTTCAGGCTCTCGGCGCAAAAGGCTTGCTGAGAAACCGCGAACCCTTTTCGCCGTAGCGCCAGGGCAGGTCGATGGCCTTGGTGATGCCGATGCGCGGGCCGGCCACGATCTCGACCGTATCTTCGCGCGCGAACAGCTCGAATGGTGCCCGGTTGAGCGCGAGCCCATTGTGCTTGCCGGTGATGCCCAGCGCCTCGCACAGCCGGCCGGGGCCGGAGCCGAGTAGCCGCACATCGGCAAGACCGCGTCTGCGGCGCATGGCGGCGAGCCCCTCGGTCGGCTCGATGGCCCGGATCAAGACGGCGCTGGCCGAGCCCGCAGCCTCGCAGACGAAGTTCAGGCACCAGTGGATGCCGTAGGAGCGGTACACATAGGAATAGCCCGGCGGGCCGAACATCACCGCATTGCGGTCGGTCGGACCGCGAAAACTGTGCGCTGCGGCATCGGTGTGGTGATAGGCCTCGACCTCGACCACCCGCCCGCCGACCCAATCAAACAGCAGCGTCGCGCCGATCAGGTCGGGTGCAACCTCATGGACGCTGCGGTTGAAAAAGCTGCGAGGCAGTCGTTTGGACACGGTTTTATCTGGTCAGCCGGGCGAACTTGGTAAACCACCTGTTAGGGCGCCACTTTGCGGGAGCTGAATCTGTGGCGCGGCGGCAACAGCTTTGGAACATTTTACCAGAACACAATCTAGCCACGCCCAAAGCCGTCTTTTGGCCATAGGATTTATTGAAACCGAAGACGACGGTAGGTCCGGCAGCGGATCTCAAGCCGTCGCGTGATGCCGGTCCGCGTTGTTGGGCCGGACGGGAGGGGCGAGGGGCCGGTTTGGGCCCGCATTAAGTAGATGGATGCAAAAACAGATTTGAAATTGCGGCTGCCGAGCCGCCACGCCACTGAAGGCGCCGACCGCGCCCCGCACCGCGCCTTCTATTACGCGATGGGGCTGACGCGGGAGCAAATTCATCAGCCGTTCGTCGGCGTTGCCACCTGCTGGAACGAAGCGGCGCCCTGCAATATCGCGCTGATGCGCCAGGCCCAGGCGGTCAAAAACGGCGTCGCCGCCGGCGGCGGCACGCCGCGCGAATTCTGCACCATTACGGTGACCGACGGCATCGCCATGGGTCATGAAGGCATGAAGTCGTCGTTGCCGTCGCGCGAAGTCATTGCCGATTCGGTGGAATTGTCGGTGCGCGGCCATTCTTACGACGCGCTGATCGGGGTCGCCGGCTGCGACAAGTCGCAACCCGGTATGATGATGGCGATGTGCCGGCTCAACGTGCCGTCGATCTATATCTATGGCGGCTCGATTCTGCCCGGCACCTTCAAGGGCAAGCCGGTCACCATCCAGGACGTCTACGAGGCGGTCGGCAAGCATTCGATCGGCGGCATGTCGGACGACGATCTCGAAACGCTGGAGCAGAACGCCTGTCCGTCGGCCGGTGCCTGCGGCGCCCAATTCACCGCCAACACCATGGCGACGGTGTCGGAAGCGATCGGACTGGCGCTGCCGTATTCGGCCGGCGCGCCGGCGCCCTACGAGATCCGCGACAAGTTCTGCATGCTGGCCGGCGAAATGATCATGGATCTGATCGCCAAGAACTTGCGGCCGCGCGACATCGTCACCCGCAAGGCTTTGGAAAATGCCGCCGCCGTCGTTGCCGCCACCGGCGGCTCGACCAACGCGGCGCTGCATCTGCCGGCGATCGCGAATGAATGCGGCATCAAGTTCGATCTGTTCGATGTCGCCGAAATCCTGAAAAAGACACCGTATATCGCGGATTTGAAACCGGGCGGCCGCTATGTCGCCAAAGACATGTTCGAAGCTGGCGGTGTTCCGCTCCTGATGAAGACGCTGCTCGACCATGGCTTTCTCCATGGCGACTGCATGACCGTCACCGGCCGCACCATCGCCGAGAACCTGAAATCCGTGAAGTGGAACGACGAACAGGCTGTGGTTTACCCGGCCAATAAACCGATCCTGCCGGGCGGTGGCGTGGTCGGCTTGAAGGGCAATCTCGCGCCGGACGGCGCGATCGTGAAGGTGGCCGGCTTGGAGCAATTGCAATTCACCGGCCCGGCACGCTGCTTTGATGGCGAAGAAGCCTGCTTCGACGCCGTGAAGCACAAAAAATACAAGGAAGGCGACGTGCTGGTCATTCGCTACGAGGGTCCGAAGGGCGGTCCCGGTATGCGTGAGATGCTGTCGACCACTGCCGCGCTCTATGGCCAGGGCATGGGCACCAAGGTCGCGCTCATCACCGACGGCCGTTTCTCCGGCGCCACCCGTGGCTTCTGCGTCGGCCATGTCGGCCCGGAAGCGGCAGTCGGCGGGCCGATCGGGCTCATTCGCGACGGCGACATCATCAAGCTCGATGCCGACAAGGGCACGCTCGAGGTGGAGCTTTCCCAGGACGAACTCGCGCGGCGCGCCAAGCAATGGAAGCCGCGGCCGGAAGAATTCGGCTCCGGCTATTTGTGGAAATACGCCCAACAGGTGGGACCCGCCCGGCAGGGCGCGCTCACCCATCCGGGCGCAGCGGCCGAGAAGGCTTGCTATGCGGATATCTAACGGCATAGCGCGGCTGGCGACTTGCGGACTGGCGCTCGGCTTTGCTGGCGGGCTTTGGCTCGGCGGCCGATCGCCATTGGCGCCGGAGCAGGCCTTCGCCTTCGACGGCACGACTTCTCCGAGCACGGCGGCACTGTCGCCGACCGATGGGTTGCGCCCGGGCGCCCGCCTACCGGCGACCAGCGAGCAGGCGAAAGCGCTGACCGCGCTGCAATATGCGGCGGATCAGGGCCAGCCCGTCGCGCAATGGAAGCTTGGCCATATGTATGCCGAGGGCGACGGCGTTCCGCATGACGATCTGCGCGCCTTCGATTATTTCAGCCAGATCGCCAATACGCATCCGGACGAGGCCCCCGGCACGCCGCAGGCGCGCTTTGTGTCAAACGCGTTCGTGGCGCTCGGCCATTACTATCTCACCGGCATTCCCAATTCGAAGATCGTCGCGGATCGCGAGCGGGCGCGCGACCTGCTGGGCTATGCGGCGACCTATTTCGGCGATGCCGAAGCTCAATACGAACTCGGCCGGCTTTATCTGAACGATACGCCGAACGATCCGCACCAGGCGGCGCGCTGGTTCCAATTGGCCGCGACCAAAGGCCATTGCCGCGCCGAAGCGGCGCTGGGCGATATGCTGTTCCAGGGCCAGGCGGTGCCGCGCCAAGCCGCGCGCGGCTTGATGTGGCTTACGCTGGGCAAGGATTGCGCCGGCACCGACGAGAGTTGGGTCAAGCCGATCTACGACAATGCTTTCCAGCATGCCAGCGATGACGAGCGCGCTATGGCGCTGGTCTATCTGGAAGACTGGCTGAAGGGCCGGCGGGACTAAAAGCCGAATTCGACGATGCCGCGGCGCGGCCGCGCGGCACCACGCTTCGGTGGCGCCGGCGACGGCGAAGCTTTCGTTATGGGCAAGGATGATATTGCCCGTCGAAGCCCAGATACATTCCGGTCGATGGATTGTACGAGCGGAAGCGGGACTCGCAATAAGCGACGGTGTTTCCGCCTGGCACGACAACCGGGCTCGGCGCGACCGCGTAGCCGTACGGTTCGTCGGCGTAGCCCGGGTAATAGTCGTAATAGCGCGGGGCCCAGAGCGGCGATGTTGCCGCCGCAACCGCGCCGCCTAGGACACCGGCGGCGACGGCGCCGCCCCAGCCCCAGCCGTGATGCCAGCCCCAGGGCGCCGCAGAGGCGGGCGCGGCCGTTGCCACCACACTGCATGCGGCGAGCGCAATCGCCGCAATGCCGCTCAATAGTCTTGATCTCATATCCGATCTCCCTTGCTTGAAAGTTCCAAATTGTCGGAGCCCGCGCACGGCAGATGACCGTGTCGCTGCTGGTTAAATCTGCGGGTCGGATTGTTGTTCCCGGGCGTGCGGCTGCGATGCCGCCGTCGGCAAAGCTTGCGGGCGGCTATGGATAAAATGCCGCAACCAATAGCCACACCGGGACCGTACCGGCGCGCGCTGTTGCGCATCGATTTTCGGATCGATCGAGGATGCGGTCGAACGATTTTCCGACGCCGCACATAGCGGGTGACGCCGGCCTTGCTGCGTCCGCTAAAAGCCGAAGAATTTCTCGCGCAAGGCGTCTTCGTATTTTTTCTTCGCAGCCTTGACCTTGCTGCGAATATCGTCCTCCGCAAAATGCGCCGCCTCCCATTTATCGACTTCGGCGATGGTGTGGTTGACCGACGCGAGCGCTTCTTCTTGCTTGATCGCGGCTATCCATTCCTCGACCGCGGCCTTATAGGCCGCCTGCATGTGATCGAGTTCCGAATTATCGTCGTCCATTAGACACCTCGGCGGTTGCCGCTAAAGATTAAAATCCCGGGATTTACGGTAAAATCAGACACCGTAATGAGCGATTTTAAGATCGCTGGGATCGATGAAATAATTGCGACAGGCCGCGCCGTTACTCCCAAATCTAGCTGCGCCGGCGCGGGCTAGACGGGCTTCGCCTCGATATCCAGATCGATCCACACCGGCACGTGATCGGACGGTTTTTCCCAGGTCCGTACATGGCGGTCGATGCCGGCATGTTTGAGCTTGTCGGCGGCGATCGGTGATAGCAACAGATGATCGATGCGGATGCCGTTGTTTTTTTGCCAGGCGCCGGCCTGGTAATCCCAGAAGGTATAAAGGCCGGCATCGTCGCTGGTGGCGCGGACGGCGTCGGTCAGTCCGAGATTGACCAGCGCGCGGAACTCGTCGCGCGTCTTCGGCAAAAATAATGCGTCGCCGGTCCAGGCCTGCGGATTTCGCGCATCGGCCGCGGTCGGAATGACGTTATAGTCGCCGGCCATGATCAGCGGCTCTTCAAGGAGCAGCCGTTCGCGCGCATAGGCCCGAAGCCGCTTCATCCAGCCGATCTTGTAGGTGTACTTCTCAGTATCAGGCGGATTGCCATTGGGCAGATAGATGCTCGCCACCCGGACCGCGCCCGTTGCGGTCGAAACCACGCCTTCGATGAAACGGGCGTGATCGTCCTTTTCGTCTCCAGGCAGGCCGCTTGAAACTTCGTCGAAAGGAAATTTGGACAGCAGCGCGACACCGTTGAAGGTCTTTTGGCCGTGGACGGCGAGATTGTAGCCGAGCGCTTCAAATGGCTCGCGCGGGAAGGCGTCGTCGACTGTTTTGGTTTCCTGGAGGCAAACGATGTCGGGCGCACGCTCCTTGAGCCACGTCACCGCGGAATCGAGCCGCTGCTTGATCGAATTGACGTTCCAGGTGGCGATGCGCACGGCAGCCTGCGCGATTAAAGCGCGAAACTCGTGCCGCAGCCGCACGACGCTGTGGCCTGCGGATTGTTGATCTTGAACGATTGCCCGATCAGATCGTCGACAAAATCGATTTCGGAGCCCGCCATGTAATTAAGCGAGACCGGATCGATCAGCACGGTGGCGCTACCCTTCTCGATGACGACGTCGTCGTCGGCGCGGCTCTTTTCGGTGTCGAATTTGTACTGGAAGCCGGAGCAGCCGCCGCCTTCGACGGACACGCGCAGCATGGTGCCTTCGGGCTCGCGGCCGAGGATTTCGCCGATTTTCTGCGCCGCCCGTTCGGTCACGGTGACGTTGGCAGACATTCTCGTCTCCGTTATTGCGGCCGCGCTGTGGACATATCGGCTTCGCTGTGGAAATCGACGATTCCGGCGCGGGTGTTAGGATAGTTAAGTGCGGCCCCCGCTAAGGTCAATTGGCCGGGCAGGCGTGCCGACCGGCCGGATATGGGCCATGGAAGCTGCAACGGAAGCCGCCACATCCCGCGCGCCCTACGCGTGCGATCCGGAACGAAGCCGCGGTAGGCTTCATCCCGAGCCTGTCAGCAAGAGCCGCAGCGCTTTTCGCCGTGACTGCGACCGCATCATCCACTCGACCGCCTTCCGCCGCCTCAAGCACAAGACCCAGGTTTTCGTCTTCGACGAAGGCGACCATTACCGCACCCGGCTGACCCATACGCTCGAAGTGACGCAAGTAGCCCGCGCCCTGGCGCGGCGGCTTCTTCTCGACGAGGACCTCGCCGAGGCGCTGGCCTTGGCGCATGATCTGGGTCATCCCCCATTCGGCCATGCCGGCGAGCGCGCGCTCGATGCCTGTCTGGCCGATTTCGGCGGCTTCGATCACAACGCTCAGACGCTGCGCATTCTGACCGCGCTGGAGCGGCGCTACCCGGCTTTCGACGGCCTAAACCTGTCCTGGGAAACGCTCGAGGGTCTGGTCAAGCACAACGGCCCGCTCACCGACCGCGCAGGCGCGCCGCTCGATCGGTATCGCGTGCATGGCGTACCGGCGGTCATCCTCGATTATGTGCGGCTGCAAGACCTGCAACTCTGGAGCTTTGCCGGCGCCGAGGCCCAGCTCGCGGCGGTCGCCGACGATATCGCCTATGACGCCCACGACATCGATGACGGGCTGCGCGCCGAATTGTTTTCGCTCGACGACATCGCCGCAGTGCCGCTGCCGGGCCGGCTGATCGCGGATATCCGCGTTTCCTATCCGGGCCTCGACGACCATCGCCTCGGGCACGAGCTTGTCCGCCGGCTCATCGGGCTCCTGATCGACGATGTTGTCACCGAAACCGGCCGCCGCCTTGCGGCGCTCGCGCCGCGCTCGGCCGACGCGGTGCGGGAGGCGCCGGCGGCCATTGCCGGTTTCTCGGCGACAGTCGGCGTGGAGGACCGCGCTATCAAAAGCTTCTTGGAGAAGCACATGTATCGGCATGCCCGGGTGATGCGGGTGATGGACCAGGCGGCGGGCGTCGTCCGCGACCTCTACGCGCGCTACCGCGCCGCGCCCGGCGATCTACCGGGCGAATGGCAGGACGGGTTTCCCGGCCTCGATGAGACCGCGCGCGTCCGCCGCATCGCCGATTTCATCGCCGGCATGACCGACCGCTACGCGCTCGCGGAGCATCACCGGCTTTTTGACTCGACCCCCGAATTGCGTTAGGCGCGCGGCGCACCGTCCTCGGTCCATGACCAGAATAAATGGCCGCCAATAATATTTTCGCCGAAATACTGGCGCGCGTCCGCAGCGCGACCGATGCCTTGATCGCCGAGGGCGTCTTGCCGGCCGGCATCGACCGGTCGCGGATGAGCATCGAGCCGCCGCGCGATCCTTCGCACGGCGACATGGCGACCAATGTCGCCATGGTGCTGGCCAAGGATGCCGCGCGCAAGCCGCGCGAACTCGCGGAGGCGGTGGCGGCAAAACTCCGTGGCGACGCCCTCGTCGCCAAAGTCGATATCGCGGGTCCCGGCTTCATCAACCTCACGCTTAAGCCAGAGGCTTGGGTGGAAGCGCTGCGCGACGCGGTCAAGGCCGGTACCCAATACGGCAAGAGCGATATCGGCGGCCGCGTTCCGATCAATGTCGAATATGTCTCGGCCAATCCGACCGGCCCAATGCATGTCGGCCATTGCCGTGGCGCCGTGTTTGGTGACGCGCTGGCAAGCCTGCTCGCCTTCACCGGGTTCAAGGTCACGCGCGAATACTACATCAACGATGCCGGCGCGCAGGTCGATGTGTTGGCGCGGTCCGTTTTCCTGCGCTACCGCGAAGCGCTCGGCGAACAGATTGGCGCCATTCCGGAAGGGCTTTATCCGGGCGACTATCTGAAGCCGGTCGGCGCGGCGCTGGCGGCCGAATACGGTGATGCGCTGAAAGCGCAGCCCGAGGCCCAGTGGCTCCCGGTCGTGCGCGACCAGGCGATCGGCATGATGATGGCGGCGATCCGCACCGATCTCGCCGCGCTTAATGTCAGCTTCGACGTCTATTACTCCGAGCGTTCACTGATCGCGGGTGCGGTCGATCGCGTCGCCGAGACGATCGAATGGTTGCGCCGGCACGGCGAGGTCTATGAAGGCCGTTTGCCGCCGCCGAAAGGTGCGCCGGTCGAGGACTGGGAGGACCGCGAGCAGACGCTGTTCAAATCAACGGCGTTTGGTGACGACGTCGATCGCCCGCTCAGGAAGTCGGATGGCTCCTACACGTATTTCGCCTCCGACATCGCCTACCACGCCAACAAGATCGGCCGCGGCTTTAAGGCGCTGATTGACGTCTGGGGCGCCGACCATGGCGGCTACATCAAGCGTATGCAGGCGGCCGTTGCCGCTTTGAGCGAGCGCAAGGCCGAGCTCGACGTCAAAGTGGTCCAGCTCGTGAAACTCCTGCGCGCCGGCCAGCCGGTCACGATGTCGAAGCGGGCAGGGGAGTTCGTGACTTTACGTGAGGTAGTGGAAGAGGTGGGACCCGACGCGGTCCGCTTCATGATGCTGTTTCGCAAGAACGACGCGGTGCTCGAATTCGATCTCGCCAAAGTGCTGGAGCAATCGCGCGACAATCCGGTGTTCTACGTCCAATACGGCCACGCTCGTGCGCAATCGATCTTCCGCAACGCGCGCGCGGCGTTCCCTGAACTCCCGGCCGACCCCGCCGCGCTGGTCGACGTCGCCAAGGTCGAGCAGCTTTCGGACCCGGCCGAACTCGCGCTGATGCGACGTATTGCCCTTTATCCGCGAATCGTCGAGGCTGCCTCGCTGGCGCACGAACCGCACCGAATTGCGTTTTATCTGTTCGACTTAGCAAGCGAATTTCATGCGCTTTACACGCTCGGCAACGCATCGCCACATTTACGCTTCATTATCCAGAATGATCGACAAATGACCGAGGCGCGGCTTGTGCTGGTGCAAGGTGTTGCGACCGTGCTCGCGTCGGGGCTAGCGCTGCTCGGAGTCGGGGCGCCGGACGAAATGCGGTAATGCCGCGCCGGGCGTGATGCGCCGTGTAATACGCCGTTTCAATCGCGTGGCTTGGTGTCCCGCCTGAACGAGGCGAACTTAATGGCCGACAGCAATTTCCGTTCTTATCGCAGCCACGATCCGCTCGCGCGTCCGGGCGATCGCGGGCCGGCGAGCGCCCAGCTCGCCGACCCGCTCGCCGAGCTTGCGCGGTTGATCGGGCAGACCGACGCGACGGAGCCGTTCGGGCGTGGCGCGGCGGCGGAGCCTGTGGCTTATGCGCCTGAGCCGACCGGCGGTCCGGATTGGGCGGCCGACGATCGCTACACCGAAGCGAGCGCGCCTGAGGCTGAGGGCTATGGCGATTCCTACCCAGAGGAAGCCGAGCGCTTCGAGGAAGAATTCGCTGACCCGCCGCGGGACCGATTTCCCGCGCCTCGCCTAGACGGCGGTCGTGACGACAGCCATCGTTATGCGACGGCGCAGCCGCGTGTCCGGGACGACATAGCGCCACCGCAGGCGTTCCAGATCCCGCCCTTCCTGCCGCGCGCGCGCGACGGTCGTTACGATTACGATGACGACGAGCAAGCCGGACCGGACGATCAAGCCAGCGCGGCGGAGGACTACGAGGACGAAGCACCGAGCCCCCGCCGCCGCAGCGGCTTCGTCTTGGTCGCGGCTATTCTCGGTCTCGCCGTGCTCGGCACCGCGGGCGCTTTTGCCTATCGGTCGATGTTCGGTGGCTCGATGCTGCCGTCGCTGCCGCCGATCATCAAAGCCGACACCGGCCCGACCAAGATCATGCCGAATGCAGGCACCGCCCAGGGCAGCGCGTCGGACCGGGCCAGTGCGAGCGGTAACGGCTCCGCCGAGAAGCTCGTTTCGCGCGAAGAAAAACCGGTCGATGTACCGCCGCCGGTGAGCACGGCGCCGCGGGTGGTTTCGACCATTCCGATTTTCCCGGCCCCGGACGCGCAGTCGCCGGGCGGGTCCGGCTCCATCATGCCGAATAGTCCGGCCGCGGTCGCGCCGATGCCGGTGCAGTCCGCGCCGCCGCCGGCGAATGCGCCGGCCGTTCCGCTGGCCGCGGCATCGCCGCCCTATGCGCCGGCGGCATCGAGCGAGCCGAAAAAGATCCACACCGTCCCGATCCGACCCGATCAGCCGGGCGGCATGGATGCGTCTGCCACGCCTGCGGTGGTGCCGCCGCCCGCTGCAGTTCCCGCGCCGGTGCCCGTCAGGGCAGCAGCAGCGGCGCCGCGGCCAGCGCCTGCGGCCAGGACTGCGCCGGCCCCGCTGGCCGCCAATGCACCGCTCTCGATCCTTCCGGGCCAGGCGGATCGGCCGGCGCCCCCGCGCACCCGGACCGCTCTCGCCGAGCCCACCCCGCTCAGCCACCCGGCGGTGGCCGAGGCGCCGGCGGCAGCGGGCGGCGGCTATTCGGTGCAGGTGAGTTCGCAGCGCAGCGAGGCCGAAGCCCAGGCGGCGTTCCGCGCGTTGCGCGCGAAATATCCGGCCCAACTTGGCGGCCATGAGCCGACGGTTCGCCGCGCCGATCTTGGCGCCAAGGGGGTGTTCTACCGAGCCCTGGTCGGCCCGTTCGCCTCGATGGAGCAGGCCGCAGGCATGTGCTCGAGCCTGAAAGCCGCGGGCGGCACCTGCATCGTCCAAAGGAATTAACGGCCTCGCGCTTGACCCCCCTGTCCGACGCGGGCTAAGCGGCCGTAATGCGTGCTTTCATTACCGGCCTCGCCGGACCTGCGCTCACGGCGGAGGAGCGACAGTTCCTCAAGGAGGCCGAGCCTTGGGGGCTGATCGTTTTCAGCCGCAATGTGAGGACACCCGAGGCTCTGCGCCGTCTGATCGGCGAATTCCGTGACGCCGTCGGCCGCGATGCGCCGGTACTGATCGACCAGGAAGGTGGGCGCGTGCAGCGCCTGGGTCCGCCGCAATGGCCGAGCTATCCGCCCGGAGCTGCCTATGGGGCGCTCTACGACCGGGACCGCCAGATCGGGCTCACCACCGCCAAGCTCGGCGCGCGGCTGATCGCGGCCGATCTTGCGGCGCTCGGCATCGACGTCGATTGCGCGCCGCTTGCGGATATTCCGGCGGCCGGAGCCGATCCGGTAATCGGCGATCGGGCCTACGGCATGACGGCGGACAAGGTCGCGGCCATCGCTGCGGCAATTGCGGCAGGGCTATTGGAGGGGGGCGTTTTGCCGGTCCTCAAACACATTCCCGGCCACGGTCGTGCCACGGCCGACAGCCACGAACGGCTGCCCGTGGTCAGCACCGACCGGGCGACGCTTGAAGTCACCGATTTTGCCGCCTTCCGGGCGCTCAAGACATTGCCCCTGGGGATGACTGCACATGTTGTGTTTACGGCCATCGACCCGGTCGCGCCGGCCACCTGTTCGGTCACTATAGTGAAGGACGTGATTCGTGATTCGATTGGGTTCCGGGGCCTTTTGATGAGTGACGATGTTTCCATGGGCGCATTGACGGGTTCGCTCGGCGACCGCGCGCGGGCAGCTCTCGGCGCCGGCTGCGATATGGTGCTGCACTGCAACGGCAAAATGCCGGAGATGCGGGCAGTCGCGGCCGAGACTCCGCGCCTTGCCGGCGAGGCGGCGCGCCGGGCCGATGCCGCGCTTTCTGCCCGTAAGTCTCCGGCGCCGATCGATCTTGCGGCAGCGCGGGCCGAATTCGGAAGCCGCATGGCGTCTGTCTGGCAACCGGCACAGGCCTCCGCATGAACGCCGAAGATGCCAACGCCAATTTGGGGTTCGAAGCCGACGTCCTGCCGGAGCGGGCCAGTGACGAGCCGGCGCTCGTCGTCGATGTCGAGGGCTTTGAGGGTCCGCTCGACCTGTTATTGACGCTGGCGCGTCAGCAGAAAGTCGATCTCGCCAAGATCTCCATTCTGGCGCTTGCCGACCAGTACCTCACCTACATCGAGGCGGCGCGCAAAATGCGGCTCGAAATCGCCGCCGATTACCTCGTGATGGCGGCTTGGCTCGCCTACCTGAAATCGCGCTTGCTGCTGCCCGGCCACCATCCGGCCGAGGGCGCGAGCGCTGAAGATCTGGCGAACGCGCTGGCGCAGCGGCTGCGCCGGCTCGAAGCGGTCCGGCTCGTCGCCGAGCAATTGCTCAATCGGCCGCAGCTCGGGCGCGACGTATTTGCGCGCGGTCAGCCCGAGCCGATCGCCGAGATCAAGCATCCGGAATGGACGGCGACGCTCTATGACCTGCTGTCGGCCTATGCGAGCCGCCGGCAGACTAAGTCGCGTGCCTTCGTGCGCATGGCCAAGCGCACCGTCTGGTCGCTGGCAGAAGCGCGCGAGGCGCTCGAACGCCTGATCGGGCAGTCGCTCGACTGGAGCCCGCTCGATCAATATCTCATCGCCTATCTGGTCGAGCCTTCGATGATCCCGACGGTGTTGGCGTCAAGTTTCGCGGCCGCGCTCGAATTGGTGCGTGAAGGGCACCTCGAAGCGCACCAGCAGGGCGCGTTCACGCCGCTCTTTCTACGTAAAAAGCAGCACGCGGGCGGTGGTGTCATCGCGGCAGATCCGCCCGCGGAATTAGGTAATGGGTAAGAGGGAGACCGAACCAATGGCGCAGGTCGCAGAGATGCGTGTGATTATCGGCGACAAAGACCAGAACGAGGAGGCGGCGCCCGATCGCGCCGAGGCACTGCGCATCCTCGAAGCGCTGTTGTTTGCCGCCGAGGCCCCGCTCGACGAAAAGATTCTGGCGGCGCGCCTGCCCGCAGGCGTCGATGTTCGTGGGCTGTTGCTGCAATTGCAAAAGGAATACGAGGCGCGCGGCGTCAATCTCGTTCGCGTCGCCGGCAAGTGGACGCTACGCACCGCGAGCGACCTCGCCTGGCTTCTGACCCATGAATCCACCGTCACGCGGAAACTGTCGCGCGCTGCGATCGAGACGCTCGCCATCGTCGCCTATCATCAGCCGGTGACGCGCGCCGAGGTCGAGGAAATCCGCGGCGTCAGCACCTCGAAAGGCACGCTCGACGTGCTCCTTGAGACCGGCTGGGTGCGGCTGCGCGGGCGCCGCAAGGCGCCGGGCCGGCCGGTGACCTACGGAACCAATGAGGCGTTCCTGGCGCATTTCGGGCTCGAGGCCCTCACCGATCTGCCTGGCCTTGACGAACTCAAGGGTGCCGGCCTCGTCGACACTTCGCTATCGGCCGATTTCTCGGTGCCGGTTCCGTCCGACGACCCGGCGCTGCGCGACGACGAGGAGCCGCTGGGACCGGAGGACCTCGATCTCGGCCTGGCGCCGCCGGCCGAGCGCCGCGAGGAATAAAACGCTCGGCATATCGGTCTTGCTTCCATCTTGCCCCGAAATGGGGCGGATTCGTCGTTAAGCCTGCGGCTTAGCGACGTGCCGGTTGCGCTTGTTTTTGCCGGTCCCGACGCCTAGTTTCTGGCTAAAGTCGGCAGGTTGCCGCGGGGCGGGCGCGAACAGCGTCGAGCGTTACGGCGGACGGAGGTTTTCATGGGCTCGTTGAGCATCTGGCACTGGTTGATCGTCGGCGCCGTACTCCTGCTCGTCTTTGGCGGGCGCGGGAAGGTCTCCGATCTGATGGGCGATGTCGCCAAGGGCATCAAGTCCTTCAAGAAGGGCTTGTCCGAGGACGAGACCGCCGAAACCGCTCCGAAATCGGATGCGCCGATCAAGACCATCGATCATCAGGCGGCGGCCGACATCAAGCGGCGGGTCGAATCCGAGAGCAAGGTCTGATCCTCGCGGTGTTTCCGCGCTCGCGGTGATCGCGGCCGCCAAAGCAGCCTTGATCTTGCAAGTTCGATCGGCGGTCGCGGCGGTAGAATTGCTATGTTCGACATCAGTTGGACTGAATTTCTTCTCATCGGCATCGTCGCGCTGGTGGTCATCGGGCCGAAAGAATTGCCCGGCGTGATGCGCACCATGGGGCAGTGGACCCGTAAGGTCCGCGGCATGGCGGCCGAATTCCAGGGTCAGTTTCAGGAAGCGATGCGCGAAGCCGAAATGGCCGACCTGAAGAAGCAGGTCGACGATATGGCGAGCGATTTGACCAGCCTCGATCCGCTCAAAAGCGTGCGCGACGACATCGAGTCGGCTGGCAAGGACATCGAGAAATCGCTCGCCGAGCCCAAAGGCCCCGAGCAGGCAGCCGCGCCGAGCGCCGATGCGGCGGTCGGAGAGATCGCGGCGCCTGCTGCGGAGGAGTCCGTCGCGCCGTCTGCCGATGCGGCCGCAGTGCCAGCGCCGGGCGAGCCTTTGGAGCTCAAGCCGGAGGCGGCCGCGGTTGCCGATGAGGCTTTGCCGACGCCGGCCCCGACGTCCGAGTCGGCAACGGCTGCCGTCGATTCCGAAAATACCGAGCGCACGGGATGAACCGCGAAGACGAAGACAAGGAGATCGAGGCCACCAAGGCGCCCTTGATGGAGCATCTGGTCGAGCTGCGCTCGCGGCTCATCAAGGCGATTGCTGCCTTCTTCCTCGCCTCGATCGTTTGTTTTTTCTTCGCCCGCTACATTTTCAATATTCTGACCTGGCCCTATATCTGGATCGCCGGACCGGAAAATTCTAAATTCATCTATACGGGGCTGCTCGAATATTTCGTCGTGCAGCTCAAGCTGTCGCTGTTCGGCGCGGCCTTCGTCGCCTTCCCGGTGATCGCGACCCAGATCTATATGTTCGTCGCGCCGGGCCTCTATCGCAACGAGAAGAAGGCGTTCCTGCCTTATCTCATCGCTACGCCGATCTTCTTCGTGCTCGGCGCCATGGTGGTCTATTTCGTAGTCTGGCCGATGCTGGCGCGGTTCTCGCTCAGCATGCAGCAATTGGGCGGCCCCGGACAGGCGACGATCGAGCTTCTGCCCAAGGTCGAGGACTATCTCGCCTTGATGATGAAGCTCATTCTCGCCTTCGGCATCGCGTTTCAGCTGCCGGTGATCCTGACCCTGCTCGGGCGGGTCGGCATCATCACCTCCGACCAGCTCAAGGCGAAGCGGCGCTATTTCATCGTCATCGCCTTCGTCATCGCCGCCGTGCTGACCCCGCCCGACGTTTTGAGCCAGATGTCGCTTGCGCTGCCGCTGGTGGCGCTCTACGAGGGCTCGGTCTGGTCGGTGCGCATGGTCGAGCGCCGCATGGCCGCCGAACGCGCCGCCGCGGCGGCGAAGCCCGCGGAGTGATTGGGTATTATTGTAATCGTTGATTCGTCATGCCCGGGCTTGACCCGGGCATCCACGTCTTGAGCCATCACCTATGCACGACATCAAATTCATCCGCGAAAATCCCGAGGTTTTTAAGCGAGGTCTCGCGCGTAGAGGACTCGATGCTAATGAGATTTTTGGGGAGATCGAACAGCTAGATAACGAGCGGCGGACGAATATCGCCCTGGTTCAAAAATGGCAAGAAGACAGAAATCGAAAATCTAAAGAGATTGGACTTGCCAAGGCCGCCAAAGATGAGGCGCGCGTGGCTCAGCTTATGGAAGAAGTTTCAAGGCTTAAGAGCGATATTACGAACGCGGGGGCGCAGGTTTCAGACGAAGCGAGCGGAAAACTAAAAGACAGGCTTGCGGAAATTCCCAACCTTCCGCTCGACGATGTCCCCGACGGCAAGGACGAGAAAGATAATATCGAGCATCATCGTTTTAGTGCAAGGCGCGAGTACGCCTTCTCACCGAAGCAGCACTTCGATCTCGGCGAGGCTCTTCGCCAGATGGATTTTGAGGCCGCGGCCAAACTATCTGGCGCGCGTTTTGTCGTTTTGAAGAAAGGTCTCGCGCGGCTTGAACGCGCGCTAGGCCAATTCATGTTGGACGTGCATACAAGCGAGCCGCACAATTATACGGAAGTGGATCCACCATTGATGGTGCGTGACAAAGCGATGTTCGGTACTGCTCAGCTGCCAAAATTTAAGAATGATCAGTTTCAAGTTCCTATGGCCGCGTTCGAAGAACTTATGGATGGCGTTAAGGCAAAGGCATTGGGACGATTGCCGATCGTTCAGGCCGAGCATGTTAAAAGTTTCGGTAGAGAGATGACCCCGCATGAGGCTATCGAAAGCTTCTACGGTGCGCTCAAAAACGACATGGACGAATATCGACAACTTTATGAAGAGCAGACCGGCGAGGTTTCACGTCTTTGGCTCATTCCCACCGCCGAAGTTCCCCTAACGAACCTCGTTCGCGAATCCATCGTCGACGAAGCCCAATTGCCGATGCGGCTCACGGCCTGTACGCCGTGCTTTCGCGCCGAGGCCGGTGCCGCCGGCAAGGATACGCGCGGCATGATCCGGCAGCATCAGTTCACGAAAGTGGAGCTCGTCTCCATCACCACGCCCGAGCAATCGAAGGACGAGCATGAGCGCATGCTGTCTTGCGCCGAGGAAATCCTCAAGCGCCTCGATCTGCATTATCGCGTGGTGACCTTGTGTACCGGCGATATGGGCTTCGCGTCACAAAAGACTTACGACATCGAAGTATGGCTGCCGGGACAGAACATGTTCCGCGAGATTTCGTCCTGCTCGGTGTGCGGCGAGTTCCAGGCGCGGCGCATGAATGCGCGCTACCGTACTAAAGAGGGCCGCAACGTGCGCCATGTGCATACGCTCAATGGTTCCGGCGTCGCTGTCGGCCGCGCGCTCATTGCGGTCATGGAGACCTACCAGCAGGAAGACGGATCGATAGCGGTGCCCGAGGCGTTGCAGGGCTATATGGGCGGAATGAAGAAGATCGAGAAATAAGAATGATGCCCGTGATCTATTCGCACGTTGCTCCCTCCCCCCTTGTGGGGGAGGGCGGGGAGGGGGGTCGGGAGGGGGGATCGCTCCCGTCGACGCCTGCGAGTCGCCTCCCGACCCTCACCCCTAACCCCTCCCCACATGGGGGAGGGGAACAGGATTGAGAAATGCGCATTCTGGTCACCAATGATGACGGCATCCACTCGCCGGGTCTCGATATCTGCGCCGAGATCGCGTCTGCCCTATCCGATGAGGTCTGGGTGGTGGCGCCGGAGCACGATCAGTCGGGCGTCGCGCATTCGCTATCGCTCAACGATCCGCTGCGGCTGCGCCAGGTCGGCGACCGGCGTTTCGCGGTGCGCGGCACGCCGACCGATTGCGTCATCATGGGCGCGCGCCATGTGCTCGACGGCAAGGACATCGATCTCGTGCTGTCCGGCGTCAATCGCGGCCGCAATGTCGGCGAGGACGTGATCTATTCCGGCACCGTTGCCGGCGCGATGGAAGGCGCCTTGCTCGGCATCCCGTCTGTCGCTTTGTCGCAGTCCTATAAGTCGCGCAGCGGCCAGCCGCCGCATTGGGACACCGGCTTACGCTATGCGCCGGACATGATCCGCCGCATCTTGTCTCGCGGCGTCCGGCGCGACGTTCTGATCAATATCAACTTCCCGGACTGCCGGCCCGAAGAGGTCAAAGGCATCGCCGTGACGCCGCTCGGGCGGCGCCGGCAAGAGCGGCTCCATATCGACAAGCGCATGGATGGCCGCGGCAATCCCTATTACTGGATCGCCTATTCGGTCCAACACGCCATCAAGCCCGAGCATGGTTCGGACATCGCGGCGCTGGAGGATCACTGCGTGGCCGTCACGCCGCTCAAGATCGACATCACCGACCAGCCGACCATGACGGGGCTCGCCGATCTCTTCGCCAAAGGCATTTAGAAGAGCCTTTAGCTCGCGGGCTGAGCTATCGCGGCATCGAGCGCCTGCGCCAGTGCTTCGACCTGAAACGGTTTCTGCAGTGTGGCAATCTCCGGATAGGCTTCCGGAACCCCACGCCGGCCATAGCCGCTCGCGAACACGAACGGCAGGCTGCGCTCGACCAAGATGTCGACCACCGGCGTAATGGGCTGGCCGTTCAGATTGACGTCGAGCAGCGCAACGTCGAAGTCGGCCTGTTTGGCGAGCGCCAGCGCCTCGTCGACCGTTCCCGCCTGTCCCGCGATAGTATGGCCGAGATCCTCCAACATGCCTTCGAGCAGCATGCGGATCATCAATTCGTCCTCGACCACGAGGACACGTTTGCCGGCTTTTTGGTGCGACGACATTCTCACCCTATTGCTTTTGGCGACGACATTAGCGGTCGTGAACGGACAAGCGCTATTAAATATCATATCCCGTCGCCCAGGCGGGGAATTCGACACCCAGTAACGCCCACCAAGTCAAATGGTTCCCAGGGTTCCCGGCGAGGATGCATTCGGTATAAGCAGGCATCAGGGGATGGTAGAAGCCCGGTGCAACCGCATGAAAGCGAGGTCGCGGTGACCGCAGAGCCGACAGCCGACGTCGAACGCATGGAGTTTCAGCTGGCTCTGCGGCGGCGTGGTATCAGCGATCAGGCCGTACTGCGTGCCATGGATGAGGTGCCGCGCGAATATTTCGTCACCCCGGATCTCACCGAAAGTGCCTATGCGGATCAGGCGCTGCCGATTGCCTGCGGGCAGACCATCAGCCAGCCTTTCGTCGTCGCCTATATGACCGAACAGCTCGCACTCGAGCCGCAGCACCGGGTGCTCGAAATCGGAACCGGATCAGGCTATCAGGCGGCCGTCCTGTCGCGGCTTGCGCGCGAGGTCGTGACCGTTGAGCGCTATCGGACGCTCGCCGACGCCGCGCGTGCCCGGCTCGAGACGCTGGGCTATGCCAATGTAACGGTTCTCGTCGGCGACGGCATGGCCGGCGCGCCCGAGCATGCGCCGTTCGACCGCATCATGGTGACGGCCGCCGCCGAGGCTATTCCCGAGGCGTTGACGGCTCAGCTCGTCGAGGGCGGCAAGATGGTTTTGCCGGTCGGGCCCCGTCACGACACGCAACATATCGTCAAACTGACAATGCAAAGCGGCGGTAAATTAACCTATGATAATCTTATTGCAGTGCGCTTTGTGCCGCTTTTACCGGGTCAAGCGCGCGAACTGTAACCATTAAGATACTTAACGGCCTTACGAAAAAAAGCGCGGCTTACTTAAAGCCCTGTTTACCGCAACGTTGTTTATTCGCTCGTCCATTGTTGCGTGCGAGTAAGTAACCATGTGCGCATCGCGTCGCTTGGCCATCTGGCCGCAACTCGTTGCTATTTCCTTAATCGGTATAGGGGCGGCCGGCTGCAGCGCCGATTCCGGGCGCTTCAACCAGGGCTTTAGCTCGAGCAATCCGCCGTCCGCGCGCAGCGACGTGACCGGCTCGATCCCGCAAACCGCACCCGCAAGCCGCATCGAGAGCCGGCCGCTGCCGCATCTGGCAGCCGCCGACGACGGCAGTTCCGGCGGCGGCCGCGGCATGGGCTCGTACCAGCCGGCAGGCAGCGAGGTCACAGGTTCGATCGTCGCCGCACCGCCGCCGCCAAGCTGGACCTGGGAAGGCGGTACGCCGATCGTGGTCGAACCCGGCGAGACTCTGGAGTCGATCGCGCGGCGGCATAGCGTTCCCGTCGCAGCCCTCGTCCAAGCCAATAACCTGTCGAGCCCGGCCGCAGTCTATCCGGGCCAACATCTGGTCATTCCGCGCTATCGCTCCGGTGCGCCTGAAACGCGCATGGCGTCGAGCCCGCCGGCCATGCCGGCGCCGGTCGGGCCGCCGCGCAGCGCGCTGGTCGCGCCCTCGGGCACGCATGTGGTGGCGCCCGGCGAGACGCTCAACAGCATCGCGCGGCTCTACGGCAAGCCGGTCATGGTCATCGCCAGGGCCAATAATATCGCGCCGGACACGATGGTGCGGGTCGGCGAACACTTGGTCATTCCGGAAATGCGCGAAGCGCCGCGCAATCTTTCGGCAGGTCCCGCTACGATTGCACCGCGCGCCGAAGCCTCCGCAGCGCCGCCGACCACATCCAGCGTCGCGAGCCTCGAGTCGCCGCACAGCGCGCGGCTCGCCTCGCCGACGCAAGCGGTTCCCACGACCGACAATGCCGTCAAGACCGCCGAGCCCGCAGGCGGCCTGCCGAGCTTCCGCTGGCCGGTGCGCGGCCGCATTATCGCGGCCTTCGGACCGAAGCCGAACGGCTTGCAGAACGACGGCATCAATCTCGCGGTGCCCGAGGGCACGCCGATCAAGGCCGCCGAAGACGGCGTCGTCGCCTATGCGGGCAACGAGCTCAAGGGCTACGGCAACCTGGTGCTGGTGCGTCACGCCAACGGCTTCGTCACCGCCTACGCCAATACCAGCGATATCCTGGTCAAGCGCGGCGATACCGTGAAGCGCGGTGAGGTGATCGCGCATTCCGGCCAGAGCGGCAACGTCACCTCGCCGCAGCTCCACTTCGAAATTCGCAAGGGAGCGACGCCGGTCGATCCGTCGCAATATCTGAATGGCGCCTGACGACGGACCGCAATCGAGTGACGACCAACAAGACTCGTTCTACTTGTCGGTTCTCTGCCGTCCGTCATCCGCCGTTCTGACGCCCAACCGACCGGCCAAATCCTGGACATATTGCCAAGCCACGCGGCCGGAGCGCGCGCCGCGTGTGGTCGCCCATTCGAGCGCCTCGCGGCGTAGCTCCTCGCCCTGAAGCGGGATGCGGTAGTGGCCGATATAGGCCTCGACCATGGCGAGATATTCGTCCTGGCTGCAGCGGTGAAAGCCGAGCCAGAGTCCAAAGCGGTCCGATAACGACACCTTCTCCTCGACGGCCTCGCCTGGATTGATCGCGGTCGAGCGTTCGTTCTCCACCATCTCGCGCGCCAACAAATGCCGCCGGTTCGACGTGGCGTAAAAGATCACGTTCTCGGGCCGGCCCTCGATGCCGCCTTCGAGCATGGTCTTCAGCGATTTGTACGAAGTGTCGTCGGCGTCGAACGACAGATCGTCGCAAAATACGATGAAGCGCTGCGGCGCGCTGCGCAACAGCCCCATCAGGTCCGGCAGCGTCTCGATATCCTCGCGATGAATTTCGATGAGCTTCAAGCCGGCCTCGGGATGCGCGGCACTGGACGAGGCGTGCGAGGCCTTGACGAGCGACGACTTGCCCATGCCGCGCGCGCCCCATAGCAGCGCATTATTGGCCGGCAGGCCGCGGGCGAAACGCTCGGTATTTTCGACCAAGAGATCGCGCACACGTTCGATGCCCTTCAAGAGCGACATGTCGACACGGTTGACGCGGCGAACCGCCGCGAGCTTGCGGCCTTCCGGGTGCCAGACGAAGGCCTCGGCGCCGGCGAAATCGGGTGCTGCCGGAGGCGGCGGGGCGAGGCGTTCGAGCGCGCCTGCGATCCGGGCGAGCCATTCCGCATCGCCATTGCCTGCGGCGCGCCGGCCGGACCCGCGCGCGGCACTCATTTTGGTCGGCTTTTTTGCGGAGCGCGGAGGAGATTTGGCCATGTTTGCACCGGGTTGCGGCGTTTCCCTTAGCGGGGCGGGCGCATAGCCGCAAGCTTCGCCTGACCCGGGCGCAGCGTTGCAATTAGAGGCACGGCCGTTATAGTCCGCGCGATTTTGCGCGCAAAAGCGGCCCTTCATCCCGGGCGGCGCGCATTTCTGCCGCCCCGTGGTCCCTGCTGGAGGAACGATGTTCATTACGCCTGCATTTGCGCAAAGCAACCCGTTGAGCGGCCTTTTAGGCGGCGATTCCGGCGGCATGATCACGTCCTTCATGCCGCTTATTCTGATTATCGTGATTATGTACTTCCTGGTGCTCCGGCCGCAGCAGCAGAAGGTCAAGCAGCACCAGGCGATGATCAAGGCGCTGCGGCGGGGCGATACGGTTGTCACCAATGGCGGTCTCGTCGCTAAGGTCACCAAAGTGGTGGACGACGACCAGATCGAAGTCGAAATCTCCGACGGCGTGCGCGTTCGGCAGATGCGCTCGATGGTGACGGAAGTGCGGGCCAAGGGCGAGCCGGTGAAATCGGCTGATCTTCCTCCCTCCAATTCGTCATCCGCGGCCGGGTAAGCGTCGGGGAGGGGGCCTAACCAGGACTAGCGAACTCCATGTTGTTTTTCACGCGGTGGAAGGCGGCGGCTATTTTGCTCACGGCGCTTGCCGTGTGCCTGTGTGCCGTGCCGAACTTCTTCCCCGAACATATGGTCAAGACTTGGCCGAGCTGGGCCCAGCGCCACGTCGTGCTCGGGCTCGATCTGCAAGGCGGCTCGCATCTTTTGCTCGAGGTCGATTCCGGCGCGGTCCGCAAGGAACAATTGCAATCGATCGATGACGATGTGCTGCGCGTCTTGCGCCAGGCGCGCGTTCCATTCACCGGCCGCGCCATACGCGGCAATGCGGTGGAAGTGCACATCACGCGCGATACCGATATCGACAATGCGCTCGGGAAGCTTCGCGAACTGGCGCAGCCGGTCGGCGGCTTTGCCGGCACGACCGGGCAGCGCACGATCGACGTCACGCAGAATGGCAGCGTCATCACGCTGACGCCGACCGATGCTACGGTCACCGAGCGGGTGCGCCAGGCGGTCGACCAGTCGATCCAGATCATCGAGCGGCGCGTCAACGAAATCGGCCTGGTCGAGCCGACCATCCAGCGCGAGGGCGCCGACCGCATACTGGTGCAAGTGCCGGGCCTGCAGGATCCGACGCACCTCAAGGAGCTTTTGGGCAAGACCGCAAAGCTCGATTTCCGCATGGTCGACTTGTCGATGACGCCGGAGCAGGCGGCGCAGGCGCACCCGTCGGATTCGGAAATACTCGATGGCGAAAAGGGCGACAAATACCTGATCGAGAAACGCGTGTTGGTGTCGGGCGCCGATCTGGTAGACGCTCAGCCCGGCTTCGATCAGCGCACCAGTGAGCCGATCGTCAGCTTCCGTTTCAACTCGTCGGGCGCGCGCAAATTCGCCGAGGCGACGCAAGCCAATGTCGGCAAGCCGTTCGCTATCGTGCTCGACAACAAGGTGATATCGGCGCCGGTGATCCGCGAACCGATCCTCGGCGGCTCCGGTCAGATTTCCGGCAGTTTTACCGTCCAGTCGGCGAACGATCTCGCCATCCTGCTGCGCGCCGGCGCGCTGCCGGCGCCGCTGACCATCATCGAGGAGCGCACCGTCGGCCCCGGCCTCGGCCAGGATTCGATCAATGCCGGCGAGCATGCGGCCTATGCGGGCGCGGCCCTCGTCATCGTCTTCATGTTCGTGACCTATGGGCTGTTCGGGCTGTTCGCCAATATCGCGGTCGCGATCAACGTCGCGATGATCTTCGGCGTGCTGTCGCTGTTGAGCGCGACGCTGACGCTGCCCGGCATCGCCGGTATCGTGCTCACGGTCGGTATCGCGGTCGACTCCAACGTCTTGATCTACGAGCGCATCCGCGAGGAAGTCCGCCACGGCCGCAGCGCGATTAACGCCATCGACGCCGGCTTCACCCGCGCGCTCGCCACCATCCTCGATTCCAACATCACCACTTTCATCGCCGCTGCGGTGCTGTTCTATATCGGAACCGGACCGGTGCGCGGATTCGCCGTGACGCTCGGCATCGGCATCATCACCACGCTGTTCACGGCCTTTACCCTCACCCGACTGATCGTGGCCTATTGGGTCCGCCTGTGGCGGCCCAAAGTTGTGCCCATCTAACCCGTCGAAAGAATCCTCGTGCGCCTTCTACGCATCGTTCCCGACGACACTAAATTCGATTTCATGCGCTTCCGGCGCATCAGCTTTCCGGTGTCGGCGTTGCTGTCGATCGCCGCCATCGCGCTATATTTCTTCCATGGGCTGAATTTCGGCATCGACTTTGTCGGCGGCACGCTGATGGAAGTGCAGACCAAGGCCGGTCTCGCCGATCTCGGCAAAATGCGCGCGACCATCGCCGGGCTCAAGCTCGGCGATTTCCAGTTGCAGCAATTCGGTGCGCCCGACGATGTCCTGATCCGCATCTCGGAGCAGCCGGGCGGCGACGAGGCGCAGCAGGTGGCGGTGCAGAAAGTGCGCTCTGCGCTCGGCGACGACGTCGATTACCGCCGCGTCGAAGTGGTCGGGCCGAGCGTCTCGAACGAGCTTCTCGCCTATGGGACCATCGGGCTGATGCTCGCGATTCTGGCGATTCTCATTTATCTTTGGTTCCGCTTCGAATGGCAGTTCGCGCTCGGCGCCATGATCGCCAATGTGCACGATATTGTGCTCACCGTCGGCTTCATGTCGCTCACCCATATCGATTTCGATCTCACCAGCATCGCGGCGCTCCTCACCATCCTCGGTTACTCGCTCAACGATACCGTGGTGATCTACGACCGCATCCGCGAAATGCTGCGGCGCTATAAGCGCATGCCGATGCCGGAACTGCTGAATGCTTCCGTCAACGCGACGCTGTCGCGGTCGATCGTCACCCACGTCACCGTGGCGATGTCGCTGCTCGCCTTGCTGCTGTTCGGCGGCCAGGCGATCCACAGCTTCACCGCGACCATGATGTTCGGCGTCGTGCTGGTCGGCACCTATACGTCGGTGTTCATCGCCTCGCCGATCTTGATCTATCTCGGCGTCGGCTCAGGGCGCCTGGGCGGCCCGGAAGAGCCCGAGGCGCCTTCTTTGGCGCCGACCCAAACGCCGGCGCCCGCCAGCCGTTCAACGCCGGGACAGCGGGCGCGGGCCCGGCGCTAGTGGCCGACGGGCCGCATCTGCCGCGCCAGGCGCCGATCGACGCGCATGGCGCCGGCGGCTTCCGCTTCGCCGGCATGTCGCATCGCGGATCGTTGCTCTGTCTTCCGGACGGCATCTGGGCCTGGCCGGTCGATGCCCCGGCTGCGCTCACCGAAGATGCGCTGTCTCCCGTCTTTGCGCGCGCCGGCGCGATGGATTTTTTCATCCTCGGCACCGGCGACGCGCCATGGCTCGTGCCGCAAAACTTGCGGGAACGGTTTCGTGCGGTCGGCCTGTCGGTCGATGCGATGCTGACCGGGCCGGCCATGCGCACCTATAACGTCATGCTGATGGAGAGCCGCCGCGTCGGCGCCGGGCTGATTGCGGTCGCGTGATATAGTCTCGCGTCATGCAGGATGCGTTCGCCCATTGCGCAGAAGTGGTCCGCCAGGGCGATCGCGACCGCTATCTCACGACGCTGTTTGCGCCTGCCGAACGGCGTGGCGCGCTCGCGGCGCTTTACGCCTTCAATGTCGAGATTTCGCGTGTGCGCGAACTGGCGCGCGAACCGCTGCCCGGCGAAATCCGCCTGCAATGGTGGCTCGACGTGCTCGACGGCGAGCGGGCCGAGGAAGCAACCGCCAATCCGGTGGCGGCCGGGCTGCTCGCGGCCATCGAACGGTATCGGCTGCCGCCGGGAAAGCTTGCCGACATCATCGAGGCGCGCCGCTTCGATCTTTATGACGAATATCTCCCCCACCTGGCCGATCTTGAAATCTATGCTTCCAGAACGTCGTCGGCGCTGATGGCGCTTGCGGCGCAAATCCTCGGCGTCGACGCCACTGCGGCCGCGGAACCTGCCGGCATCGCTTACGGCCTCGCCGGGCTGCTGCGCACCTTTGCGGTGCACGCCGCGCGCCGGCAGCTTTATGTGCCAGAGGAACTCCTCAAGCGCCACGGTGCGCAGGCCTACGATATTTTCGCGGGACGCACGTCGCCTGGCCTCAATGCCGCGCTCGCCGATCTGCGCGATCTCGCACGCCGTCATCTTGCGGCAGCGCGCGAGAACCTCTCAACGCTACCCGTGGAGACGCTGCCGGCATTTTTGCCTGTTGCGCTGGTACGGCCGGCGCTCGACCAGCTCGATCACGCGGACGCGTTCGCGCCGGCCGAGCTTTCGCCGTGGTGGCGGCAATGGCTGATCTGGCGCGCGGCGCGAAACCCGGCGCGGATTGCCGCATAGGAGGGGCTCCGTGAAATTTCGTCTTGCCGTTGCCGACCTAGATTCGCCTTCGTATTTCGTGGCGACCGCCGCGGCCGAACTCGGCTTTTTCAAAGCGGAAGGCGTTGATATCGAGCTCGAGCACGCATTTGGCGGCAAAACCGGGCCGGAACGGCTGCGCGACGGCGTCCTGCATTTTTTCGCCGGCCCGGCCTACTCGGCGACACGCGCCATGCCGGGCTGGAGGGGCGCAAAGATCCTGTGCGCATTGTCGCAATATTCTTACTGGTTCATGGCGGTGCGCGCCGATCTCGATATCAAACGCGGCGACCTCAACGCCCTCAAGGGAATGCGGATCGCGACCTCGATGGAAGCGCCGGTGCTTGGCCTGCGCTATTTGCTGGCCCAGGCGAATATCGACCTCGACCGCGACAAGGTCCGCATTGTCGCGACCCCCGCCGGCAAAAACGAACAGTGGCGCGGACGCAGTGGCGCCGATTCGCTCACGCAAGGCATTGCCGATGCCTTCTGGGGCAACGGCATGCGGGTCGCGATCGCCGAGAAACTCGGGGTCGGCAAGCTTCATCTGGATTTGCGACGCGGCGACGGGCCGCCCGGTGCGCAGTGGTACAATTTCGCGGCGCTGACGACGACCGAGCGGTTGATCGAGGAGCGTCCGGAAGTCGCAGCGGGCGCCATGCGCGCCATAGTGCGGGCACAGAAAGCTCTGAGGGCGGAACCGTCGCTCGCCGCGCAAATCGGCGGGCGGCTGTTCCCGCCGGAGGAAGCCGCGCTGATCGGCGGTCTGATTGCACGCGACGCGCCGTTCTACGACGCCAAGATATTGCCGGAGGCCGTGGACGGGTTGAACAAATTCGCAGCGGGGAATGGGCTTATCGCGGAGCCGGTGCCTTACGAGCGAATGGTAGCTACCCAATTCACTGGTCTCTGGATCGGTTGAGGCGTTTAAAATGCAAAACGGTCGCGCAGATTGCGCCGCTCGGACACGATCCGTCCGACAATGGCGCGCTCGGCGTCGGTCTTGACCAGCGGATCGATCAAATCGAGCTGGTTCATCGCCACGAGTTCAAGAATCTCGCTGCGTATGTCGCCTTTCGCATTGCGGGGCAACGTCTCGACGACCTGCAGGTGCTCCGGCCGCGCCGAGCCGAGAAAATCCAGCAGTTCGGCGTCGCTCGCCGTGCCTTCGACAAAGGCATAGAGGCCGGTGCCGGCGCGGCGGTCTGGATAGGGGACGATGGAGACGTCGCGCACGTTGGAATGAGTACGTAGTTTCGCCGCGATTTCCGGTGCCTCGCGGACAAAGCGTAAACCGCGCCCCTCGCGGTCGGTGAAATTCAAGCCGCGGGTGATGGCGTAATAGACTTTCTTGCCGGTCGCCATCCAGATGCGCGTGATCAGGGTTTTTCGCGCCAGCACGCGGCGTTCGGCCGAAGTGAGCGCGTCGGGTGCGTAGCGGCGCTTGTGCTTGAGGAGATGGCGCAGGTCCTCGTAGCGGGCGAGACGGAACAAGAACCCCCGGCGGCGGAAGCAAGCGGCGAGCTGGAAGTCGGTGAGGAAGGCGCGGCTATTGGCATAGAGCCAGTTCTGTTCCTTGGCGAGATCGTTGTGCGCTATGCCGGCCTGATGCAGTGCCCGCAGTGCCTTTTTTGCAGAACGGAAATAGGCCGTATCGCCATAAGGCTTCGCGATATGAAGCGGTACGCCGTCGATCCAGCCCCGCACCAAGACGCGGCGTCCGGAAAACAATAATGGCGGCGCGACGCCGAGCGGTCGGGCGATAGCAAGTGCGCGGCGCTCGCGGCGGAACAGCGCGTAGGCGAGCGGCAGGCTCCACCACGGCACCTCGTCGAGGCGGCGCAGCACGGCATCGACCTCGCCGCTCTCGGTGCGAAAGCGGCCGCGCTCGATGGTGGAGAACACATCGCGCTTGAGGATGACGCCGGAGTGCCAGCGCCCGCCGAGTTCCTGCATTGCCTCCGTCATGCGCGAAGCTTCTAACACGGCTGGTGTTATTCCGCCGCCGCAGGCAGCACGCCGGCCTGCCAGGCTTCGAGATCGGCAAGCGCGCGGGCGCACACCGCGCTCTTTTTGGCGACGGCTTTGGCGGGGCCGCGCAGGGTTTTTCCTGTGGGGTCCTTGGCCGGTACTCGCGAGAGTGGCGGAAACAGGCCGAAATTGATGTTCATCGGTTGATAGGAACGCGGCCCGGCTTCGATCGTCTCGACATGGCCGCCGGTGATATGACCGAGTAACGCGCCATGCGCGGTAGTCGGCGGCGGAATGAGTACGCCGTCGCCAAGCCGTTCTGCCGCGGCAAAGCGGCCGGCCAGGAGGCCGATCGCGGCCGACTCGACATAGCCTTCGCAGCCCGTGATCTGTCCGGCAAAACGCAGCCTCGGTGCGGCCTTGAGCCGGAGCGTGGCGTCGAGCAATTTCGGCGAATTGAGAAATGTATTCCGGTGCAGTCCGCCGAGCCTGGCGAACTCCGCTGTGGCGAGGCCCGGGATCGTCCGGAAGATACGGACCTGTTCTGCGTGTTTCAGCTTGGTTTGAAATCCCACCATGTTGAACAGGCTGCCGAGCTTGTTGTCCTGTCGCAGTTGCACCACCGCGTAGGGCTTGTTGTCGGGCTGGCGTCGATCGGTCAGGCCGAATGGTTTCATCGGCCCGTGCCGCAGCGTCTCGCGGCCGCGCTCCGCCATCACCTCGATCGGCAGGCAGCCGTCGAAATAAGGCGTCGACAGCTCGAAGTCGCGAAACGCCGTCTTGTCGCCGGCGAGCAGTGCATCGACAAAGGCGTCGTATTGAGCATGCGTCAACGGACAATTGATGTAGTCGGCGCCGGTGCCGCCGGGGCCCAGTTTATCGTAGCGCGACTGGAACCAGGCGATCTCGAAATCGATTGAATCGCGATGCACGATCGGCGCAATGGCATCGAAGAAGGCCAGCGCATCCTGACCGGTGAGGCCGCGCAGCGAAGCGGCGAGAGCGGGCGACGTCAGCGGGCCGGTGGCGACGATGACACTGTCCCATTCCTCGGGCGGCGCGCTTATTTCGGTGCGGTCGATTTCGATCAGGGGATCGGCTTCGAGCGCCGCGGTTATCGCCGCCGCAAAGCCGTCGCGATCGACGGCGAGCGCGCTGCCCGCCGGCAATTTGTGCAGATCCGCCGTGTGCATGACGAGCGACTGCAGCCGGCGCATCTCAGCGTGCAGGAGCCCGATGGCGCTACCCTCGGCATCGTCGGAGCGAAACGAATTCGAGCAGACGAGTTCGGCGAATTGTCCGGTCTTGTGAGCGGCAGTCGAGTGCTGCGGCCGCATTTCATGCAAGATCACGGGCACGCCGCGGCGCGCGAGCTGCCAGGCGGCTTCCGAGCCCGATAGTCCGCCGCCGACGATATGGACTGGACGTGAAGCTTGCATCGCAGGCAAACTAGGCCTCCGCCTTCGAGGGGACAACACCTCGGGACGAATGCCTGCCTGGGCGGTGTTAGCGGTGGGTACCGCAATGCAAGGAACCCCTGCATGCTTGAGGTGGTCAGGTCCCAAGCGCCGCTTAAAGCGGCGGTAGCCGGATTCGACGTCGAAATCCTGGCTGTAGCCACCGCCAACCCGCCGTATCGATTAAGCCAGCCCGACGCCGCCGCGCGCGTCAAAGCGCTTTATCCGCACCTGAAGGCGCTCTGGCGGCTATTCGACAATACCGGCATCGATTTTCGCTACAATTGCGAGCCGGTCGAATGGTATCTCACGCCGCATAGCTGGGAAGAGCGCACCGCATCGTTTCACAAGAACGCGATTGACCTCCTCGAGCAGGTGACGCTGAAGACGGCCGAATCCGCGGGCGTCGCGCTCGACGCGATCGACATGATCATCACCAACACGGTGACCGGCCTCGCCATTCCGAGCCTCGACGCCATGCTGATGAACCGGCTGGGGCTTGCGCCCACCATCGAGCGCCTGCCGATGTTCGGCCTCGGCTGCGGCGCGGGGATCGCCGGGCTCGCCCGGGCGAGCCGCATGGCGCACGCGAAAGACGGCGCCCATGTTCTGTTTCTCACCGTGGATCTTTGCAGCCTGTGCCTGCGCGTCAACGATCCGAGCCCGGCGATGTTCGTGTCGAGCGCTTTGTTCGGCGACGGCGCGGCGGGCATCCTGTTGCGCAATACGCGAGACGGTGCGCGCGGCGGACCGCGCATTCTTGCCACCGGCGAATGGTGCTGGCGTGAGACCGGGCACATCATGGGATGGGACATCAAGGACGACGGCTTTGGCGTCGTGCTGAGTCCCGAATTGCCGGCGCTGATGAGCGCGAAATTGGCGCCTGCCTTGCAGGATTTTCTCGATCGCAACGGTTTTCAGCTGTCGGACTTCAACGGCTTTCTGTTCCATCCGGGCGGCCGCAAACTGATCGAGACCATGGAAGGGGTGCTAGGGTTGACGCCAAAACAGCTCGAGCATTCGCGCGAGGTCCTACGCAATTACGGCAATATGTCGTCGGCGACCGCGCTGTTCGTGCTCGATCGCGCGCTGAAGATGGGCGCACGCGGGCCGCATTTGCTGGCCGCGTTCGGGCCCGGTTTTTCGGCGTATTTTGTCGTGGCCGATCTCTAGACCATGATGCAATTCGATTGAATCGGATCATGGTCCTGATTTTTCATTGGGATATGATCTTGTCCAAAAGCCGGGTTCGACTTTTTGGGATCACGCCCTAATGGATCTTGGCTGGAGCTCGGTCCTCCTCGGCTTCCTCACGGCGCAGCGCTTGGCGGAACTGTGGTGGGCTAAACGGAACGAAAGGCGGCTATTCGGTGCGGGCGGCATCGAATACGGCAAATCGCATCTGCCGCTCATGATTGCCGTGCATGCGGCTTGGCTGGCGGGGCTGTGGATGCTCGGCCGCGACCGCCCCGTCGATCCTATTTTTCTCGTGACCTTTGTTTTCCTGCAAATCGCGCGACTGTGGGTTCTGATCACGCTGGGGCCGCGCTGGTCGATCCGCGTCATCGTCATACCCGGCGAGAAGCTCGTGGCGCGCGGTCCTTACCTCCTGCTGCGCCACCCGAATTATGCAGTCGTCGTCGGCGAGATCGCGGTGGTGCCTCTGGCTGTGGGGTTGCCGGTCTTTGCGCTGGTCTTCTCCATTCTTAATGCGGCGGTGCTTGCCATCCGCATTCGGGCCGAGAATGCGGCGCTGGCATCGACCGTCGGTGACGGCCGGGAGCGGGTTGGCTCAAAATGACCGCTCTGCTATAGGCGGAGCATTGCCGCGCCGGTGGCGAGTCCGACCAAGATCGAGACAACCGGGGCCGCTGCCCGAGGTTTCGCGAATGTCAGTCGATGCCGATACCGTCCGCCGCGTCGCGCATCTCGCGCGGATCGCGGTCGCGGACGACGAAGTGGAGAATCTGAAGGGCGAGCTCAACGCCATATTGGCGTTTGTCGAACAGCTCGCGGAAGTCGATGTCGAGGGCGTTGAGCCGATGACCTCGGTGACTCCGATGGCGATGAAAATGCGCGAGGATAAAGTAACCGACGGCGGGATTCCGGACGCCATTCTCGCCAATGCGCCGGCCCATGAGCATCACTTCTTTCTCGTGCCCAAGGTGGTTGAATGATTAGCGAAGCAAATCGTTCAACCATCCCCGGGCGAGCGCAGCGAGACCCGGGGATCTTAACCCGCATACGGGGGACTTGAGTTCATGTGCATGGCCTGCGAACAAGATGCCATGTGGCTCGCTTATCTGGATAGCCAAGGCTTGCTGAAGCCGGACGATCCTGCCGCCGTCGAGGCGCTGTTCTCCGCTTTTCCAGTGCAGCCGCTGCCGGTGCAAGCCGAATGGGACAGTCCGACACCGGAAGCGCCCGCCAAATCCGCGCCGAATCCCGCGGCCAATAACCCATTTTCCTGCGACGACCCGACGGCCGAATGAGCGATCTGACCGCGCTAACGTTGGCGCAAGCGCGCGACGCGCTGCGCAAGAGGGAATTTTCCGCTTTTGAACTCGCCGGGGCGCATATTGCCGCCATCGAGAAGGCGCGAGTGCTGAATGCCTTTGTGCTGGAAACCCCGGACCGCACCCGCTCCATGGCGCAGGCGTCGGATGCCCGCCTGGCGAAAGGCGATGCCGGTCCGCTCGAGGGCGTTCCGCTCGGCGTCAAGGATTTGTTTTGTACCGAAGGCGTGCGCACGACCGCGGGCTCGCACATCCTCGATAACTTCGTTCCGACCTATGAGTCGACCGTCACCGCCAATCTCTGGCGCGACGGCGCGGTGCTGCTCGGCAAGCTCAACAATGACGAATTCGCCATGGGTTCGTCGAACGAGACGTCTTGTTTCGGCCCGGTCGTATCGCCGTGGCGCAGGCATGGCTCGGACGCAAAGCTGGTTCCCGGCGGCTCATCGGGTGGTTCGGCGGCAGCCGTATCCGCCGGTCTCTGTATCGGCGCCACCGGCACCGATACCGGCGGTTCGATCCGCCAGCCGGCGGCGTTTTGCGGCATCGTCGGGCTGAAGCCGACCTATGGACGCTGCTCGCGCTGGGGCATTGTCGCGTTCGCCTCCTCGCTCGACCAGGCGGGCCCCTTTGCCCGCACGGTGCGCGATTGCGCCATTCTTCTGCGCTCGATGGCCGGCCACGATCAGAAGGATACGACCAGTGTCGATCGTCCGGTGCCCGATTACGAGCGGTCGGTCGGCGGTTCCATCAAAAACATGCGCATCGGCATTCCGAAGGAATATCGAATGCCCGGCATGGCGCCCGAGATCGTGAAACTATGGGAGCAAGGCGCGCAGTGGCTCAAGGACGCCGGCGCCGAATTGATCGACATCTCGCTGCCGATGACCAAATACGCGCTGCCCGCCTATTACATCGTGGCGCCGGCCGAGGCATCGTCCAATCTCGCGCGTTACGACGGCGTGCGTTATGGGCTGCGCGCGCACGGCCGCGATATCATCGACATGTACGAAAAGACGCGCGCGGCCGGTTTCGGCAAGGAAGTGCGGCGCCGCATCATGATCGGCACCTATGTGCTGTCCGCCGGCTATTACGATGCCTATTATCTTCAAGCGCAGAAGGTGCGCACCCTGATCAAGCGCGATTTCGAAAAATGCTTTGCCGACGGCATTCACGCCATCCTGACGCCGGCGACACCGTCGGCCGCGTTTGCCATCGGCGAGAAAGGCAGCGCCGATCCGATCGAGATGTATCTCAATGACGTGTTCACCGTGACGGTGAATATGGCCGGACTGCCCGGCATTGCGGTGCCCGGCGGTCTTGATTCGCAGGGCCTGCCGCTCGGCCTGCAATTGATCGGCCGACCGTTCGAGGAAGAGACGCTGTTCGCGCTTGGCGCCGTGATCGAGCAGGCGGCAGGACATTTCAGCCCGGCGCGATGGTGGCTGCCGGCTTAGGTCGGTTGGACGTTGCCGCGATTGTCGATGGCGTGAGCGGAGCTCTCGGGAGGCCTGCTCTCAGCGGACGCCGACCCCTCGATGTTCAGAGCACGGCTTCGCGGCAGCGCCTCTGGATGTTCGCGCTGCACAAACGCGATCAGCTTCTCGCGCATTTCGGCGCATAGATCCGACGTGCTGCCGGCGGTTTGCGCGCTGAGCAGGAGGCGCACCTCGATCGAGTCTGGACGCGCATTCGTCACCTGGACATTGATGACCTTGCCGCCGCCTATGGTCGCTTGTTTGATCAATTCGGCGGCCTTTTGCCGGATGGCATCCACCGGGGCCGTGTAGTCGAGATAGAGCAACACCGTGCCGATATTCGCTGCCGCCTGTCGGGTCCAGTTGTAGAACGGCTGCTGAATGAAATAATTGAGCGGTACGATCAGGCGGCGTAGATCCCATAGCCGGATCACCACATAGGTTGCGGTAATCTCCTCGATCCAGCCGTACTCGTTCTGCACGGTCACCGCGTCTTCGAGACGGATCGGCTGGGTTATGGCGAGCTGAACGCCGGCAATGAGGTTGCTCAGAACCGGTTGCGCGGCGAGACCGAAGACGACGCCGGCCACGCCCGCCGAGGCGAACAGGCTGACGCCGTATTGACGTACCGCGTCGAATGTCATCAGCGCGAAGCCGAGAGTCAAAAGGATGATCACGGTATCGAGTACGCGGACCATGACGCGCACTTGCGTGATGTGCTTGCGCGCCAACAGGTTGTCTTCGACGTCGATACGAAAATTGAGCAGATAAAGATTGGCGGCGATGTGAAGACCCGTCAGCGCGATCCAACCGAGCACGCAGATGGTCGCAAGCGCCAACAGCCGCGCCAGCAAGTTCCGGGTATCGAGGTCGAGCGGCGCGGCAGGCAGCGCCACGGCAATGGCGAGGACGAGGAGCGCGAGCCGCGTCGGATTCTTGGTGGCGTCGAGAATGGTACGCAGATAGGGCCGCCGCCCGTGCAGCAGCCGGCGCAGTGCCGCGAGGACGGCGGCCTGAATAAGCCAAGCCACCACGACTGCGCTGACCAGGATCACAAAGGATACCGCCCAGGTCGGCGCGAAATTAAAGGCAGTGCCCAGTTGCCTCAGTGTCGAATGCAAATTTTGCGGTAAATCTTGCCACATGACACAAAATATTACGGGAAACGCTTTAAACAGCGCCGGGTTTCATGCGGCTTCGCGCTGGACACCACAGGCGCCGGGTGGCATCAAGAGCGCAATCTATCGTCGCACGGGCAGCCAGCAATGAAAACTTTTCTGCTGCGTTTGTTCACCTGGTGGAATGGCCAGACCTTCGGCACGCAGTGGTGGACGTGGCTCTACGGCGAATTCGTCGGCGAGGACGAGTTCGGCACGCGCTACTACCGAACCAAGGGCGGTAAAATCGATCCGACGCTGCTATTTGAACGGCGTTGGGCGGTCTATCGTGGCGTGGCGGAAGCCTCCAAAATACCCCCGAGCTGGCACGGCTGGCTGCATCACACAGTGGACCTGCCGCCCACCGAGGATGTCGTCACGCCGCATAGTTGGGAAAAGCCGCACCAGCCCAACCTGACCGGCACGCCGGCTGCGCATCGCCCCAGCGGATCGACCTTGGCCCAGGGCCGCCGGCCCAAGGCCACCGGCGACTACAAGGCCTGGAGTCCAAGCGGTCAGTAAATCGCATTCGGCGATCAAAGGGCTCAGCTTTTCACCGCTCGCTGGCCGCCGAATACTGATTCCTGATCCTGGAATTGCCTCATTCGACATGTTAACGGGGCACTGACGGGGCGGAGCGCAAAGCCGCCTGCAACCGGGCCACACCGAAATACATGCTCCGCGTCGCCACACTGATGGTCGTGATCGGCGGTACGCTGGCGGCCGGGCCGGCGACGGCGCAGTTCATTTTCAACGACTCGCCGCCGCGGCCGCCGGCGGATGTGCCGAACGGGCCGTTTCCGCCGCAGCCGCCGCCGGTGCAATATCCCGGTCAGAATCAATCGCCCGCCCCGCAATATCAGCCGCCACAACAGCAACCTCCGGGCGCCCAATATCCGACAGCCCGCGCGCCGTCGGGCATCCAGGCACAGCCGCTGCCGCCGCCGCCCGGCGCATCGCTGGCGCCACCGCCGGTGAGGCCGGCGAGTGCACCGCCGCCAGCCGCAGCCAATCCGCCGCCGGCGCCGGCCAATCCGCCGCCGCCGCAACCGGCGGACACGTCACCGCAGCCGGACGATACCGTCATCACCGAGACACCGACGCAGAAGATCGAGAACGCCCGCGCGGTCTTCTCCGGTCTCGACAAGATCACCGGCCGGACGATTTCGTTCGACGCCGCGATCGGCGAAACCGTGCAATTCGGAGCCCTGCAAGTCACCGCGCGGGCCTGTTACACGCGGCCGCCGACGGAAGCGACCAATACCGATGCTTTTGTCGAAGTCGACGAGGTGACGCTGCAAGGCGAAATCAAGCGCATCTTTACCGGTTGGATGTTCGCGGCTAGCCCCGGACTGCATGCCGTGGAACACCCGATCTACGATGTTTGGCTCACCGACTGTGCGCAGCCGCTCTCCGGGCCGGTCGCGCAATCCACGCCGCCCGCCATTCCAGCGCCGGTCCCCGCGGCTGCCGCCGCGGCGCCGAGCCCGAAGGGCGCACGCCAGCCGGCGCCGGCGCGAAAGCCGGTAGCGCCGCCTTCGGCGGCACCGGTCACCGACGATTAGACGAGTTCCAGCACCGTCGTACCGGGAATAGCGCGGCCGAGCGGCAACGCGCCGAAATCGGCTTCGCCGACCAGCGCCGCATCGAGCAGCTTGTGGTAGGCGGGACGCGGCACCTCGATGGCGCCGAAGGTGCGCAGGTGCTCGGTCACGAATTGGGTATCCAGCAGCCGATAATGGCCGGCCTTGAGCCGGGCAACGAGATGCACGAGAGCGACTTTTGAGGCATCGCGCTCGCGGTGGAACATGCTTTCGCCGAAAAACGCGCGGCCGAGGCTGACGCCATAAAGGCCGCCGACGAGTTCGTCGCCGTCATAGACCTCGACGCTGTGACAATCGCCGCGGTCGTAAAGCTTGCGGTAGAGATTGCGGATGCGGACATTGATCCAGGTCCGCGTTCGGCCGGGCGACGGCTCGGCGCAGCCGTCGATCACGGCATCGAAATCCCGGTCGGCCGTTACGGTGAAGCGATCGGAACGCACGGTGCGCGCGAGGCGGGCGGGTACGTGAAAGCGATCGAGCGGAATGATGCCGCGCTTTTCCGGCTCGATCCAATAGAGCGCCGGATCATCGGCGCTTTCGGCCATCGGGAAGATGCCGCAAGAATAGGCTTTGAGCAGCACCTCAGGCGTGATGTCGATCAGTGCGGACTCGCGGCTCGCCATGATCCTCGTTTAACCGCCTCGCGCCTCGTCGTTCAAGGGGCGCAGTTAACGGGCCGCAAAGCATAACTCCTAGGATTTTCGGAGAGCTTGAACGCTTCCACACATGCCGCGTTGGCTCCGAAGCGAAGCCTGGGGAAATTTGAGTCATGGATATGGAACGGAACCTGGACACGACAGGCGGGGTCGAACCCATTCACGTCCTCGTCGTGGAGGACGAGTTCCTGATCGGCGAATGGGTGGCGCAGTCGTTGTCGGAACAGGGCTTCGAAGTGCAGACCGTGAGCAATGCGGCCGATGCGCTCGACTGCCTTGCCTCGGCGACGGTCGATGTTTTGTTCACCGATGTAAATTTGCCGGGCGATATGGATGGCGCGGCCTTGGCATGGCGGGCGCGCGAAATGCGGCCGCATTTGCCGGTAGTCTACGCCTCGGCGTGGGCGACACTTCTCAAGCAGGATGCGCGCGTACCGGGTTCGATTATCGTGCCGAAGCCCTACGAGCCCGCGCTGGTCGGCCGGTTGCTCGCGGCAACGCTGCGGGCATCAGAGGCCGGCGTTCCGGTGTAACGGAGGTTGTTCGGAAGCTATTCCAATGTCGCGCCGCGGCCGAGAAATTCCTCGAGCCAGTGAATGTGGTATTGGCCGTCGATGATGTCCTTCTCCCGTGCCAAGGCACGAAACAACGGCAGCGTGGTCTCGATGCCGTCGACCACGAACTCATCAAGCGCGCGTTTGAGGCGCATCAGGCATTCGCTGCGGGTCTTGCCGTGGACGATCAGCTTGCCGACGAGCGAGTCGTAATAGGGCGGAATCGTGTAGCCGTGATAGACGGCGGAATCGACGCGCACGCCGAGCCCGCCGGGCGGGTGATAATGCACGATCTTGCCCGGCGACGGACGAAACGACACCGGGTTTTCGGCGTTGATGCGGCATTCGATGGCATGGCCGTGGAATTTGACGTTGCTTTGCGTAAGCGAAAGTTCGTTGCCGTCGGCGACGCGGATCTGTTCGAGAATGAGATCGATGTCGGTGATCATTTCCGTCACCGGATGTTCGACCTGGATGCGCGTATTCATTTCGATGAAATAGAATTTGCCGTCCTCGTAGAGAAACTCGACCGTGCCGGCGCCGAAATATTTGATGTCGCGCATCGCTTTGGCGACGGTTTCGCCGATCTGGTCGCGCGCGGCCAGATTTAGCGCCGGCGAGGGGCCTTCCTCCCAGACCTTCTGGTGGCGGCGCTGCAGCGAGCAATCGCGCTCGCCGAGATGAATGGCGTTGCCCTTGCCGTCGCCGAGGACTTGGATCTCGATATGCCGCGGCCGCTCGAGGTATTTTTCCAGATAAAGCGTGTCGTCGCCGAACGCGGCTTTGGACTCGGCCCGCGCCGAGGCAAGCGCCCCCCCGAGTTCCCCGGCATTGCGGACCACGCGCATGCCACGGCCGCCGCCGCCGGCCGCGGCCTTGAGCATCAGCGGATATCCGACTTCGCCGGCGAGAGTGATCGCTTCGGCGTCGGAGCCGATATTGCCGTCGGAGCCGGGAACAACCGGAATGCCGAGCTCCTTGGCGGTGCGCTTGGCCGCGATCTTGTCGCCCATCAGGCGGATATGCTCGGGCCGCGGTCCGATGAAATGCACGTTATGCTCGCCCAGGATTTCGGCGAAACGCGCGTTTTCGGAGAGAAATCCGTAGCCGGGATGCACCGCATCGGCGCCGGTGATTTCGCAGGCCGCGAGTAGCGCCGGAATATTGAGATAACTGTCCTTGGCGGCGGGCGGACCGATGCAGACGCTTTCGTCGGCAAGCCGCACATGCATGGCGTCTTCATCGGCCGTCGAATGCACCGCCACCGTCGCGATGCCGAGTTCTTTGCAAGCCCGTAGCACCCGCAGCGCAATCTCTCCACGGTTGGCGATGAGTATTTTTTCGAACATCGGCGGCTCGCCAACAGCGTCAGTCGATGATCAATAAAGGCTGGCCGTACTCCACCGGCTGACCGTCTTCGACCAGAATCTGGATGACCGTGCCGGGGTGCGGCGCGGGAATCTGATTCATCGTCTTCATCGCCTCGATGATGAGCAGTGGCTCGCCGGTCTTCACCTGGCTGCCGACTTCGACGAACGGCCGCGCGCCCGGGGCTGGACCGAGATAAGCCGTTCCGACCATCGGCGAGGCGACGGTGCCCGGATGTTGCGCGGGCTCGACCGCAGCGGCTGCCGTCGCCGTCGGCGCGACCGGGGTCGGCTCCGGCCCATAGGCCCGCATAGCGGGGGGCTGGCCATGGCGGGCGACGCGGATCGAGACGCCGTCGCGTTCGAACTCGATCTCGGTAAGGCCGGTTTCGTCGAGCAATTGCGCCAATTCGCGGATCACTTGGTGATCCACCGTGGGCGACTTTGCGGTGGCGGGACCTTCCGGCTTACGCGCCACGGCTACACCTTGGTGCCGGTTAGTGCGGCGAGGCCGGTGATGGCGAGCGCATAACCCTCGGTGCCGAATCCGCAAATCACGGCACGCGCCACCTTCGAGACATAAGAATGCCGGCGAAATTCCTCGCGGGCGTGGATGTTGGTGATGTGCACCTCGATAATGGGCGCCTTCAGGGTGAGGAGCGCATCGAGGATAGCGACCGAGGTCGTGGTAAAGCCGGCCGGATTGATCAGGAGACCGTTCGCCTGCTCGGCGCGGGCCTCGTGAATCCACTCGATGATCTCGCCTTCGTGATTGGATTGACGAAAGACCACCGTCATTCCGTGGCGCTGCGCCGTCGTCTGGCAAAGCTTCTCGACATCGGCCAGCGTGGCGCTGCCGTAGAGTTCGGGCTCACGGGTACCGAGCAAATCGAGATTGGGTCCATTGAGGACGTAAATCGTCGTCGACATCTAAAAGCTAATCCCGGCAAGGATCGGCGCCGACCGATCCCGGCGCCGCGTCCCTTATAGGGAAGGGGCCGGCAAAGGGGAAGCCGGCGCAGCCTCGGACTATCCCCGATCCCGCCCCGCTTTGGCACCAGCGGCTCGGCTACTTTTGTTCCGCCTTGAGCTTCGACTTCAACTCGTCCAATCCGACGGCGCCGACGATCAGCTCGTCGCCGACCACATAGCTCGGCGTGCCGTTCACGCCCAGCGCATCGGCGAGTTTCATGTCCTCGTCGATCGTTGTCTTCACCTCGTCGCTGTCCATATCCTTCTCGATGCGGGCCATATCGAACCCGACTTCCTTGGCAACGGCGAGCGCGCGCGCTTTGTCGGCCTGGCCGCGGCCGCCGAGGAGCATTTGGTGGAACTCGATATATTTCTTTCCGGTCGTGTCCTGCATCCGGGCGGCGACCGCGACGTGAGCCGCTTCCACCGAGCCCGGACCTAATACGGGGAATTCCTTGAGCACGAATTTCAGGTCGGGGTTGGTCTTCAGCAATTCGACCATGTCGGGAAGTGCGCGTTTGCAGTAGCCGCAATTGTAGTCGAAGAACTCGACCATGGTGATCTTACCCTGCGGATTGCCGAGCACGACCTGGTGCGGCGAGTTGAAGATGGTGGCCATATTGTCTTTGATCGACGTGCTCGCTTTGGCGGCCTCGGCTTCCTTCTGGTGCTTGTCCAGCGCATCCATTGCGTCCTGCAGCACCTCGGGATGTTGCACCAGATAGTCCTTGATGATGCTCTCGATGGCTTGCCGCTGGTCGGGCGAGAAGGCCTGTGCGGTCGTAGGCGCCGCGGGGCTTTGGGTCATCGGGCTTTGGGCCATTGGACTTGGCGTTGCTGCGGTCTGCGCCGTGGCCGCCGCCGGGAGCAACAGCGCCGCCACAACGGCGACCGAACGCAACGGATAGCGGGCAGCGATGAGATGAGATTTCATGGGGATGTCCTGGCGGTGTTCATTTGAAATTTGAAAAGCGGGTTGTCTTTCTGGTTCTTGTTGAAGGCGACGATATCGTCGGCGCGGACCCAGCCCGGCGAGCCGATCGGAAAGCGTTGCTTGGCCCGAGCCGCAAGCTCGCGCGCCGTCTTGTTGTCACCGCGGGCGAAGGCTGCCTGTGCCGAGGCGAGGTCGGCGTCGGCGAGATCGTTTTTGCGCCCATAGGCCATCGCGAGCGTCGTATAGGCATCACCTGATTCCGGCTCCTTCAACAGCGCGGTGCGCAGCACCGGGATCGCCTCGTCCGACAGCTGGGCGTCGTTGGTGGCGACAAGGGCCTGCGCCAGAAGAATTTGGATGAGGGCGGGGTTGGGCGCAAGCTGCACGGCGCGTTGCAGCGGCGCGATGGCCTCGGCCGGATGCGCACCTTCCAGCAAAGCCTGGCCCTTGAGTTCGTAGAAATAGGGATTATTCGGCATCGATTGAATGAGGCTGTCGATCTGCGCGATCGCGCTGTGCAAGTCGCCAAACCGGTAGGTCGAAATCGCCCGTGCGTATCTCGCCGGGAGGCTGGTGTCCGTCGACGGATAGCGCTGCAACACCGTCAACGGACGCTCGATGAAACCGTAGAGCTTCGCCCGCATCATGTCATGGCGAAATTGCAGTTCGGGCGGATCTTTCTTGTCCCAATACGGTGTTTTGACCAGCTCGGCCAGCGCCGCCATGCGCTCTTCCGGCATCGGATGGTTCTGTGCGTAGGGATTGGCCGTCTGCGCCGAAAACAGCGACTCGTCGGCGAACCGCTTGAAGGTGTCGTACATGCCTTTGGCGGATTGACCGGTCATAGTCAGAAAGCGGACGCCGGCGCGGTCGGCCGATTCTTCCTGCGCGCGCTGATACGACAGGATCGTACTCGTCGCCATGGCCTGTGGCGCGGTGAAGATCGCCCCGCCGACATTGCCCATATCGGTGTTGCCCGAACGCGCACCGGCCACCATGGCGCCGACGCCAAGCAACATGGCGATGATCATGGCGGTCTGCGCGTTGGCGAGTTCCTGGCGCATTTTGGACAAATGGCCGCCGACGATATGGCCGGTCTCATGGGCGAAGACGCCGATCAATTGATTGGGCGTCGTCGCCTCCATCAGGGCGCCGGTGTTGACGAAGATGCGGTGCGCATCCATGACGAAGGCGTTGAACGCCCTGTCGTTGATGATGACGACCTGAACGTTCTGCTGCGCGAGACCCGCGACGCGCAAAATCGGCGCCGTGTAATCACGCATCAACTGCTCGATCTCGGCATCGCGGATCATCGGGATACCGGCATTGGATCCGGTTTGCGCCCGAACCGGCACGCTCGCGAGCGCAATTGCGGCGGCGGTGACGACCGAAATGGCGCGCGCTGCTGGCCTCACGCCCCGCGCCTTGCTAGGAGATCGAGCAACAATCATGTGAGACGAAGTACCGGTCCCAAGGTTCCAGTGCCCAAGTATCGAGTGCCCAAGTAACGAGTGCCCAGGTAACGAGTGCGTAAGTGTCGAGTGCCGCTGGCGAGGCCGCAAACTATGGATCGGATGCTCAAGGGTCAATCGTCCAGTCAAGCCGCGGCGTTCACATACGGCCCGTCGTGTTACAGGTCACAAGCCCCGATGGCAGAAAAGCCGTTGAATGCGGCACGAGCGGGGCGGCGACAGCCGATATGCCGCAAGTCGCGGCGGCGATTAAGGGCCCATTGATGCTCGAAAAGGCGAGAAGCCTGCTGAAGCCGTCAGCACGCAGTAACGTGCCGCCATTCATGGTCATGGACGTGATGGCGGCGGCGGCGCGGCTCGAAGCGCAAGGCCGCCGGATCGTCCACATGGAGGTGGGACAGCCCGCGGCGGGCGCGCCGGCGTCCGCGGTTGCGGCGGTGCGCGCGGCGCTCGAAACCGGGGCGCACGGCTATACCGAAGCGCTCGGCATTGGGTCGCTGCGGCGGCGGATCGCCAGCGCTTACAGCGAATGGCATGGCATCGACCTCGATCCGGAACGTGTCGTTGTTACCACCGGCTCATCGGCTGGATTCATGCTGGCGTTTCTGGCGGCTTTCGAAGCCGGAGACCGTGTGGCAGTCGCGGTGCCGGGCTATCCGCCCTACCGCCACATCCTTACCGCTCTTGGCTGCGAGCCGGTCCTGATCGAGACGAGTGCCACGACGCGATGGTCGATAACGGGCGACGCGCTCTTGGCCGCGCATCGTGGGCGCGCGCTGAAGGGTGTGATCATCGGATCACCCGCCAATCCGACCGGAACGATGATGTCGGCTGCGGCGCTCGCCGAACTTGTCGGCTGCGCCGAGGACGCCGGCATCGCGGTCATATCGGATGAGATTTATCACGGTCTCGATTATGCGTTCGCGGCCGAGACTGCGCTGAAGCTTGCCGGCGATGCGATCGTCATCAATTCGTTCTCGAAATATTTTTGCATGACCGGATGGCGGGTGGGCTGGATGGTCGCGCCGGCGGCTTTGGTGCGGCCGGTCGAGCGCCTGCAGCAGAATCTCGCGATCTCGGTTCCGACATTGTCGCAGATCGCCGCCGAAGCGGCCTTCGACGGCCGCGCCGAGCTCGAGACCGTAAAGCAAGGCTACGAAGAAAATCGCCGCATCCTGGTCGAAGGTCTGCCGCGGGCCGGCCTCGATGCGTTTCTGCCGGTCGATGGTGCGTTTTATCTCTACGCCGACATATCGCGCTTTTCGACCGACAGTTTCGATTTTGCCTCCCGCATGCTCGAACAAGCCGGCGTTGCGACCACGCCGGGCGTCGATTTCGATCCGCTACACGGGCGGAATTTTCTGCGGCTATGTTACGCTGGGTCGCCGGAAGAGATGCACGAGGCGGTCGAGCGGATCGGCGCTTGGCTTAAACGATAGACAATTGGTCTTGCAGCGAGGGCAACAATGACTGCGGCGTTATTCGATATCTTGCGCAAAGTACCAACGGCGACCATCACCACGATGCTGCTCAAGAAAGGCATCAGGCGCTGCTGGATGAACGGCCCAAAACCGCTGGTCTTGGGTGGCGAGCGCATCGTCGGGCCGGCGTTCACGTTGCGGTTCGTGCCGGTACGCGAAGATCTGGCGACGCCAGAAAGCTGGGCGAGCCCGATTTCGACACGGGCGGCGATCGAGGCCATGCCAGAAGGCGTGATTGCGGTCGCCGACGCCATGGGCGTGCCGAGCGCCGGCATCTTCGGCGATATTCTTTGCGCGCGCATGAAAAAGCGCAATGTCGCGGCGCTGGTCACCGACGGCGTCATGCGCGATCGCGACGGCGTGCTGCGAAGCGCGCTGCCGGTCTGGTGCTCAGGCGTCGCTGCGCCGGCTTCGGTCAATGGTTTGACTTTCGTCGGATGGAACGAGCCGATCGGCTGCGGCGGCTGCGCGATCTTTCCCGGCGATCTGATCGTCGTCGACGACGACGGCGCCGTGGTCATCCCGAAGGGGATGGAGGAATTCGTGGCCCACGAAGGCGCCGAGCACGAGCTTTACGAAAGCTGGGTGTTCAGCGAAGTCGAGAAGGGCGTCAAGCTGCCGGGACTCTACCCGCCCAATGACGACGCCAAAGCGCGCTACGCGGCGTGGCGGAAGTCGCGCGAATAAATTGATATGTTCTTTATCCTGTCAAAAATTCTGGGACCGCTGGTATTACCGTCGAATCTCTTGATTGAGATCGGGCTCGTCGGAATAGTGTTGTTGCTGACGCCCTTCAGACGGCTCGCCAGTTGGCTCGTGGTATCGAGCGTCGTCCTTATTGCCGTCGCCGGATTTTCGCCGCTTGGCCATCTCCTGATCTTGCCGCTGGAGCAGCGTTTCCCGCCCTGGGACCCGTCGCAGGACGCTGCGCGCGGCCCCCTGGTCGGCATTGTCGTACTCGGTGGCGTGATGGAACCGGACATATCAGTGGCGCGTGGTTCCGCGGCGATGAACGAGGCGGCTGAGCGAATTACCGTCGCGGTGGAACTCGCCCGCCGCTATCCCGGCGCCCGTATCGTCTTTTCCGGCGGCACCGGTTCGCTGTTTGACGCGACGGCGGAGGCGCCGAGCGCGGTCAAGGAATTCGAGGCGCTGGGGATTGCCCACGAGCGCATCACCGCGGAAGAGCAGTCGCGCAATACTATCGAAAATGCCGTGTTCTCGCGGCTGGTGGCCCAACCGAAGCCCGACGAACGCTGGCTCCTGGTGACCTCGGCGTTTCAGATGCCGCGCGCGATCGCGGCGTTCCGAGCCGCGGGCTTCCCGGTGGAGGCCTATCCGGTAGATTACCGCACCCGTGGCCCGATCGACGCAACGGCGCCTTTCGATCTGCTGCCGGAGGGCCTCGCCCTGACCGACACGGCCATGCACGAATGGGCGGGGCTTCTTGCTTACCGGCTCGACGGTAAGACCGCCGAATTGTTTCCGGCGCCCTGACGCCGCCGTACCCGACCCGCTCAGTCGGCAAGCTATCGCTTTACCAATCCTTCACGGCTGCGGTTCGATACTTGGTCATTGCGCTTCGTCCTTTTGGGGAAGGGCCGCCATGACGTCCATCGACGTGAATTCCACCGACATGTCCTCGACCGATATGCCCGCGATCGCCGAGCCGCCGGCGGCGGCCGAGGCCGTGCCCGCCACCAGCGAGTGGGTGGAAACCGCGCTGACGGTCATGTTCACCGCCGCAGCGGTGCTGTTCGTGTCGTTTCTAGCGGCTGTCACCGGCATTGTCTGAACCAGCCTAGCGCTCGGTGCCACGCACTGCTCGAGACGATTCCGAAGCGAATTGCCGGCGCCAAGTGACGACCAAAACGGCGGCCGTCGTGGCGATGAGTGGCAACGGGCCTAAAAACCAGCCGAGATAGCCGAGCGCAAAAAAGAACGCGCGCTGACCGCGATTGAAGTGCCGGCCGGCATCGGTGATGATTCCCGCGGTAGCGGCGCCATGAGCTTTTGCCTCTGGCTCGTCGCGCTCGGAGGCCGGCGGCGCAGCGCCGACCATGATCGCCACGTAATTGTAAAGCCGGTACGCCCAGGCAAATTTGAAGAACGCATAGACGAAGATGATCATCAGGCCGACGACTTTGAGCTCCCATTGGACGCGGGTGACCGGTTCGCCGAACGGCAAGGCGGCGATCACCGTCAGCATGTCTTCCGACGAGTGAAACAGCGTCAGCGCGCCACCGAGTGCGAGGAGCGAAGTCGACGCGAAAAAAGCCGAGCCGTTTTGCAGGCCGGCGATGACCTGGCCGTCGATCATGCGGGCGTCGCGCGCCAGCATGCGCTGCATCCATAAGCCGCGATAGCGGTGCATCCGCCCGTTCAAGCCGCGCGCGCCGCGCGACGACATTTCGATGACGACGGCGTAGCCGATCCAGGCGCCGAGAAACCAGAACAGCGCGATCAGGTCGACGCGCGAGAATAGCGACATTGTGGATTTTCTTGCTGGCGTTTCCCAGACTGTTTGTAGCCCGGATTTCGCCGGAACGAAATCCGGGCTAGAAGATCGCATGGCCCTGCGTCTGATCATCGGTAACAAGAACTACTCGTCCTGGTCGTTCCGGCCCTGGCTGGCGATGAAGGTCGCCGGGATCGCATTCGAGGAGACGCTGATTTCGCTCGACGCGTCGGATTTCAAAACCCGCGTGACGGCGCTGAGCCCGGCCGGCCGCGTGCCGGTGCTGATCGACGGCGACGTGGTGATTTGGGAATCGCTCGCCATCCTGGAATACCTCGCCGACAAATTTCCCGCCGCCGGGCTATGGCCGAAGGACGCCGCCGCGCGGGCCCATGCCCGGGCCGCTGCGTCCGAGATGCATGCTGGCTTCCAGCCGCTGCGGCGGCTCCTGCCGATGAATATGTGGCGTCCGGTGAAAGCGCGCGCGCTGGACGATGCCGCCAAGGCCGACGTGGCGCGGATCGAAGCGATCTGGAATTCGTGCCGCACGAAATTCGGTGCCGGCGGACCATTTCTTTACGGGGCATTCGGCGCCACCGACGCCATGTATGCGCCGGTGGTGTCGCGGCTGCACACTTACGGCGTGGCGGTCGACGCCACAACCCAGAGCTATATGCAGGCAATGATGGCGCTGCCGGCTTGGAGCGAATGGCGCGCCGCCGCCCGGCGTGAGCCGTGGGTCCTGCCGCACGACGAAGTCGATTGGCCGGAGGTGCTGCAAGAGTGAGGCTTGGCCGGGCCCGGTTCAGCCCATGCGCTGCTCGAGCTCGCGCAACAGCGGTTGCTGATAAACGAGAATCTTGGACTGGGCGAGCGGCAGCGCGAAGTAAGCGATCCGATCGATCTCGGGAAAACTTTGCCGCCGGCCCGATCGCGGCGGCCACTCCATCTCGAACGTATTGCTGGCGAAGCGGGCAAGATCGAGGTCGACTTCGGCGGCGAAAGCGTGCACGGTCTTACCGCTCTTTTGAGTAACCGGCGCAAGCAACATCATCTCGCCCGTAACGGCGAGGCCGGTCTCTTCGGTAAATTCGCGCCACGCTGCCGCAATAAGCTCTTCGCCGGGGCCGACCAGCCCTTTCGGTATCGTCCACACGCCGTCATCTTTCTTCGCCCAAAACGGGCCGCCGGGATGTCCCAACAGCACTTCTAGTTCTTCGCGGCGGCGAAACGCCAAAATACCGGCACTGATTTCTGGGCGGCGGCGCATTCGGACCGTTCCGGGTATTGGCTGCGGCGCTCTACCGCAGGACATTTCGTGCCGCTCTTGCCAAATAGCCAGCTGTCTGCATGATTTTGTCACGATTACGCCGACAATGCCGCTCTCCTCGTGCGAGCCCGTTAGGGCCCGTTGGGGAGGGGGCTTAACCGATTCAATTGCTGTACGGGAGCTAACGCCAATGCGATTTAAGATTATCGCCGCCCTTTCCGCTTTTCTGGCCGCCGGCGCGGTGCTGCTTGCGCCGGTCGCGACCATGACTTCGATCGCCAAGGCCGACGACGCGCCGAAGGACGTCAAGGGCCTTTATCTCCTGAGCGATTATCCGGCGGTCACGGTGCGCCCCGGCGAGACCTCTACGGTCAATCTTCGCATCCAGAATTACAATACGGCGCCCGAGCGCCTGGCGCTGTCGGTGACGGGCGTCCCCGAAGGCTGGACCGCGACGCTGCTGGGCGGCGGTCAGCCGGTGGCCGCGGCAATGCCCGCCAGCAATTCCAGCGTCTCGCTGTCGCTGCGGCTCGATGTGCCGAAAGGCGCGGCGATAGGCACGCAAACGCTGACCGTCGCCGCCACCGGCACATCGTCGAATTTGCAATTGCCGATCGCGGTGACTTTGGCGAAGGATCTGCCGGCCAAGCTGACGCTGACGCCGCAGCTTCCGGAACTGCGCGGAACGTCGAAATCGAGCTTCGAATATCAGCTCAGCATCAAGAACGACAGCGGCAAGAAACTCACGGTGAGCTTGGCGGCCCAGGCGCCGCCGAATTTCGACGCCACCTTCACCGAGCAATACGGCACCCAGGAACTCAACGCCGTGCCGGTCGATGCCGGCCAGAGCAAGGACGTGAAGCTCAAAGTGACGCCGCCGAATACGGCCGGCGCCGGCGACTATAAGGTCACGGCGCGGGTGTCGGCCGAGGACGCTTCGGCGACCACCGATCTCGGCATGACCATCACCGGCCAGCCCCGGCTCGATGTGTCCGGCCGCGAGGGTCTGGTGTCGACGCGCGCTTCGGCCGGCAAGGAGCAGTCGGTGCCTGTCGTCATCACCAATACCGGCACCGCCCCCGCCGAAGACGTCCAACTGTCCGGCTCGGCGCCGAGCGGATGGAAGATCACGTTCGATCCGAAGTCGGTCGATCGCATCGCGCCGAACGACAATAAGGAAGTGCAGGCGCTGATTACGCCGACCGACAAGGCGATCGCCGGCGACTACGTCACCACTGTCCGGGCGTCGGCCCGCGGCGAGTCGGCCTCGTCGAATTTCCGTGTCACCGTGACGACCTCGACCATGTGGGGGATCGCGGGGGTCGGCATTATCGGCGTGGCGCTGCTCGTTATGGTCGGCGCCGTGGCAAGGTTCGGCCGCCGATGATCGAGGGCGCCGTCATCGAGGCCAAGGACCTCACCAAAACCTACGACACGGCGACCGCCGTCGACCACATCTCGTTCACGGTCGGCCGCGGCGAGATCTTCGGTCTGCTCGGGCCCAACGGCGCCGGCAAGACCACGACGATCCTGATGCTGCTCGGGCTGACCGAGATTTCATCGGGCGAGGTCAGCGTGCTGGGATTCAATCCGGCGCGCGAGCCGCTCTCGGTCAAGCGCCGTGTCGGCTATCTGCCCGACACTGTGGGCTTCTACGACAACCTCACCGCCGCCGATAACATGCGCTACACGGCGCGGCTGATCGGCTTTCGTTCGGCTGAGCGCGAAAAACGCATCGCCGACGCGCTTGATCGCGTCGGCCTTGCCGAGAACGCCGAGAAGCGCGTCTCGACCTTTTCGCGCGGCATGCGGCAGCGGCTGGGGCTTGCCGAAATTCTGATGAAGGGCGCACAGATCGCGATCCTCGACGAACCGACCTCGGGGCTCGATCCGCATGCCACGACCGAGCTCCTCGGCATCATCCGCGGCTTCAAGTCCGAGGGCGTGTCGGTGCTGCTGTCCTCGCATCTCCTCGAACGGGTGCAGAGCGTGTGCGACCGCGTCGCCTTGTTCAGCGCCGGCAAGATCGCGCTGATGGGCTCGGTGCCCGAGCTCGGCCGCCAAGTGCTCGGCGGCGGCTATGTGGTCGACATCGAAGCCGACGGGGTGGGCCTCGCCGAGCGGCTCGCGCTCATTCCGGGCGTGAGCGGCGTCGACAAGACCGGCATCGGCAAGCTTCGTCTGCATGCCGACCGCGACGTGCGTCCGGAAGCCGCCGCCGAAGTCGTGGCGATGCAGGGCCGTTTGAAATTCCTCGGAGTCCAAGAGCCGAGCCTCGAGGCGATCTACACCCGCTATTTCGAGGCCAAGCCCGAAGCGGCGGTGGCGGAGGGAACGCGTCATGCGGCGTGAAGGCTCGGCCTTTTCCGGCCTCGGCGTGGTCATGCTCAAGGAGCTCTCCGACCACCTGACCAGCGTGCGCATGCGCGTGCTCGAATGGCTGGTCGTGCTGGTCGCGCTCGCCGCGCTCTATGGCGCGATCCAGCAGATCAAGGACACCACCGCCGAGGATCCGTTCCTGTTCCTGCGGCTGTTCACGACCTCGCGCGATCCGCTGCCGTCTTTCGTGTCGTTCCTGTCGTTCCTGGTGCCGCTGATGGCGATCGGGCTCGGCTTCGACGCCGTCAACGGCGAGCACAGCCGGCGGACGCTGTCGCGCATTCTGTCGCAGCCGATCTACCGCGACGCTTTGCTGTTCGGCAAATTCCTGGCGGGCCTGGTGACGCTGTCGATCAGCCTGATCACGCTGTGGCTGCTCGTGGTCGGCCTCGGTCTGCTGATGATCGGCATTCCGCCCGGCGCCGAAGAGATCGCCCGCAGCTTCGTATTCCTGTTGGTGACCATCGCTTATGCGGGCGTCTGGCTCGCGCTGGCAATGTTGTTTTCGATCCTGTTCCGCTCGGCGGCGACCGCGGCGCTGGTCACGCTCGGCTTGTGGCTCTTCCTCACCTTCATATGGCCGGTGCTGGCGGGCGCCGTTGCCCAAGCCATCGTTCCGCCGGATCCGCGCTATCTGGCGCTCGGCCTGCAGACGCCGGGCACGGCGGTGCTCGAGCAAATCCTGGCGCGGCTGTCGCCGTCGACGCTCTATGCCGAGGTCGTGGTGGCGCTGCTCGATCCGACCACGCGGGCGCTCGGGCCGATCTATCTGAGCCAGCTCCAGGGCGCAGTCCTCGGCTCGCCGCTGCCGCTGGTCGAGAGCATTTTGATCGCCTGGCCGCAGATCGTCGGCATGATCGCCACTGCGATCATGCTGTTCGTCATCGGCTATGTGATCTTCCAGCGCCAGGAAGTGCGCGCCTGAGGCGGCCGTTGCGTTGACACCGGCGACGTAGTGGAATCCCCTCCATCGAGGGGGAGCTATGACCGTCATCCCGACTAGCGTCGACACGGCGTCTAATGAGTATGCCGCCAACCAGGCGGCGATGCGCGCGCTCGTGGCCGAGCTTGAAAGCCGCCGCGGGAAGGCCGCCGAAGGCGGGCCGCCGCGCGCCCGCGAACGTCACATCGCGCGCGGTAAATTGCTGCCGCGCGACCGGGTGATGACACTGATCGATCCCGGCACGCCGTTTCTCGAATTGTCGCCGCTCGCCGCCGGCGGCATGTATGACGACGACATCAATGGCGCCGGCCTCATCACCGGCGTCGGCCGCGTCTCCGGCCGCGAATGCGTCGTCGTCTGCAACGACTCCACCATCAAGGGCGGCACTTATTATCCGATGACGGTGAAGAAGCATCTGCGCGCGCAGGAGATCGCGCGCGAAAACCGGCTGCCGTGCATCTATCTTGTGGACTCGGGCGGCGCCAACCTGCCGCATCAGACCGACGTGTTTCCCGATCGCGAACATTTTGGCCGCATCTTCTACAATCAAGCGACGCTGTCGGCTTTGGGCATCGCCCAGATCGCCGTGGTGATGGGCTCGTGCACCGCGGGTGGCGCCTATGTGCCGGCGATGTCGGACGAGACCGTGATCGTGCGCAATCAAGGCACGATCTTTCTCGGCGGCCCGCCGCTGGTCAAAGCCGCGACCGGCGAGGTGGTCAGCGCCGAAGAACTCGGCGGCGCCGATGTGCACACCCGGAAATCCGGCGTCGCCGACTACATGGCCGAAAACGACCGCCACGCGCTTGCATTGTGCCGCCGCATCGTCGGTACGCTGAACACCAAGAAGACGATCGACATTCCGCTCGCCAAGCCGAGCGAGCCGAAATACGACGCAGCTGAACTCGACGGCATCGTGCCGGCCGATCTGAAAAAGCAATATGACGTGCGCGAAGTGATCGCGCGGCTGGTGGACGCTTCCGAATTCGACGAGTTCAAGGCGCTCTATGGCGCGACGCTGGTCACCGGCTTCGCGCACATTCACGGCATGCCGGTCGGCATTCTCGGCAATAACGGCATTCTGTTCTCGGAAAGCGCGCTGAAAGCCGCGCATTTCGTCGAGCTGTGCTGCCGCCGCCGGGTGCCGCTGCTCTTCTTGCAGAACATCTCTGGCTTCATGGTCGGGCGCGATTACGAGGCGGGCGGTATTGCCAAGGACGGCGCCAAGATGGTCACCGCCGTGGCCTGCGCCCAGGTGCCGAAGGTCACCGTCGTCATCGGCGGCTCCTACGGCGCCGGCAATTACGGCATGTGCGGGCGCGCTTACGGTCCGCGCTTTCTCTTCACCTGGCCGAACGCCCGCATCTCGGTGATGGGCGGCGAGCAGGCGGCAAGCGTGCTCGCCACGGTGCGCCGCGACAATATCGAGGCCGAGGGCAAGAGGTGGTCCGAGGTCGAGGAGGAAGAATTCAAACAGCCGATCCGCGAGCAATACGAAGCCGAAGGCAATCCCTATTACGCCACCGCGAGGCTCTGGGACGACGGCATCATCACGCCCGCCGAAACCCGCCGCGTGCTTGCGCTATGTTTCTCCGCGGCGCTCAATGCGCCGATCCCGGAGACGCGGTTTGGGGTGTTTAGGATGTGAGCCATGCCGCAATCTTTCTCCTCCGAAACCGCAGCCCGTTACATCTTCGACGCCCACGCCGCCCGTGCGCCTTACCAAAATCTGCGGCCCGCGGTCGCTCCCGCGACTGTGGAGGAAGCCTATGCCGTGCAGGAGGCGCTAGCGGAGCTTCTCATCCCGCGAGAAGGCCCGGTCGCAGGTCTTAAGATCGCGGTCGCCACCAAGGTCATGCAGGAACTGATGGGCATCGATCACCCGTGCGGAGGGATGATATTTGCGCGCCGGATTCACGCTTCTCCGGCAACGCTCCGGCTGGCCGATTACCTCCATGTGGTGGTCGAGTTCGAACTCGCGGTGCGGCTCGGTCGCGATCTGCCGAAGCTTTCCAAGCCGTGGACTGCCGACAGCGTGAAGCCCGCGATCGAAGCGGTGATGCCCGCCTACGAACTGATCGAGGATCGCCACGCGGTCTATAGAGAAACCAACGCACTTTCCATGATCGCCGATAATTGCTGGAACGCCGGCATCGTGCTCGGGCAACCGGTAGCCTACGATCAAAGGTCGCTTGCCGGAATCGCGGGCCGTCTGACGACAAACGGCCGCGAAACGCATCGCGGTACGACCGACGATCCGCTGGCAACGCTCGCGTGGGTCGCGAACTTGGCCGCCGACCGCGGCCGGCCGATGACGGCGGGCATGGTCGTCATCACCGGCAGTGTCATTCCGACGCTGCCCATTGCCTCCGGCGATAAGTTTGTATTCGATCTCGAAGGCGTCGGCAGCGTCGAAATCGCAGCAGTGTAGAAAGCCCGGTCATGTCCAAAACCATTGAACATATTCACTGGCCCGATGCGCCCGATCTGTGGATGCCCTACGCGCCGGCGATAAAGGTCAAGGGCGGCACCACGGTCTATCTCGCCGGCGTCACTGCGGCGCCGGTCTATCACCATCATCCCCACCGGCCGGAGGAGTTTGACGCCATGCCGCGCGACATGGCGGGGCAGGCGCGGGCGGCGCTGGAAAATCTCAAGCGCGGTCTCGAAGCCGTCGGCGCGACATTCGCCGACATCGTCACTGCCGACCGGTTTGTCACCGACCTCACCGATCAAGACGCGCTCAACCGCGTCTGGGGCGAGTATTTTGGCGATGCCAAACCGACGACCACCACCGTCCAGGTGGTGCGGCTTGCCACCGATCCGCGCTGCTTGGTCGAGATCAATGCCATTGCGGTCATCGATTGACGATCGGCGCTCGAGACGCCACATCAAGCTGGCGCCTGATAATTAATTCCGCTCCGGGGAGAACCGATGACCGAACCTTCCTATAAAATCGCCCTTATTGTCGGTGTCGGCTCGGGACTTTCCGCCTCGCTGGCGCGGCTTTTCGCCCAGCACGGGTTGAAGGTCGCGCTCGCCGCGCGGCGGCCCGACAATCTCAAGGCGTTGGCGCAAGAGACCGGCGCCAAGAGCTTTGCCTGCTATTCGACCAAACATGACCAAGTGGCAAAGCTTTTCGCCGACGTCGAGGCGGCCCTCGGTGCGCCGGACGTGGTCGTCTATAACGCGAGCTACCGCACCCGCGGCCCCTTCGTCGATCTGGTCCCCGACGAAGTGGCGCAATCCATTGCAGTCAGCGTCTTTGGCGGCTTTCTCGTCGCTCAGGAGGCGGTGAAGCGCATGCTGCCGCGGCATCGTGGCGCCATCATCTTCACCGGCGCCTCGGCAAGCGTGAAGGGCTATGCGCAGTCGGCGCCGTTTGCGATGGGAAAGTTCGCACTACGCGGACTGGCGCAGAGCATGGCCCGCGAATTGCAGCCGCAGGGCATTCATGTCGCCCATGTGGTCGTCGACGGCGGCATCAAGAGCGAGCGCCGGCCCGATCCGCCCGACAAGCCCGACAGCATGCTCGATCCCGACGCCATCGCGCAGAGCTATTGGCACTTGCTGCAGCAGCACCGTAGCGCCTGGGCCTGGGAGATCGAGCTGCGGCCGTGGCTGGAAAAGTTTTGATGCCCCGGCTTGGCGACGTTTTGGCCCTGGCGGTGATTTGCGCGCTCCTCGCCACGTCGAGCGCGGAGGCGCAGACCCGCCGCCGCCAGCAGCGTGAACCGAAACAAGTGGAGATTCCGATACCGGCGCCGACGGTGGACAAACGCGACAGCGTCGTGGCCGCGTCTGGTGCTTTCACCGGCCGGCCCTATTGGATCGGGCTCGCACAATGCGGCGGCATCTATTTCAAGCTCAATACGCTCTATGCCGATATCGCGGCGCATGCGCGCGCCGTGAAGCCCGATCCCAAGTTGACCGCCGAATACACCAAAAAACTCAATGATGCGATCAAGACCGCGACGGCCTATTTCAGCGGTGTCGAGCATTTTTTGATGACCGATCGCGGGCTCGAACGCGTCGACGCGGTGCTGATCTACGACGAACAATCGCTGGCGGCCGGGAATCGGGTCAAGACCATCGATGGCGCACTGAACGCCGCCAAAGCGTGTCCGGCGCTTTATCAGGCCTGCCAGGAGGCTTTTCCGAAGTCGTGCAGCGAGCCCTTGACCCCGGTCGGCTGAGTCCGGGCCGTGAATGCGCGCCCTCGAGGAGGAACAGCATGCGATCCTTCGTCACAGCGTTCATCGCGGCGGCAATTTCCGTCGGCCTGGCGCATGCGCAGGATGCGGACAAGGCCGCCGCGCCGGCCGCCACCCAACCCGTCGCGCCGGAGCCCTATCGGCCCGGTCTGGGCGAGATCATGGCGCTGCAGCAGATGCGCCACATCAAAGTGTGGTTTGCCGGCAGCGCGGGCAACTGGGCGCTGGCCGATTATGAGATCGGCGAGTTGAACGAGGGTTTCGACGATGTGAAGAGCATGCTCGGTCCCGATCTTGTCGAGCAACATGTGGGCGGTCCGCTCGATGCTTTGCAGAAAGCGATCGACGGCAAGAACCGCGGGGCCTTCATAACGAACTTCGACAGACTGAGCGCCGGCTGCAATGCCTGCCATCATGCGCTCGATCACGGCTTTATCGTGATCGCGCGGCCAAGTTTGCTGCCTTACAGCAACCAAATATTCGCGCCGCCTAAATAGGCACTGCCGCGTTTGGCGTCATGCCCGCGGAACCTGTCCCACGACACACGGGCGGCACATTTCATGTCGATATTAGGTGGTGTGGAACCTTCCGCTTCGGGAGGGTTTCCGCCTTCGCTCACAGGTTTTACAAATACGGAGGTCTCCCATGACCTATCGGGTTTATTCAGGTCCGCGCGGTTCGGAATCGGTTCCGGCCTTGGAGAAGGATCGCCAACTCTACAAAGAGTTCAACTCGCTCGACGAGGCGATGGGCTGGGCGCGGCATCTCAACAATGGCGGCCGCGTCGCGCTTCTGATCGAGGGCGACGACGGCACGCGGCTGACCAAGCAGCAGATCGCGACCGCCCTTAAGACCGCCGAGCCGGATGAAACGGCGGAACACGCGGCCTGATCGCAATCGGCGTCAGCTCAGTCTGACCACGACATTGCCGAGCACCTTGCCCTGCTCGACGGCTTCGTGCGCCGCGACAATATCGGCGAGCGGAAACGTGCCGCCGATATTGGTCGCAAGCGTGCCGGCTTCAAGCGCGCGCGTGATGGCGCCGAGAGCCGCGGCCCGTTCGGCGGCGTCGAGTTCGTAGACATAGATGAATTGCAGCGTGATGGCGTTGCGCAAAAAGAAAAACAAGGGCACCGCGGCTTCTATGGCGCCGGTCCCATAGACGACGACCTTGCCGTGCGGCCGCAGCACCTGCGGCAGGAGTTTGGCATTCGCGGCGATGTCCAATTCGATGACGGCATCGACGCCCTGTTTGCCGGTGACGGCCATTACGCGATCGCCAACATTTTCGTGCTTGTAATCGATCGTGTGAGTGGCGCCGGTGGCGCGCGCCGCCTCGGCCTTCGCCGCCGAACTGACGGTGGCGATCACTGTGGCGCCAGCCGCCTTGGCGAACTGCACCGCGTGATGCCCGACAGCGCCGGCGCCGCCGGCCACCAAAACCGTCGTGCCGGGGGCCGCGCCCGAGACCGCGACGGCGTGGTAGGCGGTCATCGCCGGAATGCCGAGACAGGCACCGACGTCGAAACTCGTGCTCGCCGGTAGCCGCACCGCCTGCTCGGATTTGAGCGTGACGTATTCTGCGCAGGTGCCGAAGGCGCGCGCCCATTGCGCGTTCCATACCCAAACCCGCTCGCCGACGCGGCTTGACGGTATGCCGTCCCCCACCATGTCGACTTCGCCCGCTCCGTCGCTGTGCGGGATCACGCGCGGATAGGCGATCTTGCGCGTCGAGCCGGAGCGCGCCTTGACGTCGGAGGGATTGACACCCGACGTGGCGAGTTTGACCCGAACTTCACCCGGCCCTGGCCGCGGCGTCTCGACTGCGCCGAGCTTCAGGACATCGCGGGCGGGACCATTCTCTTCGTAATAGGCGGCACGCATTCTTGCTCCGGGGCGGGAGGAGGGGTGAGTTCCATGCCAAGACTAGCCGAGTTGGCGCGCCGGGTCAGCCCGTTCGGCACCCGAAGGCCGTGATAACGCCATGTTCCGATTATAATTTTCAAATCGTGGCCAGGACTTGCGGAAACTGGCTTTGTCCTTGAATTGTCGGGCAATACCGCCATACTGGCTCGATTGTGCCATGCGGCACGGGGTGGGATTCCTTGGAACAGCAGCAGAATATCGTCGCCAGCACCGTGGCAGCGCGCCCTTGCAACGTGCTCATGATCTATCCGCGTTTTATGGCGGATTCCTTCTGGAATTTCTCGGAAGCCTGCGAGTTAGTGGGTGCCCGCTATCCGGCCATCCCCCTCGGCCTGATCACGGTCGCGGCACTGTTGCCAAAATCCTGGAACGTGCGGCTGGTCAACCTCAATACCGAGGATCTCGCCGACTCCGATCTCGACTGGGCCGATATGGTGATGACCGGCGGCATGCTGTTCCAGCAGTCAGACACGCTGGAAATTATCGCGATGTGCCGCGCCCGCGGACTTCCCGTGGTGGTCGGCGGCCCTGACGCGACCTCGAGCCCGCACCGCTACGAGAGCGCCAATTTCCGCGTGCTCGGCGAGGTCGAAGACATCATCGCGCAATTCATCGCGGACTGGGAAGACGGCGTCCGCGAGGGTCTGTACACGGCCGAGAAATTCAAGGTCGACGTCACCAAGACGCCGATCCCGCGTTTCGATCTGTTGAAGTTCGAGCAGTATCTCTACATCGGCGTGCAGTTCTCGCGCGGCTGCCCCTTCACCTGCGAATTTTGCGACATCATCGAGCTCTACGGCCGGTCGCCGCGCACCAAGACCCACGATCAAATTCTCGCCGAACTCGAGACGCTGTATCAGCTCGGCTATCGCGGTCACGTCGATTTCGTCGACGACAACCTCATCGGCAACAAGAAGGCGATCAAACTGTTTCTACCGATTCTCGAAAAGTGGATCGCCGAGCACGATTATCCCTTTGAATTCACCACCGAGGCATCGCTCAATCTCGCCGACGACGGCGAGCTGTTGGCGATGCTCAAGCGCTGCAACTTCTTTGCGGTCTTTGTCGGCATCGAAAGCCCGGATACCGAAACGCTGATCGCGATGCGCAAGAAGCAGAATACGCGCCGCAGCATCGGTGACAGCGTGCATAAGATCTATCACGCCGGCATGTTCGTAACGGCGGGCTTCATCGTCGGCTTCGACAGCGAGCGCGGCTCGGTCGCCGAGCCGATGATCGAACTCATCGAGGAAGCCGCGATTCCGATCGCCATGGTCGGCCTCCTTTACGCGCTGCCGAACACCCAGCTGACGCGCCGCCTCGCGCGCGAAGGCCGTCTCCATGTCGACCACGATTCCGCGCCGGCCGGTAAGGGCGACCAGTGCACCGCAGGCGTCAATTACGAGACTAAGCGTTCCCGTCTCGAAATTCTGCGCGACTATCGCCGGGTGCTCGACCGGATCTACGATCCAGACGCGTTTTGCGGGCGCCTGGAGCGTCTCGCCGCGATGCTCGATTGCTCGGGCCGGCGCAAGGAACTGCCGGAGGGCGACATCAGGCGCCGGCTCTCCACCATCAATATGGTGCATGAGCTGTTATCGCGGCTGCCGGAAGGCCGCGAGCGGTTCTGGAAGGCGTTCACGACCTGCATGTCGAAGAACCCGCAGTCGGTGCGCGCCATCGTTACGCTGATGGCGTTCTATCTCCACGTCGGGCCCTATTCGCGCTACGTGATGAAACAGATTGATCGCCAGATCGAAGATCTGGAAGCGGGCCGTTTCGTCGCGCCGAAATTGTTGCCTCCCGTTGCGCCTGAGGCCGCCGTGCCGGAGCCGATCGCGGTCAACGCCTAGCCGATCAGCGAGAGAACGGACCCCGGCGGCTGCTTGGGAGATTGCCCAAGGGGCCCCGGTGCGCGCAGGCATTCGCCAAGATAACTTGAAGATAACGATAATTTCGGAGAATGCCTCCGAAACCCGGTGATCAGAGGAGCCGCCCGGTGGCCTGGTCGAAGACGCTGACCTTTTTCGAGAATGACTGGCACGACGGCAATGTGCCGATCATGGGGCCGCGCACGCACGGCGCCTGGCTCGGCACATCGGTTTTCGATGGCGCTCGCGCCTTCGAGGGCGTCACCCCGGACCTCGATCTGCATTGCGCGCGGATCAACACGTCGGTGACGGCGATGTGCCTCAAGCCGGTGGTGTCGCAAGAGACCTGGATCGGGCTCGTGCGCGACGGCCTCAAGCGCTTCGATCGCGATGCCGAGCTCTATATCCGGCCGATGTATTGGGCCGAGGAGGGCGCCCCCGGCGGCGTGCGGCCCGATCCGGAATCCACCAATTGGTGCCTCTGTATCTACGACGCGCCGATGCCGAAGCCCGCGGGCATCTCGATCACGCTGTCGCCGTTCCGGCGGCCGACCCGGGAATGTGCGCCGGTCGATGCCAAGGCCGGTTGTCTTTATCCCAACAATGCGCGGGCGCTGATCGAAGCGCGCGGCCGCGGCTTCGACAATTGTCTTCTCACCGACATGCTGGGCAATATCGCCGAGCTCGGCACCGCCAACATCTTCATGGCGAAAGACGGCGTCGTCTACACGCCGCAGGCCAACGGTACCTTTCTCGCCGGCATCACTCGGATGCGGGTGATCGGACTATTGCGCCAATCCGGCGCCGAGGTCATCGAGACGTCGTTGCGCTATGCCGACTTCCAGGCAGCCGACGAGATTTTCACGACCGGCAATTACACCAAAGTGTCGCCGATCACGCGAATCGATGAAAGGATTTTACAACCGGGTCCGTTCTATCGCCGCGCGCGTGAGCTTTACTGGGAATACGCGCACGGCGGAGGAACCAAAACGGCGATCTAAAAATGCGTCTTGTCGATGCCCGGCACGGTCAACAGTGACGTGATCGAGCGGCCGCGGAGGTCGTAGACGCGCGTATAGGCGATACCGTCGCGGACGATCTCGAACAAGAGCGGCGCATCGAGCTTGGCGCAGTAGAATACGCCGAGCTGCATGGCGAAGTCGGCGCCCTGAGGATCCCAGCTGGTCGTGAATTGCGGGCCAAGCGCGACGGCGACGGGAGGGTGCGGGCCGCAGACCGCAACCTTCCACTTTCCCTGCGGCGGCGTCTCCCGGCGGTCGGCGATGGTGGCCAGCAATTGCTGCGAGGCTTGCTTGAACGACAGGCCCCAATAGTCGAGCATGAAATTCTTTTGTGCGCCGGTAACGCCGCCGGCGAGGTGATTATAGTCGGTGTATTCGTAAGGGTGCAGCCGCACCATGTCGTCGACCGGGGCGGCAATTCCCGCGATCAGGGCGGCGGCGCCGACCGCAACGGCGGACGTGCCGTAATGCCGCAAATGTCGCGCGAGCCATGCCGCGGCAAGTCCGCCAAGCACCGCGAACGCTGGCAGCACGAAGACGAAATGGCGGATGCCGTTATACATGGCCGGCCGGGCCGCAACCGTGATCAGGATCGGCAGCGAGGCCGCCAGCACGATCGCCAACAGCGCCGCGCGGCGTCCCGCATCCGCTGGACCACGATCGCCGCCGCGGAGGATGGTGATAATCGCACCGGCCATCCCGCCGAGCCCAAGCGCGAGCATCAGTTCCGGCAATTGCACGGCAAAGAGCGTCGGAACGTAGCTGCGCGGCATGTCGATCACCGGAATGAGCCGTCCGTCGAACAGCTCACGCCACGGCTTCTCGAAGAAATTCGAAAAATACTCGACCGCGCGGAACGGATTGGCCGGCGATACCGCGCTCCACGGCCACACCAGGCCCATGACCAGGTAGGCAAGGATGGCGGCGGGAATGAATGGGACGAGAAACAGCCCGCATTCGCCGGACGCCGACTTAAAGCCACCTGCACGCGCCCTGACCGCGATGATGAACGGCAGCGGCAGCAAGGCTTCGAGCACGGCGAAACCGCCGAGCACGCGCGCACCGACGGCAAGGCCGATGCCGATGCCGCACAGCGTAACGGTGGTCGGCTTCGGTCGCGGATATTCCTCGAAGGCGCGGACCAGACCAAGCAGCGCGATCGCCATGTCGGCCGCGAACGGGCCGTCCTTGGCATTGATGAACATGTGGCCGTAATAAAGCGGGCAGGCGGCGAGCAGCACGAGCGACATCAGGCCGGCGAAGGGACCGCCGACCCGGCGCCCCAACCGCCAAGTGAAGAACAGGCCGACGAGCCCGATCGCGGCACCGACCAGCCGCCGCGTTTCAAACAATCCGAATGGCAGGATTTTTGCGGCAAGCGTCGCGATGATGTCGAACCCGCCACCATACATGTAGAGATTGACGAAGGACAAAGCGCGCTTATCGGCGAAACCCGATCCGTACAGCGATACCAAGAGATCGCCGTATTGGGAGTGGGTGTAGTCGTCCCAGCCCAGTCCGTAATCGCGGAACGTGGCAAGCGCGATCACCGTAATCAGGATCAGGACGGCAACCGCGACTCCGTCAAGCCGACGCGTGACGGCGCTCGCCCTGAGCGGCGAGGACAAGGAGTTCGCCAGAACTTGATGCACGATCGGCCCGGTTTCCGAATCGACTAGTCTTGCGAGGTGCCCGTCATGGGGCGCAACGATGCGCGGCGCAATGCGTCAAATGCGCAGAGAGCGCAACAGGCTCCCGCCATGCGCCGGAACATTGAGCGGGCCCGGGGCGCGATCGTGTAACCGGAATCGGACCCGGGCCCCAATTGCGCTACCGAGCGCGAAATGCGCGCGACTATTTGGTCGCCGCCTCATACAGTTCGGCGACGTATTCCCAATTGACCAGATTGTCGAAGAACGCCTTCAGGTAATCGGGACGCCGATTGCGGTAGTCGATGTAATAGGAATGTTCCCAGACGTCGCAGCCGAGGATCGGGGTCGCGCCATGCACCAGCGGATTCTCGCCGTTCGGCGTCTTCATGACGGAGATCTTGCCATCCTTGACCGCGAGCCAGCACCAGCCGGAGCCGAACTGCGTGATGCCGGCCTGGGTGAGATCTTCCTTCACTTTGGCGAGCGGCCCGACATCGGCCGTCAGCTTCTGCTCAAGCTTGCCCGGCAGTTTGTCGCCGCCGCCGCCCTTCTTCATCCACTTCCAGAAATGGATGTGGTTGAAATGCTGCGCGGCATTGTTGAACAGTCCGGGCATTTTGCCGAAGGTGCCTTTGACGATTTCCTCGACCGGTTTGTTTTCCCATTCGGTGCCTTTGGCGAGGTTGTTGCCGGCGGTCACGTAGGCGTTGTGATGCTTGTCGTGATGAAATTCGAGGGTTTCCTTCGACATGTACGGGGCCAGCGCGTCATAGGGATAGGGAAGTTCGGGCAGGGTGAATGCCATTGGTCTACTCCTCGATGTGAAGCCGAAACGGTGGGAATATGCGCCGGTGCAACGGCCCGGCTGAGCGAAAGGTTCCTCTAAATAGGACCAACCGGGGGGTTGGGCAACGCCTGCGCCGTTAACGAGACCGACGAATTTCGCGCGTGGTGCGGCTAATAATCCTTGCGCAGTTTCCGGCCCGCCGCCACAATAGTTAGGCTAGACCGCTCTGCCGCCCCAGGGCCGGAGCCGGGGACAGGCCTATGTATTTGCTTTTGTTGGTATTTGGCGCGTTGCTGGCGGCTGCCGGAATTGTCCTGGCGGTGCCGGGCATTTCGCTGCATGAGCACACGTTTGACGCGACAACGGTTACGCCGGGCATCGTCGCCATCATCGGCGGACTGGTTTTGATTGCACTCGGATTGGCCCTTCGTGTGCTCCGGCGCATCGAACAAGCCCTTGCGGCCCGGGCGACGCCGAGCGTCGAGCGGCAAGGCGATCCGATACTGCCGACAGGTGCCGGCGATTTGCTGGGCGATGCCATGCGCGCGTCGCTACCGTCACGGCCCGCGTCGCGGGCGCGGTCGATGCCGCTGAGCGCGCCGGCGGGGCGCATGCGGGCCGACGAAAAGCGCCTCGATGAGACTTCGGAAAAACTGGCGCATCAGCCGTTGACCGCGGCTCGCAGTGAAACGACGCGCAGCGTCGCCGACCTGGAACCATCGCTGTCGCCTGAATCGGTTGCGCCTGAATCGTTGTTGCCGGAAGCCAAATCCCTATTGTCGGAAGCGCTCTCCGACGAGGACGGCGCGTCGGACGAGGCGAGGGAGCTGCGCGCTACTCGCCGCAGCAATGGCACCGGAAGTACCCGGCTCACGCCGCGTTTCGATCTCAACGCGCGCGCTTCACTCGCCGGCGACCGTTCGAGAGGACCATCATTCGAATCGATGTGGCCGAAGGGGCCGCGGCCGTCACGGCTCCAGCAGGAGCCGGCTCCGGCGCCTGTTGCAACGCCTGCGGTCGAGTCCGAGCCGACTGGGGAACCGGTGCTTGAAACGCGCTCGCCTTCGGTTATGGCGGGCGCTATGCCGGTGACGATCCTCAAATCGGGCGTCGTTGACGGCATGGCCTATACGCTGTTCTCGGACGGTTCGATCGAGGCCGAACTGCCACAGGGCATGCTGCGTTTTGGCTCGATCACCGAATTGCGCATTCACATCGAGCAAAGCGCGTAAGCGCGGCTTCGTCGGGCTCGAAGCAGCTTTTTTTCCTCGGGCGACAGGCGCAGGGCGCGCGACCGCCGCGGCGTTATACAGCGTACAGAAGTAATTCGGCGCGATACTTCTTGCGATTTGCTCGGCCGGCACCGGGTTAATTGCCTTTATTATCGATATGTAATATACATTAAGTTGAGCCGCAGCATTCAGAGATTAATCGATGGCCGAGAATTCAGGCGACAATGTCTACATTGAGCTGACCGCCAATATTGTCTCGGCCTATGTCAGCAATAATTCGGTACCGAGTGCGGAGATCGCCAATCTGATTAGCCAAGTCTATTCGGCTTTGCGGCGGGTCTCGGGCGGGCCAGTGGCAGCGGCCGCCGAGCCTCCGAAGCCCGCGGTGCCGGTCAAGCGCTCCGTCACGCCCGAATATATTGTCTGTCTGGAAGACGGGCTGAAATTCAAGTCGCTCAAACGGCATCTGCGCACGCGTTACAACATGACGCCCGACCAATACCGCGAGAAATGGGGCCTACCACCCGATTATGCGATGGTGGCGTCGAACTACGCCGCGGCACGGTCGCAGCTCGCCAAGCAGATGGGCCTTGGCCAGCAACGCCGCCGCCGCAAATAATGCTGCCGTCCGCTGTCCGTCTAAGGTCTCTATGCGGCTTGGCTATCCGCGCAACAGCGATGCCCCCGCCGTCGTAATTCAGTCGTTCCCGAGCCCTATGGGACATTTCAATACGCCTAGGCTATTCAGCGAAGCAGCCTATCACCGGTCCTCGCGCATCCGGCACGTCACCAGCCATCAGGAGGAATAATGACGATCCGCCTCGCAACGGTTTCCCTTGCGGCTTTACTCATTGCCGGAACGGCGCAAGCTGAGACGCCGGTCGAACGCGGCAGCTATCTCGTCAATACCATCATGACCTGCGGCAACTGCCACTCGCCGAAAGGCCCGCCCGAGGCGGTCGCCGGCAAGGATTTTTCCGGCGGACTGTCGTGGGACGAGCCGCCGTTCAAAGTGACGGCGTCCAACATCACACAGGACAAGGACGCCGGCATCGGCAGCTGGAGCGATGCCGACATCAAGAAGCTGTTGCGCACCGGCTTGCGGCCGAATGGCATTGCCATCGCCTCGATCATGCCGACCGGCTTCTACGGCATCATCACCGAGAGCGATTTGGACGCGATCGTCGCCTATATGCGGACGATTAAGCCGGTCAACAACAAAGTCCCCGATCCGGTCTACCGGATGGCGGCGCCACCGCAGATTTTCCCGGGCGCCGAGCAGCCCTATACGCCGGCGATGCTGAACGACAAGATGAAGCGCGGCTTTTATCTCGCCACCATCGGCCACTGCATGGAGTGCCATACGCCCGCGCCGAAGGGCCGCCATGACTGGGCCGCCGATCTCGGCCGCGGCGGCTTCGAATTTCCCGGTCCGTGGGGCGTCTCGGTGTCGCGCAATATCACATCGAGCAAGAGCAAGGGCATCGGCGATTGGACCGACGCCGAGATCAAGCGTGCGATCACACAAGGCATCGACAAGGACGGCAACCACCTGAAGCCGCCGATGGGCTTCGGCTATTACGCTCACATGACCGACGCGGATCTCGACGCCGTCATCGCCTGGCTGCGCACCGTGCCGCCCAAGGAATGACGGCGGCAGCCAGCCCGGCAGTGTCCTCAGCGCTGCAGCACGCCGACCGCGCGATTGGCGAAGCTGAGCCGCTCCGACATCACCGCGATCACATAGCCGAGCAGCGCCGTGCTCAGCGCCGGCTCGTCTTGCTTGATACGCTCGTAAGCCTCGGCGCTGAGCACGTAGAGGACGCTGTCGGTTTCGGCCGCGATGGTGGCACTGCGCGGCCGGCCGGTAATCAGCCCCATCTCGCCGATCGTCGTATGGCGGCCGAGGCTGCGCACCCGCATGCTGCGGCCGGCCCCTAATTCGACCACGATGCCGATGCGCCCCTCGAGAATGAAATGCATCGAATCGGCGGCTTCGCCTTGACGTGCGATCACGTCGCCGGCCTTGACGTCCAGCCGGTGGCACAGTTCGGTCAGCCGCTCGGCGAAATGCGGCTCGCCGAGGGCCTCGCCGAGCCATGCGCTCAGCGACCGCGCCTCGCCGCGCTCGCTGCGATGCAGCTCAATAATGTGCTGTTCGCAGGCTTCCAGCGCCCGGTCGAGATTGGAGGCCTGGATGACGTCAGCCGAAATGAAGCCCGCCGTCCGAAATGCGCGTTCGAGTTCCGGCGTCAGATGCACCAGCACGATCTTGGCGCCGCAGCCGGCGGCTGCTTCCTTGATCTGCGCGAAGCTGTGGGTGGCCGAGGAGTCGATCCCAGTCACCAGCCGGAAATCGAATATCAGAAAGCGGCAATCCGGCTGCGCCGCCAGCGTCGTCTTGACATGTTCGTAAAGCCGGTTGGCGGAGCCGAAAAACAGATAGCTCTGCAACGCCATGCCCTGGATTTGCCGGCCGTTCTCGGCGAGCAGCGACAACTCATAGGGGCCGCGATCGAGCGACGAGCGATATTCCAACCCGTCGAAAGTGAATTTGATGGCGGCAACGCGGCTGGCGCTGAAAGCGAAGGTGGCGCAGCCGATCACCACGCCAATCAAGACGCCGGCGACGAATCCGGAATAGACGATCAACATCGCGATCGCCAACAGCGATAGATATTCCAGCGGCAACAGCCGCCGCGACGACCGGATCAGCCAGTGGTAAACCAGATCGGCGCCCAGATAGAGCAATAGTCCGCCGAGGATATATTTGGGGACGTAGCCGAGGAACGTGGGATCGGCGACGAGGAAGGCCCCGGCGATCGCCGCCACCGTGAGCGGCGCCAGGCGACTCGTCGCGCCCGCGCTGCGCACCAGCATCGAACGGCTCAGCGAGGTGCAACTCACATAGCCGCCGAGCGCGCCGCTCAGCATATTGGCGAGGCCGAGCACTTTGAGATCGCGATCGACGTCGGCCTCGCTGTGGGTCGCAATTTCGATGCCGGTCGTGTTGAGCAGGAATGTCGTGGTGGTGACGAACATGACGGCAAGGAGGTCGGCTGAGATCGCCGGAACCGCCGCCCAGGGAAAGCTGTGTAAGGCCGTGAAGGTCCACGGCAGACTCAACCCGGCCGCGGACTGTAGCCGGAACATCCAGCCGCCGGTCTGGGCCGCGGCGACACTGGTGCCGGTCACGATCAACAGAAGGTGAGTCAGAGCGAATGCCGTCAACAGCACGCCGGGCATGACGAATGGGCTTTTGTAGCGGCGCAGAATGCATAGCGCCGCCGCGACCAGCACCGCAGGGCCGATCTTCTCGGCTATCGCCCCGTTCGCGAATGCGCCGAGCGTGCCGAGCGCCACGTGCTGATTGGTGATGACCTGAATGGCGCCGGTTAGCATCAGCCAGCCGGTCGCCCCGAGGAACCCGCCGATGACGGGATAAGGCACGAAGCGGATGGCGCGACCGGCGCGGGCAAAGCCGAGCCCGCAAAGCAGGATCCCGGTCAGCGCCGTGGTGAGCGACATCGCGATCAGGGTCGGCGCCAGCAGATCGGTATCGCCGGCGGCAAGGAGACGCTGGACCACGGTCGCGACGAGGGCGGCGATGACGACCGAAGTCGAGCTATCCGGACCGGCAACAGCGAAGGGCAGCGAACTACGCAATGCCACGACGGCGCCGCCGACCGCAGCCGACAGAAATGTCACCGCGATGCCGTAGGACAACAGGTGTTCGAGCGGGCCGGTGAAAATCAGCGCCGAGTAGGACAAGCAATAGGCGATCGAGAGAACGCTGCAAATGCCGCCGGCGAAGACGTCGGTCAGCCCAGCGCGGATTTTTTCACTGCCCGATCGCATGTCCACCTGCGGCATCGAGGTGTACATTACGAACCGAAGCGCGGCTAGGCGAGCCGCTTGCCGCAGGCCGGCGATTTGCGATCAACCGATTGTCTTTGTGTTACGCCGCTGTGACCAGGGCCGCGCGCGCATCGGAGCGGATGCGCTCGACCATCGAGCGGAACCCGTTCGATCGCTGCGGTGTCAGATGTTCCCGCAGGCCCATACTTTCGAACAATTTTACCGCGTCGGTTGCGAGAATATCCTTGGCGCTCTTGCCGGAATAGACGGCGAACAAGATCGCGATGAGACCGCGCACGATATGGGCGTCGCTGTCGCCGGCGAAGCTGAGCAGCGGGCCGCCTGCGCCATTGGGACGCACGGTGGTGTCGAGCCAGACTTGGCTGGCGCAGCCTTGCACCTTGTTGGCGTCGCTGCGCGCGCCTTCGGCAAGCGGAGGGAGCTCGCGGCCGAGTTCAATCAGGTAGCGATAGCGGTCGTCCCAGTCGTCGAGGACCGCGAAATTGCCGATAATCTCATCGATGACAGCCATCGCGCCGAAGTCCCACGTCTGCCGAAAGCGCCTCCCGAACCACCCTTTATATAGAGGTCTGGCCCGGACAGGTCGACGTGCGGAAAACCGATGAGGAAGCGAGCCGTGCGTCCTGGCGCGGCCGCTCGCCGCCACGCGACGTGGAACTATACTGAATGCTTGGTTTCTTTGCGCGGCACAGGCGCGTGCCAGACTGGCGCCAGATCCGCGGGTGTCAGCGTATTCTGCGACGCCCGCTCGGGCCCCGACTTGTCCGCCCTGACCAGCACCGATTTGCCCGGATGCGAGCCATTGCTCGCAAGAGAGCCGGTTTCCTTCGGCGCCAACTGCTCCGTCAAGAAATCATAAAGCATCTTTGCACCGGCTTGCGCCTTGTAGCCGAGCGTGGTGGCCACGTGACTGCCGACCGTGCAGGCGTCGGGCTGGCGGATGCAGAACTGCCGCAGATCGCCCACCGTGGCGGACGCGGCCGAAATAGCGTCGGACGCCCCGACGTCGCTTTGCGGAATCTGCTGCGAGGCTCCGCTCGGCAACAGGATCAGCACCAAGCCGAGCCAGAACGCCATGCGCAAAAGGAAAAACATGACACCCGCATCCCCCGCGACACACGCTGTCGCACGTGGGCTCAAACTAGCAGGCAGCCTTGAAGGCCGCGTTCGCTCGGCGGTTATGTTTTTGTCCATAATCGAGGAGAATACGCCGCAAATTTTCGATCAATTTGAAAAAATATTATTTACCTAAAATTTGAACGAACGCCCGCTGCCGTGAAAAACAATGCGTTGTGAATACACGCTTTTATCGGTGTCCGTCCGCGGCCACGAAAGGCGCGCACGCATGGGGCAACCGGAGATTCACCATGACGCCGGATTCCCTGGCGCGTCTTACGCAGCCGGCACCCCGAGCCTTAGCGTTCGCTTAAGCGGGCTCTGACACGATCCGCTCACAGAAAAAGGGGAGCGCGTCTGCGAGGCCGCGCGTGCGTCGGACAAGTGGGACCGTTCGCGCCGATACGTCAGTATATTGAGACGCTGGTTCATCCGTCGGCGCAGCGCGACGTGCTGACCGCGGCGCGGCATCGCGCGTTCATCGCGCCGCGCTTGCTCGGCAGCATCGTGTTGCTGGCGACGTTCCCGGTTTATCTGCTCGTTCGGGGAACACCGAGCGCGGTCGAGCTCATCGTCGTCACCTGGCTGGTGGCGCCGATACTGACCGCCTATTTCCTGTCCCGCACCGGCCGCTACGAGAGCGCGCATGTGTTGTCGTCGTTGGCGCTGACCGGTCTGGTCACGGCGGTTGCCGCGGCAACCGGCGGGATCGAATCCTTCGCCGCGATCTGGCTCGTCATCGTGCCGCTCGAAGCGGCACTGTCGGCGTCGCGGCGTGTCGTCGCAACCGCATCGACCTTTGCGCTGGGCGCGACCGGACTCTTGGTTCTGCTCGGCGTCTACCATCTCTTGCCGCCGCCGGCGATGAGCGCGCCGCCGGTGCTTGCGGCATTCGGCATCATCTCCGCGGGATTGTTCGCGACCGGGCTGGCGCTCGGCGCCGAAGCGCTGGCGCGCACCAGCTTCTGGCTGCTTTACGCCGAGGAGGATCGTTATCGGCTGCTGGCGCGCAACATCACCGATGTCATCACGCGGCACGGCAGCGACGGTGGTGTGCTGTTCGTTTCGCCGGCCGCCGAAAAATTATTCGGCGCACCGACAGCTTCCCTGCACGGGCATGGTCTGTTCGACCGTGTCCATGTCGCCGACCGTCCGGCCTATCTCACCGCACTCGGCGATGCGGCCGCGCTCGGCGAATCGAATTCGGTCGAGTTCCGCGTGCGCTGCGAAATCTTCGATGCCCAAGGCCACGCCGCCCCACAGTTCGTCTGGGTCGAAATGCGCTGCCGGCCGCTGGATGAGGCGGCCGGCGATACCGGCGGTCAGGATCGCCGTGAGGTCGTCGCCGTGTTGCGCGACGTCACCGTGCGTAAATCGCAGCAGGAAGCGCTGCTGGTCGCGCACGCCGAAGCCGAACGCGCCAACGCCGCGAAAGGCCGCTTCCTTGCCACCATGAGCCACGAATTACGCACCCCACTCAATGCCATCATCGGCTTTTCCGAGATGCTGATGAAGGAGACGTCGCTCTTGCTTGATGCCAAGCGGCGCAACGAATATGCCGGCTTCATCAACAGTTCCGGTCTCCATCTGTTGTCGGTGGTCAACGGCGTTCTCGACATGTCGAAGATCGAAACCGGCAATTTCGAGATCACGCCGGAGCCGTTTGCACCGGGTCCGGTGGTCGTCGGCTGCGGCGGCATCCTGGCGCTGCGGGCGCGGGATGCGGGCGTTGATCTCGAAACCACGGCCAGCGACAATCTGCCGGAAATCATCGCCGACAAGCGCGCGCTCAGCCAAATTCTGCTCAATCTGGTGTCGAACGCGATCCGTTTCACCGACCGGGGCGGCAAGGTAGCGCTTAGCGTGCGCGCCGAAGCGGCGCATATTACTTTTGCGGTCGAGGATAGCGGCGTCGGCATCAGCGACGACGATCTGGCGCGGGTCGGCGAGCCGTATTTTCAGGCCGGCAGCTCCTACGATCGCCGTCACGGTGGTACCGGTCTCGGACTTTCCATCGTCAAAGGATTGGTCCGGCTGCATGGCGGCGAACTTTCCATTCACAGCCGGGTCGGCGAGGGCACACGTGTCACCGTACGCTTGCCGCTCGATTGCGAGCGCGCGCGGCCGGCAAAGAAGGGCGCCATGCACCAGGCCGCCGGCACGATCAGTTATCTGCCGGGCCATACCGCGCCGCACGCGTCCGCTATTGCCGCGCGCGAAATCGCCGCGCCGTGCCAATCTCCCCAAGACATTGCGGTGAAGAAAAGTGCGTAAACGCCGTCATGTCGATCGCGCCTTTTATGCGCGAGCCGCGAGCGCCGTGGGCGATCGGGTTTTGCGGCTATACGCCAAGGCGAGAAATCGGCCCGTGGACTCGATGGCGATCTGTGCCGCGGTGGCGACGAGCCTGATCATCATCGTCAACGCGGTGTTCCTGCAGTCCGGCTCACGTCCGGCGCCGTATTTCGCCAATCCCAAGCCGCAACCGGCGGTCTATAGCCCGCCTTTACCCGTTCCGGTGCCGCAGCCGATCGCCGCGCGGCGCAACGATCCGATAGCCGAATTGATCGGGCCCTCGCCGCGCATCGCTGCCGTGCAGCGAGCCTTGTCGGATTACGGCTACGGCCAGATCAAGCCCACCGGCATGCTTGACGACGCGACCAGCACCGCGATTGAAAAATTCGAGCGCGAGCATAAGCTGCCGGTCAGCGGGCGGGTGTCCGATCGCCTCGTGACCGAGCTTACGGGGTTGGTCGGTCATCCCATCGAGTAATTACCTGACATCCGGCGTTTGCGAGCCAGGCGGCTTCGAGGCATATGTCATCGGCGATGTGAGCCGACCGATGCGCCTTAAATCCGCGATATGGGTCTCAGCCTATTTGCGCCGTTGTCAGGTCGAGGGCGCATTTGCGGTGGTGCGCCGCCGCGGCGCGGAGGAAGCCGGCGCGGTTTTCGTGCGCATCTGCCGGCTCAACGGCACGTCGGATCTGTTCGCGCCGGCGCCGCCAACCGCGCTCGAGCCGCCGCGGGAGGCCGACCGTTCCTTCACGCCGAGTTTCGCCGAGCAGCCCGTGCCCGACGCCACGGTCGAGGCCTATCTGGCGCGCGAGGTGAAATTCGACCCCGACGTCTGGATCGTCGAAGTCGAGGAGCCCGCGGGCAGACATTTTCTTGATATCGTGCGTTAAAGCGCGATCCGGAAAACGTCGGGCGATATCAGGAAACGTCGCGGCGGTCCTTCGGCCGCTGCGCCGTCGGCGGCCGCCGCACCGTTGCGCTTTGCGGCCGGGCGCGAACGCGGGTTTCGTCGTTCCACAGCAGCGGCTGATAGCGCTGCGGCTTGCGCTCGACGTTTTGTTCGGACTTTTGCATGGCCTGCCAGATCGCGACCATGTGCAGGGCGGCTTGCGTCGTTATCTCGTCGAACAGATTGGCGAGCGCGTGGACACGTTCGACCGAATGGCCGACAGCGGTATTGACGAACAGGAGAATCCGATAAAGGGCGTCGCGGGGCATGCCGAGTGCTTTGGCCGCCGTTATGATCGCTTCGCCGAGTTCGTCGTTGGCGATGCGCCTCGCCTGCATGTGCGGGATCTGTAGCGCGCCCGCGAGTTGTTCGGCGAACTCTTCGCGATCGTGAGCGAGCGCCGCGCGCTCGATCCGCTGGGCCACTGCGGGATCGCGCGCGAGGCTGATGCATCCGGCCGGCAGCGGGACCGCGATTTCGAGATTGAGCAGGATGAGCCGCCGTTCTTCCGCATTGGCGGCAAAAAACAGCTCGTTGAGCTCGCTCGCCACGGCGCTGCCGATCTGAGCGCTTAAGTCGGCAGGCGTGCGCGCGGTCTGGTTTCGTCCAGTGTCTTCGTCAATCTCGGTTCCGACCTGACGGGCTTTCGCCGTTGCGACAGCGGCGGGCGCGACGGCGACCGGCCTGCGCGTTTCGGCTCTTGCGCCTGGCCGCAGCAATGGGTGCGCACGCACAGGCTCGGCGATGCCGGGCAGATCGCCGGCGAGACGCTCGAGAATGCGGCGCGGCGGCGCGAGGTGACGTGCCAGCCGGGTGGCGACCGCCGTCCGTGTCGCCACATCGACGGAGTCAAGCAATCGAAGCGCGAGTTCGGTGTAATGACGTTCTTCGTCGGCGGTGTGCGTGAGCTTCTGTACGTAGAGATCGGTCAGCACCCGCAGCAGCGTGGGTCGCATATCGACGCCGCTACGCTCGCCGAGATGGGCGAGACTGTCGAGGCTCGGTGGGGTTCCATTGTCCATAACGTTACTCGGTCGCAACAGGTGGCTGGGTTCGTGAATTGCAACCGCAGCCTAAGTTGCGCGCGTTAGCGGAGCGTTAACCTTGCATCCGCTTAATCATGGCGATGCCGATTTCCGCGCGGCCGGACAGAACGTTCGGTTGCCGGAGGCAAAGGACAGCGGCTGGTGGGCACCGTTATTAAATTTCCGGACGAAGGGCGTATCGTGCGCTTCGGCCGCGACGCGGACGAGTCCGCGACGATCATCATCCTGCCGGTGATACGGGTCGAACGCTATGCCGACCCGCGAGCCGAGGAGGCCGAACCGCATCCGCCGGCGAGCAACGGCGGCCGCCGACGGGTGAGGCGCCGCTAAGCGGTCGCTCGCGATGTCGCCGCGCTCACGCTGCCGACGCCACGTGATCCCGCGGCCGGCTGTGCTGGCCGCGCTTTCGATCCTCGCTATTGTCGATCTGAGCGGCTGTTCCAGCACCGGCGACTACGGCCGGCTGAGCGATGTCCCGGTCACCGACGACATCCATTCTTGGGTCGGCGAGGAGGCAGCAGTGCGGGCCGGCCAGCCGATATCCGCCGACAACCTGACCGACGACGAACGCACCTTGCGCGATCTAGCGTTTCCCTTGATCGAGCCGTCCTATGACCGGCAGCGTTGGGATGCCGTGGTCTACGAATACGGCACCAAGAAATCTTTCCAGCGCAAATTGTGGGGCCCGTTCGATCAAACCGCCTACTACCGGCACCTGCAAGCCGAACTGCTGCGTTCGACCGCGGCGCGGTACAATCAGTTGATCGACGATATCCGCAACGACATCGTGCGTATCGAACCGTTCTTCATGGCCGCGCGACGCATCGCCGATCTCGATCGGCGTCGCGAGGCGAGCCTGGCGCAGATCGGCAGCCTAACCCCCGCCGAACGGTTCAATGCCCAGGCGCGCGTCGGCGAGAACAGTTTGACGATCGCCTGGGTACGACACTCTCTGGACCAACGTTGCGCCGGCTACCGCTTCGCGCTCGAGCATCTCGCCGCCGCCGAACCCGAACCGATCGCTGCCGAGGCCGATCGCGCGGTCACCGAACTGCAGCAACGCATCGAGGCGAACCCGGTGGTCGTCGTGGCGCCGCGCATCGCCGCAGCACCGCTCGCGACGCGAAAGATTTCGCAATAAGTCACTGCACCGGCTGAATGCTGCAGGTCGCCCGCGCCAGCGCGCCGCGCGCCGCGGCCATCAGCCCCGGCTCCGGCGCCAGCGCCCGCACCACGACCAGCCCCCTGGTGCTCGGCGATTCGATGATCAGGCGATCGGCTGCGGTGACGTCTTCTTCTTCCGGCACTTGCGCGTGCTGCGCCGGCGTCATGAGGTCGAGCTCGATGGAGCGTCGGCCGGCGGCGCGGTCGTTGATGGCGTAATAGGCGACGCTGTTGCGGGTGTAGAAGGTGACCGACGTGTAGGCCTGGCTCACCGGCGCGATCAATTTGAGCGATCCGCCGGTCAGGTCGTATCGGCACACCGCAGCGGCGAAGGCCGGATCCATGAACGGCATGACCGTACTGTCGGCTGTCGGTGCCGGCAGCGGCACCACACGATTCACGGGCGTCAGCGCTACGAGCCGCGAATAGGCATCCTCCTTCGCCGCCTGCGGCAAGGCAAGCACAGTCGACAGATGCACGACGCCGCCCAGCAGGATCGCCGCGAGGAGCCACATCAGCGCGCGGATCATGAGCAGCCCTTCCGCACGATCGCCGGCATCGGTCCTTCTTTGGTGGTCCGCGTCGCGACGCCGATTGGGGTGTCGTAGAGACGCCACACCAACACGAATTGCTCGATGCCGCCGGTCGGCAGCCAATTGCCGGGACGCGCCAGCGGCGCTACGGCGATCGAAAACCGGCCGTCATTATCGCGGACGATCTCGTCGCTGGTGAAGCCGTGCCGATCAATCGTGTTCGCGACCAGCCGGCCCTCGGGGTCGTAGAGCGTCACGGTCCAGTACCGCGCCGCCGGCGTCATGCCGCTGATCGCGAAAGTGCAGCGGCCGTCGAAATTCTGGCCGGCATCGTCGGTGTGGGCGTAGAAGGAGATGCCGTCGCCGACGCCGGTCGGCAGTTCCCCCGAGCGCGCGATGCTGGCGCGGGCATAGGGATCGATGTCGACCGAACCGGTCTTTGGCCATGCCGTCCAGGCGCCGACCGTCAACGATCCGAAGGCGACGCCGCGTGTCAGCGTGAACCATGTGGCGCCGAGGCCGAGCGCGGCCGCGATCAGCAACGTGAAAAACGAACCAAACAAGAGGCGCATGGGCTCTAATCGCCGCGCGCTGCCGCGCGGTCGGCTGCGTTAGCAAAGGTATCCGGGCGGTTGCCGACGCCGTTGCGGTCGTCGGCTGGCACGAGCGACGCCGCCGGCGCGCCCTGTTGGGCGAGCGCGTGGCTGGCGTCATCGAGCATATGCTCGACCTGGATAAGCGCCTCGGTTCCCTTGCGCGTCAGCAGCGCCGGGTGCGGCTCCTCGCTGCCCTTGAAGGACGTGTCGGTCATGGTCGGGGCATGTTCGGGCGGCGGCAGGCCGGGGAGCGGCCGCAATTCGATGCCCTGATGCGCATAGGCCATGATGTTGTGCCAGGTCATGGCGGGCAGGGTGCCGCCGGTCATGCGCTTGGTCGGCGAATAATCGTCATTGCCCATCCACACCGCGCCGACGAAGTTGCCGGTGTAACCGACGAACCAGGCGTCGCGCCAGCTATTGGTGGTGCCGGTCTTCCCGGCGGCCTTTATGCCGTCGAGCTGCGCGCGCTTGCCGGTGCCGTTTTCCACCACCGAATTCATCATCTTGATCATGTTCAGCGCGACTTCCGGGCTGATCACTTGTTTCGGCTTCGGACCGTCGCGATCGAAGCGCCAGACCAATTGGCCGTTGCCGGTGCGCACTTCAAGCGCGGCATGCGGCACCACGGCGCGTCCGAGATTGGGGAAGGTCGCATAAGCGACCGCGTGCTCGTAGACATAGACTTCGTCGGCGCCGATCGGCAGCGACGGTGTGTCCGGGAGCGGCGCATGGATGCCGAAATTACGCGCGGTCTGCACGATCATGGCGCGGCCGAGTTTCGGGTTGCCGTTGCCGAGCATGATCGAAAGCTTCACCGGAATGACGTTGATGGAATGGGTGATCGCTTCCATCAGCGTGACGGATCCGGAATAGCCGCCGGAATAATTGTGCGGACACCAATTGCCGATGCAAACCGGCGAGTCGACAACGACGGAATTGGGCGTGAAGCCGTTGGCGAGCGCGGTGGCGTAGACATAAGGCTTGAACGAAGAGCCCGGCTGGCGCAGCGCGTCGGTAGCGCGGTTGAATTGGCTGGCGCCGTAATCGCGGCCGCCGATCATGGCGCGGATGCCGCCGTCGAGATCGGCAAATACCGCCGCCGCCTGGCTTGCACCGTAGTCGTGGCCGTATTGGCGTAACTGCGATTCCACTTCGTGCTCGGCATAATGTTGCAGATTGGAATCGAGCGCGGTGCGCACCACGAAATAACGGTCGGTCACCGATTTCGGGAAAGTATCGACGAGCTTTTTCATCTCGTCGAAGGCGTAATCGAGGTAATAATTTGGGGCGTCCTCGGCGGTGCGATCGATCGGCGTCGCCGGATTGCGCCGCGCGCCGTAGACCTGACCCTCGGTCATGAATCCGTTCTGCACCAAATTGTCGAGCACGACGTTGGCGCGTGCGCGCGCCGCCGGCAGATTGACGAGCGGCGAATATTTGGTCGGCGCCTTGAACATGCCGGCGAGCATCGCCGCTTCCGGCAACGTGACGTCGCGCACCGATTTTCCGAAATAGTATTGGGCTGCCGCATCGACACCGAACGCGCCGCCGCCCAGATAGGCGCGGTCGAGATAGAGCTTGAGGATCTCGTTCTTCGTCAGATGCGATTCGAGCCAAAGCGCCAGGAACGCTTCGTTGATCTTGCGGGACAGGGTGCGTTCGTTGGAGAGGAACAGGTTCTTGGCGAGCTGCTGGGTCAGCGTCGATCCGCCCTGCACCACGCCGCCGGCTTGAGCATTGGTCATCAAGGCGCGGAAGGTGCCTTGGAGGTCGATGCCGAAGTGTTCGTAGAAGTGCCGGTCTTCGGTCGCCAGCACCGCCTTGATCAGGTGATCGGGGAATTCGTCGAGCGGCACCGACTCGTTGTGTTTGATGCCGCGATTGCCGATCTCGTTGCCGTAGCGGTCGAGAAAGGTGACGGCGAGATCCGACTTCTTCAGCCAGTCGTCGTCCGAGGTCTGGCGGAAGGCGGGGATCGCGAGCGCGACCATCAGCACGAGGCCGCCTGAACCAAGCGTCGCCATTTCCGACAGCGGTTCGACGATAAGCCAGCGCCGCCAGCCGGCGACATGGCTCTTGTCCATGAAGGCGGTAAAGCGTTCGTAGACTTCGCGGGTCCATTTGCCGCTCTGGAATATCGCGGAGTCGATCCGGGCGTCGATATCGAGCAAGAACCGCTTGAATTTCGGCCGCCAGTCGTCGCCCGGATCGGGGAACATGTCCGTCACAATGGCGCGCTCCGAGAATCGAGTATCACGGCAGTTGGACCCACTCAGCGAGCCTTTCTAGCCGACCGCGGTTTTGCCGGCCAATAGCCCATCAACCAAGCTTTAATTGACCGCGACGCGGCGGCCAATGTGAGGCTAAACACAGGGTGAATGGCAATTGCGGGCAAATTTGGCATAGCTTGGCGGCCCAAGGAGAACAGGATGATAGAACAGGATGGCAACTCAAGACCCGGCGCCCGATGACGTTCCGTTCTGGAGACGGAAGTCTCTGGCACAAATGACGAATTCGGAATGGGAGAGCCTGTGCGACGGCTGCGGCAAATGCTGCCTCAACAAGCTCGAGGAAGAGGAGACCGACCGGACCTACTATACGGATGTCGGCTGCCGGCTGCTTGACGGGGAGAGCTGCCGCTGCCGCGACTACAAGCACCGCCTCTCCCAGGTCGAGGACTGCGTGCGATTAACCCCGCGGAACCTCAAAACCATCACCTGGCTGCCGCCGTCTTGCGCCTATGTGCGGCTGGCGCAGGGCAAGGATCTGTACTGGTGGCATCCCTTGGTCTCCGGCGACCCCGAAACCGTGCACACCGCAGGCGTTTCGGTGCGCGGCCGTGTGACCGCCTCGGAGGCCGATGTCCCTGACGAGGACCTTGAGGATTATATCGTCAGTTGGCCGCTGAAATTGCCGAAGGCGGCACGGCGGCCCCGCTAAAGCCGAACCTCGAGACCGGCAGTCCTGCTCTGCGCCGAAGCCTGTTGCATTGTATCTCCGCGGACGCCAAGTCATGGCGGCCGAGCCGAAAGTTATGCCGGCCGAGCCGAAATCCGAGATGACCAGCGAAATCGCCCCCGAGGACGCCCACAGCATCGCCCCCGATCGGGAACCGCTTGCCTTTGCCGGAACGGCAACGGCGGGTCCGGCGGCACACGCGCCGGCTCCCCTCGACCACGCCGCGGTGCGGGCGATCGTCGCCGGCATCATGCTGGCGATGTTTCTCTCCGCGCTGGAACAGACCATCGTCGCGCCGGCGCTCCCGGCGATCGGAAAAAGCCTGGGCGGTATCGATAGTCTGTCCTGGGTGGTCACCGCCTATCTGCTTGCCGCGACGGCAGCGACCCCATTGTTCGGAAAGTTGTCCGACATTTACGGCCGCCGCGCCGTCCTGCTCACCGCGATCGTGATCTTTATCGCAGGCTCGGTGGCCTGCGGGCTGGCGCCGTCGATCTGGATGCTGATCCTCGGCCGTGGTCTGCAGGGGCTGGGCGGCGGCGGCCTGTTGCCGACCGCGCAGACCATCATCGCCGACCTGTTGTCGCCCCGGGAACGCCCGGTCGTACAGGGCCGCACCGCGATCATGTTCATGATGGCCAGCATCCTAGGCCCGGTGCTCGGCGGCTTGCTGACAGATCATCTGCACTGGTCGCTGATTTTCTGGATCAATGTGCCACTCGGCCTGATCGCGCTGGTGATGACGGAGCGAGCGCTGCGAAATTTGCCGCGCAACCACCGCCCGCATCAACTCGACATGCTGGGCGCTTTGCTGATGGTCGGTGCCGCGCTGTCGCTGATGCTGGCGCTTGCGTGGGGCGGCACCTATTACCCGTGGACTTCGCTGCGCATTGTCACGCTGATGGGAGCGTCTACGACCTTATGGCTCCTATTTGTGGTACGGCTGTTGACCGCGCGCGAGCCGTTTATTCCGCTCGCGATTCTGCATGGCCGGGTGACCTCGTCGATCACCGGCGCGGCATTTTTTAGTGTCGGCACCATTATCGGCGTCACGATCTATATGCCGCTTTATTGCCAGACGGTGCTTGGCGCCTCGGCGAGCCTGTCGGGATTTGCCTTGATCGCGTTCATGGCCGGCACCGTGCTCGGCGCACAGATCGTCGCCCGGCTGATGGTGCGGATTACGCATTATTTGCGGCTGCCGCTCATCGGCTTGGCGATTGCCGCGAGCGCGCTCGTGATATTCGCCGTCGACCCCGCCGGCTATTCGCTCGGCGAGGTCGGGTGCCTGTTGTTCGTCGTGGGCGTCGGACTGGGACCGATGTACCCGGTCAGCACCATCGTCATGCAAAACGGCGTTAAACCGCATCAGATGGGCACGGCGACCGGCACGCTGAACTTTTTCCGCACGCTGGGTGGCGCCATTATTGTCGCGGCGTTCGGCGCCATCGTTCTCGGCGGCGGCACCGATGGCACGGGCGTCAGGACGCTGGAACAGATCGCGGTTAGCCATGGCGACATGGCGCCGGCCTTCCACTGGGTCTTTATCGCAGCGGCGATCTGCATTGCCATTGCGTTCCTGTGTCTGCTGGCGGTCGAGCAGCGGCCGCTGCATGGGCCGGTGCATCTCGCCCAAGACGCCGCGGAATAGCCGATCGCATAGCTGCCCCGCCGCCGGTCCCTTGCATCAGCCCAGAGTGGAGCGCAAAGCTTGCGGCTTAATCGGGGCCCCTCTGATCGTGTCGCTTGCAGCATCGGCAAACAACAAAACCGGCGAACCCCTGACGCGACCGGGCGGCGAAGCGACGCCTGGGGAGGACACGACCGAACCCGCCGCGCGAAAACTCGGCAAGCGCGAAGTTCTCACTATCATCAGCGGACTGGCGCTCGCCATGTTTTTGTCCGCGCTCAATCAGACGATCGTGGCGACGGCGCTGCCGACGATTGGCCGCGCCTTCAACGATTTCGAGAACCTGTCCTGGGTGGTGATCGCCTATCTGTTGACCTCGACCGTGGTCGCGCCGCTCTACGGCAAGCTCAGCGACATTTACGGCCGGCGCGGCATGATGCTGGTCGCGTTGGGCGTCTTCATGGCGGGGTCGGCCGCCGCCGCCGCGGCGCCTAGCATGATCATGTTGATCCTCGCCCGCGGCTTGCAGGGCATCGGCGGCGGCGGCATCGTGCCGTTGTCGCAGTCGATTATCGCCGACGCGGTGCCGCCGCGCGAGCGCGGCTATTACCAGGCGTATACGGGTTCGATCTGGGTCCTCGCCGGCGCTGGCGGGCCGGTGCTTGGCGGCGTTATCGCCGAGCATCTGCATTGGTCGATGATCTTCTGGCTCAATGTGCCGCTGACATTGGTCGCCGCCTTGCTGTCGCACCGGCAGCTCAAGCGCCTGCCGCGTCACGAACGCGCGCACAAGCTCGACCTCGTTGGCGCTGGACTGATGATGCTGGCGGCGGTGGCGCTGCTCTTGGCGCTGACCTGGGGCGGCACGCGCTATCCGTGGCTGTCGGAGCAGATCGCGATGCTGATCGTCGCGGCGGCGGCGGTGTCGGTTCTGTTCATCTGGTGGGTGCTGCGGGCGCCGGAGCCGTTTCTGCCGATTGCGGTGCTGACCAATCCGGTGATGCGGATCGGGTCGATCACCGCGTCATGTTCGCAAGGCGTGTCGATCGGGCTCACGATTTTTGTGCCGCTCTATTACGAACTGGTGCACGGATTGTCGGCGAGCGATTCCGGACTGGCGCTGATCCCAATCATGGTGATGGTGACGCCGGGTTCATTCATGTCGAGCCGCGCCATGCTCTACACCGAGCATTATAAGCGGGTGCCGCTGGTGCTTCTGATCCTCGGCGCGGCAGCGGTCGGACTATTGGCCTTCGACCCGCTGATGCCGCTGTGGGGCGTCTTGGTGGTGATGGGTTGCGTGGGTCTTGGCGCCGGCAGTTCCTATCCGACCGTCACGGTGTCGATCCAGAATGCGGTGGCGCACCGCCAGGTCGGCATTGCCATGGGAACGATGAATTTCTTCCGCGCGCTGGCGAGCGCCTTCGTGGTCGCCGTCATGGGCGCGATCATGCTGGCCGGACTCGGAGCGGCGCCGCAGCGCGGCGCGGTTTCGTCGACGGTGGTCACTGCGGCGGTGGGGGCGGCGCCTGAGCAACTCGTCCGCACATTCGGCTTTATCTTTGCCGTGGCGGCGGGCTTCCTGGTGCTCGGCATCATTGCGCTCATCGCCATGGAAGAGCGGCCATTGCGGGCGACTGTCATGGACCCGGCGGCACACGAACCTTCGGCGCAACCCGCCGAGTAGCTCCGGCGGCAAATAGCGCCTAAGCTCCGCCAAAATAATATGGGGAGGTTCATGGCTCGCGTCACCATCGCGGCGGCTGCCGCCCTGCTGTTCGGCATTGTTGCGGCGCATGGCGCGACCATTATCGACGACTGGGGCAACGCGAAATTCCCGGCGCCGCCGCAGCTCAAGCCGGTAACGCTGGTGCCGAACGTGACCGCGCTCCTAGTCATGGATTTCACGGTGCAGACTTGCACGCCCGAGCGCCGCAAGCGTTGTGCCGACTCGGTGCCGAAAGTGAAAGCCTTCGTCGAGGCGGCACGGGCCAAGGGCGCGCTGATCATTTATAGCGTCGCGGTGCCGGGCTCGGTGCCCACCGACGTGCTCAAGGAGCTCGCGCCCGCGGCCGGGGAGCAAGTGCTGCCGCCGCTTGGGCCCGACAAATTCATCAACAGCGATCTGGAAAAGACCCTGCACGACAAGGGCATCAAGACGGTGGTGGCGATGGGCACGCAGGCGCAGACCTCGGTGCTGCATACCGGCGGCGAGGCGGCGCTGCGCGGCTTCAAGGTGATCGTCCCGGTCGACGCGATGTCGGCCGACGATCTGTTTCCCGAACTCTACACCGCCTGGCATCTCGCCAATGCGGCGCGCATCAGCAATCAAGTGACGCTGACGAGACTAGAAATGATCGGGTTTTAACGCCTGTTCGCGCGGCGGCGTCAGGGCAGGAGCGGCGAGCCGAGCGCGCGAGCGGTGTCGCGTATCCAAGCCCGATAGCGCATCAGCGGCGTAATGCCGGTGAGGCCGCCGCAGCCGCCGGTCAGGTTCGGGCCGGTCGACCAACTGACAAGGCCAATAATGACGGGCCCGCCGTTACCGTCGCGAAACACCGGCGCGCCGGAATCGCCGGTGCAAGCGCCCAGACCAGGCCGCAGGCCTTTGGTCGCCGGGTCGAACAGCCGGATCTCCAGAGAACTCGGATGGCCGGTTACGGCGAGGGTTGCTTCGCGCGGGATGCCGTCGAGACGATCGTCGCCGCGTTTGGTGACACCATAGCCGGCGACGGTCAGTGTGTCGCCGATGGCGACGCTCGCGGCATCGCCCGCAAGCCGCGCCGCGGGGATACGCTCAGGCAGCGGTTCCGCAAGCTTGAGCAGCGCCACGTCCGCCGTGGCGAGGTGAGCGAACAGCCGCTTCAGCTCGAATTGCGGATCGCGCTCGATCCGCGCGATATCCTTGAGGAGCGGCGTGTCGCCGGGCTTGTTGCCCATCAGCTTGTAGTCGGCCCCGGGCTGTACGCAATGCGCCGCGGTCAGCAAGAGGTCGCGCCCAATGGCGGTCGCGGTGCAGACGGTTCCATAAGAGCCGAGGATCATCACCACGGCGTGTCCGGCGTCATCCGCCGCCGGCGCGCCGCCGACCACGGCCGCTACGGGCGCTGGACTCATCATCAGCATCGAGGCCATCGCCATGGCGGCGATGACTGAGCGCGCCGCACGATATGCAGCGGCCGGCGACGGTTTCGAGCGTTTCATCGATCTCCTCATGCGCGGCCGGCTTGGCCTTCCTATATCAGCCGTTCAGGCAGGGTTCACAGCCCGGCGCTTAGAAAATCGGCCATGGCACCCAAAATGCGATTCGCCCTTGCGCTTTTGTTTGGACTTGCGCCCGCTTGCGCGCTCGGCCTGATGCCGGTCGCGGGGCCGGCGCGTGCCGAGGAACTCGCGCATCCGGCCGCCCCAGCCGAGGCCGAGCACGCCTGCCTGAACCAGAAAGAACGCCGCGCTGAGGCCGAATCCGGTAGGCTCGTTAAGCTCGGCGTCGCGATGCATGCGGCGCGGGCCCGGATGCCTGGAACCGTCGTACGGGCGCGGCTCTGCCACGGCCAAATCGCCGGTAAAGACGGTGGGTTGGTCTATGTGCTGACAGTCCTCGCGCATGATGGCAAAGTGGCGCGGATTGCCGTCGACGCCGTGAAGGGTACGCTGGTCGGCGGCCTTTAGAACCGGCCAGACTTTTAGGCGGATAGGCGGAGCAATCTTTGCGGCTTCTCGTTGTCGAGGACGATCCCGATCTCAATCGGCAGCTCGCCACCGCGCTGACCGATGCCGGTTACGTCGTCGATCGCGCCTTCGACGGCGAGGAAGGCCATTACCTCGGCGAGAGCGAACCCTACGACGCCGTCATTCTCGACATCGGCCTGCCGAAGATGGACGGCATTTCGGTGCTGGAAGCCTGGCGGCGCGCTGGTCGCGCCATGCCGGTCCTGATCCTCACCGCGCGCGACCGCTGGAGCGACAAGGTGCAGGGTTTTGACGCCGGCGCCGACGATTATGTCGCAAAACCCTTTCACCTCGAGGAAGTGCTGGCGCGGGTGCGCGCATTGCTGCGCCGCTCCGCCGGCCACGCCAAGAGCGAATTCACCTGCGGCCCAGTCCGCCTCGACACCCGCACCGGCCGCGTCGCCGTCGACGGCAATCCCGTCAAGCTCACCTCGCACGAATACCGGCTGTTGTCTTATTTGATGCATCATACCGGCCGGGTGGTGTCGCGCACCGAGCTTGTCGAACATCTCTACGACCAGGACTTCGATCGCGATTCGAACACCATCGAAGTCTTCGTCGGCCGCATTCGCAAAAAGCTCGGTGTCGACGTGATCCAGACGGTGCGCGGCCTCGGCTATTTGCTGACGCCTCCCGATGCGCGCTAATTCGCTCGCGCTTCGGCTGTTCATCTGGGCCACCGGCTGGACTGTGGTCATCCTCATCGTCACCGGGATCGCGCTGTCGACGCTCTACCGGCATGCCGTCGAGCGTTCGTTCGACCGCCGGCTCGATGTCTATCTGCGCACGCTGGTCGCCGACGTCGCGTCCCCCGAGGAGGGCGCCGATAAATATCCGCAGTCGATCGGCGAGCCGCTGTTCGAATTGCCGCTGTCGGGCTGGTACTGGCAGGTGACGCGGCTCGACACCAAGGCGCCCGAAGTGCATTCGTCGCGCTCGCTGTGGGACTCAAATCTGCCGCGGCTGCAGGATGCCGATGCGGCCGCCGGTTCGGAATATCGGCAAGGCTATGCGCGAGGCCCCGAAGACCAGGATTTGCGCATGGTCGAGCGCAATGTCGATCTTGGCACCGACGGCCGTTATCTGATCGCGGTGGCGGGCGACGCTTCCGAGATCGACGACGAGACCCACAGCTTCGATCGCGCCATCGGCTTCACCTTCGCGGCGTTGACCATTGCCCTGTTGCTGACGACGGCGCTGCAGGTCCGCTTCGGTCTGGCACCGCTGACGCGCATCTCGGAAAGCCTTGCCGCCATCCGGTCCGGCCGCGCCGAGCGGCTCGAGGGCGAGTTCCCGGTCGAGATTTCCTCCCTGGCGCGCGAGACCAATGCGTTGATTGATGCCAACCGGGAAATCGTCGAGCGCGCCCGCACCCATGTCGGCAATCTGGCGCATGCGCTGAAGACGCCGCTGTCGGTACTGGTCAACGAGGCGGCCGCGCGCGGCAACGATCCGCTGGCGCATAAGGTATTGGAGCAGACCGACATCATGCGCGATCAGGTGGCCCGCCAGCTCGAACGGGCGCGGCTCGCCGCGCGCTCGACCGTGATCGGGACGCTGATCGACGTGCCGCCGGTCGTGACCGCGCTCGCCCGCACCATGGAGAAACTCCACCACGCCCGCGATATCGCCATCGACATCGACGTGCCGGAGCATGCGCGATTTCGCGGCGAGCAGCAGGATCTCGAGGAGATGATCGGCAATCTCGTCGACAACGGCTGTAAATGGGCGTTGTCGCGGGTGGCGATCGAGGTGACGGCCGAGCCGGCGGCGGCTAACGATGCCAAGGCGCGCGTGCGCATCATCGTCGACGACGACGGCCCGGGACTTGCGCCCGCCGAACGCGAGCGCGTCGCGCAGCGCGGCCAACGGCTCGACGAGACCAAGCCTGGCTCGGGATTGGGTCTGTCCATCGTGGTCGAACTCGCCGGCCTCTATGGTGGCGTCCTCACGCTCGGCACCGCGCCGATCGGCGGCCTGCGCGCGGAGCTGGCGTTGCCGGGGGGATGACGGCAAGGTCGGCGCGCCGCTAATATCGGCGTGTTACCGTCGGAGAGCGCCCGCCGGGTCCGGCGAAGGGAGCGACACCATGAGCTACGACACGATTACGGTCACCCCGTCGACACCGCATATCGGGGCTGAGATCGGCAATATCGATCTCACCAAGCCGCTCTCCAATCGGCAAGTCCAAGAGGTGCACGACGCCATCATCGCGCACGGCGTCGTCTTCATCCGCGACCAGAAAATCGATTTCGATTCGCACGAGCGCTTCGTGCGCTATTTCGGCGAACCGCACATCCATGTCGGCGGCAAGGGCACGGCGTCGCGGACTATTTCCGGCCATCCGGCCATCCGGCATCAGTATTTCGACGCCAAGTCGAAGCGCGTGTCAGGCGAAGAGTGGCACTCCGACCAGAGCTGCGCCGAAATCCCGCCGATGTATAGCGTGCTGTACCAGGACATCATCCCGCCGAACGGCGGCGGCGACACCATGTTTGCTTCCGCCGCCAAGGCCTATGACGAATTAAGCGACGGGATGAAGACCTATCTCGATGGCAAAACCGCGACCCATGACGGCTCGCGCGTGTTCGACAAGAACGCGGATGTCTACCCAGTCGCTGTCCACCCTGTCGTCATTCGGCATCCGGAAAGCGGTCGCAAAGTCCTGTTCGTCAATCGCGAGTTCACCAGCCAGATCAATGAAGTGCCGGCGGCCGAGAGTCGTGGCGTGCTGGAATTCCTCTACGATCACATCGCGCGGCCGCATTGGAGCATGCGGTTTCATTGGAGCGCCAATGCGATCGCGTTCTGGGACAACCGCTGCACCCAGCATTATGCGATCTGGGATTATTGGCCGAATGTGCGCTCGGGCTACCGCATGTTCGTGAAGGGCACCGAACGGCCGCTGGCGGCCTGACGATAAGGTCCAGGCGACAAAGATCGACCCTGGTGGTCGCGGCCGCCAACCGTATAATAGCGGCCTCGCGACAACGGCAAAACAAAACTATGCCGTGCGCACATAGGGGAGGATCGTCCATGTCATTATCACGCCGCCGTCTGGTTACCGCGAGCGCTTCGGCACTGCTGGTAGGCAGTGTCGCCGCACCGTTTGTGGCCCGGGCCCAACAGGCGCAGTGGACATACAAATACGCCAACAATCTCCCCGACACGCATCCGATGAACGTGCGGGCCCGGGAAATGGCGGCGGCCATCAAGCAGGAAACCAATGGCCGCTTCGACCTGCAGATTTTTCCCTCAAGCCAGCTCGGCTCCGACACCGATACGTTGAGCCAGATCCGCTCCGGCGGCGTCGAATTCTTTACGCTGTCGGGGTTGATCCTCTCGACGCTGGTGCCGGCGGCATCGATCAACGGCATGGGCTTTGCGTTCCCGGATTACGATACGGTCTGGAAAGCCATGGACGGCGATCTCGGGGCCTATGTGCGCGCGCAGATCGCCAAATCGGGTCTCGTCGCCATGGAGAGAATCTGGGACAACGGCTTCCGCCAGACCACCACCTCGACCAAGCCGATCCGGACGCCCGAGGATTTTCGCGGCATGAAACTGCGGGTGCCGCCGTCGCCGTTGTGGACGGCAATGTTCAAGGCCTTCGACGCGGCGCCGGCGTCGATCAATTTCAACGAAGTCTATTCGGCACTGCAGACCAAGATCGTCGACGGCCAGGAAAATCCGCTTGCCATTATCGCAACCGCAAAACTCTACGAAGTGCAGAAATATTGTTCGCTGACCAATCACATGTGGGACGGCTTTTGGTTTCTGGCCAACCAGCGCGCTTGGCAAGCACTGCCCGACGACGTGCGCGCGACCGTCGCCAAGAATATCAACGCGGCCGGCGTCAGGGAGCGTGACGACGTCGCCAAGCTGAACGCCAATTTGCAGCAGGACCTGACCAATAAGGGCCTTGTTTTCAACCGGCTCGATCCGGCGCCGTTCCGCGACAAACTGCGCTCGGCCGGCTTCTACACCGAGTGGAAGAGTAAATACGGCGACGAGGCATGGGGCTTGCTGGAGAAATCGGTAGGCAAGCTGGCGTGACGGCGGCGGACGACCCGCACACTCTGCCGCCGGCAAAGCGCGGCGGGGCAGGCGGGCTCGCTTTCGTCGCGGCGGTCGATTGGGCGCTCGGCACGATCGTGGAGCTTGTGGCGGCCGGCCTGGTGGCGGCCGAGATCGTCATTCTGTTTGGTGGCGTCATCTCGCGCTACGTATTCGATCGACCGCTGATCTGGTCCGATGAACTGGCCTCGACGCTGTTTCTCTGGCTCGCGATGCTGGGAGCGGTGATCGCGTTCCGCCGCGACGAGCACATGCGGATGACGGCCTGCGTCGGGTTGTTGCCGCCGCCACGTCGGGCCCTGCTCGATGCCTTCGCAACGAGCGCGGCGCTGGCTTTCCTGCTGTTGCTCGCCGGGCCGGCCTACCAATATGCCAGCGACGAATTACCGATCACCACGTCGGCCCTGCAAATCACCGACGCCTGGCGCGCCGCTGCCTTGCCGGTCGGGATCGCCTTGATGATCGGTTTCGCCGTCATCCGGCTGGCGCGATCGGGCTCGCCGTTGTCGCTTACCGTCGGGCTTGGCGGGACCGCGATCATCGTCGCATTGTTCTGGCTCGGTGGGCCGGTTTTTCTCCGGCTCGGCAATTACAACCTCCTGATCTTTTTTGTCGGCGTGGTCGCCGCCGCCGTATTTGCCGGTGTGCCGATTGCGTTTGCTTTCGGGCTCGCGATCTTCGGCTATCTGGCGCTTGCCACCCACACCCCGCTCGAGGTGCTGGTCGGCCGCATGGATGAAGGCATGAGCCATCTCATCTTACTCGCGGTGCCGCTCTTCGTCTTTCTCGGGTTACTGATCGAGATGACCGGCATGGCGCGCGCCATGGTGGCGTTCCTGGCGAGCCTGCTCGGCCATGTGCGCGGCGGCTTGCACTATGTGCTGGTCGCAGCGATGTATCTGGTTTCCGGAATTTCGGGCTCGAAAGCCGCCGATATGGCCGCGGTCGCGCCGGTACTGTTTCCGGAAATGAAGGCGCGCGGCGCCAAGCCTGGCGACCTCGTCGCACTGTTATCCGCGACCGGCGCGCAGACCGAAACCATTCCGCCGAGCCTCGTCCTCATCACCATCGGATCGGTGACCGGCGTTTCGATCGCCGCGCTGTTCACCGGCGGACTTCTGCCCAGCATCGTCTTGGCATTTTTGCTGTGCGTCATGGTGCGCTGGCGCTACCGGGGCGAGGTGACGAGCCACGTCATTCGCGCGACGAGGCGCCAGATCGCGCGTAACTTCCTCATCGCTTTGCCGGCGCTGACGCTGCCGTTTCTGATCCGCGCCGCCGTGGTCGAAGGTATAGCGACCGCGACCGAGGTTTCGACCATCGGCATCGCTTATTCGGCGGTTGCGGGTCTCATCCTTTACCGGCAGTTCGATTGGACGGCGCTGCGGCCAATGCTGGTGTCGACGGCGTGTCTGTCGGGGGCGATCCTGCTCATCATCGGCACGGCGACCGGGATGGCCTGGGGACTGACCCAATCCGGCTTTTCGCGCACGCTCGCCGCGGCGATGACCGGCTTGCCGGGCGGGACCGCGACCTTCATGGCAGCCTCGATCGTGGCGTTCGTCGTACTTGGCTCGGTGCTCGAAGGCATCCCGGCGATCGTATTGTTCGGCCCGCTATTGTTCCCCGTCGCCAGGGCCGTCGGTATCCACGAGGTGCACTACGCCATGGTGGTGATCCTGGCGATGGGCATTGGACTATTCGCGCCGCCGTTTGGCGTCGGCTACTACGCCGCCTGCGCCATCGGCCGCGTCGAACCGGCGCAAGGCATGCGGCCGATCCTGGGTTACATGACGGTCCTGGTGATCGGCACGATGATCGTTGCCGCCGTGCCGTGGATCTCGACCGGCTTTCTCAAATAGCAATGCCGCAAAGGATCAATCGAGCGTCACATGCGCTTGGTTGATGACCCGCTTCCAGCGCGCGGCGTCGTCGCGGAAGTAAAGAACGGTCTGCTGTACCGTGCCACCGACCGGCTCGGCGGAAAGATCGGCAAGTCGCTTGAGAATATCGGGGTCGTGCAGCGCCTCGTTGACGGCGGCGTTGATCTTTTCGGCAATCGCGCTTGGCGTATGCGGCGGTGCTACGATGGCGTACCAGGCCGCGGACGAGAAGCCTGACAGCGTTTCGGCTATCGCCGGCTTATCGGGCATGCTCGCCATCCGCTTCGACGACGCAACCGCGATCAGTTTCAGCTTGCCGGCGTTGACCAGCTGCATCGAGACGCCGAGATTGTCGAACATGCAATCGACATTACCGGCGACAAGATCGTTGAGCGCCGGGGCCGAGCCGCGATAGGGCACGTTCTGCAATTTCACATGCGCCATCAGCTGGAACAGCTCGGAGGTCAGGTGCGATGTCGTGCCGTTGCCCTGCGTGGCGTCGGTCACCTTGCCGGGATTGGCTTGCGCATAGGCAATGAAATCTTTCACCGTGGTGGCGGCGATCTTATCTGGATTGACCACCAGCGCATTGGGAACGCGTCCAATGACGATGATCGGTACGAATTGATCCGGGTTGAATTCGAGGTGCGGATAAAGGTTCTGATTGATCACCAGCGGCGGTGGCGGCGATGCCAGCAAAGTGTAGCCGTCGGGATCGGATTTGGCGACGAATTCGGCGCCGATATTGCCGCCGGCGCCGGCGCGATCGTCGATGATCACCGACTGCCCCCATTTGCGCGACAGCCATTCGGCGAGGATGCGCGGCATCACATCGGCGGTACCGCCGGCGGGAAACGGCACCACGATCTTCACCGTGCGCGCCGGGTAATCCTCCGCTTTCGCAGGCAGCACCACCGCGGTGCTGAACAGCAGCGTCAAACAGGGCGCCATCCATCCCAAGCGCCGCAATACGGCGCCCACTTTGTTTCCCATCGCCCTCTCGTTCATGAACCGGTGCTGAAATTGCCGGTGGAACTTACCCAATGGAGCGCTACGCCGCCAGTGCGGCGCGACCTGCCGGTGCCGCCCGACAGAGTTTCGCCCCAATGAACCTCTTTGCTTTGGCGGGGAGGGCGCTATGACGGCAAGGCGGCGGCTCAAGGGGAGTGTGGTCGGGGTGAGCCTCGCTATGTCGCTCGCTGCTTGTTCGGCCGATTCCGGACCCAAGCAAGTCACCGGCACTGCGGCTGGCGCCGTTGTCGGCGGGTTGGTGGGCAATGCCATTGGCGGCAGCGCCGGCAACCGGCTTGCCGGCACGGTGATCGGCGCCGCGGTCGGCGGTCTCGTCGGCAACCGCATAGGGGCGGCTCTCGACGATGAAGATAAGCGCCGCGCTTACGCGGCGCAGATGCAGGCGCTCGAAACCGGTCCGTCCGGCGCGCCGGTCGCCTGGCGCAATCCGGATTCCGGGCGCTATGGCGATGTCGTGCCCGGGCCGGCCTACCAAGCAAGCGGCGCCTCCTGCCGCAGCTATACCCAGACAATTTATGTCGACGGCACGCCGCAGACCGAGCGCGGCGCTGCTTGCCGCAACCCGGACGGCAGCTGGACGACTGTGAACTGATCGCATGCGGCGGGTCACTGTGACAGTTGAACGACTCTGCCCCTGAAAATCGATTGCATGTTTGGCGGCATTTTTCTTGCGCGAAGCGGCCGAGTTTGATCTTCTAATGGCGGGGCGCTGGGGCGGCTTCTTCAAAAAATTTGGAGAGTTGAAAATGCGAGCAGCGCATTTGGCAGTCGCGGTGGCTTTGCTCATGGGTTTGGCCGGTTGCAGCAAAGGCCCTCAGGGCGATGCGGGTCCCGCCGGGCCCCAGGGCCCGAAAGGCGAGACCGGCGCCGTGGGTCCGGCCGGCCCGCCCGGCCCGGCAGGTCCCGCCGGACCGCAGGGCCAGCAGGGTGCACCGAGCCCGAGCGTCCGGGTCGTCAAGTCCGACTGCACGTCGGGATGCACGGTCCAATGCCGAGACAATGAGGTTCTGGTCACCGCCTACTGCGGGCCGACGCGCAATCCGGCACAGTTCCTTGGCGAAAAAGGCGCCTCCTGCGGTCCCGAGGCGACACCGGCTAATGCGCCGCTGGTGGCGGTCTGTGTCGCCGCGCCGTGATAGGCGCGCAATAGAGAGCAAATCCCGCGGCCCAGTTCCGGCGGGTTCCAGTGCAACCCGGCCAGTTCGGACGGCTTAATCCGGCCGGGCGCGGGATAGCCGACGGTCCTCATGGGCGGCCGTCCGTTCGGTTGCGCGCCTGGAGGGCGTAAGCCCCGGTACTCCTGCTGCTTTGCGTAACGCCTTCTTAAGCGCCCACCGAGTAGAAAGTTAACGGTAAGTTCAGGACATCGGTCTGCCTATGGCGAACGAGGGTCAACCCGTCGAGCGATTACGGGAATATCTCCGGACGCTGACGCCGAAGGCGCGGACCATGCTGGTCCATGAGCTCGAGCGTAATATGCTGCACGGCGACGAGAGCGCCGGCAACGACCTCATCCTGCAGGAACTCCGCCGCACGATCCGCGCGGACAACCAGCCGACCCCGCGTATCGGCGACACCGCACGCCTGTTCTTCACGCCGCTTGAGCCGTTTTTGATCGACGTCGCCGCCGACCACAAGCGCATCGGCCGCATCGCGCGGGTGTCGCTCGAGCCGATCTGGGCGTGGATCGCCCGCGATCTCATACCCGCCGAGGCCAAGGCTCTGGGCGAAGATATCGACCGTGCGCGCAATACTCGTGACCAGGCCAAAGCCGATCAACTGGTCCGCGCGCTGCAAGATCGCGCCATGCAGCGCATGAAGGATACCGTCGCCGCGGTTGCGTCCGACGAAAAAGCGCGCCGTCGGCTCGGCGTTCATGTCGGCACGCCGCGCGCGGTCGAGGATCTGGGCACGCTCATTGCGATTTTCTCGCTCCGCGACATCCTGGCCGATATTGCGCGCCGGCTGCCGAACCAAATCCGCGTGTTTGACGCCGGCCAGGTCGAGTCGATCAAGTCGCTGCTCGACACCGCCGTGACACAATGTTCGTTCGACAGCCGCGGCGGTGCGAAGTCCGACATCTTGCTCTACGGTCTCATTTTGGTGGTTGGCCGGCTCGCCGCGCCATGGCAGCTCATCCGCATCGCCATCCGCGCCGCCGACAGCGACGACACCGCCCGCATCGCCGCGACGCCCTATGCCGGGGCGGTCGGGATCGTGCTTGGCGACACCGAAGCCATGGTCCGCGAAGTGCGTACCGAGCTCAAATCCGGTCGGCCGATCGCGTCGATGCTCAAAGCCATTCACGATGCGGCGCGCGGTTTGCGCACCGAAATGGAGCTTTCGGTCGACTCGCCGTGGAGCCGCCAATTGGCAGCGATCCGCGCCGATATTTCGAGCATGCTGAAAGCCGAAATCGAGACCACGCCGGGTTGCATACGGCGATTGTTGCGGCCGCGTCCGGCGAAAGAAATCGCGCCGGGCTCGGTGCTCGATTCCGTCGACGTCAGCGACGCCGAGAACCGAGTCGAATTCGTCGATGCGTGCCGGCATTATGCCAATGAGCTTGCGGTCAACGAAGTGACCACGCGGGCCCATTCGGAGCTGTCGCTCTATCTGGAAACCGGGACCAAGGTCCTGCTCGATTCAATTCGTCAGGCGGGCGAGGCCGACCGGCCGTTCCGGCAATCTCAGGTCGAGGCGGCGATCCGCTTTTGCCGCACGATCTTCGGGCCCGAATATGCAGGCCTTCTGGCCAAGGCCGCCGACGTTGCGGCGCAGAAGGCATCGAGCGAGCGCAGGTCGGCGCGGGCCTGACCCGCAACGGCTGCGAATTTCCGGCTGTCCGACCATAAAAGCGCCGCGGTAGTGCGCAATTGCCGCGCCGCAAGCGCCATTGCGGCGCCTTGCCGGGCGTGATGTATAGCCGCGAAGCGATGGCGCCGGAGCTTTATACCTCCGGCCGGGCTCGGCCGATGCGAGCACCGATTCTCTAAAATGTGACGATTTGAATGATCGCGCTTTGGCTCAGTTTCGGGGTGATGACCGCGGCGGCGGTTTTCGCTGTGCTGTGGCCGCTGGCGCGCAAATCGGTAGCCGCACGCGGCGGCAGCGACCGGCTCGTCTACCAGGACCAATTACGCGAGGTCACGCGCGATCGCGAGGCGGGGCTGATCGGCCAGGCGGAGGCGGAGTCGGCGCGCGTCGAAATTTCGCGGCGGCTCCTTGCCGCAGCGGAAGCGGAAGCCTCGAATCCGGCCGCAACGGCGCCCGTGCAGGCGAGCCGTTATCGGCGGGCGGCGGCGATCGCGGCGATCATTATCGTGCCGGCGACGGCGATTGGTTTCTATGTAAGCCTCGGCTCGCCCAATATTCCCGGCCAGTCCGCGCTCGCGCGTGCGGAAGATCCGCATGAAGGCCAATCCATCGAGGATCTCGTTGGCAAAGTGGAGGCGCGGCTGGCGCGCAATTCGAACGATGGCGCCGGCTGGGAATTGATTGCGCCGGTCTATATGCGGCTCGGACGGTACAGCGATGCCGTCAATGCGCGGCGGAAATCGATTGTGCTCAATGGCGATACGCCGGCGCGCGAATCCGATCTCGGCGAGGCATTGGTCGCGGCCGCCGACGGCGTCGTGACCGGGGACGCCAAGCAGGTATTTCTCCATGCGGTCGCCGGCGACCCCAACGATCCGCAGGCGCGCTATTTCCTTGGCCTTGCCGACGAGCAGGACGGCAATCGCGACGCCGCCGCGAACAAATGGCGCGCCTTGCTCGCTTCGGCGCCCAGCGGCGCGCCATGGGCGGATTTTGTCCGCAAAGAGCTTGCGCGCGTGACCGGTCAGACGGTCGGCCCGCAAACTGCCGCTGAACAGCCTTCTGCCGGCGGCGGGCCGAGCTCAAGCGACGTGGCGGCGGCGGAAAACATGGAGCCGGCACAGCGCACGGCGATGATCCGCAGCATGGTGCAGCGCCTCGCCGATCGGCTGCACGGCGACAGCAGCGATGTCGACGGCTGGCTACGTCTGGTGCGTGCCTATACGGTGCGGCGATCGCGACAAAGCCAAGGACGCCGCTGCCGATGCACGGCGCGCATTGCAGGATCATCCCGACCAGGTCAAGGAAATCGACGGTCTGGTGAAGGACCTCGGGCTCGAAGGCTGATACACGGATTTGATGCAGAACAAATGGACTTGATCCAGAACAAGAACGGAAAGCTCGGATTGATGCACGTAACCCGGCGGAGAACACACCGATGACTCGCAAGCAGCGACGTCTGGTTCTGATCGGCGGCGGGCTCGGCGTGCTGGCGGTCGCCGTAGCTCTGATGCTCAACGCCTTTCGCGACTCCATCGTCTTCTTCAACTCGCCGAGCGACGTGGCGGAGAAACATGTCTCGCCGGGCACGCGCATTAGGCTCGGCGGACTGGTCAAGGACGGCAGCGTCGTGCGCAGCGATAATATGACCATCCGCTTCGAAGTGACCGACGGCAAAAGCGAAATTCCGGTGAGCTATCAGGGCGTTTTGCCGGACCTGTTCCGTGAGGGGCAGGGCGTCGTCGCCGAGGGCGCGCTCGACCGCGGCGGTGTCTTCGATGCCGATACTATTCTGGCCAAGCATGACGAGAAATACATGCCGAAAGAGGTCGCCGACGCCTTAAAAAAGTCGGGCCATTGGCAGGACGATTACGCGCAACGGCCGGCCGTGCCGGTCGGTCAGAACAAGTGATGCGCAGCGCGCGCTTTCGGCGTATTCTGGCGCCTCACGTCGAGCGGAACCGGAGCATAGGATGATCCCCGAAATCGGCCATTACGCATTGATGCTGGCGCTCGGGCTTTCGCTTATTCAGGGCACCATGCCGATCATCGGCGCACGTACCAACGATCCGGTGCTGATGAGCATGGCGGTGCCGACCGCGCTCGCGCATTTCGTCTTTGTCGCCATCGCCTTCGGCGCGCTCGCTTTGTCCTATTTGATGTCGGATTTCTCGGTGCTCAACGTGTTCGAAAATTCGAACTCGGCGATGCCGTTCCTGTACCGGCTTACCAGCGTGTGGGGCAATCACGAAGGCTCCATGATGCTGTGGGTCTCCATTCTGGCGTTCTTCGGCGCCACGGTGGCGGTGTTCGGCGGTAATCTGCCGGTGACGCTGCGGGCGTATGCGCTCGGCGTGCAGGCCTGGATCGCAGCCGCCTTCCTCCTTTTCATCCTGATCACGTCGAATCCGTTTTTGCGCATTGCCGACGCGCCGTTGCAGGGTCAGGACCTCAATCCGATCCTGCAGGATCCGGGGCTCGCGTTTCATCCACCGATGCTCTACCTCGGCTATGTCGGCTTCTCGATCGTGTTCTCCTTTGCCATCGCAGCCCTTCTGGAAGGCCGCATCGATCCGGCCTGGGCGCGCTGGGTACGGCCATGGATTCTCGGCGCCTGGATGTGCCTGACGCTCGGCATCGCCGGCGGTTCGTACTGGGCCTATTACGAACTCGGCTGGGGCGGTTTCTGGTTCTGGGATCCGGTCGAGAACGCGTCTCTGATGCCGTGGCTTGCCGGCACAGCGCTGTTGCATTCCGCCGTGGTCATGGAAAAGCGCAGCGCGCTCAAAGTGTGGACAATCCTGCTCGCGATTCTCACCTTCTCGCTGTCGCTGATCGGCACTTTTTTGGTCCGCTCCGGCGTGCTCACCTCGGTACATGCCTTTGCGACCGACCCGCGGCGCGGCATTTTCATCCTCGCCATCCTTGTGATCTTCATCGGCGGGGCGCTGGCGCTTTATGCCTGGCGCGCGCCGCTCCTCAAGCAGGGTGGCCTGTTCGCGCCGATCTCGCGCGAAGGCGCACTGGTGTTCAATAATCTGTTCCTGACGTCGGCTTGTGCGACCGTCATTGTCGGCACGCTTTATCCGCTCGCGCTCGAGTCGCTGACCGGCGACAAGATCTCCGTGGGCCCGCCATTCTTCAACGCGACGTTCGGCCCGCTGTTCATCCTGCTGATGCTGGTGATGCCGTTCGGGCCGCTGCTCGGCTGGAAACGCGGCGATATACTCGCCGCGGCGCAGCGCTTGCTGACGGCGGCCTTGCTCTCGGCGGTCGCCATCGCAGCGGCCTTCGCGCTCGAACGCGGCGGCCCGGTGCTGGCGCCGTTCGGCGTCGGTATCGCGGTTTTTGTCATGATGGGCGCGGTGACCGATATCGCCGAGCGCACCATGATCATGCGTATCCCGCCGGGTGCCGCATTGCGCCGCGCCATCGGCCTGCCGCGTTCCGCCTGGGGTACGGCGTTTGCCCATTTCGGTATCGGCGTGACGCTGCTCGGCATCATCGGCGTGACCGCCTGGGGCAGCGAACGGATCGCCGAGGTCAAGCCCGGCGACAACATCGAATTGGCGCATTACCGGGTGACTTTCGACGGTGTTTTCAGCCGGCCAGGGCCGAACTACAATGATGTCGTCGGCCGCTTCACGGTGCACCGCTCGGGCGAACTGATCGGAACCATGGAGCCGACCCGGCGCTCGTTCCCCGCCCGTAACGAGTCGACGACCGAGGCGGCATTGATGTCGCGCGGTGCGAGCCAGCTTTATTTGTCGCTCGGCGATCCGAACCCCGACGGCTCGGTGCCGGTACGACTCTATTACAAGCCCCACGTGCTGATGATCTGGCTCGGCGCCCTGTTCATGTTCTTTGGCGGCGGGTTGTCGCTGTCGGATCGGCGCTTGCGCGTCGGGGCGCCACGTCCGGCGAAGGGCCGCTTCGCCGCCGCGGCGCAGCCGGCGGAGTAACGCCATGCATCGCGTCCTGAGAAAGTCGTTGCAGGCCGCGGCCATGCTCGCCGTACTGTTTTCGTGGTCGCCGCTCTGGGCGGTCGAGCCTAACGAGATGCTATCCGATCCGGCACTGGAGGCGCGCGCCCGCGCGCTGTCCCAGGACCTGCGCTGCATGGTGTGCCAGAACGAGTCGATCGATGACTCCGGCGCGCCGCTGGCGCACGATTTGCGCGTCCTCGTCCGCGAACGGATCAAAGCCGGCGACAGCGACGCTCAGGTGATCAATTTCCTGGTGGCGCGCTACGGCGAGTTCGTCCTGCTCAAACCGCGGCTGTCCTGGCACACCGCGGCGCTGTGGGGATTGCCGCCGGGCATGCTGCTGGTCGGCATTATTCTGCTGATCGTCGCAGCTAAGCGCCGCAACGCGGCTTCAGGTTCCGGAGCGCCGCCGAGTCTCAGCGGCGCCGAGGAAGCACGCCTCGCCGAGTTGTTACGCAGCGAAGGAGCGCCCTGAGCGCTGGTTCCGCGCCTCGGCTGACCCCGTAATTGTTTGTTTTTGTTGCGTTATTTAAAGTCCTGCAACATTACAAATATTTAATCCCGCCGACAGAGCGTGGTAAGGGTCGCGGCCTCATCTTGTCGTGCAACGCCGACCCCGCAGGGGTCTTCAGGCAGCTTGCGCCGCCAGACGGCAGTCGTTGCAACGTTCGCTTTTGCGATTTGGAGACGCGTAATGAACCACCGCTTCCCGTCCTCGCGCCGCGTATTGTCGGTGCGGCGCCTCGTGCTCCTGGCGACCACTGTCGCGGGCATCGGCACAGCCGCATTGGTGCTGGCGCCGCTTCCGCAGGGCGGTTCGCTCGCCGGCTTCCTCGGCACGGCGGCGCATGCGCAGAATCTGACCGAGAAGGTGCAGCAACTGCCGCAGCGCCCGGTGGGCTTCGCCGACATCGTCGAAAAGGTGAAGCCTTCGGTGATGTCGGTCCGCGTCAAGATCGACCGTCCGGCCGATACCGCTCTGAGCAACGACAACGACGAAGACCTGCCGTTTCCGCCCGGATCTCCCTTCGAGCGCTTCTTTAAGCGTTTCGGCATGCCGACCTTGCCGCATGGCCATGAGGTGATCACCGGGCAAGGCTCGGGCTTCTTCATTTCGGGCGACGGTTACGCCGTGACCAATAATCACGTCGTGCAGAACGCCGAAAACGTTCAAGTCACCACCGACGACGGCAAGATCTACAGCGCCAAGGTGATCGGCACCGACCCGCGCACCGACCTGGCCCTCATCAAGATCGACGGCAACAATTTTCCGTTCGTAAAGCTCTCCGATAGCCCGCCACGCGTCGGCGATTGGGTGATCGCGGTCGGCAATCCGTTCGGGCTTGGCGGCACCGTGACTGCGGGTATCGTGTCGGCACGCGGCCGCGATATCGGCGCGGGTCCCTACGATGATTTCATCCAGATCGATGCCCCGGTGAACAAGGGCAATTCCGGCGGCCCGACCTTCGACGTCGACGGTAACGTCATCGGCGTCAACACGGCAATCTTCTCGCCATCCGGCGGATCGGTCGGCATCGCCTTTGCCATTCCGGCCGAGACGGTGAAAAACGTCATCGCGCAGCTTCGCGACAAGGGCAGCGTGACGCGGGGCTGGATCGGCGTTCAGATCCAGTCGATTACACCCGATATCGCCGACAGCATGGGCTTGAAGCAGGCTTCCGGCGCGCTCGTCTCCGAGCCGCAAAAGGACAGCCCCGCCGCCAAGGCCGGCATCCAGAGCGGCGACGTCATCGCCGCGGTCAACGACGCGCCGATCCACGATGCGCGCGAGCTTGCGCGCAAGATCGGCACGATGTCGCCGGGCACTTCGGTGAAGCTCGCTTTGATCCACAAGGGCGAGGACAAGACCGTCACGCTCACGCTGGGCACCTTGCCGAACGACAAGCTCGCCTCGAATGACCAGCCGAACCGGCGTGAGGTGCCTGACAGCGACCTGCCGAAGCTCGGTCTCACGCTGGCGCCGGGCGACCGGGTTGCCGGGAGCGACGGCAACGGTGTTGTCGTCACCGCGGTCGCCGATGGCGGCGTTGCCGCCGATCACGGCTTCAGGGTCGGCGATGTCATTCTCGATGTGGGCGGCAGTCCGGTATCGACACCGGCCGATGTTCGCAAAAATCTCGCCGATGCGCGCACGGCGGGCAAGCATACGGTTCTGTTCCGGGTGAAGTCGGGCGATGGCACGAAATTCGTCGCGCTGCCGCTGGGCAACGCCTAACCGAAAGGGGCATCCGCTGGCATCCGTCGCCCCCGCTGGCGGGCGTTCCTGGGGACGGGTCGCAAGACTCGTCCCCACCCAATACCAACTCTGCCTCCCGGCATCCGTCGCCCCCGCCGGGGTGGAGTAGGTAGAGGGGGTGGCGGGCAACCGCTCGCCACCCCCTCACTTTGACGGGACCCGGCCGCATTCGCGCCGCGTTCCGATATTGTCTTAAGCGGTTGATGCACCAATATTTCTAATAATGTTCGACTACCCGAATTCTTGGTACAACGCTCAGCCATGCGCCTATTGATCATCGAGGACGACCGCGACGCGGCCGACTATCTCGTCAAGGCCTTCCGCGAGGTCGGTCACATGGCCGATCATGCCGCGGACGGCGAGGAGGGGCTGCAACTCGCGCTCGACGGTGAATACGACGTCTTGATCGTCGACCGCATGTTGCCGAAGCGCGACGGCCTGTCGCTGATCGGCGCCTTGCGCGCAAAGGCCAAAGAGACGCCGGCGCTGATCCTTTCCGCGCTCGGCCAGGTCGACGACCGCGTCAAGGGGCTGCGCACCGGCGGCGACGACTATCTGGCCAAGCCCTATGCGTTCTCCGAGCTCTTGGCCCGGGTCGAAGTGCTGGCGCGCCGCCGCGGTGGCCGCGGCGAGGAAACCGTCTATCGCGTCGCCGATCTCGAGCTCAACCGCTTGTCCCATGAAGTGAGCCGGGCCGGTCAGGAAGTCCTGCTGCAGCCGCGCGAGTTCCGGCTGCTCGAATATCTAATGCGCCACGCCGGCCAGGTCGTCACCCGCACCATGCTTTTGGAAAACGTCTGGGACTATCATTTCGATCCGCAGACCAACGTGATCGACGTGCACATTTCGCGATTGCGATCTAAAATCGATAAAGGCTTCGCGCAGCCGCTCCTGCATACCGTGCGCGGTGCCGGCTATATGATCCGTGACGGCGCGCGTTAGGGCATGATCCTGAAAAATGGAAACCGGTTTCCGGATAGGATCATGCTCAAGCTATAAAGCCAGACCCTGATCCGATTCAATGAAATTGGATCAGGGGCTTGACGCGCCATCGGACCAAGTCGGCGCCCGCCCGGGAGCGATGCAGCCGGGGTCCAAACCGGGGGGATCGCCATGACGGCTGTGGACACTATGAGCTCGAATTCAGCGCAACCGAATAATGCGGCGCCGTTCATCGCGGCGCGCGATTTCCTGCTGCATCATCGTGAGGATTACGCCACGGCCTATCGCGATTTCCGCTGGCCGAAACTCGATCGGTTCAATTTTGCGCTCGATTATTTCGACGTCATGGCACGCGGCAATGCCGCGCCGGCGCTATGGCTCGTCGACGAAGGTGCGGGCGAGACCAAGCTGTCCTTTGCCGAGTTGAGCGAGCGTTCGAACCGGATCGCCAATGCACTGCGCGGGCTCGGCGTGCGGCGCGGCGATCGCATCCTGGTCATGCTCGGCAATGTCGTGCCGCTGTGGGAATGCATGCTGGCAGCGATGAAGCTCGGCGCCGTGATCGTGCCGGCGACAACGCTGTTGACGAAGAACGATCTGGCCGACCGCTTCGCGCGCGGCCGCGTCCGTCACATCGTCACCAGCGCCGATGCCGCGGCCAAATTCGCCGATCTGCCGGGAGATTATACGCGGATCGCGGTCGGCAGTGACGTGCCGGGGTGGTTCTCCTACGACAAGGGTTATGAAGCGTCGGCGCTGTTTACGCCGGACGGCGAAACCCGCGCCGACGATCCGCTCTTGCTTTATTTCACCTCCGGCACCACGGCGACGCCGAAGCTCGTGTTGCACAGCCACCAGAGCTATCCGGTCGGCCATCTGTCGACGATGTACTGGCTTGGGCTGCGACCGGGCGACGTCCATCTCAACATATCGTCGCCGGGTTGGGCGAAACATGCCTGGAGCTGTTTTTTCTCACCCTGGATCGCGCAGGCTTGCGTCTTCATCGTCAATCAGAAGCGTTTCAATGCACGGGGCTTGCTCGACACCATCGTCCGCTGCGGTGTCTCGACGTTCTGCGCCCCGCCCACGGTGTGGCGCATGCTCATCCAAGAAGACCTCTCAGCCTGGAAAGTCCGCATCAAGGAACTCATCAGCGCCGGCGAGCCGCTCAACCCGGAAGTCATCGAGCAGGTCAGAGGAGCGTGGGGCATCACGATCCGCGACGGCTATGGCCAGACCGAAACCACGGCGCTGGTCGGCAATACGCCAGGCCAGAAGCTCAAATCCGGCTCTATGGGCCGGCCGCTGCCCGGCTATCGCGTCGCGCTGTTCGACGCCAATGGCGCGCCGCAAAAGGAAGGCGAGATTTGCCTCGTGCTTGAGCCGCGTCCGACCGGACTGATGCAGGGCTATCAGGGCGACGAAGGCCGCGTGGATGCGCACCGCGATGCGCTTTATCACACCGGTGACGTGGCTTCCCTCGATGACGACGGCTATCTGACCTATGTGGGCCGTGCCGACGATGTGTTCAAATCGTCCGACTACCGCATCTCGCCATTCGAGTTGGAAAGCGTTCTGATCGAGCATCCGGCGGTGGCGGAGGCGGCCGTGGTGCCGTCGCCGGATCCGATGCGGCTCGCCATACCGAAGGCCTACCTCGCGCTGGCGTCGGGCTTCGCGCCCGATCGCGCCACGGCGCTGTCGATCTTCCAGCATTGCCGTACGGCGCTGGCGCCGTTCAAACGCGTCCGCCGCATCGAATTCGCCGAATTGCCCAAAACCATTTCCGGCAAGATCCGGCGGGTCGAATTGCGTCGCGCCGAGGCCGCCAACCGCCGCACCGACCAACGCGCGGCGCTCGAGTTCTGGGAGGACGACTTCTCCGACACCGAGATGGGCTTGCAAGCTGAGAAGGTTCGGTGATCGCGCTCGGTAAACTCATCCGGACGACGGCGTTCAAACTGACGCTGTTTTACCTCGCGATCTTCGTCTTGTTCGCGGCGTCGCTGCTTGGCTATTTCGCGCTCAATACGCGACGGCTTATTACCGAACAGATCACCTCGACGGTCACGCGCGAAATCACCGGGCTGTCCGAGCAATATGCCCAGGGCGGGATCAGACGGCTGGTAATCGTCGTCGACTTGCGCTCGCGCCGTCCCGGTTCAAGCCTTTATCTCGTGACGACGCCGACCGGCGAGGGCCTGGCCGGCAATGTCGGCTCGCTCGAGCCCGGCGTGCTCGACCATCCCGGCTGGCTGGAGACGAATTATCGGCGGCTTGATGCGCCGGAAGGGAGCGACCATCACGCGCTGGCCGAGGTAGTGCAGTTGCCCGGGGGCTTTCATCTTCTGGTCGGCCGCGATCTCGAAGAGCGCGAGCGGCTGTTCGGCATCATCGCCAATGCCGGGCAATGGTCGCTGGCGCTGGTCATCGTGCTCGGGCTTGCCGGCGGCTTTTTCGTCAGCCAGCGGGTGCTCAAACGCATCGATGCCATGACCGATACGGCGCAGACTATTATGAAGGGCGATCTCGCCGGCCGCCTGCCGGTCGCCGGCACCGGTGACGAGCTCGACCGCCTCGCCGATCGCTTCAACGCCATGCTGGAGCGCATCGAGGCGCTGATGCTCGGGCTCAAGGAGGTGTCCGATAATATCGCGCACGATCTCAAAACGCCGCTGACGCGGCTGCGCAATCGCTGCGAACAGGCCTTGCGTCATCCGACCGGCGACGGCGGCTATCGCGCAGCGCTGGAATCGACCATCGCCGAATCCGACGATCTGATCCGCACCTTCGACGCGCTCTTGATGATCGCGCGCGCCGAATCCGGGCAGGCGCGCGACAACATGGCCGAATTCGACGCGGCCGAAATCGCGCGCGATGTCGGCGAACTCTACGAACCGCTCGCCGAGGAGAAAGGTATTGCCTTGACGGTCGAAGCGGGCGGTGCAGCGCCGGTGCGGGGTAATCGTGAACTGGTCAGTCAGGCGCTCGCCAATCTGGTCGACAACGCCATCAAATATGCCGGCCCGAACGCCAAGATGAACGGCACTCCGGCCGGGATCGTGGTCAGGGCGGGCGCCGAGGGCGATCGCATCGCCTTGAGCGTGGCCGACCGCGGCCCCGGCATCGCCGAAGCCGACCGCGGCCGCGTCGTCGAGCGCTTCGTGCGCCTCGAGCAGAGCCGCTCGGAGCCGGGATCGGGATTGGGCCTGAGCCTCGCGTCCGCCGTCGCCCGGCTGCACGGCGGCGAATTGAAACTCGAGGACAATCATCCCGGCTTGCGCTCAACAATCGCTCTGCCACGCGCGGGACCTGCGGGGCCGGGATGAGGATGACGCGGGCTCCGGTCAAAAAACGGCCGAAGCAGGAACGCGACGAAGCGGCATTGCTCGGGCGGTTTCGCGGCGGGCTGCCGGTTTGCACGGCGCCGGCGTCGGTCGCGGCTTGGCTGGCGAGCCTGAACACAAAAGCCTCAGGCAAGACGCTTACTGTCCTCGTCCGTGAATGCCCGGCGCTGGCGAAAATTCTTTCCGGCATCGCCGAAACTGCACCCTATCTCTGGGACCTGATCCGGGCCGACCCCGCACGCTTCCTGCGGCTGCTTGAGACCGATCCAGACCGCGCGCTGGCGGCGCTTCTCGCCGCGACGGACCAAACCGCCGCAGCGGCGCGCTCGGCAAGCGATCTCATGCGAATTCTGCGGCGGATGAAGGGCGAGGCCGCTCTCCTGATCGCGCTCGCCGATATCGGCGGGGTGTGGCCGGTCACCCGTGTGACCGCCGCCTTGACCGACGTCGCCGAGACTGCGCTGCGCGCCGCCGCGCGGTACCTGTTAGGCGAAGCCGCAAAGGCCAAGAAGTTGACGGTAACCGATCCGAAGAATCCCGAGGCCGCGTCCGGCTATATCGTACTCGCCATGGGCAAGATGGGCGCGCACGAGCTCAATTTTTCGAGCGACATCGATCTCATGGTATTTTTCGATGCCGGCGCGGCGAAGCTCAAGCGCGGCTTGGAACCGACGCCGTTCTATGTCGCGCTGACGCGCGATCTGGTCAAAATTTTGCAGGAACGTACGCCGGACGGCTATGTGTTTCGCGTCGATCTGCGGCTGCGCCCCGATCCGGCCTCGACACAGATTGCGATCTCGACCGCGGCCGCGCTCGATTACTACGAAAGCCGCGGCCAGAACTGGGAGCGCGCGGCGCTGATCAAGGCGCGGTCCTGTGCGGGCGATGTCGCGGCCGGCGAGACATTGTTGCGCGATCTCGCGCCCTTTGTCTGGCGCAAATATCTCGATTACGCCACGATCGGTGACGTGCACGAGATGAAGCGGCAGATTCATGCCTATCGCGGGCACGGCGAAATCGCGGTCGAGGGCCACAATATCAAGCTCGGGCGCGGCGGCATCCGCGAGATCGAGTTCTTCGTGCAGACTCAGCAGCTCATCGCCGCCGGCCGGCACGCCGAATTGCGAGGCCGCGGCACCGTCGCGATGCTCGATGTGCTCGTTGCCGAGGGCTGGATCGACGGCGCCGCCCGCGACGAGCTCGCCGCAGCTTATGACTTCCTGCGGCGGGTCGAGCACCGGCTGCAAATGCTGGCGGACGAGCAAACCCATACGCTGCCGGCCGAGCCCGCGGCGCTCGCCGCGTTTGCCCGCTTTCTCGGCTTCAAGGATCGCGATGAATTCGCCGCCGCGCTGGTATCCCATCTGCGCAATGTCGAGCGGCATTATATGCGGCTGTTCGAACGCGCGCCGGAAGACTCGGAACGGCAACAGAAACTCGCGTTCGACGGCGACGATACCGCAACCCTCGATCAACTGGCCCTGATGGGTTTTCGCCGGCCGCGAGAAGTCGTAGCCGCGGTACGGAAATGGCGTGGCGGGCTCTACCGAGCGCTGCGCGGCGAACAGGCGCGCTCGAACCTTGTCGAACTCGTGCCGCTCATCGTCGATCAATTCGCGCGCGCGGAAAATCCCGATACGGCCTTCGCGGATTTTGACCGCTTCGTCGTCGGACTGCGCGCCGGCGGACGCTTTTTTTCACTGCTGCGGCAGAATCCCGAGCTCATGCGCTTTGTGGCGCTGATACTCGGCACGGCGCCGCGGCTCGCCGATATTCTGGCGCAAAATCCGCAAGTCATCGATCCATTGGTCGATCCGAGCTTCTTCGGTTCGCTGCCCGACACGGCGCGGCTCGAATCGGCGCTTGCCCGCGTTCTCGAAGAGACGCGCGGCTACGAGCCGGCGCTCGATGCCGTCCGGCTATTCGGCCAGGAACACATGTTCCTGATCGGCGCACGAATTCTGTCCGGCTCGGTATCGGCCGAACAAGCGGGCGAACAATTCAGCCGGCTTGCCGACGTGTTGTTGCGCGCCGTGCACGGATTGGTCGAAGCCGATTTCGTCGCCGCACACGGCTGCATCGCCGGCGCCAAAAGCGCGATCGTCGCGCTCGGCCGCCTTGGCGCGCGGGAGATGACGGCCAATTCCGACCTCGACCTGATCGTGATTTACGATTTCGATCGCGAGCATCCGACATCGGACGGCAAGCGGCCGCTTTATGGCGGGCAATATTTCGCCCGTTTCACGCAGCGCCTGATCAGCGCGCTCACGGTGCAGACGAATTACGGCGTGCTCTATCAGGTCGATATGCGGCTGCGGCCGTCCGGACGGTCGGGACCGCTGGCGACGCAATTCGACGGCTTTGTCAGCTACCAGGAGCGCGAGGCCTGGACTTGGGAGCATATGGCGCTCACCCGGGCGCGGGCGGTGTCGGGCCCGCCCGCATTCGTCGCCCGGATCAAAGCATCGATCGTCGACGTGTTGCGCCGCAAGCGTAACCCGGAGACCGTCGCCCGGGACGTGGTTGAAATGCGAGGGGCGATCGCCAAGGAGAAGGGTGAGGCCAATCCGTGGGACATGAAATATGCCGCGGGCGGTCTCGTCGACATCGAATTCATCGCGCAATACCTGCAACTCACGCAGGCGGCGTCGCTGCCTGAACTCCTCGATACGTCGACGGCGCGGACGCTGGAAAAGGCGGCCCGGCTCGGTGTTCTCAGGCCCGAAGATGCCGAAATCTTGCGGCCCGCGGTGCGGCTGTTCCACGATCTAGCGCAGATCCTGCGACTCTGCCTGCCTGGGGCCTTCGATCCGAAAACCGCGAGCCCCGGGGTCCTCGGATTATTGGCCCGTGCTGCGGACCTTCCGGATTTCCCCGCACTCGCGGCGCATGTTGCGGAAACGCAGCGGCAGGTGCGGGAGTGCTTCGTGCGGATTTTGGGGAAAGGCACGTGAGGCGGCGGCACTGCCGTATTCCGGCTAAGCTGCCCGCTCCGCACGCACCGGCTGCGTTGTCTCCAACGGCAGCCGGACCACGACCATGGTGCCTTTGCCGAGTTTCGAGCGGATGCGCATCGTGCCGCCATGCATTTCGGTGAGCGATTTCGCGATGGCGAGGCCGAGGCCGGAACCCTGATGTTTCTTGGTCAATTGGCTCTCGACCTGCTCGAACGGCCGCCCCAGCTTGCGTAGCGCCTCCTTCGGGATGCCGATGCCGTTGTCCGCGATGGCGATCGTGATCATGCCGCCGCGGGCGCGGCCGCGGACCATCACCGCGCCACCGTCGGGCGTGAACTTCACCGCATTGGAGAGAAGATTGAGCGCCACCTGCTTCACCGCGCGGCGATCGGCATTGAGCAGCAGATCGGGCTCGATCTCGGCCTGCAGCTTAAGCTTCTTTTCGCCGGCGCGCGTCGACACGACGCGGAGACAGTCAGCCAGGATCGGCTCAAGCTCGACCACTTCGGGGCTCAGCCTGATGCCGCCGGCCTCGATCTTCGACATGTCGAGGATGTCGTTGATGACGTCGAGCAGGTACTCGCCGCTTTCCCGGATGTCGCGTGAATATTCGGTATACTTCTCGCCGCCGAGCGGCCCGAACATCGCCGCCTCCATGATTTCGGAAAAGCCGATAATGGCGTTGAGCGGGGTGCGCAATTCGTGGCTCATATTGGCCAGGAATTTGGATTTGGCGGCATTGGCCTCTTCGGCGCGGGTCTTTTCCTCGGCGTATTTCTCCGCGAGGTCGGCAAGTTCTCCGGTTTGCAGTTCAAGCGCGCGCTGCGATTTGCGCAGGTCGACGATGGTGGCGATCTGACGCTTCTCGCCTTCGATGAGTTTTTCTTCGTGCTGTTTGATCTTGGTAATGTCGGTGCCGACCGAGACGTAACCGCCGTCTTTGGTGCGGCGCTCGCTGATATGCATCCAGCGTCCGTCGTCGAGTTGCGCCTCGAAGGTGCGGGCGCCGCGGGGCTGGCCGGCGTCGTTGGCCACGGCGGTGCGGATGATCGGTTTGCGGCCGGTCGCGACGATGGTCTCGTAGCTCGTGCCGGCTGCGACGGCCTCTTCGGGCAGGTGGTGCAACTCCTGAAAATTCGAATTGCACAATACCAGACGGTTATCGGCATCCCATAACACGAAGGCTTCCGGGATGGTCTCGATCGCGTCGCGCAGCCGCACGTCGGCGGCCATCGTGCGCTCGACCAGATTTTTCTGCTCGGTGATGTCGACGGCGATGCCGATCAGATGCAGGCCCGTTTCACCGTCCTGGCGGGCAAGCTCGCAGCGGGCGCGCAGCCACAGCCAGCCGCCATTGGCGTGGCGCATGCGGAAGGCGTGATCGATTGATTGCACCTTGGCGTCGGCAAGCTGCGTCGCCAGCGCGTAGAGGTCGATGTCGTCCTTATGGACGAGCGCATTGACCTCGCCGAAGGTGAGGAGGTCGTCCTTCTGCGGCAGGCCGAGCAGGTCGTACATCGAATGCGACCAGAACACCCGGCCGCGCGCCAAGTCCCAATCCCACAGCCCGCAGCGGCCGCGGTTGAGCGCGGTGTCGATGCGGCCGCGGACCGTATCGTAGATGATGTCGGCCTCGCGGGCGCGAGTCGCCTGCCAGTGAAAAGCGAAGCCGAGGATCAGCACGACGAAGCCGGTGGTTGCCGACAGAGTGACGGTGAGCGCCGTGGTCGAACGCCAGCCGGCCAGCGCCTCGCCGCGGTCTTGAATCACCGCCAGAAGGCCTACCGGATTGTGGAGCGCCCGGACCGTGGCAAAAGCCGGCTCACCGTTCGGCAGCGCGATTTCCATCGTGCCGGCGGCGGCGCCGAACGTCGTCAGCGGCTGCGACGGTCCGAGGACGTCGAGGATGGGTCGGCCCATGGTTTCCGCATCGCCCGGGGCGGCGGCAACGATCCTGCCGTCACCATCGGCAATCAAGACGCGCCGGCCGGCGCCTCGCGCCCATCGCGGCAAAGCCTGCTCCAACGCATCGGAGGCGCGCGCGACATGCGAACGGCCATCGCGCGCCGGTTGATCGAACTCGGCAACGAGGTGATCGGCGAGCGCCTCGATCGTCTGGGCTGCGTCGAGCACGACCTGGCGGCGGTGTTCAAGCACTTGCACCGCGGCGCCGACGCAGATCGTCAACATGAAAGCGACGATGAGAACCGGGACGGCGCGGCGGAGCAGCGGCTCGGCCGTCAACAGGCGGTGATACGCCGGGTTGGCGATGGACTGCGCCAAGCCCTTGATCGAATCCGAACGTAAAGACGCACTCGCCAGTTCGGCGCGCGCCATGCCTACCTCCGTTTGGATTGTTCCCTGCACCCGCCATTCAGAGAGCGTGCCGCGTCTCTCCGAATCATCCTGATAAGAATCGATGCGCGGTGATTTGTCGAGAGTCCGAGTCAATAATTTTTTAAGTATTGTCCCATGCTTTTTCGCGCTGCGAAAAGTTAACGTGGGTTGCGTTTTCTCATGGTCGCGCCGGTCGAAGGTCTCCGAATTTCAAATGCCGAGTCGATTCAAAGGCGTAGGTCGCCGGACCACATCGGCCGACGACAAGGCGGGCACTGCCGTTCAGCTCTCGGCGAGCGTCCGCGCGACGATGTCGTGGACGTCGCGTGACAAAGCGGCCGCCGCTGCGACCCGCTTCAGCGCCGCCTCGGCGCGAGCGCGACGCGTCGATTCGAGCGCGCGCCACGAGCGGAATGCACCCATCAGGCGGGCGGCGACCTGCGGGTTCTTCGGATCGAGTGCCAGCACGAAATCGGCGACGAAGTCATAGCCGGCACCGTCCTTGCGATTGAACTGGGTGTGATTGACCTGCGCGAACGATCCGATCAGCGCCCGGATCCGGTTCGGATTGCCGGCGGAAAAAGCCGGATGTTCGGTCAGCGCGCGGACCCGATCGAGCGTCGCCGGCTCCGGGATCGCCGCCTGCAGCGCGAGCCATTTGTCGATGATCAGCGCGTCGGCGGCATAACGCTTATAGAAATCCTCGAACGCGGCAGCCCGCTCCGGTCGGTCGTGTTGCGCAAGAGTTTCAAGAGCCGCCATGCGGTCGGTCATGTTGTCGGCGTTCTGGTATTGGGCGAAAGCGCGTGCGATCGCGTCGTCCTTCTCCGTTATCGCCAAGAGGTCGAGGCAGGCGTTCTTGAGCTGGCGGCGTCCGGCGCTCGCGGCGTCGGGACTATAGGGGCCCGCCGACCCCAGCCGCCGATAGCTGTCGGCCAAAGCTGCCTCGTGGCGCGTTCCGATCGCTGCGCGCAGCTTGCGGCGCGCGGCAAAGACTGCATCCGGATCGACGTCGGAGCCGATTTCGCGGGCGATATCGGCGTCGCCGGGCGGTGCGAGCGACAGTGCGACAAAGGCGGGCTCCAGCGTCGTGTCGGCAAGAATCGCGCCGAGGGCCGCCATCAGGCCGTCGTCGTCGTGGGCGGCTCCGCCAGCCCGCAGCGCTGCGACATTCCCCTTGAGCAAAATCATCGCCAGCGATTGCACCGCCTGCCAGCGATTGAATGGATCGGAATCATGCGCGGCCAAAAAACGTAAGTCGTCGGCGTCGATCGGCAGCGCAAACTTTATCGGTGCCGAGAAAGAACGATTCACCGACGGCACCGGGCGTTCGGTGAGTTCGGTGAAGAGGAAGCTTTGGCGCGGTTGCGTGAGTTCGATGACGCCGCGGGAGAGCGGCTTGCCGTCGAGCACGAGCGGCAGGTCGCCGCCGGTTTTACCGACGAGTCCGAGCGCCAGCGGGATCAGCATCGGCTCCTTTGTCGGCTGGCCCGGTGTCGGTGGCAGCGTCTGCGTGATGTCGAGCCGATAGGTCCGTGCACGTGAATCGTAATGCGGCGCGACCGTGATTTCCGGGGTGCCGGCTTGCGAGTACCAGCGCATGAATTGCGTCATGTCGCGGTTGCTAACATCGGCGAAACACTGCACGAATTGCTCAACGGTCGCCGCCTCGCCGTCGTGTCGGGTGAAGTAAAGATCCATGCCCTTGCGAAACGTCTCGGCGCCGAGCAGCGCGCGGATCATGCGCACCACCTCGGCGCCTTTGTCGTAGACCGTCGAGGTGTAGAAATTGTTGATCTCGCGATAGAGCTCGGGACGCACCGGATGCGCCAGCGGGCCGGCATCCTCGACGAATTGAAACGCGCGCAAGTTCCGTACGTCGCTGATGCGTTCCACGGCGCGCGAGCGCTGATCGGCGGTGAATTCCTGGTCGCGGAAGACGGTGAGGCCCTCCTTTAGGCAGAGCTGAAACCAGTCGCGGCAGGTGATGCGGTCGCCGGTCCAATTGTGGAAATATTCATGGGCGATCACCGCTTCGATGCCGGCATAATCGTTGTCGGTCGCTGTCTCCGGCGACGCCAGCACGTATTTGTCGTTGAAGACGTTGAGCCCTTTGTTCTCCATCGCCCCCATATTGAAGGCGGAGACGGCGACGATCATGAAAATATCGAGATCGTATTCGCGGCCAAATGCCGTCTCGTCCCAGCGCATGGCGCGCTTGAGGCTGTCCATGGCGTAGGGAACGCGGTCCTCCTTGCCGGGCTCGACGTAAATCGCGAGCGCGACCTCGCGGCCCGACATGGTCGTGAAGCTGTCCTTGACGACGGCGAGATTGCCGCCGACCAGCGCGAATAGATAGGACGGCTTTGGAAACGGATCGTGCCAGACAGCGAAGTGCCGCTTGCCGCCTGGCAGCTCGCCCTGCGCGATGAGATTGCCGTTGGATAGCAGCACGGCCGCCTCGTCCTTGGCGGCCTCGATGCGCGTCGTGTAGACGGCCATCACGTCGGGGCGGTCGAGAAAATAGGTAATGCGGCGAAAGCCCTCGGCCTCGCATTGCGTGCAATAGGTCGCGCCGGCACGGTAAAGCCCCATCAGCTGGGTATTGCCGGTCGGGTCGACGACGGTCTCGATCTCGAGCTCGAACGGGCGGTTCGGCACCTGGGCGATGGTGAGCTTGTCCGGGGTGGCGACAAAACTTTCCGGCGGCAGCGGCTTGCCGTCGAGCGAAAGCGATTTGAGCGTCAACTCCTCGCCGTCAAGCACCAGCGGCGATGGCGAGCCCACTGCGTTGGGCTTGAGCTTGAGCTTGGCACGAATCGTGGTCGCGCTGGGATCGAGCGAGAAGTCAAGGTCGACGGTGTCGATGAGCCAGTCGGGCGGACGATAATCGGCAAGCCGGATCGGGCGGTGTTCTTCGGTGCGCATAAGGGCGAGGTGTAGACACTATGCGTCAAAATTGAAAGCAGGCTCCCCCGCATAAAATTCAGCCAACATCGCGACGCGCGCCGGCGCGTCGCGATCTGTCACCGGTATCCGTCCTGTGGCGATGCGAAGTCCGCGTCTACTTCGCCGGGCAAGCCTGGCTTGTCTGCGTATAGTGGATGACCACCGAGCCGGTTACTTTGACCTCCGCGCCGAGGCAGTTCCAGCTCGGCCCATTGATCGTCAGTGCGGCCGCATTGACATAGGTATTGGGCGAAATCGGCGTGGGCATCAAATTCGGCGGGATGCTTTTCAACTCGGGAATCTCGGTAAGCGGAGTTTCGCTCGGGACGGCGGCGCTGTAATTGGTGCCGTTGACAGTGATGTATTTGCAAGCACCGGAGCCGAACGGATTACTGAACTGCGCCTGATGAACGCAGCCCGAGAGCTGGACGAGCGGATGAAACGCCTTCGCCGACTGTACGGCCGCTGTTGCCATCACGGCCGCCGTCTTGGCGCTCTTGGCGTAGGCCTGGCACGCAAACGCCTGAACCGTCACGGCGCATAGGCCGAAGATGAAAGTGGGTAGAACTTTGGTCATGATTCGCTCCCCAATTGCCCCGTTTGTCGGAGATTACATTTCAACTTTAAGGTCATTTTTACGAGTCGGCAACTGCACGATGAGGTGATCCACCCCGCAGCCATCCGTCAGCGCCGCGGTTCGGCGTGGCCGATGACTCGGCGGATCACTGGAAATTGCCGGCGCAGCCGGCGTTCGAGCGCGTCCACCAGATCGTGCACCGTACTGACCGACAGCGCCGGATCGACCTGGCAATGGAAATTGACGATTTCGCCCTCAGCGGTTTCGCGCACCCGCACCTCGTGAACCTCGCCGAGATCGGCGAGCTCGGCGGCGAGCGCGTCCAAGCGCTCGCGCACTTCGGTGATTCGCGCCGGCGCCGCGTCACGGCCCGCCAGAATATCCGCCGGCAGCGGCTCGATGTGGGTGTCGACTTCGACGTCCGGACCGAGTTCTTCGCGTATGGCCGCTTCGAGCCGATCGGCGATCTCGTGTGCCGCGGCTAGCGGCAGCGCGCCATCGACCTCAAGATCGGCCGAGACCGACAGCCGACCCGAAATCGTCTGCACGGCGACATGGTGGATGGCGAGCCCGAGATCGCGCGCGATCACCATCACCCGCTCGCGCACCGTCTCGTCATCGAGCGCCCGCGGCTCGGTGGTGATCGTGAGTTCGGCCGTGGGGATCTCGTCGCGGATGGTGCGGGTCAGTCGCTCCTTGATGGCGGCGACCCGATCGAGCGGCAGCGTGCGGCTGACGCCGACGCCAAGCTCGACGAACAGCACGCCGCCGGCTGGGCGCGCTCGCACGCGTTCGACTATGACGACGCCCGGCACCTGACGTGCGATCGCGGCGACCCGCTCGCTGACGCCTGCCGGCGCGGCGTCGGTCAGCGTGTCGATGGTGCGACGGCCGAGCCGATAGCCGGCGATGCAGATGAAGATCGCGACAACAAGGGCCGCCCCGGCGTCGGCCGACGGATAGCCGAGCGCCACGCCGCAGAGCCCGATCAGCACTGCGACCGAGGACCACATATCCGAGCTGAAATGCAGCGCATCGGCGTCGAGCGCCTCGCTCGATGTCGCTTTGGCGACGCGCTTGAGCGTGCGGGCGCGAAAAAAATCGACCGCGACCGAACCGGCGATGACCACAAAGGCCGCGGCGCTGGCTTCGACGGCCGGCGCCCGCGCGCCGAGGAGCCGTTGCACCGCTTCGAAGATCACGACCACGCTGAGCAGAAACAGCAATGCGGTCTCGGCGAGCGCGGTCACGCTTTCCATTTTGCCGTGGCCGTATTGATGCTCGGCGTCGGCCGGCTTGCCGGAAATGCGGACGGCGAAATAGGTCAAGAGCGTCGCCGACAGATCGATCAGCGAATGACCGGCCTCGGAGAGGATGGCGAGTGAGCCGGTGACAAGCCCGATCGCCGCTTTCGCCGCCGCCAGTCCCGCCGACGCGGCGATCGATCCGAGCGCGGCCTTTTCCTTGGCGTTCATCGGCGGCCCTTTGCCCAGACGGCATAATGAGGGCTTACGAGGGCGTCAACGCTGGCGAGGCTAGGTCAGGAGTTCGATCCGTGCGCGATGACCGTGCGCCCGAGCGAGTTTGCCATCGCAGGTGAATAGCACGGCGGGTAAGCCTTCGGCGAGCGCGACATATGTGGCGTCATAAGCCGTCATCGATGCCCGCAACGCCCATATGCGGCCTATGAAGGGTGTGTGCTCGTGCCGAATGAGCGGTAGGTCGAGAAGCGCCGTCAATGCCGCTTCGGCATGCCCTATGGAGATATCGCCCGCTAACGTCAGACGCCTTATGGCTTGAAGTGTTTCAATCTCAAGTAAATGAGGGGTGTGAAGCGATTCATTGCTGTCTAATACGCGATCGGTATGGCGAGCTCCGAGCGGGGTCTGGAGTAGAATCTCGACTACCAGGGAAGCATCCAGCACGCGCACGTGCAAAATCAGCGCAGATCGCGCTCCTCCCGGATAATCGCAGTCGGTGAAGTTTTCAATTGGTTAGGCCCGGTTGCCCGCAGGCGCGTTTTAATTTCGTCCAGCGTCGGCCGCTCGGCGATTTTACGGACCTCGCGAATGAGATAATCCGACAGCGACATTCCGGCCGCCGTCGCGCGCGCTTTGATCTGGCGATGCAGCGAATCGGGGACGTGCCGGAGTTGAATCATCTTGGTCATAAGAGTATATTACTTGCATGTGGTGCACATGTCGAGCGCAATTTCTCACAAGTGAAATTAATCGCAACGATCGGGTCCGGGAATCAGCTTTACATTGAGAACCTCGGCACATTGAGAACCTCGGCACATTGAGAACCTCGGCGCACACGAGACACGACGTGATTGATATTTTTGATTTTTGGGATGGTCTACCGGGCACGGCCTGCGAGCATCCGGCTGACAGAGACGTCCTGTCACGAGTAAAACATGGTTTCGATCTAAATTGTCCCGTTGGTCAATATCGAGGTCCGCTCCGAACTGCACCTGTCGTAATGCTTTTTCTTAATCCCGGATGGACTGAAAGTGATAAGAGTCACGCCAGAACAATAGAGGGCCAAGAATATTACGTCCGTATGCGAACAGGTAAGTGCCTCCTGCCGACTAAAGCGGATCATGAATCGGCATGGCAGTGGGCAAATGGAATTATTAAACAATTCGGCTGTGATTATGAAGCAGCGCGATCGAAGGTAGCTTTCCTCAATATTTGTGCCTACAAGTCGATTTCGTTCGTAGACAGCGCAATGCTTTCAGCGCTGCCGTCGTGTCGGGTGTGTTTAGACTGGGCTCAGAATATATTGTTCCCGAAAGCGATTTCTGGCGAACGTGTCGTCGTGTGTTTGCGTTCCTCAAAATGTTGGGGACTGCCGTCGGGTGAGCCCTTAGGGCAAAGCTTATATGTGCCGGAAACGACTCGGGGTGGACACATGCTGCACGGCGAAATGCGACAGAAAGCTATCAAAGCGGTGCGGGAGGCTGTGCTGTCTTGACGATTAATCGTCATCGTTTCTCAGTCGCTCCGATGATGGAGTGCGCGATCTGTCGGCGAATCTGTTTATTTTTCAATTCCTTAGGCGGCAGCTCCTCGGTGTCTATCGCACTGTTTGGCGTACCGCTCATTTAAGTGCGCGCATATCGGATACTTGTCGACATGTGCTCTCGGCTCCGGGTTATGGACGTCCCATCGACGTCGGACTGCGTTCGAAAATATTCCAGGATCAATGCTTACCGTTCGCGCAGCAGACTAAATCTTACCGGACATCTGCCCCTCCGCGTCCGTGGGTAGCTCTGCGCGAAAAGCAAAAAATAAGCAGGAAAAATCAACAAAATGGAGCAGGGCAGGGCGGACGACCGTTCCGCCAAAGGCTCATATTCGCATAATGACTGGCTACGGAATGTCGACGGCGCAATTACCGGGCCTCACCAAAACATCGCAAGGTTGCGTATCCCCATGTCTTCGGCGCACCGACCCGAGAGCGCGACCGGGTGCAGTGCATGCCGTTTCGCGTCCGCTTTCAAATCGATGCCCGCTGGGCGACGTTCCGTTGCGCCAGGCTGTGCCAAGTTACATGCTTTGGGGTCGTGCAACCTTGTAGAGGCCCACGCTTATGGCCCCCGTCTCGAACCCCGCCTGACAATAAGCGAGGTAGTATTCCCAGGTTCTTTTGAAACGCTCATCAAATCCGAGAGCTTCGATCGCAGGCCACGACTTCAGAAAGCGCCGCCGCCACTCCTCGAGCGTGCGAGCGTAACTATCGCCAAAGAATTCTTTCGTAACAAGCTTGAGACCGACCTTGGATGTTTCTCGTTCGATGGCCTTTGTCGTCGGGAGCATGCCACCTGGAAAAATATACTTTTGAATGAAATCCGGCCGACGACGATAATCCCCGAACCGATCTTCATCGATCGTAATGACTTGCAGCACTCCAATACCACCTGGACGCAGACGATTCCGCAGATTCTGGAAGTAAGTCGGCCAGTAGGCCTCGCCGACCGCCTCCAGCATTTCAATCGAGACGATCCGATCGAAGGTACCGCGCACGTCCCGGTAATCCTGCAAGCGGATATCTGAGCGTTCATAAAAAGCGCGACCGCTAAGCCGGCGCTGCGTGAAGGCCAATTGCTCGGCCGAGAGTGTCACGCCCGTCACCGTACATTCGTGGCGTTCCATCATCCGCTCGGCAAGGCTGCCCCAGCCACAGCCGATTTCGAGCACTTTCTCGCCGCCTGTCAAATCCAGCAGACCAAGCACGAGGTCAAGCTTGGCATCCTGCGCCTGCTCCAAAGTCTGGTTCATTGAAGAAAATAATCCAGCCGAGTAGGTCATGCTCGGATCGAGCCAATGCTGATAGAACTCGTTTCCAAGGTCATAGTGAGCGGCAATATTGCGTCGACTTCCGCGACGAGTATTCCGATTCATGGCATGAAGGATCCTGAGCCAAAACCGCGACGCACGCAGAAACTTCAGCGGCTCCGCCAAGGCGCTGTTACGTGAAGCAAGCTTAAGGAGCGCGACGAGGTTTGAAGAAGACCATTCCCCAGCGCTGTAGGCTTCCGCGAAGCCGATATCCCGGCTGGAGACCAAGCGCCACAGGCAGCGCCAGCTGTGGATAGTCACTTTCGCCCGGGGGCCAGGTCGGCGACCGGCGAACACAATACGATTTCTAGGGGGGGTCTCAATCACCAGCTCGCCGCATTCCAGTTCGCCAACCAACCAACGTAAGAATGCTTCAGCGACCGAACTTGAGTTTAGCGAAAGTTGCCGATTGATCGATCGAGTGACAGCTTCTTGGTGTTGCGTGGACATGACGTGCTAATCTGCTGTTACGGGACACGCGGTGACAATCGTAGCCGGCCGCTCGGGCGGCAGGGGTCGTTGGCGCAACCCAATACCCTTTGCCCACAACCGCAATGCCTCCCAGTGAATCGCCGCGATCACCTTGAGCGTGATTGCAGGGATCTTGAGGAAAACAACAATCAAATTGCGGTTCGTTAGATCACTTCGCACCCCGGCCAAAAAAGCATTCAGCACTGGCTTTTGAGATGAACTGGCACATATCCCGACGGCGATGCGCTCGTCTGGACCGGCGATCCGAAAGTCATAGCGCAAGTCCATGTCCAGAAAGGGTGATACGTAGAAGAGCTTTTGGGTGCGCTGATACAGAGTGGCGTTCTGCCCCTGAGCCCGGATGACGTAGCTGTGACGTTCTCCGAATGTGTTGTGTACCTGGTACACTACCGCGGCTAGCGAGTCATCCACCCGGTAGCAGAAGTAAATGCTTATAGGATTGAAGCAATAGCCAAGCGTGCGCGGCATGCACAGCAGACGAATCCGGCCACCGGCAATATCGACTTTGGCTTCGGCGAGTTGGCGTTTGATCTGGGTTTGTATTGGGGTGGCGGTTCCGTTGCCGTGGTCGGCGTCATAAAAACTGAAAAAATTAAAACGATTATGTGAGAACCATCTCAGCTTTTTTGAAAGCTTATCAAGCTCATCAAGATCTAGCAAAAACCAGTACACACGGTAACGAAAGCGATGCATGCGTGGATGGAACCTTCGATGCATGACCGAGCCGACATAGAGCGACGATCGAAGCGTCATGTTTGAAGCTCCGCTTCTTTCGCGCCTAGCGTTTTGGCCGTAAGAACAATCCGTCCGGATTCGTGTGGCACCTGCCAGGGTCGTCGCACGTTACCGAGTTCCTCCGCGACAGCAAGTCCCGCCTGGAGCCCATCCTCGTGAAAGCCTGCGCCGAAATAAGCTCCGCAAAACCAAGTATTTCGGTTTCCTTGCAGCAGCCAAAGCCTTCTTTGCGCGGCAATGGCGTTGGCATCGAAGATTGGATGCTCGTAGACCTCGCTATGGAGCAGTGTTCCGGCGCGCGGCGTCCTTGGTGGATTGAGGGTAACGAACAGAGGCTTTGCGCTGTTAATATTCTGCAGGCGGTTCATCCAGTAAGTCACGCAAACGCTGTCGCCGGCGCAATCACGAGAGCCGATATAGTTCCAGCTGGACCACACGCCACGTCGTTTGGGCATAAAGGTGTCGTCAGTATGAAGCACGGCAAGGTTACGGCTGTAGCGGAACGCACGGAGCAGATTTTGCTCACTGGGACTCGGATCGGCGAGCACCTTGAGCGACTGGTTCGCATGGCTCGCCATGACGATGTGGTGGTAGCTTGCTGATTGACCAGTTGTATCGGTGACGACAATTCCGCCATTTATACGACGCACTTCACGGACACCTGTATCAAGTCTGATCCGGTCTGCGATGGGGGCAGCCAGTCGTTCAACATAGTTTCGGCTGCCACCGACGACGGTCTCCCACGCGGGGCGCCCGCTCAGCTGCAACAAACCGTGGTTGTTGTGAAAGCGGATAAAGGCTGCGGCAGGATACGAAAGCATCTCAGCCGGCGTGGCTGACCAGATCGCGCTTGCCATCGGCAGCAGGTGGTCGTTGCAAAATGCCTCGCTATATCGACCTTTGGTCAGGTAATCGCCGAGGCTGAACTGCCCATCCTCGATCTGTGCGATATCGAGCGGCGCCTGCCTATAAAAGCGCACCAAGTCCGTTAGCATCGACCAGAACCTTGGACGGATCAGGTTGAGGGGCTGTCCGAACACTCCCGACAGGCCGCTCCCGGAGTATTCGAGCCCCCCACCATCCATCGACACGCCGAAGGACATTTCCGATAGCTGGGTCGGAACCTTGAGAAGTTCGAACAGGGCGGTCAGGTTGGGGTAGGTCTGCCGGTTGAATACAATGAAACCGGTGTCCACAGGGATGTCCTGCCCGCCGACCGATGCTACGACGGTATTGGAATGGCCACCGACACGATCCGCACGCTCATAGACGGTCACATCATGGCGCTGGCTTAGAAGCCAGGCTGCAGACAGGCCAGAAATGCCGGTTCCCACAACCGCAATCTTGAGGCGAATATCGGCCGTCATAAGTGCTTATTATCCAATGGGCACCACCGGGCGGGTTTTGCCAGCCGCGATGCCAGGGGGGCTCGAATGACAGGGAAACGACAGATTCAATCAATTAGATCACCTGCAATTGGCCAGCATCCACGTGATCCAAAAAGCGATCCGCTTCGTTCTTTAAGCTATGCAGTTGGCTGTTCAAGGTCATTTCACGCCCATAGCGGGTTTGAGGCGTCACGGGCTTGGATCGGTGTCACTTCAGCATCGACGGCGAAAAAAAGCACTGAATATGCCGTCTAAAATGGAGGGCAATTCGGATGACGAACGGTGGAGCGGCATGATATCGGCGGTCGCTGAGCGTAAAGACCGCGCAGCGTTTGCGGCCTTATTTGAGTATTTTGCCCCCCGGATCAAATCGTTCATGCGGCGTTCGGGAGCCAGCGAGGCTAGCGCCGAAGAATTGGCTCAGGAGACCATGCTGGCGGTCTGGCGGAAGGCGACTTTGTTCGATCCACAAAGTGCCGGTGCCGCGGGCTGGATTTTCACGATCGCGCGTAACCTGCGCATCGATTACTACCGTCGCGAGCACCGCGGCGGCATGATCGAAGCCTCTGACGTCGAAGTCGAGTTCCAGATCGACGAATCTCCGCTTCCAGATTCGCGTCTGGTTTCTGCGCAAAACGAAGACCGGACACGCTCAGCGCTTTCCAAGTTATCTGAAGACCAGATGCGCGTAGTCGAGCTGTCATTCTTCGAGGAGAAGGCCCACGCGGAAATTGCGCAGATTTTGGGAATTCCACTGGGTACAGTCAAGTCGCGGCTTCGCCTGGCCATGACCCGTCTTCGCAATCTGCTGAGTGAACTATCATGAGCATTGAACATCACCCCACCGATCCGATGTTGGCGGCGTTCGCGGCGGGTACGCTCGACCACGGACAGCACATTGCAGTCGCAACGCATCTTGTGGCTTGTTCCCAGTGCCGCGCCTTCACGCGATCGATCGAGCAAGTCGGAGGTGCAGTGCTGGCTGGCCTTCCACCGGCCGCGATGTCCGACAATGCGCTGGCGAATGTCGAAGCTCAGTTGAACAAACCGGTACGGCTGGCGTCCATGGCTGACACAGCGCCCACGGTAGCGGAGAATGAGGTTCCTGGACTGCCTAATTTCCTGCGTCGTTACCGGTTCGGAAGTTGGAAGCGGATTGCGCCCTCGGTGCACCTGCGACCAATTGTGCTGCCCTATGCGAGCGGTACCCGAGTCTTTTTGCTCAAGTCGGGGCCGGGGACCAAGATGCTCGAGCATACGCACACGGGGATTGAGATGACTTGCGTTCTCTCCGGAGCGTTTAGCCAGGATGGTGGCCACTATCGGCCCGGCGACTTCGACCTGGGTGATGAGACGGTCGATCACCAGCCCGTTGTCGATCCAGGTCAAGACTGTATTTGTCTTGTGGCAATGCAGGGTGAGCTTCGTCTGAATGGTCTGATCGGACGGATTTTGCAGCCTTTTATTCGCTTGTGAGCTAAGCCGGTGAGCCTTATGGAGCTCACGCTCTCTGCGCTATTCGTCGCTGCCGCGCTGTCCCTTATCATGGCGTCCGCCTGGTATATCCAGCACCGAAGCGGAAAAACAGGCTGGATCGACACGACCTGGTCCTTAGGCGTCGGCGGGGTTGCGTTTTTCGCCGCAGGTTGGCCGCTCGAATCGGACTGGCCGCACGGGAGGCAAATGATAGTTGCAGGTCTTGCCGCATCCTGGTGTCTGCGCCTTGGTCTGCATATTTCCGGGCGCAATCGCTCCTCAGTCGATGATCCGCGCTACCGTAATTTGATCCTCCAATGGGGCAGCGACGCAGCGCGTCGTATGTTCTGTTTTTTACAGTCGCAGGCAATGGTCGGAGTCATTCTTGCCGTCTCGATCTTGTTGGCTGCGCATAATCCAAATCCTCAATTCCGCATGCAAGACCTGATCGGACTGGCAGTTTTAATAGTTGCCCTCGCCGGAGAAGCAATCGCCGACCGTCAGTTGCGAGCGTTCAAGAGCGATCCAGCCAGCGGCAACGCCGTTTGCGATGTTGGGCTATGGCGTTGGTCGCGACATCCAAACTATTTCTTCGAATGGCTGACCTGGGTGGCTTATCCAATCATTGCCATCGATTTGTCCGGGTGCAATCCATATGGCTGGGTGGCGCTGGCGGCGCCGCTTTGTATGTACTGGGTGCTCGTTCACGTATCGGGCATCCCGCCGCTTGAGGACCATATGCTGCGTTCTCGCGGCGATGCGTTTCGTGCCTACCAAAAACGCACCAGGCCATTCTTTCCCTTGCCGCTGACTTTCTAAGCCGCTTAATCGTTTGATTCGTGAAGTGTCCTCTGCCGTACAAGGGCTATAACCTGACCTGCCGCGAGTTGATTTGATAACAGCGGCTTCCATCCTCAGAAACTATGACAAAGCCTTCAATGCGAATTGACATAATATTGCGACTAATTCTTAGGCAGCGCTGATAAGCTTGGTCACAAGCCAAAAACTAATAGATGCCGAAATAGCGCCGAGAATTGTTCCCCAAGCAACGTCGACAAATGTCAGCTGTAGGGTCCAATTTCGCAGTGTGGCTTGGTTGCTCAAATCATAGGTCGCATATGTAAAAAAGCCAAAGAGAGCGCCGTAGATAGTTGCCGTCGAGATGGATCCGGTCTTCAAAGCAGGATGAATTGCGAAGATAAGAAGCCCAATCGGATACATGGCATAAAACAACAGTGCCGGTGGAAGATTAACTCCGGAAATGGCAATGTCTCCAAGGGTTGGTCGGTAGAAGCGAGGCGCCATCGTCCCCAGCCAAACCATGTCGGCTGTGACAAATACCGCAAGCGCCAGGCCGTAACCGGCCAAGTTCATCAGCATAACAGCCTCATACCTTCTATCTCGGGCTCGATTAATTACTCGACGCCATTGGAATGCACCATCGACATTAATTCTTGACGGGTCATCGGATTGTCTCGGAAACAACCGAGCACTCGGCTAGTAACCAGTTCTGTACCCTGTTTGTTGACACCACGGCTGGTCATGCAATGATGAGTGGCCTTGATTACCACACCGGTACCCTTAGGTTTAAGAACGTGCTCGATGCAGTTAGCAATCTGAGCCGTCAGGCGTTCTTGAATTTGGAGCCGCTTCGCATAGGCCTCGACAACACGAGCCAGTTTGGAGATGCCGACCACTCGCTCGTTCGGCACATAAGCGACCCAGGCATGGCCGATGATCGGCGCGACATGGTGCTCACAGTGGCTCTGAAACGGTATAGCGCGGAGCAGAACCATCTCGTCATAACCAGCAATCTCTTCGAAGGTTTTCTGCAGGATCTGTTCGGGATCTTGCTCATAGCCGCGAAAGTACTCACGATAAGCGCGAACGAGACGGCCCGGAGTTTCCCGAAGACCGTCACGATCAGGGTCTTCCCCAATCCAGCGAAGGACCTCCCGGAACGAATGCTCGATATCCCGTTGCGAAGGCAGTGCTTCCGAACACACCGCATGACTTGATGGTCGGGCAAAACGTGCGATTTCGTTCATATCAAAGTTCCAAATGCTGGTCGCAACGGCAAAGCGCCAGCGCGCCCGTTGCTGAATGCGACACAATCTTGGAAACGCTCGTTCGACGCCGATGGATCACCCGGACCCGCCTATGTGGACTGAAATATCCTTGCCAATGACTACAAAAAAGCTGGATCCAAGTTCTTACCGGACGCACTTTAGCGGCTCGCGGGGATCGAGCCAGTGGTATCAAAGCGCTGCCCGATCCATCAGCATCGCCGTTCAGGGTCAGAAACAGCGCTTTGACCGCGCGGTGGCCGCGTCCGCAAAGCCACCAATCGCGACCAAGTCGGTGTGGGTACTAAGCGTCGCGAAGGGCCAACATCTGCCTCGTGCGCTGCAATAAGAGCGTAAAAATTTAAGGGGGTAAACCGGTTATGCGGCGCGTTCAATCCGCATATCGATTTCACTGCGCAGCTTCCCGAAATCGATTGGCTTGGTCACCTACGATATATCTATATCTCTATTCGTCCGTTGCACTTAAGGCCTTCCGCAGAAGGCTACGCTCGCGGGCATCGACAGAGAATTTGACTTCTTTTGCAGCCGTGTCTTGAACTCCTTTGGCTTGAATTCCTTTTTTGGGATTTCAGCGCGCGCTCAGGCGGCCTTTTCGTGGGCGGCATGGCCGCCTTCGATGATTCCCATGATGTCGGACTCCTTCATGATCAGGAGATCCTGGCCGTCGATTTTAACTTCAGTGCCCGACCATTTGCCGAACAACACGATGTCGCCGACCTTGAGATCGATCGGGATCAGCTTGCCGGCCTCGTCACGACCACCCGGACCAACTGCGACGACTTCGCCTTGCGACGGTTTCTCCTTGGCTGTGTCGGGGATGATGATGCCGCCGGCTGATTTCTCCTCGGCATCAATACGCTTGACGACGACGCGGTCGTGAAGCGGACGTAATTTCATGGCAGTTCTCCTAAGATATTGAAATATATTGCCTTTTAGCCACATGACAGTTCCCCAGCCGGCGCCGATTGACGAGATGGGGGCGGTCTTTTTTTCCCGCAAGGCCTCGCGAAAAATTTTTGGCACTCGCTTCTTGACACTGCCAGGCCCGCCACCCAAATCGACCGGCGGTGAAGGGCGACGAAGCTCAAACGCCATTGTCGTCGCCTCCGAATAACAATGTGGGGTGCGAACATGATCACGACGTTTGCCGATCCGTTTGAAGCCCTTTTCAACCTACAACGGGCCCTAGAAGGGCGACTGGCGAGCGATTGGCTCCGCGACCAGACGACCAGCGAAGGCCCATATCCGCCGATCAACGTCTTTCAACAGGGAGACGATATCCTGGCCATCATCGAATTGCCGGGTGTGGAGAAAGACAGCCTTCAGATCCAAGCCAAGGAAAACGCCATTCGGATCGCGGGCAAGAAACCTGCCTCCTATCCTGACGGGGTCAGCGTTCATCGACGCGAACGCACGTTCGGTGAGTTCGACCGCACGCTGTCACTGCCCGTCGGGCTCGATCCCGATCGTATAAAGGCAGAATATCGGGACGGCATTCTCGCGCTTCACTTGCCACGCTCGGAGCGCGACAAGCCGCGAACCATTCGCGTCAGTTAAGCGTTTGACTGGCCCCTCATGTACATCAGGAGCACAGTGTCATGACTTCCACACAAGAACTCCAGGTCCAAAAGAAGCGCGAGCTTGAAAATAAGGAAGAGACCACGATCCCGGCGCGAATATTCGTACCGGTTGCAGATATTTATGAAGCCGAAAATGATCTGATGGTCGTTCTCGAAATGCCGGGTGTGGAGAAGAGCAATGTCGCCGTCCACGTTGAGGATGGAATACTAAACGTGGAAGGTCGGCTCGATCTTACAAAATACAAAGGACTCCAGCCGCTCTACACCGAATACAACATTGGTCACTATTCAAGGAGCTTCCGTCTTTCCAGCAAGATCGACCAGAACCAGATAGCGGCTGAAATGAAAGACGGCATTCTGTCATTGAAGCTTCCGAAGATCGAGGAAGCAAAACCTCGAACTATCCAAATAAAGTAGCTTCGCCGAGCCAACCACTGTCGTAGGGAGAAAGGACATGAACGACAGAATAGACAACTTCGACCTTGACGCACTGCTTCATCCAGGCAACGCCTTCGGTCACCCCTCCGAAGTACTCAACGACCCAGATCTGACCATCAATGAGAAACGAGCCATTCTGGCGTCGTGGGCGTCGGATGCCTGCGCCATAGAAGCTGCTCCCGATCTGCGCGCTGCACCTAAAGGATCGCCGGTAAGATTTGACGATATTATGGATGCGCTGCGGAGCCTCGACAAACAGGCAAACGGCGACAAGTACCGTCGAGCCTTGCGCCGGCAGCGCATCCTCGGGAGAAAATCGCACTCCGGCCAACCGAACAGCGGCACGCCGCTTCAGTGAGGGGGGCCGCAATGTGGTCCGGGATTGGCAACTGTGTGATCGCTCGGGAAAACAATATCGTGCGGGTGGATTTCAGTCGAAGGCCCGAACCACCAAAGCCACGATTTCCCGGGGCAAGTGGTATCCGAGAGATGAGCCAGAAAGCGTGTGAGCTACAGTTAAAGCTTTCGGCAGTAAGTTGCCGCGCTGCTTGAGGAAAAGCACGGCGGCTTGACGTCTACCACAAGCGGCGGTTTGGACGCGCGCCGTCCGCGTCCTTTATGCCCCCAACAGCCACCGGGTCGCGGTGGTGTGGTAAGTGCCCTCTCGGGCCATGAACTGCCGCGCCGTCCGCTCTTCTCGCGGCTTCACATGATCTCTGGAATGGGCAGCTCGCGCGTCAGCCCAGAAGATTGTCGATCGCGGTGCAGAGCTGGTCGGCGGTATAGGGTTTCGCAATGAAGCCGTTTCGCTCGACGAACATCGCACGCATGCCGTCGGTTATTCCTTGACCGGTGGTGTAGAGGACGGGGAGGTCGGGTATGCGTTTAACGGCCTCCTGCGCCGCTATCAGCCCGGCCTGCAAGTCGTCGTGCAGGCCGAGATCGGTGAACAGCAGGTCCACCGTCTGGTCGCCTTCGAGAAGCGCTATGGCCTGCTCAAGGGTGCTGGCGGACAGCGTTGTATGGCCCCGATCCAGGATAATCGACTCTGCCAAAACACGCAGGGGCTCCTCGTCTTCGACGATCAGCACAACGGCCATCACCCACCCCAACCATGTCAAATGACATAAAATGACATAATACGCGTGGCAGGTGTTGGTTCCCCGGGAAGTTCGGGCTAGGGAACAGGCTGGTTACGATTGGGCGCCGATCAGATCGTGTAAAAAGTTGTAATCCTATTGCTAGTCTAGGCACTTAAAGCCCGTGTATGGTGGGGTCTAAGTTGGACGCCGATTTACACATCGAGGCCAGATGCTTCGAATTGCCAAGCGGGTCCGCTCATCAGATGGGGGATGGCAATCGCACCCACAACGGGCTTGGACTACGCGATCTCAGATTTGAGCATCTCTACTCGACCGCACCAGAGTTGAGAACACCTCGGCGGATCTGATCATCCTCAATTGATTCGAACAGGGCCTTGAAATTTCCCTCGCCAAACCCGTCGTCACCCTTGCGCTGGATGAACTCAAAGAAGATCGGCCCGATCGCGGTTTTGCCAAACCGCTGCAGCAGCACCTTTGTAAAACCGCCTTCGACGACGCCCTCGCCATCGATGAGGATACCGTTGTTCTTGAGGCGGTCGATTGGTTCGCCGTGTTTCGGCAAGCGCTCATCGATACGATAATAATAAGCATCGTTGGGAGCCGGCAGGAATTCAACGCCGCGACCAACGAGAGATTCGATCGAGCTGTAAAGGTCATGCGCGCCGAGCGCGACATGCTGGATGCCCTCGCCGTGGTAGACCTCGAGATATTCCTGAATTTGCCCTTTCGCACCGGCATCTTCGTTGATCGGAATGCGAATCTTGCCGTCGGGGCTCGTCATGGCCCGAGAATGCAGCCCCGAAATTCTGCCTTCTATATCGAAAAACCGAATTTGGTGAAAATTGAAAAGGCGCACGTAGAAGTCGGCCCATTCGTCCAACCGGCCGCGGTAAACATTGTGCGTCAGGTGATCAATGTAATAGAGACCCGCACCCTTCGGCTTCGGATCGCGCCCTTCGAGCCAGTTGAAGTCGATGTCATAGATCGAGCCCTTCGCGCCGTATCGATCGACCAGATAAATCTGCAGGCCGCCAATGCCTTCAATGGCCGGAATGTTGATCTCATTCGGACCAGTGACTGTTTTGGCCGGCTTGGCTCCGAGCGTGACCGCGCGATTGAAGGCCTGCTTCGCATCAACGACACGAAATGCCATCGCGGGCGCTGAAGGACCGTGCTTCTCGGCAAATTTCGCTGCGAAGGACCCCGGCTCCGCGTTGAGGACAAAATTGATGTCCCCTTGACGATAAAGCGTGACATTCTTGGAGCGGTGCTGAGCTACGGGCGCGAAGCCCATGAGCTTGAACAGGCGATCGAGTTCATCCGGTCGAGGGTGGCAGAACTCCACGAACTCGAACCCATCAGTACCCATCGGGTTCTCGTCGGAGATAACCGGGGGCGGTGCGTCGTGCGGAAAAGGACCCATGGGGTTCTCCTGTGCTGCAATATCAAGGCATGCTGTTCATCTCACGTGACTGCCGGCCGTATGAGGCGATTGCCTGCAGTTTCAAAGCACGAATAGCATTTTGTTTGAGGATTTGATCGCGTACATCCTCCTTGAATACCTTGATCGAGCGATCGGGCGCAATCAGCGATTAGTCCGATCCGAACGATATCTCATGCTCAAGACATCTCATGCGTAAGCTGTCCGTTAGCGTGACGCACAAGCTCTTGCGGAAAATACTTGGGCGACCAGCCCAACAAGTCAATGCAGACGCTTGGTGTTGCCGACCTATCTGCGGGCGTGCCTAATGCCGTCAGCAACAGCTTCGGCACCTTATATTTCTCGCCGCGGACCACGATGGCTCGGGCCTTCCGTGCAATCTTACTGGCCAGCGCAACGGCCGCCACTTTGGTCGGTCGGCGCTCAATCACCCGGCCGAGCAACGGCCGGTTCTTCGTTTCGTGTTTCCTGTGCGTGGCGGATGAGGGCCATCGCGCCGACAACCAGCAACCGCCGTGACCACCGATTTCCTTGCTTGGTGATACTGCCGAGTCTGTCGTTGCCGCCGGTCGTATGCTGCCTCGGCACCAATCCGACCCAGGCGGCAAGGTTGCGTGCCGATGTAAACGACTTCCAGTCGCCGATCTCGGCACCAAGGGCGGCACCTTTAAATTGAGCCACATTTATACACAAGGAAAACAAGTTTCCCAATAGCGAAAAGTCTTTCATTGTAGCGAATATAAAGATCTATGCCATAGTAATTTAGAATTCTTTTAACCTAAGCACAGTACGTTAACTCGAATTTGAGATCGCGTGCACGCGAGCAATCAGTCATTGACGAGCGCCATGACGCTATTTGAATTGATTCCCGGATATCAGGGTCGGCGTGCGATTTATCGGCTGGATGATCGGGTAATGACCATTATGAGGGAAACTTGGCCCCTCGTTTCACAGCATCTTGAGCGTGTGATTGACGCATTTCTGACTGAGGCAAGTAGCGTATCAATAATGGCCGACGCGATCACTAGTAATCTATGCTCTATCAAGACGCTGGAGATGAATCACTTCACATCGCTTTTGAGCGGCGAATTGGGTGCCGATTATGCCGATCTGTGTCGGAGAACGGTGAAAGAAGAGGCGGCAATGGGCCTCGACGCGCGAATTCGTAGCAGCGCAGGAAATCATGTTCTGACAGCTGCAATCAAAGAGATTTCGCGCAAATATCGCTTTTTCCCAGGGGACATCGCGGCCCGCTCTTGTGCTGTATCGCAAGTCATCGGCTTCGACATTGCAAATGCTATGAGCTTACATACTGAAGCTGCGGCACTTACCGCGCAGGCTCGACGGAATTTTATCGATCGGGCGATCGCCGATTTTTCACAGACAATTGAGGGGGTAGTCGCCGCCATGAATTCGGCAGCGGCATCTCTGTCCATCACTTGCTCCAAGATGATGCAGATTTCCGACGAAACCCGCCACAGTATGCGCTCGGCTTCGCGCGCGTCTGACGAAATCACCGAGCGGATGAAGGCAACTGCGGTGGCTACGGACGGGCTTTACGGGCAAATTGATGAAATTGGTCGCAAAACAATCGACAGCCTGAGCTTGGCGCAGGCTGCAGTCGAGCAGACGAAAACTATAAATAAAACAACTCGCTCCCTAGAGGAGGCGGCTGACCGCGTCGGTTCGGTTGTGGGGCTTATTTCTAGCATTGCATCCCAGACTAACCTCCTTGCACTAAATGCGACGATTGAGGCGGCGCGAGCTGGTCAAGCTGGTAAGGGATTTGCCATCGTCGCCTCCGAAGTAAAAGCGCTTGCTAATCAGACAAGCCGCGCGACAGAAGATATTGCCCGACAAATAGGGGCCATTCAGGAAGCTGCCAAGTATTCTGTGGGCAGAATCTCATCAATCGCGCTGGCGATCGATGATCTGACTTCGGTTTCTACCAGCATCGCTGCTGCCGTCGAAGAGCAAACAGTCACTACCCGTGATATAGCAAAAAGTATTCAATCTGCTGCGGGAAACACCGCGCAGGCCTCGCAGGAGATCTATTCGATAGAGGAGAGTGCGAACCGCAGCAGAGAAAACATCGAGGAAATCACCGGATGGGGCGCGCGGCTGGCGTTCTGTACGAGCGATCTGGAAACGAAGGTCGCCGCCTTTTTGTCGAGTGTCCGCGCAGCGTGAACTGGCTTTGATCGCCGGCCCGTCGACCCACCATAGCAAGCTGGGTGATATTCACACTGCGGCTTTGACTGCCAGAAACTGCGCCATCTCCAGGTCTGTTTGTCCTGAGCTTTCTTGCGTTGCTCAAACAATTTTGATCGATTATATCGGTGGGTCGTCCGGCCGGATTAGGCGAATGACTAAATTTTCAATGCGTGAATCACGTTTTGCTTGAGGATCAGGTCGTGCACCTCTTCCTTGAATGCCGCCTCCTTGAAATCCTTGATCCAGCGATCGGGTGCGATCAGGGGGTAGTCTGATCCGAACAGCATCTTGTGTCTGAGCTGACCGTTGGCGTAACGCACAAGCTCTTCAGGAAAATATTTGGGGGACCAACCGGACAGATCAATGTAGACGTTTGGCTTGTGGAGGCAGACCGAAAGCGCTTCCGACTGCCATGGCCATGATGGATGGGCGATGATGATCGTCATGTCCGGAAAATCGACCGCAACATCGTCGATATGCATCGGATTGGAGTATTTGAGGCGTAATCCGCCGCCGCCCGGCATGTTGGTGCCGATGCCGGAATGGCCGCTGTGGAAGAGCGCCGGCAGCTTGTGTTCCGCGATAACCTCATAGAGCGGATAGGCCATGCGGTCGTTCGGGAAGAACCCTTGCAAGGTCGGGTGGAACTTGAATCCTTTGATAATGCCGGCGGCGACCAGTTCGCGGGCTTCGCGCACGCCCATCCGGCCCTTGTGCGGGTCGATGGAAGCGAACGCCATCATGATGTCGCTGTTCGCTGCCGCGGCGTCCGCGACCTCCTGATTGGCGATGCGCCTCGCGCCGATCTGGGCTTCGCTGTCGACGGTGAACATGACGAGGCCGATCTTCCGCTCGCGATAATAGGCGATCGTCTCCGCGATCGTGGGTCGCTTGCCAGCCCGGAAATATTTGCTCGCGGCATCCTCGTACGGTTGCCACGCTTCATCGTGAGGCTGGCGGCAGGAGACTTCCGCGTGCGTGTGAACATCGATGGCGATGAGATTTTCGGTTTTCATATCAGATCTTTATTCAATTGCTTCGGCCCACGATCGGGGTACCGGAATAGTCATCTCGAGCGCCATTTGCCCATAGGCCTTGCCCTGCGGGTCGATGCGGCGGGAAGCCATGCCGCCACCGCCGAGAGCGTCGCTGATCAGGAAATTCAGAGCGTTAAGGCCAGGCGCTTCGAATCGCTCGGCCGGCCCGCCGACCAGATGACCGAGATGCGCGACGATGCGTTCCGGCGTCACTTCGCGCCGGAGTAACGGCATGTATTCGGGCCTCCGCGCGATGATGGCGACATTGGACGAGTTGCCTTTATCTCCTGATCGCGCATAGGCAAGTCGGCTCAGCGGTAGATCGACCGTCGTCTCGCTCGGGATGGCGTCGGGCGGCACGATGGGGTCTGGAGCGGGCGGAACGTAACCACCGTCAAACGGTACCTCGACGTCGATGACCGGACGATCGCCGACCTGCAGCCTTGGTCGGCCGACAATCGTCTTGTCCAAGAAGAAAGTGAACAGCCGCACAACAGGCGTTGGCTTCGGCCGCCCTGAGTAAATGCCGGTCGTGCCTGGTGCGAAACTAAGCCCTATCGAACCGATTTCGCGTGCGAAAATATCGAGCGCATCCCGGTCGGTGTGTTCGACGACGAGCCGCAGCAATACCTCCCGCGCCCCGCGGGCGGCCGATCTCGCACCATAGGATGCTTCCGCCCCGAGCGCCTCGATGTGGGTCGCGGTAAAATCTGGGAGCCCATGCTCCGCAAATATCATGCGCGAGCGTGCTATCAGGGCCTCGGCAGTGCGTTCCGCCTTCCGTGCGGCACTCGGTCCAACGATAGAAACAGTTGCTACGGCGCGGTAGCCGTCTTGGTAGGTGCCTGAAACTTTGTACTGCTTTGTCGGCGGCCGTCCCCGTGCATTTTCCACCTTGACCTTATTTGGGCCGACGGGCGTGAGATGAACGTTGGAAAAATCGGCTGTTACGTCGGGCAGAAAATAGGCAGCCGGATCGCCGATCTCGTACAGCGTTTGCTCGGCGATCACCGCTGGAACAATCAGCCCACCGGTACCTTCCGGCTTGGAAATAACGAAGCTTCCGTCGCTTTGGCACTCCGCGATCGGATAGCCGATATTGTGCCAATCGGGCACGCTCTCCCAATCGCTGAATGTTCCACCTGTCGCCTGCGGACCGCATTCAAGAATATGGCCTACCAGACTACCCGCACCAAGACGGCTGTAGTCGTCCGCCGCCCAGCCGAACTCGTGCATCAGAATGCCGAGCGCCAGTGCGCTGTCGGCGCAGCGGCCAGTAATCACAATATGGGCGCCGCCTTCGAACGCCGCCTTGATGGGAAGGGCGCCCAAATAGGCGTTGGCCGTCAGTAAACGCGCCGGCAGCCTTTCACCCGAAACGGCTTCGCGCAAATCGTCGGCGCGGAGCTTTTCGATGAGTGGCATGACGTCGTCACCTTCCACCATTGCGACCGTCAGTGACAGGCCCAGCCCGCTGACGATGTCTTCAAGAGCGCGCTTGCAGCCGGACGGATTGACGCCTCCCGCATTGGTCGCGACCTTCACGCCGCGACGAGCAATCTCCGGCAGGACGCGTTTCAGATAGGCGATAAAATCCGCAGGATAGCCGGCCTTCGGGTCTTTCATGCGCGCCCGGGCAAGGAGCGACATCGTCACTTCCGCGAGGTAGTCCATCATTAGATAATCGACGCCAGCACCGATGAGCTGGCTCAGCGCGCGCGGGCTGTCACCCCAGGCGCCGGATGCGCCACCAATTCGCACTGACTTGTAGGGCATCTCAACCGTCCCGTTTCCAGCGTGGCGGTCGCCGCTCGTTGAATGCAGCCAGCCCCTCGGTCGCGTCGGCGGTCAGAGCGGTTACGGAGATGAGCGTCTCGGCGAATGGCAGTGCCTCCGCAAAGGCCATGTTTTCCATTGCGGCTATCGCAAATTTGCCTCGGCGAACAGCAATGGGCGACATGCCGCCGAGCTGGACCTGCAGGGCGTCAATGCGTGCATCCAATTCTTCAAAAGGCACTACATAATTCGCAATGCCGATCTCGCGAGCGCGCGCCGCGCTGATCAACTCGCCGGTGAGACAGAGCTCATTGATGTGACGTGCGCCGATCATGCTCCGTAAAAAAACTAGAACCTGCATGGGAAACACGCCGACTTTCGCTTCGGGCAGTCCGAAGCGGGCATGATCCGCGACGACGACGAGATCGCAGAGCGCCATTAAGCCCATGCCGCCGGCGACACAGTCGCCGTTAATTCGGCCGATTATCGGCACTCCAAGGTTGCGGACGACACGGGCGAGATTGCCGAAATCCGTTCTTGGCTCGTTCAAGCCAAGTGTGAAGGTGTCCGCACCGCCGCTGAGGTCCGCGCCGGCACAGAAGGCCTTTCGGCCCGCGCCCGTCAGCACGATACAGCGTATGGAAGCTTCCTGCTCGGATTCGATCACTGCGCTTTGGATGCCTTGAATGACGCGCTTGTTGATGGCGTTACGCCTCTCCTCCCGGTCGATCCATATCCATAGCGATTGGCCGCGCCTTTCGGTCCTGATCTCGGGCTTGTCTTCTTTGCCGGCCATAGGAGTCCTTCCGCGCGCTCAATATGACTTTGGTAATCCGAGTTCTTTTTCGGCGATGAAACACAAGGTCATTTCACGCGAAACTGGCGCCAGTTGCGTGGCGACCATTTCGCGAAAATATCTCTCGACGTGGTACTCTGCCGCATAGCCCATGCCGCCATGGGTCCGGACCGCACGGTCGCAGGCATGAAAGCCTGCGTCGGCTGCGAGATATTTTGCCGCGTTGGCCTGGGCACCGCACGGCTGGCCGCAATCGTAAAGTTCGGCTGCATGCAGTGTCATGAGCTCTGCGGCGTATAATTCAGCCCAGCACTCAGCCAAAGGATGTTGGATCGACTGGTTTTGTCCGATCTTGCGGCCGAATACGACGCGCTCATTGGCATAGGCCACGGCCTTCTCAAGCGCGCGCCGCCCCATACCGATGACTTCGGCCGCATTTAAGATGCGCTCGGGATTTAGACTGTCGAGAAGATAACGGAAGCCTTTTCCCTCATCGCCGATGAGGCGATCAGCCGGCACTTCCAAATTATCGAAGAAGAGCTGATTGGAGTTCACCGCATGCCGGCCCATCTTCGCAATTTCACGGATCTCGACCGCCGACCTGTTAAGGTCGGCATAAAATAACGAAAGGCCGTCGATCGGGCGTTCGCATTCTTCGACCGGCGTGGTGCGTGCGAGTAAAACGATTTTATCGGCTTGCTGGGCCGTGCTCGTCCACACCTTCTGGCCGGTGATGATGTAACGGTCCCCTTTTCGCAGTGCACGCGTCTTGATCCTAGAGGTGTCGAGGCCGGCATCGGGCTCAGTGACGCCGAAACACGCCCGGCACGAGCCGTCGATGATGGAAGGCAGCCAAGCCGCGCGTTGCAGGCTCGAGCCGTGCTTCACGATCGAATGCAGGCCGAAGATATTAATGTGCACCGTCGAACAGGCGGCGAACGAACCTGCCGAATGCCCGATCTCCTGCATCATGATCGCGGCTTCGGTAATGCCCATGCCGGCGCCGCCAAATTCCTTCGGCATCGCAATGCCGAGCCAACCGCCGTCTGCGATCGCTTTGGCGAATTCCTGCGGAAACTGATGGGTCCGGTCCTTCTCAGACCAATAGCTGTCGTCGAACTTGTCGCAGAGCGCTCGGATCGTGTTTCGGATCTCCTGCCGCTCCGGTGTGGTGGCCAGCGCCTCGAAAGACTTCATGCTACGCTCTCGTCGTCGGAAAATTGCCAATTCTTGACAACTGACCGGCGGCGCCTTCCCTTCGGCACGCGAGCAATATAGCGCAATAGCGAAGAGGCTTTCGCCATATCGCATACTAGGGCGACCGGCTTCACTGCGTCAAGCCGAAGCCCGCGGTCATTCGTATCGGGATTGTTGAAGCGGCATTTGCCACATCGGATCAAAGAATATATTTCAACTCGGTACTGTCGATAGAGAAAGTTTTGTTCATGTCGAAGATCGTCGATCGTACATTGGACTTGCTGGAATTGTTTGCGCAGGAAAAGCGGCCATTGTCGCTTTCGGAGATTGCCCGTTTGCTCGAGATCCCGATATCGAGTTGCCATGACGTCGTTCAAGCCATGCAGTCTCGCGGCTATATCTACGAAATCGCGCCTCGCGCCGGATATTACCCGACATTGCGTTTGCATGCGCTGGGCAAGGAAATTGGCGACAACGATCCGGTTTTGATGCGGACGGAGATATTGCTCCGCTCTTTACGGGACACCTTGGACGAGTCCGTTTCACTGTCGAAGGTTGGCGGGCTGAACGCAAGATATCTGCTGGTATTCGAACCGACCCATCCGCTGCGCATTCTGGTCAAAATCGGCGACAGCATACGTAGCATCTACGCCACATCCGCGGGCAAGGCGCTGTTGGGCAGCTTGGACGATCGTGCACTCGCCGCCTTTCTAAGGTCGGCTAAGCTTGTGCCGCTAACCAAGAAGACCGTCAAATCCGCCGCGGCTTTGCGTAGGGATATCGATCTGGGCAAAAAAAGAGGTTGGTATCTGAACCGCGAAGAAAGTCTGAACGGGGTTACGACCATCTCGGCATCGTTCAGGTGGAGCGCTTCGGTCTATATCGTGACGATAGCGGGGCCGTCGTCGCGTTTCGATCAGAAGCTCGATACCGCCGCGAGCCTATTGACCGATGTTTGCAGCCGCCTAGAAGTCCAATCGGCCGATGGAACCGGTTCGGGGGGAGCGAATTGGCAGACGCTGATTCCCGGTTAAGAATTCTAGGCGTTATGCCCCAAGACCTCGACGGTGTCCTCACCGAGATTGGGCGCAAGCCTGCGGATTGACGCCGGTGTACGGCTATATTTGACCGGGTGGCGGCAGACCGTGACTTTGCCCTCGGTCGGATGCTGCATTTCTTCGAAGAGACCGACGGCTTTCAAGTGCCGGTCCTCGAACAAGTCTTCGATGGCATTCACGGGACAGGCAGGAATATCAATGTCGTGTAGCGCCTCGAGCCATTCCGCGTTGGGGCGCGCAATCAGCCGGTCGGCGAGAAAACGACCCACGTCTTCGGCGTGGCGGGTCCGGCTTTCCTGAGAACGAAAGCGTTCGTCGTTGTTGATGAGATCGGGATAACCCACAAGCCGCGTGAAATCGCGCCAGTGCCGGTCAGTGTAGACCACCAGGGATAGGTGGCCGTCCTTCGTGGCGTAAGGGCCGCGCGTCCGGGACAACAGACGCTTATATCCCATGGCACCCAGTGGCGGCACGAAGGCGCTGCCGCCCATGTGATCGGCCAGTACGAATTGCGCCATGGTCTCGAACATCGGTACTTCTATGGACTGGCCCTCGCCAGTCATAGCTCGGTGGTATAGGGCGGTCGTAATCGCGTTCGCCACGTAGAGACCCACAACGCGGTCGCAGATGTTGACCGGTGCATAGCGCGGCGCGCCGTCGACCGCGCGGAATAGCCCGGCGATGCCCGACGCCGCCTGCATGAGATCATCGTAGACGGCCTTGCCCGATTCCGGACCGTCGCTGCCGTAACCGACCGCCACGCAATATATGATCCGGCTATTGCCGGCGCGGACGCTATTATAATCCAGCCCCAGCCGAGCCAGTCCTTGCAGGCGGACGTTGGAGACGAGGACATCTGCACGCTTTGCCAATGCAAAAATCGCTTCTTTGCCAGCCGGAGTTTTTAGGTCGAGCACGACGCTGCGTTTGTTGCGATTGGCCTGCAGGAATAACGGCCCCATCCCAGTGTGACGCCACGGCCCGATCAGCCGCATGGTGTCGCCGGCTGGCGATTCCACCTTGACCACATCGGCGCCGAGATCACCGAGAATTTGCGTGGCCGACGGCCCCATGACGACAGTCGTCAGATCGAGCACGCGCACGCCGCGCAGCGGACCGGTGCCGCGACTATCATCATCCGGCCAGGCGGTTAGTCTATCGGTCATAACAATCCTTCCTGTCAGCCCGGAGCATCGCCCGCGGCGGCAATGCGTCGCTTCTGGGATGGACGGGGGCGAGCGTTTCGCTCTTGACCATTACCATAACATCGCTGATCATCGCTATGTCGAAAAGTATTTCGGTATACCGAAAAAAGTACTGGGGCTCAGAGCCCCGGAATTGGGAGGCGTCCGACCGACGCAATCATATGATGGGCCAACGCCTAGCTGCCGCATCGACCGCAACATGTCTCTCCGCCCTTGTTTTGGTGGCCGCGTTCGCCGGTGAGGCACGGGCCTTCGACCTCATAAGCCCGGACGTCAACGCCGATCAGCAGATGCCTGAGCGCTTTACTTTCAACGGCCTCGGTTGCCACGGACAAAATATCTCTCCTGGGCTGAGCTGGACGGATCCGCCCGAAGGCGCAAAGAGCTTTGCGCTCATGGTTCATGATCCCGATGCCGCGACAGGCGGCGCCGGTATATGGCATTGGGTGGTCGTGAATATTCCGGCTACCGCGCGTTCCATCGCTGAGGGCGCGGGCACGGCCGATGGCGCCAAGCTCCCTCCCGGCAGCCGCCAGATCACCAACGACTATGCGGGCTTCATCAACTCGCCAGGCTGGGGCGGGCCCTGTCCGCCCAAAGGCGCGAAAGCCCATAGTTACAACTTTACGCTCTATGCGCTGAAGGCGGAGACGCTGAACTTGCCGCCAAACGCCACGAGTTCGCACGCCGGCTTTGTCGTGAATCTCAATGCGCTGGACAAAGCCAGACTGACTATGACCTACGGCCGTTAGCGACAACCGCGGGCTGAGTAATCAGCGGTTGGAGATGTGAAGCCACAGATGAGGCGATCGAAGAGGGATGTACCAATGAAAACACTCATACCAGCGCTTGCCGCCGTGATCGGATTGAGCGTGCTACCGGTCAGCGCCCAGACCGCCTATCCTGGCGATAAGCCGATCACCATCATCGTGCCGTTTGCCGCCGGCAGCGGCACCGACACGCTGGCGCGCATCCTGACCAAAAACATGGCTGATGGCGACTTCAAGAACGCGACCTTCATCGTTGAAGATAGGCCCGGCGCCGATGGCATCATCGGCGCGTCGGACGCCGCCAAGGCTGCGCCAGACGGCTACACCTGGTTCATGACCACCAACACCACGCAATCGGTCAATCCCTACATTCACAAAACCCTCCCCTACGACCCCGTGAAGGATTTCGTCCCGATCGGCCTGCTCGGCGAAACTGCGCCTGCGCTGCTGACGTCGGGAACCAACCCGATCAGCACGGTGAAGGAAGTTGTCGACTTGGTGAAAGGCAAGCCAGGCCAACTCAATTTTGCGTCGACCAATACTTCCAGTCTCGCCGGTGCCCAGATGCTCGAGGTCCGCACCGGCGGTAAGGTCGTGATCGTCAAATATAAATCCGCTCCCGAGGCCTTGACCGACACCATGACCGGCACAATGCAATACTTCTTCGGCGACCTCGCCTCGGGTGGTGGCTTGACGCGTGCCGGAAAAATAAAGGCGCTCGCGGTGCTGAGCGACCGCCGGTTGCCGGGCTTCGATCAAGTGCCGACAATGGCCGAGGCTGGCTACCCCGGCATGGAAATCCCGATTTGGATTGGGATGTTCGCGCCCAAGGGCACGCCCGCGAATTTGATCGAACGCATCAGCCGCGCCATTGTTGTTGCCCAGGGCAAGCAGGAGTTCATCGACGCTCTGGCGAGGGGCGCGGTAAATGTCCGCAGCACGACACCGGCGACTTTCGCCAAATACGTCGCGGACCAATACCAAATGTGGGGGAAGCTCGCCAAAGAGATAAACCTGGAACAGGAATGACATAATTGCCTGGAGCAAACCCTTTCAACCACAAGGCCCGAAATGAAATACGTCCTGCGTCCCGAAGATGTTCCGTCCTACAGCCCGGCAAATCATAGTGGAACGAAAAATCACCGTTTGGTCGCGCCAGGCGTCAATGGCGCGCAATATATGGAAATCATCTACGGCGACATCGAGCGTCACGCCGGAGCGGTGGCGCATGCGCATCCCGACTTAGAGCAGGCGACTTACGTCATCGAGGGCGAAGCCAGCGTCGAGGTAGACGGCGTCAGGCAGAAAGTCTCGGCCGGCGATTTGCTGTTCTTTCCGGCAAAAGTGTTCCACGACATCCAGGTGATCAGCGAGCGTATCAAATTGCTCGTCATCTATGCCCCGCCATATGGCGAGGATCCCGCAAAAGTCATTAAACGCGCTGCCCCGACCGAGAATGATGATAGGCAGCGCTAGCGCAACGGTAGCTTCTTAATTAAGGTCCCCGCAGCCGCCATAGAGGGCCTCCAGGTTCAATGCATGCCGGGCCGCACTTTATTTGAAAAGATCTGGACGCAGCATGCCGTCGCGGAACTTTCCGGCGATTTGAGCCTATTGTCGATCGATCGGCATTACCTTCACGATCTCGAAGGCGGACCGAATTTCATGCGGCTGGAAAAGCTCGGCTACCGCGTGCACGACCCTGACCTGACCTACGCGATGCCGGACCACGCGATCTCCAGCCTCCCCGGTCGCACCACCGATACCAACCCGACGGGAGGGCGTTTGCTGCGCGACATGCGGCGCGGTGCAAGTGCCTCCGGCGTCAAGCTTTTCGATATCGGCGACGACGGCCAGGGCATTGTGCACGTTGCTGGTCCGGAAATGGGCTTGACCTTGCCGGGTGCCACCGTCGTTTGCCCGGACAGTCACACCTGCACCCACGGTGCTTTCGGTGCTCTCGCCATCGCTATCGGCTCAAGTGAAGTGGCCCACGTTCTCGCCACACAAACGCTGCGGCAGAAAAAGCCAAAGACGATGCGCATTCGCCTGGAGGGCCGCAGAGCTCCATGTGTTGCGGCGAAAGATGTCATTCTTTCAACGATTGGGCAGTTGGGCACCGCCGTGGGGCGCGGGCATGCGCTGGAATTTTCGGGCTCTCTGGTTGATGCGCTGACGATCGAAGAGCGCCTCACCGTGTGCAACCTCTCGATCGAGCTGGGCTCCAAGACCGGCATGATGGCGCCGGATGATACGACCTATGAATATCTGTCCGGCCTGCCTTATGCGCCGAAAGGCGTATTATTCGACAGAGCCGTTGCGCATTGGCGAACCCTGCCAAGCGAAGATGACGCGACGTTCGATGCGGAGTACACGATCCAAGCGAGCGACATCGCACCGCAAATTACATGGGGCACGAGCCCCCAAGACGTGATCGACGTCTCCGGGCGCATTCCCGACCCATCCAGTGAAGCCAATGCCGAACGCCGCAAGAACATGGAGGCGGCAATCCAGTACATGGGGCTGCGGCCAGGCGATGCGATTGAAGGCACCCCGGTCGAGTGGGTCTTCATCGGATCGTGCACCAACGGACGGTTGTCGGATCTGCGTGAAGCGGCAAGCGCGCTCGCAGGACGAAAAGTAGCGGCAGGCGTCCGTGCCTGGATCGTGCCCGGCTCAGTTGCGGTCAAGCGCGCGGCGGAACGCGAAGGACTACATCGGCAATTTCTGGACGCAGGATTTGAATGGCGCGAGCCAGGCTGTTCCATGTGTGTCGGCGCTAATGGTGACCGGATCGCGCCGGGCGAGCGTTCTGTCTCCACCACCAATCGCAATTTTGTCGGTCGCCAAGGGCCGGGCGCCCGCACCCATCTGGCGAGTCCGGCCATGGCAGTGGCCGCCGCGGTCGCTGGGAAGATCGCCGATATTCGCAAACTCGGCCGCTGATCATGGACAAGTTCATCCGAGTGACCGGTGCCGCGGCTCCGCTGATGCGGATCAACGTCGATACTGAAGTTGTCATTCCGATGAATCGACTGGTCGCGCATAAGCGCGGCGAGTTGGGCCGCTACTGTTTCGAAGCTTGGCGCTACAGCCCTGACGGTAGCGAGAACCCCGAATTCGTGCTCAACAAGCCGCGCTATCGTGAGGCTAAGATTCTCGTGACCGGAGAAAATTTCGGTTGCGGCTCCTCGCGGGAACACGCGGTCTGGTCGCTCGCCGACTTCGGATTCCGCTCCATCATCGCACCGAGCTTCGGCGATATTTTCTACTGGAATTGTTTTCAAAACGGCGTGCTGCCGATCCGCCTGCCGCAAGAAAAAGTGCAGGCGCTCGCTGACGAGATCGAGGCGTCGGAAAATGCCCTAATGACCGTCGATCTGGTATCTCAATTGATAACGACGCCCGCCGGCCGCCAAATGGTGTTTACGAGCGATCCCGAACGGCGCTCGGCATTACTGGAAGGGCTTGACGAGATCGGCATGACGCTCAAGCTCGATTCGCAGATCCGGGCACATCAGGTGCGGGATCGCGAGACCAGGCCCTGGATTTATCGACGAGAGGAAATCCCCCACGTGGCACGCCTGTTAATCCTTGCCGGTGACGGCATTGGCCCCGAAATCCTTGCGGAAGTGCGGCGTGTCGTGGAGTGGTTCATCGCCGAGCGGCATCTCGCCGTTGAACTGCGCGAGGAGCTCTTCGGCGTTTCCGCGTGGAAAGCGCACGGCGAGTTGATGCGCAAGGAGACCTGGGACGAGATTGTGGCCGCTGATGCGATCTTGTTCGGCGCAATCGGCTCTCCGGAATATGACAAAATTCCCACCGAGGCACGGAAGGTCGATCAGCTCCTACGTATGCGCAAGGAGCTCGACCTGTTCTGCAATCTACGTCCGGTGCGGACGCTACCGGCGCTCGCCGCCTCGTCGAGTTTGCGTCCCGAGGTCATCGAAGGCTGCGATATGATGCTGGTGCGCGAATTGTGCGGCGGCATTTATTTCGGCACGCCTCGCGAACGCGAAAAGCGCGCAGACGGCTCGGAGCGGGCGGTGAATACCTGCGTGTATACGTCTGCGGAGATAGAACGGATCGCCCGGGCGGCCTTCGACCTCGCCCGCACTCGGTCCGGCCGGGTCTGTTCGGTCGACAAAGCCAACGTGCTGACCGAGACGAGCGGACTGTGGCGCGATGCCGTGCAAGCCCTGCGCGACCGCGATTATCCCGATATCACGCTCAGCCATATGTATGTCGATAATTGCGCCATGCAGTTGGTGCGGGCGCCAAAGCAATTCGATGTTCTTGTGACGGAAAATCTGTTCGGCGATATCTTGTCGGATTGTGCCGCCATGGTCGCGGGCTCACTCGGCATGATGCCCTCCGCCTCGATAGGTGCAGTACGGCCCGATGGCGGCCGTCACGCGCTTTATGAGCCAATCCACGGCAGCGCCCCCGATATCGCAGGCAAAGGTATCGCTAATCCGCTCGGCGCGATCATGAGCTTTGCACTATGCCTTCGTTTTTCACTCGGACTCGCACAGGAAGCCGATCGCCTTGAACGGGCCATCGCGTCGGCGATCGCTCGCGGCGCGCGCACGCTGGATATTGCGCAGCCGGGGGAGAAAAGTATTTCGACCAAGGCAATGGGCGATGCGGTACTCACTGAGCTCAAACGGAATGAATAAGACTGACTGTTAACGGCAATATAGGGAGGAAGTCATGTATTGGAGACACCCCATTAAGCTGTGCGGTCTTGCCGCGCTTGTTCTTGCGCTGGGTCATGGCACCGCATCGGCGCAGGATAAGACGTTCGAGCTCAAGCTGTCGCACTGGGTGCCGCCGTCGCATCCTTTACAGAAATCGCTCGAAGAATGGGGCAGTTCGGTCGAGCAGGATTCCGGCGGCACCATCAAGTACAAGATTTTTCCGGCCCAGCAGCTCGGCAAGGCGTTCGATCATTACGATATGGCGCGCGACGGCATCGCCGACCTGACCTATGTGAGCCCCGGCTATCAGCCCGGCCGCTTCCCGATCTTCGACGCCGCCAATCTGCCGTTCATGTTTTCGAACGCCAAAGCCGGCTCCGGCGCGCTCGACGACTGGTACCGAAAATACGCCGCGACCGAGATGAAGGACGTGAAGTATTGCTTTGCCTTTGCGCACGATCCCGGCAGCTTCCATTCCCGCACCAAGAAAATCGTGGTGCCCGCCGACATAGCCGGCATGAAGATCCGGCCGGCGCATGCCAGCATGGCGTCGCTGGTCACACAGCTCGGTGGAACCAACGTACAGGCTGCGGCGCCCGAGGTGCGCGACATCATAGGAAAGGGCGTGGCCGACGCTGTCACCTTCCCGTGGGGCTCGATCATACTGTTCGGTATCGACAAGGTGACCAAGTATCATATGGACGTCCCACTCTACACGACCGGCTTCGTCTGGGTGATGAACAAGGACACCTACGGGGCGATGTCGCCGTCGCAGCAGAAAGTCATCGACAATCACTGCAACAGGCAGTGGGCAGAAAAAATCGCCGCACCCTGGGCCGACTTCGAGCACGGCGGCATAGCCAAGCTTAAAGCTGAGCCTGACCATGAGGTGTACCAGCTCACCGAACCGCAACTTGACCAGTGGAAAGCGGCGGCGGTACCGGTCGTGCAAACTTGGTCGGCTGCCGTAAAAAAGATGGGGAGCGACCCCGACGCAGTTCTGAAGGATCTTAAGGCCAAACTCGTCAAATCCAATTCCGGATATTGACAGAGTCTACCACGACCGCTCCGTTCGCCCTTGGTGCCGCATCACAGCGGAGCTACGTCGCGGCCTTACCATGCCGCACCCGGGTCGTAGTCAATTGCGGTGAAGCCGCGTTTGAACCTGCTGAGTGTGTATTGGCGTCCAACAAAGGCAGATGAGTATTCTCGATAATTGAAAAATGTTCCACCAGATCAAAGGAAGAACGGCAGGAACAGCGCCGTCCGAGTTGGACGCCGATTGGCACACATGACGCCAGGCCGCCGACGAACGGTGAGCGCAGCGATACAGAAGGCCGCGCTAGTGACTGGCCCCGCCCGTGGGATAGGCTTGGCAACCGCCAAGCGATTCCTCGCTGAAGGCTGGCGCGTCGCATTGCTCGGCATCGATGACGAGACGCTCAAGCGAACTCGCGCGGCGTTGCCGAGCTCCGACGCCATTGTTGCAGTTCATTGCGACGTCGCCGATACCGGGGGTGTCGCCCGAGCGATCGCGATCATCGCGGAGAAATTCGGCCGGCTTGACGCTCTGGTGAACAATGCCGGCATTGCGATTTTTGAGCCGATCCTCGACCTGAGCTACGAGGACTGGTCGCGGGTGCTGGCGGTCAATCTAACCGGGCCATTCTTGTAGCAGGGGCAAAGGAGACGCCGACATTCAGAGATGCGGCAGTTGGGGCGCTCGACATACCATAGAGGTGCGCAACTCTTGACTGCTGGGTTTTCTTGACCAATACCTCTAGACAGCCTTATTGGTGCCCGGGATCAGAATCTATCGGGATTTGTCATGCGAAAGCGGCTTCGGCTCGTTGCTGTTCCCTTTATTGCAGGGACTACAGCCGCGCTAACAACTACGTCCGGTTGGGCGTTCACTCAGCAAACCCTGTTGCCCAACGGCAACTATAATTTTAATTACGGCCCGTTGGACGATAAAGACATATCCGACAAGAGCACGAATAAGTCTGATCCTAATAGCCCTGGTTTTCACTTCAGCGTTGAACGTGGCCAGACGGGACCTTTTGGCTTCCGTAGCTTTGGAGGCGACAGCAATGCGGCGCCTCCGGACTACTCTCGGCCGCTCGGCAACGGTGACTGAACTTGCACTGTAGCGACCGCACACAATTGCTGGCGAACGACTGACTAGACAACTCGCCGAACGCGACCATCCCGGGCGAGCCCTGCGCCACGTCGATCGGCATGCGCAGCTCGTTGACGGTGACAGCAGCGAGGCCGGCGGCGACGCAGAGAGCGTAGCCAGCGGCAATCAAAGTCAGCCTCTTCGCTCTGCTCATGCGATCGTCGCACCACCAAGCAGCGTGACGAACTCGCGCCGCTTCATTCGATTACCTCGTCAGCGCGAGCGAGCAGCGTCGGTGGGACGTTGAGGCCGAGAGCCTTGGCTGTCTTGAGATTGATGACAAGATCGAATTTGGTCGGCTGCTCGACCGGGATATCGCTAGGTTTCGTCCCCCGCAGGATTTTATCGACCAACTCGGCGGCGCGTTGGAACAGGCTCGGGAAGTCCGTTCCGTAAGACATGAGGCCACCGGCTTCGACGAATGGACGGTTCTGGAAGACCGTGGGGAGCCGCAAGTGGAGCGCAGGCGTGATGATGCCCGACTTGTTGGCAGCAACGAGTGCATCGACCACGACGTAAAGTGCGTCCGGTTTAGCCTTGAGCGCCGTGAAAGCGAGCGCGATATCCTCCGCTCGTCGGATTTCGAGTGGAGTGACATCGAGACCAAGCTTCCGAGCAGCAGCCTGGACCGCAACCAACTCCAGCACGGCCTCGGGATAGCCAACATCAAGCATGATCGCTAACCGGCGCAGACGGGGGACAACTTTACGCAAGAGTTCGAGACGGCTTCTGGCAAGATCGGTCGATTGGCTCGACAGTCCAGTGACGTTGCCGCCCGGTGGCGCCAGATTTGCGATTAGGCCACCACCGACCGGGTCGTTAGCCATGGCAAAGACTATGGGGATGACCGATGTCGCCTGCTTCAAGGCGGTGACAGCGTCTCCAGACGTGACAATCACATCAGCCTTGAGTTGGACCAACTCGGCAGCCTTTTCCGCGATGCGCTCAGGCCGTCCCTCCGTCCAGCGGTACTCAATCACGATAGTTCGACCATCAATCCAGCCGAGGGCACGCAGTCTAGCTGCGAAGGCAGCGACATATGATTCCCAATTCGAAGCTGAAGAGGTGCCCAAGAAGCCGATCGTCGGGAGCTTTGTCACCTGCTGCGCCCGCGCTGTGAGCGGCCACGCGACGGATACGCCACCGAGCGCTGATATGAATTGTCGCCTTCCGAGTTCGATTGCCATTCGATCCGCCCCCAACGGGACCATGCCCGTTGCAATGGGGGGCAGGATATCGCGCCTTAAAATGGGGGTCCGCGGCCCGTTGGCGGCTGGTCGGCGCGACCGCTTTCAGGGGTACTTCCGCCGCGCCAGCCGGTGACCGCCAATGTCGTGAATGACCCCAAACGGACGCCACGCCGAATTGTCCCTAGTTAGGTCAACAATGCTGCCGGATCGGGCGCCTAGTGGATGCTTAAAGCTCCGCCATCTGCTATCGTCTCCGTTGCTGCCATCGTTGGGAGATTGATCCCCGTGAAAGCATTTATAGCGAAATTTATAATTCCTTCCGCCATCGCCGCCGCGATATGCCCTACTGTCGCTTATACGTTGGAGATTAAGACGCCCACCGTTTCCATGCCCCATATAGTCGTGCCGCATGTAACGACACCTTCAGTGAGTACCCACATCATCACGCCTCTGGTGAAATTGCATGTCAACACGCCTGATGGGGACGCCGGATCAAACATATCAAGCGGCTCCAAAGCCGTTGGCGACGTGAAGGCGAAAACTGTTACAGGAACCAAGTCTACGGCGGTCGGGGGCGCTCAGCTGACTACCGTCGGGGATCCAAAGTCTACGACTGTTGGGGGCGCTCAGCTGACTACCGTCGGGGATTCAAAGTCTACGACTGTTGGGGGCGCTCAGCTGACTACCGTCGGGGATTCAAAGTTTTCGACTGTTGGGGGCGCTCAGCTGACTACCGTCGGGGATTCAAAGTCTACGACTGTTGGGGGCGCTCAGGGCAACCCAGATCGACCTGTTATCATCGGACGCGCGTATAACGGTGGCAGTCATCCTGTCTCCGGGAGCGAAGTGAAAAGCCAGAGCAACATCCTGCTCCAGGCTGAAGCGCGCAATGCCAATAGCGCAACTGGCGGAGCCGCCGGGTCATCATTGGCCTATTTATCTGCTTTCGGCCGACCGATAACTTCGGTCGAAGACCCAAGTCTTTCATCGCCAGCCATCGGCTTGCCGCAGTCTTCCCCGCGGTTGGGGGGAGGCAAACCGCTAGAGAGTACCATCGTCACCGTAGCCACTGCTCCGAGCGGAAATTCGAGCATCCAATTCGGTAATGGTACGACCGGCCAAACGCTGCCGATGGGTACTAACAACATCAATGGTACGTATCGCTTTGAAGGGGGAACCGTTGGTCGCGCGCCATTTAACTTTAATAAGATAGATCCTACGGGAAAGGCGTCAGTCGTGTCTCTCATCAACACCGGCTCCGGTAGTGGCACCTCCGGCGGCGATGCGGGACTGCAAACAGAAGTACAATTATCCCAGCAGACATACACACAAGCCTCTCAGATGCAGTCCAACATTCTAAAGTCTGACGCTTCCGCAATGAACAGCAACATCGGAAATTTAAAATGAAGTCCGACAGTGCCGCGATGAGCAGCAGCATCCAGAATTTGGGTCCTGGCACCGCAGGCAATCCAGCCGATAGCACGACAGGCGGTCAAGGCGGTACGGCAGGCAGTCAATTAGAACAGATTTAACAACATATCATAGCGCCAACGGCTGATCGAGCTACGCAAAACGGAAGTTGAAAGGCGCCTGATAAAACCCGTCGAGAGACCGCCGCGAGGCGGTCTTCTGTTTGCACTCATGTTGCAGTGCATGAGTCTGCTTCTGATGGAGAGTGAGAATTCTCGGGAAAAGGTTTTGGATTTCTAATGGTTAGCGCAGGGGCGCTTCTTATTTGTCGTACGGCTCGTCGTACGCGCGCTTCTTTCCTAACATCGACGTTCGGTCACCTGAAGACCAGCTCTTTGAACGGTTTGTGCCATTGGAGCTGACTCGGAAAGAACAAAATAGAGTAGTGCGCACCCATTTGCCCGCGACTACTACCAGCGACCGATCGCCCCGGCCATGCTGAGAAGTCCAACTAATGCGAGGGAAGTGACAACAATTAACCCTTGCGGAATAAACGCGCTCGGCGCGAGCAGATGCAGAATGATCGCCGCGGCGACAATGCCAATAAGTCCGAACACATATCCGAGAGGCTTAGGCATCCGAAAATTATAACACACTTGCGCTGGGGGTCTTGAGGTCTGGACGCCGAGGCTGACGCCATCTTGCTCCGACCTATTGAAATCGTCGTTGGTCTGAAATTTTGGCTAGCTCGCTGCTTCGATTAAGGGACAAGCCAAGGGTCGCCGAATTTTCCGGCTGGAGGCTTGGAGAGGGCCCGCGTCGCCGTGCAAGGAATCCCAGGTAGGCCTGCTTGCCCCCGGCAGAATGGTGAGAGCGTGCCCTAGAAAGCCGCCTAAGCTGCGCAGAGCCGGGAGCGAAGCATGCTCAGCATCAGGGGGTTTCCACCAATGCGGCATACGCCTATCATTCTCGTCAGTTCGAGGTTCGCCCGGGGAATCTCGGTTTTAACCTCTCTGTTTTGTAAAACTTTACTCTGAGCGGGGGCTAGTTCGCGTTTGCTCCTGGCGGGATCGGGAGTTTGCTGGTTTGGGCGACACCGCAGTAAGCAGCCTTGGAACCACGCCTGTAGAAAAAGCAGAGGCGGGCTCCGCGCAAACCGTTCTTGGCGCTGATCTGTTGGTTTGCGAGCTTTTCGCGACCATCGACGTTTCCTTGCTTGATGAACTCGCGTCCTCGGCAGATCTCTTACAACTTGAGCGCGGGCATATCCTGACAAGGCAAGGCGACGCAGCCGATTGTCTATATGTCGTGCTCGACGGTCTGGTCGAGGTGCTGGCAGAGCATGCAATAGCGGAAAACGAGCTGATCGACGTGTTAGGCCCCGGTACGTGCGTGGGCGACATGGCGCTTCTGCTCAGGAGGCCGCGAACGACCACGGTGCGGGCGCTCCGCCAGAGCAGGGTCGTTCGCATTTCGGCCGAGTCCTTCGACCGGCTTGTCACGCACAGCCCGGACTTCGCCTTGCGCCTTGCCCGAATGCTGGGCGAGCGGCTTCGACGCACCACCCGTCATCAGAGACGGACGCGGCCGATCCGCGCCATTGCAATCGTGGCCATAGAGCCCGGCACAGAGATTGCGGACTTCTGCGAGAAACTGAACTGCGCCCTGACTGCGGAGGCGATCTCGACCGCGTGCGTTTCGGCGGCCGACTTCGATCGCGATTGCGCCGCTGCGGCGGTCGACGCGGGTGCGCTAGGACATTGGATTAGTGCGCAGGAACAACGCTATCATTGCATCCTCTATCGCTGCGAGGCTGAGGCCACCGAATGGACGCGGCAATGCTTGCGACAGGTGGATCAGGTTCTCATGGTGACCCGCGCGAGTGCCGCCTCGATACCTGAGCGCGTCGCGACGATTGAGCGTCTCGCGATCGAGCGGGAACCAAGACCGCGTGTCGAACTAGCTATCCTCCATGACACAGGGCCGCCTTATCACGGGACCCATCACTGGCTGCGTTGCGCGAGCTTCTCCTCCTGGCACCATCTCCGCCTCGGCAGCGGTGATGACTACGCACGATTAGGCCGACGCCTTCTCGGACGCGCAAATGGCCTCGTCCTCAGCGGCGGTGGTGCTCGTGGCTTTGCCCACATCGGCGTGTTGCAGGCAATTCAGGAGGCGGGGCTGCCGATCGATT
>Ga0181526_10000027_pt1 | contig 157362 bp, 127 predicted proteins | sample PEATcosm2014_Bin_35_FD_119750 | JGI IMG/M metagenome (GOLD analysis project Ga0181526, IMG submission 119750) | Peatland microbial communities from MTU Mesocosm Facility, Houghton, MI, USA - PEATcosm2014_Bin06_30_metaG | ecosystem: Environmental > Terrestrial > Soil > Wetlands > Peat | place... | reverse complement strand
TCACACACTTTCCGCAGGCGACGCTCTGGATTTCTGGCGAGTGGAAACCTTTGTGCCGGATCACGAACTCGGTCTGGTCGCTGAAATGAAAGTGCCGGGCCGCGCGTGGTTGCAGTTCGAGGTGGAAGCAAATAGCCGAGGCTCCGTCATTCGGCAGACCGCTATTTTTGATCCTGCCGGATTGGCGGGGCTTCTCTATTGGTACACACTTTATCCTGTGCATCGCTGGATTTTCGGCGGCATGCTCAACGAGATTGCAGCTATCGCAGGACGCAGGACAGGTACTTCTTCCCTTGGGGCATGACGGTCAGTTTCCACAGAGTCAGCTCATAGAATTAACACCCGGGCCGTGAAGGTCGCCCACAGAAGCGGTGGTTCGCGACCCGATTCGAGCCATCGAATACAAGTCCCAGTTTGTCGGCCAACCGGAAACGGGCTTGTGGGAAGTCAGCAAGGGAATCTGCTTATGAATCTCCTGCCAGCGAAGGCGCCACGGCGATGAAAAGTCTCTCGTGTTTCTCTCGTGTTAGCTCACGACTCAGCGGTGGCCCGCACGAATACTGGTGCTGAAACACGCATTTGACGCGCCTCTACGAGTGTAAGCTGTTGAAAATATGGGAGGACTTGCAAATTACGAATATGGCGGTTCCCCTGTCTCAACTGACCGCCGCCGACGCAGATGAACCCACCATCGAGACCATCGGCGACTGGCACCACTGCGTGGCACAGGGCTAAACGCCGACATCTGCGGCTTGCTCTTCGTGTACAACCACGATGGCAAGTTCCATTCACCAGACCCGATCAGCTAGGCAAATTGCTTGAGCTTTGCGGTTCGCCTGGGGAATGACAGGATGACATTCGCCATCGGCTCCGCAGAATTTTCGTTAGGGACAGTCCTGTCGTTGGGGAAAGCCAACCCACAACCCAACCCGCAGATTGATGTGTCTTGTACGACTTCCGCGAATTTGGCAGTCCCCGCGGTCTTGTAAGTCATTGACAACCCTAGTACGCTTAACCTCACACGGTGGAAGTCGTAGGTTCAAATCCTACAGCGCCCACCATCTTCATTTCTTGCCCGCTGAAAGATCATACCGAAGGGCTTCCGGTAAGCGAGCCAGAGACTTACGCCGTCCGTGGCGCAGTTCAAAGCACCCACTTTGGAACTAGACACTGGCGGGCAAGCAAGTAACCTGTGAGGAACAGGGTCCTGCACAGCCCGGTGGTGGCGTATGCAGTTATCAGCAGAGGGAGAAGTGTCGCGGTTAAAGGCGCTCGCTGAGTGCCGAATCGTCGACAGCCCGCCAGAGGAGTTGTTCGACGATATCGCCAACCAGGCAGCCTATCTTTGCGGCACTTCCATCGGGTTCATCAGTTTCATTGATTCCCAGCGCGAATGGCTCAAAGCCAAGGTAGGCTGGGAGGTCGCGGAGATCCCGCGCGAACAATCGTTCAATGCGCTTGTACTCGGCAATCCCCATGCTCTCATCGTGGAGGACACTGCCGCCGACAGAAGATTTCGCTTCCATCCCTGGGTGACGCAATCGGGAATCCGCTTCTATGCCGCTGTCCCTGTGGTTACAAAAGAGGGCTACGCTCTGGGCGCTGTTAGCGTGCTGGATCGTTTGCCCCGATCACTTCCTAGCGGTCATCGGAGGATTTTACAGACACTTGCCAACGCGATAGCGGCTCATTTGGATTTGAGGCGCGCATCTTTCAACCCGGCAACCTCCAGTCCCGATAGCCGCTACCAACTCCTGTTTGACCACAACGTGGCAGGTTTTTACCGCTCCACTCCCGACGGTCGAGTGCTGGGCTGCAATAATACATTTGCGCGGATGCTGGGATATGCCTCCCAGGAAGAGGTGCTCGGCTGCCAGGCAGAGCAGTTCTATTTCTCGGCTGAGGAGCGCGCCCAGTTCCTCAAGAATCTGCAACGGGAAGGGAGTCTGGTCAACTTGGAGCTGTGCCTTCGACGGAAGGATGGAAGCTCGATCTGGGTCGTCGAGAACGTGGTCGCGACCCGAGATGAGCAGGGCGGTGTGACGCTCATCGAGGGCACGATGGTGGACATCTCGGCTCATAAACGCGCCGAAGATGCCGTTCGCGACAGCCAGGAACAGCTGCTCGGCATTATCGCATCGGCGATGGATGCGATCATTACCATCGACGAGAAGCAACAGATCATCGTGTTCAACAAAGCGGCCGAGGAAATTTTTCGTTGTACAGCCGCGGACGTGATCGGAAAATCCATCGATCGTTTATTGCCGGCGAGTCTTCGTGCGATTCATCAACGGCATATCCGCGGCTTCGGACAAACCGGCGTGAGCAACCGTTCCATGTGCAGGCCGGGAACACTTGTCGCCCTACGGTCAAATGGCGAGGAATTTCCGATCGAAGCTACGATCTCACAGGTAAAGACCTCTACCGAGAAACTCTACACCGTGATCCTGCGGGACATCAGCGTGCGCAAGCGCACCGAGGATCAACTGCGTCAGACCCAGAAGATGGAAGCGGTCGGGCACTTGGCCGGGGGCATCGCCCATGAATTCAACAACTACCTCGCCATCATCATGGGGTACACCGAACTGCTGGAACGCGAGACGGCTGGTAACGACTCCCTGCGACTGAGCCTCTCGGAGATCAAAGGCGCGAGCCAAAAAGTGGTTTCGCTGACCAGGCAACTGCTGGCCTTCAGCCGGAAGCAGGTCATCGAGCCCAAGGAAGTCGATCTCAACTCGACGGTGTGGGAAACCCACAAGCTGCTGCGCCGATTGATTCCGGCGACGATTGACCTAATCCCGAAACTGCAGGGTGACTTGGGCAAGGTGAAAGCCGATCCGGCTCAGATTCAGCAGATTCTCATCAATTTGGTAATCAATGCTAGAGACTCATTGCCCGAGGGCGGCCAGATTGTGATCGAGACGGCGGAGGTAGAGTTGGATCCGGAGTACGCCAACCGCCAGCTTGAAGTCCAGCCGGGCCGATACGTAATGCTCTCGGTGACGGACACAGGCATCGGAATGGACAAGGAAACTCTCTCCCACATCTTCGAACCCTTTTTCACCACCAAGGAGGAAGGCAAGGGAACCGGGTTGGGGTTATCAACCACTTACGGAATTGTGAAGCAAAGTGGCGGCCACCTCACCGTGGCCAGTGTTCCAGGAAGAGGTTCTACGTTCCGCATCTATCTGCCCAAGCTGTCGGATTCCGGCGGCATCATCCAGGAGGCCTCGCAGGCGCAATCTAATCGGCCACGAAGACAAACTGTATTGGTCGTGGAGGATGATAGCGCGCTGCGCAAGCTCATGATGAAAGTGTTGGATGGGGCAGGCTTAAAGGTCGTGGAAGCGAAGGATGGTGAGCATGCGGTAGAGATTTGTAAGAGCTGGGCGGAACCGATCGACATTGTGGTAAGCGACCTGGCGATGCCCAAACTGAACGGTCTTCAACTGAAGGAGATCGTCGCAGGTTTGCGCCCCACGGTAAAATTCTTGCTCATCTCCGGCTACGCCGAGGACGTTGTCGAAGATCCCGCTATTCTGCGGACAGATACGAACTTCCTCGAGAAACCGTTCTTGCCCGATGAACTAGTTCTCAAGGTTCGACAGCTTCTGCGCGGCAAGAGCGGTGAACCATCCGGTGCTGACTCCGCACCTCCCGCAGATGTAGGAACTTGATCTGGCAGTCCGGACCCGCAAATACAAACCAGCAATCAGGCCGCCCAGAGGTGCCTTTCCGGCCTTTTGACTAGCAGGAAAGTTCGAAAATCGTCCCTCAGCGCCACGCCAACCAGATTGACTGAATTATCCACTTGAGAGACCCAGTGGAATTTTGTTTGGATCAGCAACCCTCTCCGCACAAAAGGCGTATGATCCACCCTGTACTAGGAGAGTTGGATTATGCAATGTCAGCCACCAATCTTGCGCCTTCCCCTCATATCCTCACCATAATGATGACCGCTGCAGGTCGCTTTCTGACGTGTGAAGAGTGCCGGCTGTCCTTTAGATTCCCTGCCGGGATAAGCTATGACACGGTTGCAAGACAGTTTCCATGTTGTTTTGTAAACCCGCCGAAAGATGTGACAGTGACAGCCTGAAACTAGGCGTTCGTAGCTTTTTGGCTAGCGTCCTCGTGCATGTGGACCTTGCGGAAATGCTCACGGAATAGGCTTTCCAGTTTGCTGTGCTGCTGTTGGGCTGGGCCAATATCATCCCCCGTAGTAAAGAACACGTCCTTGCAAGAGGAGCAACCGCCTTTGATTGGTATTCTGCCGACTTCCACGAGGATGACGAGATGCGGTTCTTCCTTGACGGGGTCCATTCGGCAAACTAGCCCGAAAGCATTACGCTTGTCTGTGGCAGAGATCACTCTGCCATGTGAGCCATAGGCTCTTCATCTCCACACTAGAGCATCACTATCTTTGTCCGGGGCGTGCCGCCTCTCCGGGGTTTGTGGCCTGGCTGTGGATCTTAGCGCCGAGGCAGCTACATGCAGCTTCCTGATGCTAAGATTTCCGGCATGCCCTTGCGCAGCAAACTCAAGCGAGTCGTCCACCCGTCGAGAAAGCTCGTTCGCGGGCGCAAGGGCGAGCCGCATACCGCGGCGGAGCTGGTCATCATTACGGGCATGAGCGGGTCGGGGAAGGCTTCGGCGCTGAAGGCCTTCGAAGATCTTGGCTACTACTGCGTCGACAATCTGCCGGTGGAGCTGATTCCGCGCTTTGCCGAGCTGGCGCTGCAGTCGGGAGAGATTCCGCGCACGGCGCTGGTAGTGGATGTGCGCGAGGGTTCACAACTGGAGAAGCTGCCCGCGATCCTGAAGTCGGTGAAGCGGACAATCCCGACACGGGTGATTTATTTGGAAGCCAGCGATGCCGCGTTGCTGCGGCGCTTCAGCGAGACGCGGCGGCCGCATCCGCTGGGGACGGGCACGACGGTGCGGGCATCGCTCCGCACCGAACGGCGGCATCTGCGGGCGATTCGCGCGCTGGCCGATCTGGTCATCGACACCTCCAAATTCAATGTTCATGAGCTGCGGGCGCACTTGACCGACCGCTTCAAACAGCAGTCGGGAAGCCAGCAGACGATTCTGGTCTCGTGCGTGAGTTTCGGATACAAGCACGGCGTACCGGACGATGCCGACCTGGTGTTTGATGTGCGCTTTCTGCCCAATCCTCATTTCGTGCCGGAGTTTCGTGGGCTGACGGGACGCGATCCTCGGGTCGCGAAATACATCCGGTCGTTTCCGCAGACCCAGGAGTTCATTAACCGCATCTCCGAACTGCTGATGTACCTGTTGCCGCACTACATTCGCGAGGGCAAGAGCTATCTGACCATCAGCTTCGGATGCACCGGCGGACAGCACCGCTCGGTGATGATCGCCGAAGATGTAAACAAGCGGCTGCGGAAAGCGGGATACAAAGTGAAGGTCGTGCATCGGGACAGCCCGAAGTAGGTGGCCGGCTGGGCATTCTTCCGTCGGTAGAGACGGGTCTTGCCCCGTCTTACTCTGCGTCAGGAGACGCGCCAAGCCGCGTCCCTACGGGAAATCACAGGTAGAATTGAGCCTTACTCGAATGGCAACCTCCACAGTGGCGGACGCGAAGAGCGAAGGAACACCGGCAAAGCCGCGTCCCCCTCGTCCCATCGCCCGCCTGTTGCGTTACGTGTTGCCCTACTGGTGGCAGTTTCTGGTTTCTGTGGCGCTGATGGCCATGGTGGGGCTGCTGGATGCAGGCCGGTTGCTGCTCATCCGCCCGATTGTCGATCGCGTGTGGAACCCCGGCTCCCAGGACAAGACCATCCCGTTGTTCAAGCTGCCAGGAACCGAACGCTTTCTTGATCTCCAACAACTGGTTCCGTCCCATTTTCATAATCCATGGACGGTCGTGGCCTTTGCGCTGGTGGCAGCCACGGCATTAAAGGGGGTCTTCGACTACGCCGGAACCTACCTGGTGAACTACGCGGGTTTTGGAATGATCACGGACCTGCGGGATGATCTGTATAACGCAATCCTGCGGAGTTCGGCGGCGTTCTTCACAAAACACACGACGGGCACGCTGCTCTCCACGATGGTCAACGATATCGAGAAGGTGCAATACGCGATGTCGTCCGTGCTGGCGGAATTCCTGCAACAGTTTTTCACTTTGATTTTTGTAGCGATGGTAGTGGTTTCGCAAGGTGGCAAACTGGCGTGGGTGTTACTGCTGTTCGTCCCCGCGATTTTATATTCGTCGAAAAAAATCGGCCGGCGAGTGCGCACCACGACGCGGGGCGGCCAGGACAAGCTGGCCGAGATCCAGAACATTCTGCATGAAACCATCACCGGAAACCGGATCGTCAAGGCGTTCAGCATGGAGAATTGGGAAATCGAGCGATTCCGCGCCGCCGCACGACGGTTGTTCCGGGCAAACCTCCGGCTGGTGGCGGCGTTTGCGATCAGCTCTCCGCTGATGGACATTCTCGGCTCGATCGCTGTTGCGCTTCTGCTACTGCTGGGCCGCGACCAGATCAACAAGCACTTGTTAACAGAAGGCGCTTACTGCGCGTTTATTTTTGCCGTTTTCAAGCTCTACGACCCGGTGCGCAAGTTCGCAATGTTCAACAACAATTTCCAGCAGGCCGTGGGAGCCTCGTCGGAAATTTTCCGTTTCATGGATATGGAGGACGGAGTGCGGGAGAAGCCGGGAGCGAAGCGCATGGGGAAATTCGCGCGGGCCATCCGGTTTGTGGACGTGTCTTTTTCCTATTCCGGTGAAGACGCCGAGGATTCGCCGCTGGTGCTGCGCGCCATCAATCTGGAGGTGAAGCCAGGCGAGGTGCTGGCGGTGGTGGGATCGAGCGGCGCGGGCAAGAGCACGCTGGTGCACCTGATCCCGCGCTTCTTTGACGTCAGCGGCGGGCGGATTCTGATTGACGACAACGATGTGCGCGATGTGACGCTGGAGTCGCTGCGCTCGCAGATCGGGATTGTCACGCAGGATACATTGTTGTTCAACGATACGGTGAGAAACAATATCGCCTACGGCCAGCCGCATGTATCGCAGAAGAAGGTGGAAGAAGCGGCGCGGGCGGCACGAGCGCATGAATTCATCCGCGGGCTGCCTGAAGGGTTCAACACCATGATTGGGGAGCGCGGGGTGCGGCTGTCGGGTGGCGAACGGCAGCGCATCGCGATTGCGCGGGCGATCCTGAAGAACGCCCCGATTCTTATTCTGGATGAGGCCACGTCGGCGCTGGACAGCGAGCAGGAATCGCTGGTGCAATCGGCGCTGCAAAATCTGATGAGCGGGCGTACTGTGTTTGTGATCGCGCACCGGCTCTCGACAGTGCGGCGCGCGAGTCGTATTGTAGTGCTCGAAAACGGAACGATCGCTGACATCGGCGCGCATGAAGAGCTGATGCAAAAGCTGGGCACGTACCGGCGGCTCTACGAATTGCAGTTTGCGGAAATGCCCACGTAGGAACAGGCCGAGGGCGGGTGTCCCTAATAGATTCGAGAATTAACTTATGCCCCTTCGCTCCATGACGGGATTCGCGCAGATCAGAGGGCAGGTCAACGCTCAGCTGGCGTTTGCGCTGTCGCTGAAATCGGTGAATCACCGCTTTCTGGATCTTCACTTCCGCCTGCCGTCCGATACCGACTCGCTGGAGATGAAGCTGCGCCGGATTCTGAAAGAGAAACTGGCGCGCGGCCACGTGGAAGTGATCCTCAACCTGGATCGCTCCGGCCCGAACGGGGTCGCGCTCAACCGGCAACTGATCGCCGGCTACGTGCAGGCATTTCGCGCGGCGGCCGATGAATTCGGGGTTGAGGGCGAGCCCGATCTGAACGTGGTTCTGAGGATGCCGGGCGCAATGGATTCGGGAGCCGAGAAATCGGGGGACGAACTCGAGAACGCGGTGATGGCGCGAGTGGAAGAAGCGCTTTCCCGGCTGAATGAGATGCGCGAAGAAGAAGGCCGGAGCATCGGCACGGAGTTGCGCGCTCGCATGGCGAATCTGGAAAAAGCAGCGGCGGGGGTGGAAGCCCATCGCAGCACCATTCTGCGCAGTTACTCGGAACGGCTGCAGTCGCGCATGCTGGAGGTGCTCGGCGCACAGGTGGACAAAGAACGGATCCTGCAGGAAGTCGCGGTGTTGGTCGATCGCAGCGACATACAGGAAGAACTCGTCCGGCTGAATGCTCACGTGAAGCATTTCCTCGGTTTGCTCGACCAGGGCGGCGAAGTGGGCAAGAAGATGGACTTCCTGCTGCAGGAGATGAACCGCGAGGCCAACACGCTGCTCTCGAAAACCTCGGGCCTGGCGGGCGAGGCGTTGAAGATTACCGAGATGGGTCTGCTGATGAAGTCGGAGATCGAGAAATCGCGGGAGCAGGTGCAGAATCTGGAATGAGCATCGTCTACATTGTTTCCGCGCCCTCGGGTTCGGGCAAATCCACGCTGGTGAATGAACTGTTCAAGATGGTTCGTAACCTGGACTTCTCGATTTCTTACACCACGCGCCCGCCGCGGGGCAGCGAACAGAACGGCAAGGAATATTTCTTCGTCTCCAGGGAAGAATTTAAAGCCATGATCGACGCCAAAGAGTTTCTGGAGTACGCGGAGGTTTTTGGAGATGAAAAAGTGCGCGGCGAGTATTACGGCACGGCGCGTCGGTTTTTGCATGAAGCGGAAAACCGAGGTAACGACCTCCTGCTGGACATCGATGTGCAGGGAGCGAGTAAAATCAAAGAGAAGATTCCGGGAGCGGTAAGCATCTTCATTCTACCGCCAGACCGGGAGAATCTGGAATGGCGGCTGCGGAACCGGGGGGAGGATTCGGAGGAAGTAATCCGTCGCCGGCTGGACACGGCCCGACGTGAGATTGAGAACTACTCCAAATACGACTATATATTAGTAAATAGGGTGGTTGAACAATCCGCCGACCAACTTAAGGACATAGTACTGGCGGAGCGGTTGAAAAAAAAAAGCAGGGCAGAACTTTCTGAAGAAGAAGAGCGGTTGATCGAGACCGCGCAGGCTTGCCGGTTGGGAAAGGCGCGAGAGCAGGTGCAGCCGATTCTGGATTCTTTCCGCTGGCGGTAAACGGCATTTTGAAGTTTCAGGGGAGAAAGTATGAAGCTGGTTGAAGGGTTCGACAGCAACTACCGCTACATTCTGGTAGCGGCGCGGCGGGCACGGCAACTGCAAGGCGGCGCACCGCCGGTGATCGATACCGGATCGCGCAAACCCTGCCGCATCGCGCAGGATGAAATCAAGGCCGGCAAGGTGAAATGGTTGATTCCGGAGGTTCCCAAATTGCCGGTGGTGGCTGCCACCGAGACTCTGGACAAGGTGTTCGCGGAAGACGCGTAGACATCGCACGCACCGATTTCGTGTAGAGACGGGGCTTGCCCCGTCTCCGCGGGGTTTTAGCGGCAGGTGAAGACCAGTCGCTAACCCGCGGTCTGCATCTCGCGCCAGGTTGCGGCATCAATTCTGTAGGCGGGGCTGGGTTTTGAAGCCGGGGCCGCCGTCCTCCTGCTATGAAAATTGCGCTGGGCGTATCCGGTGGCATTGCAGCTTATAAGGCAGCGGAAATCGTGCGCCTTTTGCAAGACCGCGACATTCGTGTGCAAGTGGTGATGACGGCTGCAGCCCAGGAGTTCGTCCGTCCGCTGACCTTCGCAGCGCTCTCCGGAGAAAAAGTGATCACCAGCATGTTTGGGTCTGACTCCGGAGACGAGGCCAACGTTGAGTCGGCGATCGAACACATTGCGATTGCGCAGGCAATTGATGCCCTGCTGGTGGCTCCGGCGACGGCCGATGTGCTGGCCCGGTTCGCGCAGGGGATTGCGAACGACTTCCTGAGCACTCTTTATCTCGCGACCACCGCTCCGGTGGTGGTCGCTCCGGCGATGAACGTCAACATGTGGAATCACGCGGCCACACAGGCAAATCTGGAAATCCTGCGCAAACGGGGCGTTCGCATCGTGGAGCCCGGTCAGGGCTATCTCGCCTGCGGGATGACCGGGGCAGGGCGACTGGCGGAAAATGAAACGATTGTTGCGGCGGTGATGGAAGCGCTTGGCGTCTCGCAGGATCTGGCGGGCGAAACGGTTCTGGTGACAGCGGGACCGACGCGGGAGAAGATCGATCCGGTACGGTATCTGACGAACCGCTCGAGCGGGCGCATGGGATATGCTATTGCGGAAGCGGCGCTCAGGCGCGGAGCACGCGTGCTGCTGGTGAGCGGGCCGACGGCGATTGAGGCTCCGGGCGCGGCGGAACTGACGCGGGTGGAGACAGCGGAGGAGATGCTGGCGGCGGTTTTGAAATTACTGTCCGAAAGCACGGTGGTCATCAAGACCGCGGCCGTCGCGGATTTCCGGCCGAAAGCGGCGGCGGGGCAGAAGATCAAGCGCAAGGGCGAGATGACGCTCGAACTGGAACCGACCGCGGATATTCTGGCGGAGGTGGCGCGCCGCAAGACTTCCCAGATTATCGTCGGATTTGCCGCTGAGACGGAGAACGTGCTGGAAAACGCGCGTAAGAAACTGGCGTCGAAATCGCTCGATGCGATCGTAGTGAACGATGTTTCACGCGAAGGCGTTGGTTTTGATTCCGACCGTAACGCGGCCACGATCATCTCCCAGAGCGAAGTGGTCGAGGTTCCCGAGACCTCGAAATGGGAAGTTGCGCACCGCGTGCTGGACCAGGTAGTGAAGCTGCGGAAGCGCACCGGCGTGCCATTCCAGTGACAGAACTCCCTCGAAATGTTCTTCACCACGGAGGCACAGAGCCACGGAGAAAAGCAAAGCTTTTTTTTCTGACCTCTCCGTGACTTTGTGTCTCTGTGGTGAGAAAGTCTTCCTGCCTGTAGTTTGCTATCCTTAATCGCAATGCCCCGCACTCTTGATCCTGAACTTCGACGCGCGCTTGCGGCGCGCATCCGCTTCTACAACGAAATGGGGATCTACGATTTTTACCGGCGCCCTCTTTCGGGCCGCGCCGAGGAAATTGCAGCGGCGACAGGAGTGGACGAAACAGAAATTGCGGTTTCGGCAAATCAGGCAGAATCGGGAGAAGAAATGGGTCCACGAAAGAGCGCTGCGGTCGCGATGCCTGTCGTTGAAGAGAATATATTTGAGGTAATCGCGCTGAAGCCCGAGCAGAGTGTGAGCGATCCGGTGAAGGCGCTGAAGATCATCCGCGAAGACCTGGGCGACTGCACGCGCTGCGCGCTTCATAAGCAGGGGCGGAAGCAGATTGTGTTTGGCGTGGGGAATCCAACCGCCGAGTTGATGTTCGTCGGCGAGGGGCCGGGCGCCGATGAAGACGCGCAAGGCGAGCCCTTCGTGGGGCGCGCCGGACAACTGCTCAACAACATGATCAAAGCGATGGGGATTGCGCGCGAGCAGGTCTACATCGCGAACATCGTGAAGTGCCGCCCGCCCGGCAATCGTACGCCGGAGCGCGAGGAGTGCGCGACCTGCGCGCCGTTTCTGATGCGGCAGATCGCGGTGATCAAGCCGAAGGTGGTGGTCGCGCTCGGAGCGGTGGCGGCGAAGACACTGCTGGCGATGAACGCATCGATGATGCAGTTGCGCGGTCGCTTTTACGACTTCCGGCCGGCGGGGGTACGCAGTAACGATCCCCGCTGGGATGGATGCAAGCTGGCAGTGACCTACCATCCGGCATTTCTGCTGCGCGATCCGCGGCAAAAGGGCGAAGCGTGGAAGGATCTGCAGATGGTGATGAAGGAGTTGCGGATGAAGGCGCCGGGGAAACAAGACGCCTAAAGGCTCATTCAGAAACTCAATTGAATTGTCGGCACTACCTCCTACCATGCCCCTCTTCTGCGACGTCGCCCTCGCTGTGCCGCTTGACATGGTGTTTACCTACGCCGTCCCTCCGGGCATGGAACCGGTCGTTGGCGGCCGGGTGCTGGTGCCGTTCCGGCAGCAACGCCTTTCGGGCGTCGTAGTTGAATTGCATGACCGTCCGCCGCAGGTCAAAACCAAGAAGGTTATCGAAGCGCTCGATCTCTCGCCGGTTCTCGATGAACAACTGCTGAAACTTGGGAAGTGGATTGCCGATTACTATCTCGCGCCGCTGGGCGAAGTGTTTCGCACCATGCTGCCGCTGTCGGCGGAGTTCAAGCGCGCGATCACTTACCGAATTACCGATGAGGGGCGGCTGGCGCTGCATCTGGCGGGAATGTCGGGGTCTCCGGCGCGGTCGAAGCGGACGCCGGAACAGCAGTTGGTCGAGTTTCGGGTGCTCGATTATCTGGCGGAGCGAGAGGGCGTGCGCGAAGAGAGTTTGCGCGGGGCGACGCGGGTGGCAAAGGCGCTGCTCGCGGGCATGGCGCGGAAGAAGTGGATCGCGCGCGAGGATGTGTCGGCGGCGCGTGATGCGGCGCGGGTGGTGAAGGTCGCGGTGCTGCGGGGGGGCGAGGAGTGGGCGGAGGCTTCGCCTTCGCCGGACGGGCCAGAGGCCCGTCCCCAAACAACCGCAGCCGCCACGGGCGCGAAGAAACTCAATTCGAACCAGCGGACTCTAATTGAGACGCTGGCTGCTTCCGGCGGGCGCTTGCTCGTCGAGACTCTGCGCGGACTGGATGTCCCGCGCACTACGCTCGGCACGCTGGTCCGCCGCGGGTTGATTGAGTTGGTGGATGAGCCGCAGGATTTCACGGTTTCAAGAGGCGAGCTTTCAAAGCTCAAGCCTCGGCAATCCCCGTTTGAGTTCGAGTTCAGCGCGGCGCAGAAAGAAGCGCTCGCGAAGATTGGCGAAGCTGTCGGTTCGCGCAAGTTCGCCGGTCTGCTGCTGCACGGCATCACCGGCTCAGGAAAGACGGCGGTGTATCTGGCCTGCATGCGCCAGGTGTTGGAGCAGGGGCGGTCGGCGATATTGCTGGTTCCCGAAATTGGCCTGACTCCGGCGGTGGCGGCGGACCTGCACCAGGTGTTCGGCGATGAAGTTGCCATCTTGCATTCCGGGCTGTCGGACGCGGAGCGGGCGGAGCAGTGGCATCGCATACGGCGCGGCGAGGCGCGGGTGGTGGCGGGAACGCGCTCGGCGGTGTTCGCGCCGGTGAGCGATCTGGCTCTCGTCATTGTCGACGAGGAGCAGGATTCGTCTTACAAGCAGGAAGAAACGCCGCGCTATCACGCTCGCGATGTCGCGGTGATGCGAGCGAAGATGGCGGGCGCGGTTGTGGTGCTCGGCTCAGCGACGCCTTCGCTTGAGTCGTATTACAACGCGAAGAAAAACAAGTACGCGCTCGTGGAGTTGCCCGACCGGGTGGAGATGCGTCCGCTGCCGGAAGTCGAGATTGTCGACATGCGGCAGGAGTTTCAGGAGACGGGACAAGAGCAAGTAATCTCGCGCAAGCTGGCGGAAGAAATCCGCGAGCGGCTGGAGAAAAAAGAGCAGGTCATGGTGCTGCTCAACCGGCGCGGATATTCACCGGTGGTGTTGTGCCGCGCGTGCGGCAAGACGTTGCAGTGCAAGAACTGCGCCGTCTCCATGACCCACCACAAACGCGAACGCAAGATGGAATGCCACTATTGCGGGCACATCGAGCGCATCCCCGACAAGTGCGTGCATTGCGGCAGCGAGTACGTTTATTTTGTCGGCACGGGATCGGAGAAGCTGGAGGAGGTGCTGCATAGCATGTTTCCGCAGGCGCGGATCGGGCGGTTGGATCGGGACACGGTGCGCGGTCGGGAAGACTTCGAGCATGCGCTGAACGCGCTGAATGAAGGCGCACTCGACATGCTGGTCGGCACGCAGATGATTGCGAAAGGCCACGACATCCATGGCGTGACGCTGGTCGGCGTAGTCGGGGCGGACATGGCGCTGGGGCTGCCGGATTTCCGCGCGGCCGAAAGAACCTTCCAATTGCTGACGCAAGTGGCGGGACGCGCCGGACGCGGACAGTCTCCGGGGAAAGTTGTGCTGCAAACTTATTTTCAGGATCACTACGCGGTGCAGTTTGCGGCGCGCCACGACTTTGCCGGTTTCTACGAGAAAGAGCTGCAATTCCGCGCCTGGATGCATTATCCGCCGTACAGTGCGATTGCGAATGTCCTGATCCGCTCTGAAAAGTTAGACGACGCGCTGACGTGGTCGGGCGAGCTTGGGCGCTGGTTCGAGAAAACGCGGCATGAGGGCATTCGCGTGCTTGGGCCAGCGGCGGCACCAATCACGCGATTGAAGTGCGATTACCGCTATCACTTCATTCTGAAGTCTCCCAGCCGCGAGAAGATGAATGCACTTTTGCGGGCCATGCTGGCAGAAGCGGCGGCACGGAAGATTCCGCGCACACAAGTGATTGTGGATGTGGATGCGGTGTGGCTGATGTAGGGGCGCTGTTGTCACTGCCGTCCGAGCAAACAAAACTTCGGGATGAAAGCAACTATTTGCGATGGATCAGGTGGCGAACGTCGTTGCGCAGATCATGCAACGCGTCGCGAATTTCCGGCCATTTCTCGCGGACAAAATCCCGTCCCGAATCGCCGGTGATGGGCGTCGGCGTGAAGGCCAGCCCTAACATTGCAATCGCCAAGACAGCCAACCACTTTCGTGGTGCGGAAATTTCCGGACGACTCGAAATCGGCGGATGGTGGCTGGTTAGCCACAGTACTACTGCCCAAATCACCCAGCCGATCCAGCAGTATTTCGCAAGTGGGACAAGCGCAACCACAACCGCCAGCGAAACCCATTTGTGCAATTTTGGAAACACCGAAAACAGAATGTGTCCGCCATCGAGTTGACCGCCGGGCAACAGGTTCAGCGCCGTTGCGAACATTCCCACCCACCCGGCGACCGCGACCGGATGCAATGACAGGGATGTCAGAGGCACGCCCAGGTGCAGGAGGCGGGCTGCAAGCTGAAAAGCGAGGGGGAATCCGGGTTCATTGTCGAGGGGCGTGCTACCGAACATGAGCGGATGGGACAACGAAAGTCCCATCAGGACGGCCGCGCATGAGGGGATAAAGCCCGCAATCGGACCCGCAATCCCGATATCGAACAATGCCGTGCGAGTGGGGATCGGACCCTTAATGCGGATGAAAGCTCCGAGCGTGCCGATCAAGCTCGGAAAGGGAATAAAGAATGGTGGCGTCGCATACACGCGATAATGCCTGGCGTAGAGGTAGTGTCCCATTTCGTGCGCGAGCAGTATGAACATCAGCGTGAGTGAAAAGGAGAGCCCATGCATCAGTCTTGCCGGCGCCTGCCACATCCACTCCACCGGAAACAGAGGAATGTTCTCATCGTTGAACGAAAAGGCCGGCTGGTGAAGCGCGAAATTGGCGTAGATACGAGCACCCACGACCAATGTGCTCAGGAAGGTTGCGGACAAAAGCAGGACATGCACCCACCAGCGCGGACGCGGCGGCCGTACGACCCAGACCTGGGGTTGAGGCTGTTGTTCCCAGTCGAGGGTGGCCGGAAAAGGGGATGTGGGTTCGGACATGAGTGAGATCAGAGGTCAGAAGTTAGATTGCAGAGGTGCGGGTTACTTCTGCAATCCAACTTCTGACCTCGGCAATCCGCTCTAGTCAATCGACTGCAGTTCCTTGCCCGGCTTAAAGCGGACGGCTTTGCCCGGCGGAATGGAAACTTCGGCGCCGGTACGCGGATTCCGTCCGATGCCAGTCTTGCGCGGACGCACGTTGAACACGCCGAAACCACGCAGTTCAATGCGGTCGCCGGTGGCGAGCGCCTTCTTCATGCTCTCGAAGACGGTTTCGACGGCGAGCTCCGCCTTGGTCTTGGTGATCCCGGTGCGGTTGACCACTTCATTGATGATGTCGAGTTTAATCACGGCTGTCCCCCGTCTCCCCAGGATTGGTACGCCTCAAGTTATTGATGCTAAGGGAGATAAGCGAGATTGTCAACCGGGTGATCAATCTCGTAATATGGCAGCACCAGCCGATCGAATTTGTAACTGGTGATTTGTAATTGGTGATTGAAAACCGTGCCCATCCGGATTTCGATCCCACAGTAAAATTACCAATTACCCAATTTCAAATCCCAAGGAGCTTCATGATCAAGAGTGACCGCTGGATCCGGCGCATGGCGCAAGAGCACGACATGATCAATCCGTATTCTGAAAAGCAGGTAAGCGCGGGAGTGATTTCCTACGGCGTGTCGAGTTACGGATACGACTTGCGCGTAGCCGACGAGTTCAGGATCTTTACCAACGTCAACAGTACGATCGTCGACCCGAAGCATTTCGACGAGCGCTCGTTTGTGAGCGTTAACGCCGACGTGGCCATCATCCCGCCGAATTCGTTTGCGCTGGCGCGCTCGGTGGAGTACTTCAAGATTCCGCGCGATGTGCTGACCATCTGCGTCGGCAAATCGACCTACGCGCGCTGCGGCATCATCGTGAACGTGACGCCGTTCGAGCCGGAGTGGGAAGGCTTCGTGACGCTCGAGATCTCAAACACCACGCCCCTCCCGGCGAAGATCTACGCCAATGAAGGCCTGTGCCAGATTCTCTTCTTCCAGTCCGACGAAGTTTGCGAGACGAGCTACAAAGATCGCAAAGGAAAATACCAGGCGCAGAAGGGGATTGTGCTGCCGAAGCTGTGAAGGCAGCGCGGGGCAATAAGCGACAACTCTCCGCCGCCAAGGCCTATCGAGCAGCCCTGAAGATGGCGCCCAACCTCGGGGACACGCAGGTCAGATTGGGGAACGTTGAGAAAGCGCTGACGTGACGTCCAGAACCCTGTGTCAGAAGCGACGCCCGGAGCCTACTTCCTTCCGTTCTCGCCTTCCTTGAACATGTACTTGATGGCGGGCTTGTAGATCATCAGGTTGGCGGCGCCGCTGCGGTTCAGCTTGATGCAATTCTTGTCGTACCACTCGATATAGCCGTGGACTTCCTCGCCGTCGCGCAACACGATGACCATGGGAGTCTTCGACTGCATCTGCTTCTGATAATAATAATTTTCGGCGTTGGTCTGCTCGCTGGGCGCGGCCTTCTTGGCCGGAGCAGCGGATCGGTCACGGTCACGGTCTCTATCCCTGCGTTCGGCGGGCGCGTGGTTGGGGCCGTGGTTGTTGTGCGCGTGGTCGGCGCGATTGAGGGTCGGGCGGATCAGCTTGCGATTGGCGAAGCTTTCCTGATCCGCGGATGGTTCGGCTGGTATGGAGTCGAGCGTATCTTTCACAATCGCACCACCTGCAAAATCGCACCAGCTGCGCGCCGGGCGGGCAGAATATGCCACAACACTCAAGCCTGTGATTGTGGGTCCAGAGGTGTGAACTGAGGGTTAAGTTATCACAGCGGGGAAGGGATGACAATCTCTTGTGCAGTGACTTTGGTGCACCCACCTGGCCAGCCGCGTCTCTACAGTAGAAAAGGTCAGTTTACGAAGCGCGCTCCAGCGCGGTCGCGAAAGCATCGAGCGAGAGCGAGCGCAGCAGGTTGCGGCGCAACCCGCGTTCGACTTCGCCGAGACCGTCCGCGGCGCGTTGCACCCAGGCGAAGTCGGCGGATTCGGACAGCTTCTTGAGTTCGCCCAGAATGTCCGTATTACGGACCAGTTGCGCCGCGCCCGATTGCAGGATCATCAGGTCTTCGAGCAACGAGTAGAGGGTGCGGAGAAGGTTTTCGATTTTCTCGCGGCCTTCGGCGCCGGATCGGTACGTCTCGGTAGTCTTGAACAACTCGGTGTGGTCGCCCGCGCCGAGCGCCGATTTCAGCATGATGAGGGCATGGTTGCGGGCCGCGATGTAGCCTTCCAGATTGAAGGATAAGGCGCGTCCGACGGCGCCTTCGCTAAGGCGCGCGACCAGCGCGCGCTGCCGGGCATTCCAATCGGGACGAAGCTGGGCAAGCCGGCTCTCGATCTCTGTGGCAGCGAGCGCGCCCAGGTTGAAGGTCATGGAGCGGGACCGTATCGTGGGCAGCAATTCGCCGGAGTTTTCGGTCAGCAGAAAAATGCTGGCGAACTCGGGCGGCTCTTCCAGAACTTTAAGCAGCGAGTTGGCGGCCTCTTTCATAAAGGCCGAGCTGGTGAAGATATAAACGCGCTCGCGGGCTTCCGCGGGCCGATAGTAGATGGTCTCAATCACGTGCCGAACCTGATCGACCTTGATCATCATTTGCGGCGGATCGGGCGGAACGATGAGCACGTCGGGGTGAGTCTGGACAAAGAGCCGGGTTTCTTTCTTGTCCGCGTCGCGCAGATTTTCGCGAGCTTCGACGGCTTCGGCGAAGCGGGCGTCGAGGTCTTCCGACTGAGCGATGCGCGTGCAGTTCGAGCAGTGTCCGCAGAAATCGGGCAAGCCGTCGGTCCCTCCGGTGCCATCGGTGAACGGCTGCTCCAGGCAGTTCATCGCGCGGGCGAGCATAAGAGCCAGCGTGTACTTGCCCGATCCGTGCGCACCAGAAAGAATGACGGCGTGCGGAAAGCGGTTGCGCGCCAGCATCTCGCGCAAGCGATGGATAGTTTCCGGGTTGCCGGCGAAATCAGAAAAGGGCATAGAGGATCGCTGTTAGCTATTAGCTATTAGCTCTTGGCTCTTAGCTAAGGGCCAAAGGCTAAGAGCTAAGAGCCAGAGCCAAGAGCGGGTTCTCCGCAGTGAATCAGATCTTCAATTTCTTTCGCACCAACTCCATGATAACCGCATGCGTTTCGCTGGGCGTGCCTCGGGCGTTTACGACGTGCACTCGCTGCGGTTCGCGGGCCGCGATGGCCAGGTACGCGTGGCGCACGCGTCCGAAAAACGCCCGGTTTTCCTGCTCAAAACGGTTCTCGTCTCTTTCCGAGCCCCTTTCCGACCGCGCACCTTTGTGTTTTCGATTGCGACGCCGCGCGCGCTCAACGCTGAAAGCCACGTCGTTATCCAACAGGATAGTGAGGTCGGGTTGCAAATCGCCGCAGAGGATTTCGTGCATCTCGAGCACAGTCTTCGATCCCAGCTTGCGGCCTCCACCCTGGTAAGCCTCGGTCGAATCGGTGAAGCGATCGCAGAGCACGATGCGTCCTTCGGCGAGCGCGGGCAGAATGACCTCGTGAACGTGCTGGGCGCGGGAAGCGAACATGAGCGCCATTTCCGTGAGCGGAGAAAGTCCCGAGGTGGCCGAGTGCAGCAGCACCTCGCGAATCTTCTCGCCCGCGGCGGTGCCTCCCGGTTCGCGGGTGATGGTGACAGAGAGGCCATGGGCGCGCAGGGACCGTGCCAGCTTCTCGGTCTGGGTGCTCTTGCCACTGCCGTCGAGACCCTCGAAGGTAATAAATTTTCCGTGCGTGGGCACGTCGGGATGATAGCAGGCGATGGCAGCCAGCGGTGACCGGTGGTGAACAGGCGGTGCAATACGAGTGCTGGGCGCGAACCAGCCTGCCGGACTGATATATTAGCGTACGGTTCTATTTGCGTCGCTGTGGGGCGAATCGAAAATCCGGAGGGGAAATGCGCTCATGTTGTGGGGTGAGGAACTTTTTCTGTCTCGCAATTGTTCTGTTGTCATCGTTCTCAGTTCTTGGGACAAATGGTCCGACAGTCGCGCTCTCGGTGGACGCGTCGGAAGCACCGCGCAGGATCTTCCACGCGCAATTGCGCATTCCGGCCAAGCCAGGGACGCTCACGCTCTACTATCCGAAATGGATTCCCGGCGAGCACGGGCCGACCGGTCCGATCACGGATTTGACCGGCCTGAAGTTTGCGGCGAGCGGAAAGACGCTGAAATGGCGGCGCGATCTGCTCGACGGTTTTACTTTTCACGTGGAAGTTCCCGCGGGCGAGAACGAAGTCATCGCGAATCTCGACTACGCTTCGCCCGCGTCGTATGAGCCCGGATACAGCGCCGGAATGTCCGCGACCGAAAAGTTGTACATTGTCAACTGGAGCACTCTGTTGCTCTATCCCGCAGGGTATGGTTCCGATCAACTTACGTATAGCGCAAGCGTGCGGCTGCCCGCGGGATGGAAGTTTGGGACGTCGCTGCATGTCTCCAATCAGGTGGGTAGCGACATTCATTTTGCGCCCGTTTCCTTGACCATGCTGGTGGATGGTCCGGTTATCACCGGCGAATATTTGAAAGTCGTCCCGCTGACGCCGCCCGCCGAAGAGCCTCCCGCGGAACTCGATGTCGCGGCCGATAGCCCCGCCGCGCTCGATGCTCCGGAAGAACTCTGGGAACATTACCGCAACTTGGTGAAGCAAGCGGGAATTCTGTTTGGCGCGCGCCACTACAACGATTACCACTTCCTGCTGACCCTGAGCGATCACGTGGCGCATTTCGGATTGGAGCACCACGAATCGAATGACAGCCGCGTCGATGAGCGGTCGCTGGTGGAAGAAGACGGCCGGAAACTGACCGCGGGACTTCTGCCCCACGAGTATGTGCATTCGTGGAACGGGAAGTACCGGCGTCCGGCCGATCTGACGACGCCCGATTTCGAACAGCCGATGCAGACCGACTTGCTGTGGGTGTATGAGGGCCTGACGTCCTATCTGGGAGATATGCTCGCGGCGCGCAGCGGCGAGCGCACGCCCGCTTTGGCCCGTGATGCGCTGGCGCAGATGGCGGCGGATCTGGATCATCGTTCGGGCCGGGTGTGGCGCAATTTGCAGGATACGGCCGACGGCGTTCCCAGCATGCAGAACGCTCCCCGCGCCTGGGAAGATTATCGCCGCCCGCTCGATTATTACGACGAAGACGTGCTCAACTGGCTGTGGGCGGATGTGATCATCCGGCAGCAAACGAAGGGCGCGAAATCTTTGGACGATTTCTGCAAACTGTTCTATGGCGCGCCCAGCGGTCCGCCCATGGTGAAGACCTACACCTTCGACGATGTGGTGAACGCCCTGAACCAGGTCGCTCCCCAGACCCCTCCCAATGATTGGCGCGGATTCTGGACGGAGCGCCTGTCCAACCATGGCCCGGGCGCCCCGCTTGGCGGACTCGAAGCAAGCGGATGGAAGCTGGTGTACGACGAGTTCCCTTCGGAACTGGATCGCGCCCAGGATCGCGACGGAAAGGCGATCCATGCGCATTACTCGGTGGGACTGTTGGACGGGGGCGATGGCATGGTTCGGGATACGGTCGAGGGCATGCTTGCCGCCAAAGCCGGGATCGGCCCGGGGATGAAGATTGTCGCCGTAAACGGCCGCAGATTTTCACCGGATGCCTGGCACGACGCCATTCGGGCAGCAAAGACCAGCCCGTCGCCGATTGAGCTCATCGTGGAAAACACGGATTACTTCCGGGTCGTGAAACTGGATTATCACGGTGGCGAGAAATATCCGCACCTGGTGCGGGACGAGTCGAAGCCGGATCTGCTGACGGAAATTTATCGGGCGAAATAAGAGGGGTCCTGCGTTCTAGATCTCTCCGCAATCGCTTCGACCTGTTCTTCGTCACCCGAAACAACTTCGGGAGCGGACTCGTCCAGCATAAATCCCAAGACTTCCTGCGGAATCGGCGCGCTCCACACCGGCGAAAACGACTGCCGATGCAGCGGCGACGGGCCGTGCTCGCGCAGGGCTGCGAGGTGGTGCGGCGTGCAGTATCCCTTGTTCGAGGCCAGGCCATACATGGGAAAGACCGGGTCCCAGGCGGAGATCATGCGGTCCCGTTCAACCTTCGCGAGGATGGAAGCGGCGGCGATGGAGGCAGAGAGCGCGTCGCCGTGAATGATCGGTTGCTGGGGAAGTTCGCAATCGAGTCGGACGGCATCGACCAGAAGATAGCCCGCCGCCGGAGCCAGGTGCTGCACGGCATGAAGCATCGCAAGCCGCGAAGCCTGGTAGATATTGATTTGATCGATGCGGGCCGAATCCACAGCGGCAACGGCCCAGGCAATGGAATGCCTGCGAATCAGCTGCGCGAGTTCCTCACGGCGCTCGGCCGGGAGCAGTTTGGAATCGCGCAGGCCGCGAATGCGGTGTGCAGGGTCGTCGTTCTGATAGAGGATAACGGCGGCAGCCACGACCGGGCCGAACAGTGATCCGCGGCCGACTTCATCGACTCCGGCAACGCGTTCCGCGCCGGCGGCCCAAGCCCGCCTTTCAAAATTAAGAGTGCAACGCAGTCTTTTCAGCAGGCGCAACTTGGCGGCGGAGGCAGAAATCTTATCTGCGTTTGAAGCCTTCGATGAACGCGCGGAGTTCGACACGGAAGCTGATCAGCATCTTCGCCGAAGAAGAGGTGGGAAGCAAGGGCAGATTCTGTGTGGAAGCAGTGCTTCGCCCCGATTGGACGGGGCAATGCCCCGTCCCCACACAAACGCCGGCCGAAAGAAGACTAAGCGCCGCTTATTGTTGTTGCTCGACTTCCTTCAGTCGCGCGGCCTTGCCCTTGAGCGCGCGCAGGTAGTAAAGCTTGGCGCGGCGAACCTTGGCGGAACGCACCACGTCAATCTTGTCGATCACCTTGGAGTCGATGGGGAAAATACGCTCCACGCCCTGGCCGAAACTGATTTTGCGGACCGTAAAGCTCGGTTGCGCGCCTCGCGTTCGGGAAATGACGACGCCTTCAAAGGCCTGCAGGCGCTCTTTTTCGCCTTCTCTGATCTTGACCTGCACCTTGATGGTATCGCCGGGACCAAACTTCGGGATGTCGGTGCGGCGCGATTTCGCCAATAGTTTTTCGATAATCGGATTACGCATGACGTTTCCTTCCTAACTCTTGTCCTTACTCTTCTGTAGAGACGGGGCTGGCCCCGTCTCTGTCAGTGCGCCCTTGTCCAGCTTAATCTGGTCCCGCTTGATCTGGGCCAGCAATTCCTTGTCTTCCGCCGTCAGCACAACCCGTTCCAATAAGTCGGGACGGTTGCGCAACGTTTTTGCCAAAGCCGTTTTACGTCGCCAGCTGCGAATCTGGTCGTGATTGCCGTTCACCAGCACTTCCGGCACTGCCATGCCGCGAAAATCCGCGGGACGCGTGTAATGCGGATAATCGAGCAATCCGCCCGAAACGCAGGTGGAGCTCGGGCCGGCGCCAGCCAGTTCCGCCCCTACAGTGAACGACTCGGGGCGCCTCTCCGTGAACGATTCCTGCCGCGTCGAAGCCTGGTTGCCCACCGCGCCCGGGATCAGCCGCGTGACCGTGTCCAGAATTACCGCCGCGCCCAGTTCGCCGCCGCTCAGCACATAGTCGCCAATCGAAACTTCGCGATCCGCCAGGTGCTCGCTGATGCGTTCGTCGACGCCTTCGTAGCGCCCGCAGATGAGGACGATCCGGTCGAGCGCCGAAAGTTCCGCCGCGAGCGATTGATCGAACCTGCGACCCTGTGCGGAAAGCAGAACCACCGACTGCTTCCCTCCCGGGCTCAAGCGGAGTTCACGCGACGCCACGTCGCCGAACGACTCCAAACATTCAAAGATCGGTTCCGGCTTAAGGACCATGCCCTCGCCGCCGCCAAACGGGCGGTCATCCACGGTGCGGTGCTTGTCTTTCGTGAAAGCTCGCAGATCGTGAATGTTGATTTCCACCAGGCCCGTTTCCCGCGCCCGGCGCAAGATTCCATAATCCAAAGGTCCGCGAAAGAAGTCGGGAAAGATCGTGAGAATGTCGACCCGGCATTTAGTCATTGAGTCATTCAGGTATTGAATCATTGCGATGTGAGCCAATGATTCAATACCTCAATGATTTAATAACTCAATCGCTCTTCGGCGCGTTCACTTCCAGCAAGCCTTCCGGCAACTTCATCCGCACTTGCCTGTGCTCCACATCCAGCTTCTCCAGGTACGCCTCGGCGAAGGGAATCTCGTACGGCAACTTCGCTCCCGACTTTTGTTCTTTGCCCCGAACCACCAGCAGCGGCGCTTCTCCCGCCCCGAACTGCACGTTTTCAATCTCGCCGATCTCGCGCTGGCCATCGAACACTGTGCAACCGATCAGGTCGCTCAGGTACGTCCAGCCCGGCTCCAACTCGGCGCGTTCACTGCGCGGAAGCTGAAGTTCGGCGCCCACCAGCGGCTCGGCATCGGAAATCGTCTCAATGCCCTGAAACTTCAGTATCAGAAAACTCTTATGCGGCCAAAGATCTTCAACCGTTACTTCGCGGCGCTGGCCGTATTTCGCGAGCGCCCGCAGCCGCATGTTTCGCCGGAAGCGGTCCGGAACATCGGTGTGCAATTCGACCGCTACTTCTCCGCGGCGTCCCTGCGTTTTGATAACAACCGCCAGGGTAATCCACTCGCCGCTTGCGTCGGGTGCCGCGATTCGACGGTCTCCTGTTTGTTGCTCTTCTATTCGATGATCTCGAGCGCGTAGCGCTTGTTCAGTTTCGAGCCCGCCGCCGTCAGCACATTGCGCAACGCGCGCGCCACGCGGCCGGAGCGTCCAATGACTTTGCCCAAGTCGGCCTCGGCCACTTCGAGTTCGATGACGGTTTCGTCCCCGTCTTCGTACTCTTCAATAAAAACCTCGCCCTTGGCGTCGACGATCGCCTTGGCGATGTACTCAATCATGACGCGTGGGCTGACGCTGGGCTCGATCATTGACATTACTCCTGTCTTGCTGGTGGAGCGCCGGGCGTCCCCGCCCAGCTGGACCCTTCGGTTTCGCTCAGGGCAGGCTCGCGAGGCGTCCATCTCTCCACCGTCTGACTCATCCTCAGGTCACGACATTAGGCGACCGAAGCGGCGGCAGCCGGCGCGGGGAGAGCAAGCAGTTTTCTGACCCGGTCCGAAAGCTGCGCGCCCTTTCCAACCCAGTACTCGATGCGCTCCCGTTTCAGGTCGAAAGTGGCCGGATTGGTGCGCGGATTATACGTGCCCACCACTTCTACCGGGCGGCCATTGCGAGCATGTTCCTTCTCAATTACCACCACTCGGTAATACGGTTGTTTGCGCGCGCCAAAGCGCGCCAGTCGAATCATTAACACAGACTTCGGTATCCTTTTCCCGGAAGAGTCCGGCGAGATAAAGACAAACCATTATTATGCCGGAGCTTAGCCGATTTCGCAACGAGACCCGTAGGACCTCAAGCATTGATAGTAGGCTACTTTCATAGTCAAAGTAGCTCACTCCCCCTCGTCATCGAAGCAAGTGTACTCACCGGGCGCGCACGACGTCGCGCAAAGTCAGCTCCAACCCGCCGAATTCAGGATGGTCGTTCATGCCGAGCGAGTAGGCGATGTCCAGGCGGTCCCCGGCCAACAACTGCAACCGGTCGCAGGATTCCTTCAGCCCCCAGCCCATCGCTTTGAACGCAATGTTGTCGCGCCAGGAAGAAGATGTAGATTGTGTGGTGGCGCGGCGGAGCCTGTCCTGAGCGGAGTCGAAGGGCCCCGCCGGGACGGGGCGGAGCCCCGTCACCACACTATCGGGATCGCAACGGGGAGTGAAGTCTCGCACCGCCGTTGCCGTCGCCGCCGTGCCCGCAAGCGCGCCATTGATGGCGGGCGCCACTCGCAGCCGAACATGCTTGTCTTTCACCGCCTGCGGAGGCGCCATCAGCCGCACCGCTCGCGCCGCGAAAATGGGCTCCCGATTCTCCATCCCAAAAGGTTCCAGCAAAAGCAGCGCTTGGTGAAGTTCCGGAGTAACTTCTCCCAGCGGCAGATCTCGATCGAACTCCAGCTGCCGTTCGAAATCGGCCGGAGTGAGCCGGGCGCGCGCGTAGCCATCCAGATGCTCGCGCAGTTTCTCCACGTTGGCGCTGGGCAGCGCAAAGCCCACCGCGTGCGCGTGCCCGCCATAGCGGGAAAATAGCTCGTGGCACGATTCAATCGCATGCAGCAGATGAAACGCCGGGATCGATCGTCCCGACCCGTGCGCCTCGTCGCCCTCACGCGAGATGACGAGCGTTGGCCGCCCGTGCCGTTCCACCACTCGTGACGCCGTGATGCCAATCACGCCGCGATGCCAGCCTTCGCCATCCAGCACCACGCAATACGCTTCGCGCAACGCGGGCTCTTCTTCCAGCCGGCGCTCGATGCTCTCCATGATGCGCCGTTCTTCTTCCTGCCGCTCGGCGTTCAGCTGGTCAAGCCGGCCGGCAATCTTCCGCGCGCGCTCCAGGTCTTTCTCGTTGAAAAGCTCCACCACGTCGCGAGCCACGTCCATGCGTCCGGCAGCGTTCAGGCGAGGCGCGATGCGGAAGGCCACTTCGGTCGCAGTCAGCGCCCGCCCGTCGCCGAGCTTCGCAACTTCCAGCAGCGCCTTCAGCCCGATGTTCACCGGGCGACGCAGGCCCTGCAGCCCCAGCTTCGCGAACACGCGATTCTCGCCCAGTAGTGGGACGGCATCGGCGATAGTCGCGATGGCCACAACTTTCATGAACGACATCAGCAGGCGCGACTGATCCTTGGCATCCAGCCGCCGCTGCATCAATCCCTGGGCCAATTTGAACGCCACGCCTGCGCCGCACAGATGCTTGCAGGGATAATCGCATCCCTCTTGGTTTGGATTAACAACGACAAGCGCTTGCGGAACGCCGTCCATCCCCGGCAGGTGATGATCGGTAACGATCAGGTCCACTCCGGTGCGCCGCGCAGTTTCGGCGGCGTCGAACGCGCGGATGCCAGTGTCCACGCTGATGATCAGCCGCACACCCTCGGCGGCGGCGCGCTCGATCACCTCGTCGCGCATGCCATAGCCTTCGCGGATGCGGTGCGGCACGTGAAAGTCAGCCGCCCCGCCGCAAAGCTCGATCGCCGTCTTGAGAATGACGATGGCCGTTGTGCCGTCAACGTCGTAGTCGCCGTAAATCAGGACTTTTTCTTTGCGCTCCAACGCCGCTTCCAGCCGACCAAGCGCCGCTCTCATCCCGCTCATCCGCAGCGGGTCATGGAGGTCGCCAAGTTCAGGCGAGAGAAAACGGAAAGCGGCCTCCGGCTCTTCAATCCCACGGCCGACGAGAAGATCGGCAAGCACGGGCAAAGCAGACGGAGGGATTTTCAGATTGGAATCATGCAGCGCAGCATCGAGGACCCTGGCTTTTGGAGAATTCAGCGGATTGGCGATCCATCGCATCTTTCAGGTGTAAGGTGTCACGTCTTAGGTCTTAGGAAAACTGGGGATGGATCGTAGAAGGTTTTCTGAGGCCAAGACCTGAGACCAGCCCTACCGCTCCTCGTCCTGGTCCGGTTCGTCGATCATGAATCCGCCGGTATCATCCGCCAGTTCGCGCAGCTGCTGATAACGCTCGTACCATTCCGTACCCGCTTCATAGACGAAGACGCATCCCTGGTACGCCCATCCCAGCTGCACGAATCCGGTTTTCCCGACGTAGCTCTTCAGCCAGCGGCTTTCTTCCATATCTTCTTCGCTTTTGTAATCGCTGTCGGCGAGCTGCTGGGACAAGCGGTCCAACTCTTCACGGTTGAGCGCCCAGGAATGCATGGTCAGGAAGGGCGCCCCCGTTGACTTGGCCAGCTCCACGAAATCCTTCCAGCCATCCGGATTCTGTCCCGAGTCCCACAGCACGCTGGGAATCTCTTCGCACTCGACATAGCCAAAGAAGCGGCGCATGCCCAGACCTTCAATGAAGGCCGTCATATCTTCTTTCATGCCCGTCAGGTCGTCTGGGTGTGGAGACATGGGAGTGTGATCATTGTAAGGCTTGGCCCCACTCACCGCCACTGCCCGGCCGAGGACGGTCGTTGGTCGCTAGTCGTTGGTCGTTGGCAAACCCTTTCTGCGAAGTGTTGCTTTCGCCCTGTCGATGCGAGTTGAGGCGACTGGCGAACGACTAACGACTGACGACCAGCGACTGGCTCGCTTGTGTTAAACTTCCTGTTCACAAAAAAGCGCTTTTATCATGCTCTTTTCCAAAGAATATGTGGGCTATCTGGCCCGCGAAGTTTCCAAGAAACTGGTGGCAGGCGGTCTCATCGAGACCAAAGCGGTGCCTGCACTTACCGAGAAAGTGCACGCCGCACTGCTCGAAGAACTCGCGCTCGAGGACCGCATTAACGACGAGGTGCGCGTCATCCTCGAAGCGTATTCCGAAGAAATGCAGAAGAGCGGTGCCAATTACCAGGAAATGTTCCGCAAGGTGAAGACCGAGCTGGTGAAAAAATACAAGGCTGTTCTTTAGTGTGGGAACTGGAGGACGCCCTGGAGCCCCCGCCGTGCGATTGAGCCGCGACAAAGTCAACAAACTCGCCCACGTTATCACCGACGCCGTTGCCGAAATGGACGAGGTCGACTTCATCGAGGATCGCAACACCATCCGCCTCGAAGTCCGCAAGATTCTTGAAGAGCTCTTCATGCAGGAAGCCCGCATCGATCAGGCCGCCCGTCAGAAAATCGAAAGCCAGCGTCGTACCATCATCGAAGGCTCGGAGGAATGGTCGATCCTCTACCGCAAGTATTACAACGATGAAGTAAAGAACCTGGGAGTGTAGTTCTCGGTGCTCAGTTCCCAGTTCTCAGTGACCCCCAAGGGATTTTACTGACAACTGATAACTGAGAACTGCTATCGGCTACTGACTACTGGCTACTGGCTACTGGGTTCATCCGCAGTACATCGTCCTGAGCCGCATCCTTCCCCTTGATCCCTACCGTACCCAGTTCACGCGCCACTGGCTGTACCTCCTCTAGAATCTTCGCTAGCGTTTGCCCTACGGCTTCCTTATCGCTGTTATCTGGGCCCCGGCGCTCAATCGCACTCTCGAAAAAAGTCTTCGGCCGCGGATAGACCACGATCTTGATGTCCTCGCCTTCAGGAACGCCGGCCGCATTCTTCGCCAGTTTCAGCGCCGTATCGTAGCCGCCGAGCTCATCCACCAAGCCCAGGTTCTTCGCATCCTGGCCCGTCCAGATCCGCCCCTTCGCAATCTCCAGCACCTTTTCCTTCGGCAGCTTGCGCCCATCGGCAACCTTACTCGTGAAGTCCACATACACGCGGTCCAGCCACGCCTGGAATCGTCCCCATTCGGCGGGTGTGTAATCGTGGGTTCCGGTGAAGATGGTGGCGTTCTCGCCCTGGTGCACTTCGTCCCAGGAAAGGCCAACTTTATCCCACAGCCCGCTGGTCAGCATCTTCCCGCCCAGCACCCCGATCGAGGCCGTGATGGTTCCCGGCTCCGCGACGATTTTGTCGGCCGCCATGGCCACGAAGTATCCGCCCGACCCTGCCAGATTTCCCATCGAAACTATTACCGGTTTGCCCGCCTGGCGCGCCCGCACCACTTCCCGCCAGATCGCGTCCGAGGCGACATACGAACCTCCGGGACTATCAACACGAAATAGGATCGCCTTTACGCTGCTGTCTTCCGCCGCCGCTCGAATCGCGCCCGCCACCGTATCCGAACCCATATTCTGGCTGCCTTCGACGGGATCGTAATCGCTCTTGCCGCGGGTGACGTCGCCCACGCCGAACACCAGCGCCACCGTCTTCCCACGATCGTGCGGACGCCCGGCGCGGTCCAAATACTTATCCAAATAGAGCAGTTCCGCTCCGTCGCCCGCCTTGCTCTTTACATCGTTGTAGACCTCGTCGCGATAGGCAACCGCGTCCACCAGTCGCGCCGTAACTGCTTCTTTGCCCAGATAAGGTCCCGCATCCACCAGGGCCTGGAATTTCTCTGGCGCGATCTGCCGCGCCTGGCAGATGCCGTCCTTCATCTGGTTGAACCATGAAGTCATGATCGCGGTCATCGCTTCTTTGTATGGTCCCGAGTACTTGGTGTCGGTGTAGTAGTTCAGCGCATTCTTGTATTCGTAACGGTGATCGCCGTGAAAGGTCATGCCCAGCTTGGAGAGCGTCCCCTTGATGAACGGCGACTCCAGGATGATGCCCGTCAGTCCGACGTCGCCCGAGGGCTGCAGGTAGATGTGGTCGAACGCCGTCGCCAGGTAGTAAGCGCCGTTGCCCGGACCAAACTCACCAAAAGTTTCCGAGTAGGCGACGGCAAATTTCTTGTGCGCGCGAAATCTCAGCACGGCATCGCGAATTTCCTGCGTCTGTGCCATTCCCATGCGCGCCGCGCCGATCCTGGCAATCATGCCGACGACGCGATCGTCGCTCGCTCCGCGATCAATCGCGTCCACCACATCGCGCAGCGTCTGGCGATCCATTAGCATCAGCTGCGCCGATGGCGTGTTCGGCACGTCCTCCAGGTACGTCTGCTCGAAATTGGCTTCGAGAATGGTCTTGGATGGAACTTTTCCCTTCACGCCGATCACCGCCACCGTCACGATGACCATTCCGATCAGGCTCAGGGCGCCTAAGATGGCGAGGAAACGTACGATCAACTTGGACATGGCTTGCTCCTGTTGGTGAGAAAGAGCAGTCTAACCAAGTCCGAGCCTCAGGCGCTATAGCGGGTTTTTTCTTCCCGCTGGAGGGATATGCACGCGGTCTTTTCTCCTGCCGCCTGGTTTCAACAACTATCGCTAGACAGTGAGCCCGCAGGCAGGACTTTCTCCTGCTATCGCAGCTTCGTGTACTCCGCCTTAGCTTCCTTCAGGATGGGGATGTCGGGGTCGGCGTCTTTCCAGAGCGTAAGGAAATCTTTGTAGGCGGCGAGCGCCCGGACGCGGGCGACATCGGCATCGGCTCCCTGCGAGGTTCTCGACTGCAAGCCATTCGCACGAGCCACGCCCAGATGCGCCAAAGCTCCCGTCCAGCAGTTCCAGGCGATCCCGCTGTGGTCAAGAATCTTCTGGAACTCGGCAGCGGCGGCGCTGCCCTGTCCGGCTGCCAAGTATGCCTCGCCGCGTACATACACCGGATAGAGGCAGGAAATGTTGGCGACGAACTGAATTTGCCCCAACTCGATAGGTGAAGCAGCTTGCAGGGTACTCAGGGTGGAAGCGGGGTCCTGGAGGTAGGGGAAAAATATTGCCTCTGTCCGAGACATGTAGCCTTGCCGAGGCTGTCCGCAAGGCCGAGTTCAAGCGGTTACGCTACTTAATCGCTTCCGCCGCAATCCGTTCCGTAACAAACGCCTCGATCACGTCGCCAGCCTTGATGTCCCCGTAGTTGGAGATGGAGATGCCGCACTCCATCCCACTCGTCACCTGCGACGCATCGTCTTTGAAGCGCCGCAGCGAACCGACTTTTCCTTTGAACACGACCACGTTATCGCGCAGCAGCCGCACTTCGGAATCGCGCTTGATCAGTCCATCGCTCACGCGGCAACCGGCAATCGTCCCCACCTTCGGAATGCGGAACGTCTCCAGCACATCGGCGCGACCCTGGTAGGTTTCCTTGATGGTCGGTTCGAGCAGCCCGGTCATGGCGCGCTTGATCTCGTCCTGCAATTCGTAAATGATCGAGTGCAGGCGGATGTCGACTTTTTCCTGATCGGCCAGCTCTTGCGCCTTGCGCTCCGGACGCACGCTGAACCCGATGATTATGGCATTTGACGCCGAGGCCAGCAGCACATCCGTCTCCGTAATCGCCCCAATGCCCGAGCGCAGCAACTTCAGCCGCACTTTGTCGTTCGACAACCGGCCCAGCAAATCGCCCAGCACTTCTACAGACCCCTGCACGTCGGCCTTCAGAATGATGTTCAGTTCCTTCATGCCCGCCGTCTTCAACTGCTCGGCCAGGCCTTCGAGCGAAACTCGCGAACTCTTGGCGAGCTGGGCTTCGCGGGCTTTCTGCTCGCGGTATTCCGAGATGTCGCGCGCCTTCTCGCGGTCGGTGACCACCACGAACTGATCGCCCGCCTGCGGCAACCCTTCCAACCCGATGATCTCGACCGGAGTCGAAGGCGGGGCTTCCTTCAGCGGTTTTCCGCGATCGTCAAACATCGCTCGGACTTTTCCGTAGACGTTCCCCACCACGAAGTTGTCGCCGGCGTGGAGCGTGCCGTTCTGCACCAGGATCGTCCCCACCGGACCGCGTCCGCGATCCAGTTTCGCTTCGAGCACCAACCCGCTCGCCGCCCGTCCCGGAGTCGCTTTCAGTTCCTGCAAGTCGGCCGTCAGCAAAATCATTTCCATCAGCAGATTCAGATTCGTTTTCTGCTTGGCGGAAACGTCGACGAACACTGTCTTGCCGCCCCACTCTTCCGGAACCAGCCCGCGATCCGCCAGTTGCTTCTTGACCCGCTCGGGCAGCGCGCCCGGCTTATCGATTTTGTTGACCGCGACAATGATGGGAACTTCGGCGGCGTGCGCGTGGTCGATGGCTTCAATCGTCTGCGGCATAACGCCGTCGTCGGCCGCGGTCACCAGCACCACAATGTCGGTCGCTTTCGCGCCGCGCGAACGCATGCGCGTGAACGCTTCGTGACCAGGCGTATCCAGGAACACGATCTCGCGCCCGTAGGCCGGAGAGGCCGTGTCCGTAATCGCAACCTTGTAGGCGCCGATATGCTGCGTAATGCCGCCCGCCTCGCCTCCAGCCACATTGGTCGAGCGGATCGAATCGAGCAGCGTCGTCTTGCCGTGGTCCACATGGCCCATAATGGTGACGACCGGCGGACGCGGCACCGCTTCCGCGCCTTCCTCGCTGCTCTCGGTGGCTTCGGTCGTGTCTTTCGCGGCCTGTTCCTCGAAAGTGATCACTTCCGTATCCGCTCCGAAGAAGCGCGCCATTTCACTGGCCAGTTCGGCGTCGAGTGTTTGATTGATGGTGGCGAACACGCCGCGCACCACCAGCCGCGCAATCACGTCCTTGGCGCGAATGCCCAGTTTCTCGGCGAGATCTTTTACCGAGATTCCTTCGGTAATTGTGATGTTGCGCGTGATCGGCGCCGGTTCGTTGCTGATGGTCATGCGCGGCGGCGGCGTGTAGCCCTTCATCGGGCCTTCCTTCACGCCTCGCGGCACATATCTTTGTCCTGGCCGTCGCGATGGAGCTCCCGGCCGCGCTCCCGGTCGCGATGGTCCCGGCGGTGCGCCGATCCCCGCTCCCGGACCTACACCCAGCGGACGCGACCCTGCGGGCGCCACGCGCGTCGGATGCATCGGCCGCCGTTCACCCGGACGAAGCGGCGGACGCGGCGCTCCCGGCGCTTGCGGCCGTGCCGTGCGCTGAAAAATTGGCTGTCCCGGCACTGGTCGTCCCGGCGCTGGCCGCGAAGCTGCGTTCGCCGCAGGTGCTCCCGGCGGAGGCAGCGGCGCCTTGTATACCGGGCGCGGGCCGGTCTGCGGCATGATCATTCGCGGCAGTGGCGCGCTTGGAGCCGCGAGCTTCGCGGGTGCCGCGCTTTGCATCTGGGCAACGTTATTACTTGCCGGAGGCTGCGCCGCTGGCGGAGCACTTCCGGCCGGCGCGGCAGGAGTAGCCACCCGCGGCGGAACGGCGATCGCAGGCGGTGCTGTACTGGCGGAGGCAGCCGGTTTGGTCGCGGCGGGTGGTGTCACGGGAACTTTGGGCGGAATCACGACCACCGACGGCGGGCGGTACGTGGCCGCTACCGATGCCGGTGTCACCATTCTCGGTGCTGGCGGCGCAGGAACTTCGATTGCGGGCTTCGGCGGCGCTGCCTTGGGCGGCGTCACTGGAGCGGCCGCAGTTTCTACCTTCGCTTCTGCCGCCGGCGGGGCAGCCGGCGTTTTGACTACCCGACGCGCCGCAGGATGTTCGGCTGTTTCCTTCAGCTGCGTGATGGCGCGCAGTACATCTCCAGGGCGCGAGATATGCGAGAGGTCGATCTTGGTCTTGATCTCTTCTTCGCCGTGCGCGGCACGCGAAGTCCTCGCCGAACTGGGCGCTGCGTCGGAGCGGCCGCGGAGATGTCTCCGCACCAGTTCGGCTTCGTGATCTTCTAGAGAACTGGAGTGCGTTTTCTTCTCCGTAACACCCACCGTGGTCAGCACGTCAAGAATCTCCTTGCTCTTGACTTCCAACTCACGGGCCAGATCGTTGATTCGAATCTTACTCATCCGCTCTCGTTTCCTCTTCTTGTCCCGCTGATCTCGCGTATCTAGACTCGCATGTCTAACCTCGTATTTCGAACCGCGTGTGTCGAACCTCTAACCTCTCCTGGCGAAGCCCGCGCTATCGGTTCGGACGTAGCTCCGAACTCGCCACGCTCCCAGTTTCAGTCCTGCTTGTCTTCCGGGGCTTCTTCCGTCGCGGCTTCGGCGTCTTCTTCTGCTGGCGCCGTCTCGGCGGGTTCCGCTTCCGCGGCCAACCTCGCCGCCTCTAACTCGCCGTCTGCGGGCGATTCGGCTTCTCCGGTGTTTTCCGGCTCCGCGGCCAATGCATCCGCTTCCACCGAACCTTCGGCCAGCGATTCCTCACCGACTTTCGTTTCGGAAACTTCGCTGACTGCCGCTTCCGTGGCGGCTTCTCCCGTGCTTTCCGCTTCAGCGGCTACGGCTTCGCCGCCATCCAGACTGGCAAAGTAATTATTGACCGCAATACTGATTTTTTCCACCGTTTTCGGGCCAATGCCTTCAATCGCTTCCAGTTGCTCCGGTGTCATATCGGCTAGCGACTCCACCGTATTCACGCCCGCCGCCTTCAGTTTCTCGACTAGCCCCTCGCCCAGTCCCGTAACCAGTTCGAGCGGAGTTACGGTCTGCGTGACCAGCGCCGACATCTGCTGTTCCACTTCCTGACGCTTTTCTTCTTCGCTCTTGATGTCGATCTTCCAGCCCAGCAGCTTGGCCGCCAGCCGCACGTTCTGTCCCTTTTTCCCGATCGCCAGCGAGAGCTGCGTATCGTCTACCACCACTTCCAGATGCTTGTCCGCCGCGTCCACAATCGTGACCCGGCTTACTTTCGCCGGCTGCAGCGCTTTCTCCGCGAACGTAACCGGATCCTCGTGATACTCGATGATGTCGATCTTTTCTCCGCGCAATTCGCGAATGATCGACTGCACCCGCATCCCCTTCATGCCCACGCAGGCTCCGACCGCGTCCACGTCCTTGTCCTTCGACATCACCGCGATCTTGGTGCGCTCGCCCGCTTCCCGCGCGATCGCACGAATCACCACTGTGCCGTCATAAATTTCCGGCACTTCGGTCTGAAACAGATGCTGCACTAATTCCGGAGCGGAGCGCGAAGCGACCACGCCCGGACCTTTCACCGCTTTTTCCACGCGCACGATCACGACCCGAATCCGTTCGCCTACCGCGAACGATTCCAGCCGCGACTGCTCCTTGCGTCCCATGCGCGCTTCGGCCTTGCCGATGTCGAGAATCACGTCCGGACCTTCGAGCCGCTTCACGGTCGCATTCACGATCTCGTTCACATGTCCGATGTATTCGTTGTAAACCGTGTCGCGTTCCGCCTCGCGCACTTTCTGAAATATGACTTGCTTCGCCAGTTGCGCCGCAATCCGCCCCAGAATTCCTTCCGTCACTTTCGGAATCAGCAGCTCTCCGCCTGCTTCCGCCGTCGGATCCAGCTTCCGCGCCTGCTCCACCGTGACCTGCAGATTCGGATCTTCCACCTGCTCCGGCGTCTCGACGATCGACTTCACCGCATAGGCGTTGATCTTGCCGCTGTCCTTGTCGAGCACGGCGCGCAAGTTCTCCTGCGTCTTGTAGTATTTGCGCGTGGCCACCACAATGGCGTCCTCGACCGCGCTCACCACAATCTGCGGATCAATGCCTTTTTCCCGGCTGACCCCTTCGATGATGTTGTAGAGCTCACTAGCCATAAAAGTCAGTTCTCGGTTCCCAGTTCTCAGTTCTCAGTTGCCAGGATTCGCTCTTCCTGAGACCTGAGAACTGAGAACTAGATTTCCGGTACCAGATTCGCTTTCTCTATGTTCCCTAACTCAATCTCAACTTTCGGCGCTTCGCCCTCTTTCGGACGCATCTTCTTCTTCCGCGCCGCGCCCAGATCGAGCAGCAGCCGTCCGTTCTCGAAGCTTTCCAGCTTTCCTTCAAAGTGCCGGTTATTGTTCACCGGCTCCCGCGTCGTCAGCTTCACGCGCTGTCCGCGGAAGCGCTCAAAGTCTGCCGCCTTGGTCAGCTTGCGATCCAGTCCCGGAGAGGAAACCTCCAGCACATACGATCCGCCCGGCACCGCATCTTCAACGTCGACGATCGTCCCAAACTCGCGGCTGAACTTCGAGCAATCCTCGTGCGTCACGCCGTCGGGACGATCTTCATACGGACGATCCGCCGCTGGCACCGCTCCCGGACGGTCGATGAACACGCGAAGCATGCGGTGCTTACCCGCTCCGCAGACCTCCACTTCGACCACTTCCAGCCCGCTCGAGCCTGCCACTCGCTCGGCAATCTGCCGGATCTTGTCCAGATCAAGAGCCATGTTTTCAGCAAGTTGTGTCCAAATCGCCGAGCCAAAGCAGGCCCCAACTAAAAAGTGGGCTTTCGCCCACTGGTGTGCTTCGACAATCCTGACACTACGACACAACAGTATTCGTCCCTAACTATACGCCGCCAGCATGGAAAACACAAACCAGTGCGGGGCCCGTGTAGAGACAGGCGTCCCACCATTCGAGCCGAGCGAACCGGGGGGAGAAGCTCGCTAACCAGTATGTATGGGCAGCACACAGTCCGCCAGAATCCTGCCTCGCCTACCAGGCTCCACAGTTACGGAAGTATCTGAAGTAACCTTGCCGTCACCTTGCTCATCGCGCAAACTTCCTTTGATGCACTTTTCCCGCGCCCATCTCGCCATCGCAGTGGGCTCCGCTGGCCTGATCGTGCTGGCGTTCCTCGGCTATCTGTACTGGCTGAGCAACCAGCCGCCGGTTCTGGCGCGCTCCGAGGAACGCGACCCGCTCACCCAGATGCCGGTCAGCATCACCATGAATCCCTTTCGCGATCGCACTATCGAACGCACCGCCAATCGCTTTATCTCCGAGATGCGCGACGGCAATTGCCGCAAACTTCTAGCCCCATGGGAAAAGGATTACCGCAAGAAGCGCGCCGACTTCCTTTGTAACTCCGAAGTCCAGCATCCGCTGATTTCCTGGAACCTGGTGGAATGGGAAGACGTGCCGCCGCTCGTGATTCTGCACTACAAGGGCCAGCGTTACAGCAGCCCCAGCCGGGACGCAACTTACAAGGATCTGTTCTCAGTAACCGAAGAAAAAAAAGATCCCGGCTGGACGGTCACGAAGTACGACGCGCTTTACTGACTTAGTCTTGGAACCCGTCGGCACACTTTGCATCTCGGAAGTAAAGCGCCTTTCCTAACAACTGACGACTGACGACCGGGCAACTCCCCCTACGGCCTGCTAAACTTTCCGCATGCAAGCACTCGTCATCACTCGTTTCGGCGGTCCCGAGGTTCTCGAATTGCAGCAGGTTCCCGACGCGCACCCCGCGCCGGAGCAGTTACTGGTGAAAGTGGAAGCGGGCGGCCTGAACTTTGCCGATCTGCTCACCGCGCGCGGCGGATACGCCGGCACTCCCAAGCCGCCGCTCACCGCCGGCCGCGAATTCGCGGGCATCGAAGAACCGAGCGGACGCCGTGTCATGGGCTACACGCAGTGGGCCGCCTTCGCAGAAAAAACCGTGGCCCAGCGCAACTTGCTCTGGCCCGTCCCGGAAAATTGGACCGCCGAACAGGGAGCCGCTTTCCCCGTAAATTTCTTTACCGCCTACTTCGCCTACTGGAAGGCCGGTTTGCTAGTCCAGCCCAGCGCCCAGCCCAACGTCCAGCCTGGCGCGCGCGTCCTGATTCATGCCGTCGCCGGCGGAGTCGGCACCGCGGCCGTACAAATCGGAAAACTTCTCGGCATCGAAATGTACGGAACGTCTTCTTCTGACGACAAGCTGGCGCGAGTGCGCGAACTCGGGCTGCAACACGGCATCAACTACAAACAGCGCGATTATGTCGAGGCGATCAAAGATCTGACGGGCGGCGTAGGCGTCGACGCGGTTTTCGAGATGCTCGGCGGCGAGCATGTCGCCAAAAGCGTCAAATGCGTGCGCGACTTCGGACGCGTCATCGTCTACGGCGCCGCCACCGGCGAAACTCCGCAACTCGACACCCGCTTGCTCTACGCGAAAGGCGCAAGCGTCCACGGACTCTGGTTGTCGTATCTCAGCGCGAACCGCCCGCTCATGGCATCCGCATGGAAGCAGCTTTCCGAATGGCTGGCGGCCGGAAAACTTCATCCTGTGATCGGAAAAGTTTTCCCGCTGGAGCAGGCGCGTGAGGCCTACACGCTCATGCAGCAAGGCAAGAACTACGGCAAGATTGTTTTGAAGATCAGTTAGCAACGACTGAATGGCCTCTATAGATTTGTCATCCCGAGGGAGCGAGGGATCCGCAACTCCTCTACATAACCCGAAGTCAAGACAAAACATCTACACCCTGTTAGCCCGCGACCTGCACGACTCTGCTAACCGGGCCAGCGTCCGCACGTCCAATACGCATATTCGCAAAAAACGGTTAGCAAAGAAAAAATAAAATCGGGCTCAAACGGAGTTTCGTATCCTGTAGCGAACCAACGTGGCGTGGACGAAAACAAAGTTCGATCCATTTAAAAGAATTTTCAGGGTGACGGGACTGGCTCACGCGTGGTTTTGGCGGCCCTGCGTGAGCACAGTCCGGCAAAGAGAACGAGTTTGAGGCCCGCGTCTTTTTGCGTCACCCTGACAGGCGCATTGTAGGACTTTCCTGGAAAAAGGCAAGCCCTCGGTCACACCACCACCAGCCGCCCCTAACCTCCCGGCCAGGAACCGGGTAGAAAGTGGAGGAGCAAATGAAACTGAATCATCTGGCGCTGAATCACGTGGCAAAGACTGTGGTGCTCGGGCTGGCGGTGCTGCTCGCATCGAGCGCTTTCGCGAGTGACAAGGGTTCGCTGCAGGTGCGGGAGGCGATCGAAATCAACGGCCAGCAACTTGCCCCCGGCAGCTATCAACTGCGCTGGGACGGAACCGGATCGAACGTCGAGGTCAGCATCATGCAGGGCAAGAAGGAAGTGGCGAAGACTACGGCGAAAGTCGTCGCCCTCTCCAAAGCCTACGACTACGACGCGGCAGTCCTGGACCACGCCAGCGGCAAGACAACGGTTTCCGAATTGCGCTTCGCCGGTAAGAAGTACGCCCTAGCCATCGGCGCAACCGACAAAGCCGAAATGAATGTAGGCTCCAGCAAGTAACTGACTAACTCCCGGAAAAACGCAAGGGAGCACTCCGGTGCTCCCTTTGGTTTCTCGTTCTAACTATTATCGGTACCGTCATTTCGTCGGCCCAATCGGAGTGTCTTGGTCCACATAGGCGATCAGCGGAGTTCCAGCCTTGATGTCAACGTTCTTCCCGTGCTTGATGAGTCCAATCGGTCCGAATAGCACCGTCAAAGCAACCGTCGTGCCTTCTTTTCCCTCGCCTTCCTTGCCCTTGCTTCCGCGAAGTCTCACTCGCTCGTCGCCGGCCTTCAGGTGTTCCAGGCGCATGTTCAGTTCACCGGCCTTTCCCATCATTCCGGCTTTCTTGGCGTTGGTAACCGTTCCCGTCGCTTTCGCTCCAGCCTTAACCACCACCACATCGCCCACTTTCAGGTCTTCGTCAAGGATCAAATTGACCGGGTCGCCTTCGGCGGCGGTTTTCGAACTCAAATCGTCGGCGAATTTCAGCTTAACGTCGGTGCCTTCCTTCAGAATCAACTTGACGGCAGGCACATCTGGCACGGCTGGCGCAACTGGCGCGGCAGCTGCAACTGGCGCGGCAGGCGCTACTGCGGCAGGCGCATCTTGGCCGAACGCGAGCGCCAGCGAAAAACTCAGAAGGAGTAAGAGAAGTACTACACTTGATAGCCTCATGGCATTGCGTCCTTTCGTGGGTCACCGAGGGCGAGCGCTTGCCGCGCGCCTTCTGCAAACATTCATCAAACTTTGAACGGATCGAACAGAGCCCGGGATGCGAGCCTGAATACGAGGAAGATCTTTCTTTAAGGGGCTCATGCCATTGTCGGACTGGGGCGAGAGTTTGTCAAGGAAAGGTGCAGAATGCCTTTAGCGACGAAATACCACGAGAGGATTTCGTGCTCCCTCCTAATAACTCTATCTCAACCGCTGCCATCAGTACTTAGGCATCTTCGGATCAATCCGGTCCGCCCAAGCCAAAATTCCGCCGGTCAAGTTATAAACCTTGGTAAATCCCGCGCGCCGCAGGAAGCTAACCGCCTTCGCGCTGCGTCCGCCCATCTTACAATGGGCCACGATCTCGCGGCTGGTATCGAGTTCGTTCACGCGCTTCGCTAAGTCGCCCAGCGGAATGAGATATCCCTTCAGGTTGCAGATCTGGTATTCGTGCGGCTCACGCACATCGAGAATGAACACGTCGGCCTTCGCGTCTAACTTCTTCTTCAACGCCTCCACCGAAATTGCCGGCACGTCGTTTCCAGCGGGCTCTTCCTGACCGCGGATGCCGCAGAACTGATCATAGTCAATCAGTTCGGTGATCGTCCGGTGGGTGCCGCAGACCGGGCAATCCGGATTCTTGCGCAGCTTCAGTTCGCGGAACTTCATGCCGAGCGCATCGACCAGCAGCAATCGTCCGGCGAGCGAATCGCCTTGCCCGAGAATCAGCTTGATGGTCTCGGTCGCTTGGATCACGCCGATCAGCCCGGGCAGAATGCCGAGCACTCCGCCTTCGGCGCACGAAGGCACCAGGCCGGGCGGCGGCGGCTCGGGATAGAGACAGCGATAACATGGTCCGTCTTCGGTCGCGAACACACTAGCCTGGCCCTCAAAACGAAAAATGGAACCGTACACATTGGGCTTGCCCGTGAGCACGCAAGCGTCGTTGACCAGGTAGCGCGTGGGAAAATTGTCGGTACCGTCGGCGACGATGTCGAACTCGCGAAATAACTCCAGCGCGTTGGCGCTGGTCAGTTTCGTCTCGAACATCCGCAGGTTCAGGAACGGATTGAGCGCCTTCAGTTTGTCGGCGGCGGAGTCGAGCTTCTTGCGGCCAACGTCGTTGGTGGTGTGAATGATCTGGCGTTGCAGGTTGGTGTAGTCCACGACGTCGAAGTCCACAATGCCGAGCGTGCCGACGCCCGCGGCCCCGAGATAAAGTGCGAGCGGCGAACCGAGTCCGCCCGCTCCAATGCACAGGACTTTCGCGGCCTTCAGCTTCTGCTGCCCGTCCATGCCCACCTCGGGCATGATCAGATGGCGCGAGTAGCGCAGGATTTCGTCGTTGCTTAAAACGGCTTCGGGTTTGGCTTCTGCCAGGGTGGCCATAACGTCCTTTTAAAATTTCAATCCGTTTGACGGCGAGCTAGATCGCGAAATAGAGACAGCGGCGACAGCGCGCGGAGCGGAGGGCAACCGCCGCCCGCAATCGACGGCACAATGGAAATGGTATCACCGTCTTTCAGCACGGTTGCTTCTTTTTGCAGGTAGCGCATGTCTTCATCGTTGACGTAGACGTTGACGAACGCGCGCAGTTTGCCATCCTCTGTGTAGAGGTGGCGCTTCAGGTCGGGATGCTGCTCGACCAGGCCGGCAAGGGCCTCGCCCACGGTCTTTCCGGGGACATGGACCGAGGCCTGTTTCCCCGAGTATTGGCGAAGTGGAGACGGAATTTGGATCTGGGGCATAGAAACAAGATGCTATGGTACGGGCGAAAGATGCAAGTCGAAGGGCACTAATGCAGCACCGCCGTTCTGCCGATCTGACCACTAGGACGGTGTCTCGGATGTCTGAACTGGTTCGCGGGGTGGAATTGGATTCCGTGAAGGTAGCTTTCGCCCGCTGTCGCATTTGCGACGAGCAAATGCAGGAGGCGAAACTCATTCAGTCCTCACTGCTGCCCACGACCCTGCTCTGCGACGAGTCCGTCGAGTTCGCGTTCCGCTTCATTCCGTTGTCCGACGTGGGGGGCGACTTTGCCGACGTCTTCCGCTTGCCGGACGGCTGCATCGGCATCTACCTCGGAGACGTGGTCGGCAAGGGCCTGCCGGCGGCCATGTACGGCGCGCTCGTGATTGGAACCCTGCGCGGGATTCACAAGACCGGAACGGACACCGCGCAGGTTCTTGCCCGGTTGAACGAGCGCCTGATGCAGCGCTCCATCAATGACCGCTTCTGCTGCACCTTGTACGCCCTTTTCAACCCTGCCACGCGGGAACTCATCTTCTCTAATGCCGGGATGCCATTGCCCCTGCTCGCCTCCGGAGCCGCGTGCCGGCAATTGGGCGAGGGCGGATTACCCTCGGGAATGTTTCCGAGCTCCATTTACGGACGGCATGTCGTACAACTGAGCCCGGGAGACTGCGTTCTGTTTGCCACCGACGGTCTTCATGAATTGCACAACGGGGAGGGAGTCGAGCTCTACACTGCCCAAATGGAGGAAATCTGGGCACAATGCCAGCACAAATCGGCAAGCGAATCGCTGGACTTCGCTTTCGACCGCCTGCTGGCCTTCTCCGATGGCAGCCCGCCGCTCGACGATATTACGGCGATCGTGCTGAAAGTGCTGCCCTAGCGGGCTGCGGAAAAAGTCGATCTCGCACTTGATTTTGGGTGGCGCAGCGGTTCACCGCTGCGATAACTGCTTGTTTTCAGAGTCGGCTTTAGCCGCTGCGGTGAGACTGAGACGTGGGAAGTACTTTTTCCGCAGCCTGCTAGCCCATGGTCATGACACTTCGGTCTTCTCGTCCACGAATTTCTTGTCGTCCTCGTCCGTCCCCACCAGCTCGAACGAATTCGTAATCGTCGCCTTGCCCTTCTCGACGCTCGTGATCACGTAGGAACAGCCGAACCAGTGGGCTTCCGCCAGGTCGGTGGGCGACCATTGCGCGGGGTGGTCGGGATGGGAGTGATAAAAGCCGACGATCTCCTCATCGCGCTCGCGGCCTTCGCGCTGGATGCGAACGAGATCCCTGGGATCGATATTGTAGCGGTTGTGTGGCGAGTCCGCGCGCGTATTGCCGCAGCGGGCAACGCGCGAGACGGTCTTGGAACCATCGCCGTCGAAGTGCCCGAGCAGCACACCGCAGCACTCGTGGGGATAGGTTTCCTCTCCGTGCTGACGAAGGGAGGCGTAGGCAGATTGAGAGAGCCGAATCATTGAGTCATTGAATCACTTAGTCATTACATCAGTGATTCAATCGCTCAATGACTCAATCCTAGCCTTCATGCCAGAAGCGCTCGCTCAGATATTTTTCGCCAGAGTCGCAGAGGATGGTGACGATGGTGGCGCGCTGATCTGTTTTCAGGCGCTCGGCAACTTGCAGGCTGCCCACCACGGCCGCCGCGGCGGAGACTCCGACGAGCAGTCCTAGTTCACGCGCCAAACGGCGGGCCATGGCGTGCGCGTCTTCGGTCGCGATCTCCAGATTCTGGTCGGCGAGCGACGGATCGTAAATCCGCGGCACGATCGCCGAGGGCAGGTGCTTCGCGCCTTCGATGCCATGGAACGCGGAGTCGGGTTGCAGCGAGATGCAGCGGATCTTTGGGTTTAACTCTTTCAATCGACGCGTGGTGCCGACGAAGGTTCCGGTGGTGCCGAGCATGGCGACAAAGTGCGTGATACGTCCTTCGGTTTGCTGCCAGATTTCGTTCGCGGTGGTCTGGTAATGCGCGCGCCAATTGGCGTCGTTGGAATACTGATCGGCGTAGAAGTAAAGATCGGGATGGCGCTCGGCGAGCTGGCGCGCCATCTTGAGGGCGCCGTCGGAGCCCTCGGCGGGGTCGGTGTAGATGATATTTGCGCCGTATGCCTGTAGAATTCGTTTTCGCTCGGGAGAAGCATTCTCCGGCACGCAGAGGGTGACGGGGAATCCGAGAGCGGCGCCCAGCATGGCGTAAGCGATGCCGGTGTTACCGCTGGTGGAATCGAGCAGAGTTTTTCCAGGAGCGAGTTTGCCCGAGCGGCGCGCTTCGGTCACAATGCTGGCGGCAGCCCGATCTTTGACCGATCCGCCGGGGTTGTACCATTCGGCTTTGCCTAAAAGCTGTACTCTCGCTGGATGTCCATTCGCCGCCTGTACGCAGTAAAGATCGCGCACAAGCGCGTCCAGCGGCAACAGCGGCGTGTTGCCGATGCCCGCGAGCACAGCCTCTCCTTTGAGGCCAGACGCGGCGTTACCCTGCGACGGCGATGGCGTGGAGCCCGAAGGAGCTGGTTTCATTGCGTGTAGTGGCCCTTGTGACTAGAGTAATGTGCCCGCAATCTTAAAAAGGTATATCTATACTAACGTTGTTGGATTCACTACGTCATTAGATTTGCCGCGAGCAGTTTTGGTTCCATCGAAACCGTGCAAGCCGCATCTAATCTGACAAGACGAGAATTGAGTTCATAATGGCAGCGAAAGTCGAACAACGAACCTACGAAAACGCAGTCAGCTGGCTGCGCGATCATGGCTTTGACCTGATTGAAGCTCCGGGCGCGCAAATCCGCGTGTTCCTGAAGAAGTACAACTGCTCGGCGGCGATCCAGAAGACGGACGACGGCGGCGTGAAAATTTTTGCCTATCCGGGATACATGATCGGCAGCGAAATTTCGAAGCTGGTCAATCGCGGCTATCAGCAGTTTATGAAGACGACGAAGACCGAAGTGCCGGCCACGGCCGACCACCTGAAAGCGCTGCAGCAATTCTCCGAAGAAATGAAAGAAGCGCTGGCGCTGCCCAGCCTTTACAACGAGTCGCTCGGAACCGTCAGCGATTCGTATCACTACGATCGCATCAAGGACCGCGACGAGCCCGTGGTCGAGCGTCCGAAGCGGCCGTGGGAGACGGTAAAACTAAAGGTAAAGGTAGCTGCGGCGACGAAAAAGAGCCCGGCGTAGGACGCTGTCAGCTTTCAGCCTCCGGGCTTTGCCTCTTGGCTAGCGCTCGGCTTCTGGCTTCCGGCAAGTAAAATGATTGCCGATCGCTCCTCGCTGAGTTCCCTGCTCGATTCCGTCTTCTTTCTTCACTCCGCCCCCTGCCCGTGCTGTCGAGACCTTGAAACTCTGAGACCTTCAAATCTGTCTTCACCGCCCGCGATCCATGGCCTGGTTGGCCAGCCGGTCGGCGGTCTGGTTGTGTTCGCGGAGGGCGTGGCGGATTTCGAAGTGCTCGAGCCGGCGGACCAGTTGCTGCGCCTGATCGTACAGCTTGCGCAGTTCGGGATGACGCACCTTGTAGATGCCTTTCATCTGCCGCACCATCAGCTCGGAATCGCTGATGACCTTGAGCGCTGTGATTTGGTTTTCGGCGGCGTAGCGGAGAGCGGCGAGGAGTCCCTGATATTCGGCGTAGTTATTGGTGTGGAGGCCAAGGTATTCGCTGAGCTCGGCAACCGTGTGGCCGGAGGCGTCCTGAATGGCGACTCCATAACCAGCAGGGCCGGGATTGCCGCGGGCTCCGCCATCAACGTGCGCCGTGTGCGCGGCAGGCGCGGATTTCGGCGCGGGGAAAAGATTGCTGGAGCCGGGAGAGCGCGCAGGCATGGATCGAGTTTACAACGGCAGGTTGGCGGCGTACTTCACGATAAAAGTCCCAGCAGGCTGCGGAAAAACTCCGGTTTTGATTTTGCTTTGAAGGGGCACGGCTTTCAGAGGCTGCGGAAAAACTCGGCGTTGTACTTGATTTTGGGTGGCGCAGCGGTTTACCGCTGCGATAGCTGTCATATTTTCAGTATCGGCTTTAGCCGCTGAGGTCCGACTGTGGTATAGGAGGAACTTTTTCCCGCAAGTTGTGAAGCGCAGGGCTAAGCTGGTTCGTCCCCCCGTTCGTGCCCCTTGGCGACAAGCGAGGTTCGCGCTTATGCTGAAAGTAGATTCGAAAGGCTCAGGTTTCGTTTGCCAATGATTTCGCTTCGCCTCTACATGCTGGCGCTGGCCACGATTGGCCTGGCCGCCGCAAGCTATGCCCTGCTCCGCCGCAAACCCAAATCCGCGAACGAGGTCGAACTCGAACGCCGCACCTGGCTGAATACGGTCGGGCGCATCACCGATGGCACGGTCATTGACGTCCAGGAAATCACGACGGTCGCGGACCGCCCGGCCACCATGCTGATTTACCAGTATGACGTAGCCGGCGTTTCCTATGAGGCCTCCCAGGATGTCACCTATCTGCGGCAGTGGATCAATCTACATTCCTGCCGGCTCGGCCTGCCGACCTCAGTCAAGTACGATTCCCGCAATCCGGGAAATTCCATGGTGATTTCAGAAGGCTGGATGGGGCTAAGACAGTGAGAGCCAGCGGTTTTTCGATCGCCCGATGACCCGGTGACCCGATCCTTCAGACTTTCCCTAACGCCATTGCGACCATGTAAAGAACTTGTGCCGCCGCCAGCCCGATCCAGATTCGCTGACGAATGCGCGAGCGCCGTATGTCGCGCAGCAGATCGCCGGCAGTGGGTGCGATGGCCAGAGCCTCCAGCTTTTCCACCGGCAATGCCACCGGTTGCAGATTGACTGGTCTCACCGCATCGGCCGGCTTCGGCTTGTCGGGATAAAACACCTTCGGCGTGTCCACCACTTCCGACCACAACGGCAGCAGGATCCAGGATTTCGGAATGATATCCAGAATCGGTTTGGCAGTCAGATGGAGGGCCGGCTGCGTTTCCGGCGCCACGCGATCGGCCAAATTCCGCAGCAGCGAGCCCCACCAGAAGTGGCTAAGTTGATCGGTGATGAGTTCACCGACATCGACGGGCCGCGATTCAAGTTCGAGCGCCGGCAGGGTTTCGGGCGAAATCACGTCTCCAATGTTGGTGAACACGGTGCGAAACCAAGGCAGGCGTAGACGCTCCCCGAGCAGCAGGCCGACGTCCAAAGGGCGTGAAGTGAGTGCGAGAGGGGGTAATTTCGCCGGCGCGAACGTATCGCGAAGATTGCCAACCAGCGACCTCCAGAGCGGCTGCGTCAGGCTCGGCGGCGGCAGCAAATCCAGTGGAATCTCCAGCTGTGCCGCTGTCGACTGCGGGTCCGGCTCCCAGGCTTCAGCGGCATTTGAGCGGTAAGACATGAGAGTTTAGGATACCCCAGAGGGGCTCGGCAGCGCTATCTTCGATAGCCCAGCCCCTAGTTGCCGGGCGTCTGACTTGTCTTTACTGGAAAAAGATGCGCAATGCAACGACGCGGCGGCCGCTCCCATCACCCGAACCCTCACTACCCTTAGTACATGCACTTTGATGCCGTTGAGGACAGGTCCGCACTGAAGCACAATCCAAAAAGCAGGATTTCGAGAGGGATCCGCAATGGAGAGACTGGCTTGAGCACCGACGCACCAGCGGCCGCCAAAGCTCACCGGCAGCTGCGGCGTTTCTCCCGTTATCGCTTCGACGCGCGCGTCCAGGTGTCGGTGTTTCGCGAAGGCCGGATGACCACTTGTTGGGGCCGAACCAGCGAACTCGGCGAGGACGGCATCGGGGCGACTCTTTGCGCCGCGTTGCGGGTCGGCGAAGTTGTTTCCCTGGAGTTTCCCATCCCCAGCGCGCCTCACGTCATGAAGGTGCGAGCCGCGGTGCGTTATAGCGAAGGACTACACTGCGGCTTCGAGTTTCTGGTCGTTACCGAGGAGCAGAAGCTGATGCTGCGCCAGGTCTGCGTCGTGTTGGCTAACGCCTCCTGAGTCTTTCTGCGTCGGCCCATTAACCTCCATTACTGGCGTAACTATCAGCAAATAGCCCAGCCCGCATACCATCTCACTATCCCCCGTGCATACTGGGAAAGGACTGTATGGGTGAGAAAATCGTCCCGGCAGAAGCTTCGACCAAGCTGCCGGTGGTGAAGGCGCTGGACGATGTTCTTGAGCACAGTGCGCCGCCGATCTCCACCCTAACCCCCGCTCCAGTCCCGGCCAATTCGCCCACGAACAGCAATGCCGCCGAAGTCCCATCCACAGTGGAGAGAGCTTACTACGAACAGATTATCGAGACCGCGCCGGAAGCGATCAGCATTGTCAACCAGGAACTGAACATTTTGCGCGTCAACGCGGAGTTCACCCGCCTGTTCGGCTTTACCGCAGCCGAGGCTGCAGGAAGACGGCTCGACCTGCTCATCGTGCCGCCCGATCGCTATGCCGAAACCGCGTGGATCACAGAGACCATCAAGACTCAAAATAAACTCTCCCTGGAGACTCGCCGCCAGCGAAAAGACGGCTCCTTGGTCGAGGTGCTGCTCTCCACCTCGCCCGTGACCGTGGACGGCGTAAGAGTTGGATCCTACGCCTCCTACCGCGACATCACCGAGCAAAAGCGCACCGAGGACTTGAACGCGGCCCTGTACGCCATCGCGGCGCGCAGCCAGTCAGCCGAGGATCTGCAACAATTTTTCGCCGCGCTGCACAATATCGTCGGCCAGTTGATGAATGCGCGCAACCTTTACATCGCGCTCTACGATCCCCAGTCTCAGTTGTTGAGCTTTCCCTACTTCGTCGACGAACAAGACGAGATCCCCGCCCCCAAGCCTCTGGGTCGCGGCCTGACCGAGTACGTCCTGCGAACCGGCGAACCCCTCCTCGCGACACCGGAAGTCTTCGAGGAACTGGTACGGTGCGGCGAAGCGGAATTGATCGGTGCTCCGTCGGTGGACTGGCTGGGTGTTCCCCTGAAGAGTGGCACCACCTGCTTTGGCGCCCTGGTCGTCCAGAACTACAGCGAGAACGTCCGCTTCGGAGAGCGCGACCGTGAGATTCTGAAATTTGTTTCCCAGCAACTGGCTGCGGCCATCGAGCACAAGCGCTATGAAGAAGCGCTCCGCCGCTCCGAGGCCCGTTCCCGTTCTCTGATCTTGAGTGCGGCCTTCGGCATTTGCCGCTGCACACTCGGCGGCAGATTCCTCGACGTGAATCCGGCGCTCATCACCATGCTCGGGCATGAATCGGTCGAAGATCTTCTGCAGCTCAATGCGCGCCGCGAAGTCTTCGTCAATCCCGAGGAGTTGGACCGGCTCGCCGAGGACTATCGCACCACCGGAAGCCGGAATGGGGTGGAAGTGCAGTGGAAACGCAAAGACGGGCGCGTCATCGTCGTGCGCCTCAGCGGCTGCGCCGCCACCATCAGCGATGAACCCGAGGAAGTACTGGAGTTGATCGCCGAAGATATCACCGACCGCCGTCAGCTCGAAGAGCAGCTCCGCCAGGCCCAAAAAATGGATGCCGTCGGCCGCCTCGCCGGCGGCGTCGCCCACGACTTCAACAACCTTCTGATGGTCATTAACGGATACACCGAGGTGTTGCTCGAGCAGTTGGAAAAGGGCAGCGCCATGCACCAGAAGGTTCAGTCCATCCAGCAGGCCGCCGACCGCGCCGCCACCCTCACCCGCCAGTTGCTGGCCTTCAGCCGCAAGCAGTTCCTTGAACTCAAGGTGATCGACGTCAACACCGTCATCGCTGACATGGAGCGCCTGCTGCGCCCCTTGATCGGCGAAAACATCGAATTGGTGACCCGCCTCTCCACCCAAACCGGACACACGCGCGCCGATACCAGCCAGCTCGAGCAGGTCCTCATGAATCTGGTCGTCAATGCCAAAGATGCCATGCCCGAAGGCGGCAAGCTCACTTTGCAGAGTTCCGACGTTACCGTGCGCGCCAACTTCAGCGAACAACGTTTTATCCAGCCCGGACGCTATGCCGTGATCTCGGTTACCGATACCGGCCAGGGCATGGACAAGGAAACCCAGTCCCGCATCTTTGAGCCGTTTTTTACCACCAAGGAAAAAGGAAAGGGCACCGGCCTCGGCCTTTCCACCGTCTACGGCATCGTCAAGCAAAGCAATGGATACGTGTTCGCCCAAAGCGCGCTCGGAACCGGCACAACTTTCCACGTTTACTTGCCGCGCGTGGAAGATCCCGCCGAAGAGGTGAGCCCGGCCAAGTCCCAGCAGAACGAAGCCGGCGGCTGCGAAACCGTCTTGCTGGTCGAAGACGAGGAGTCCGTGCGCGAACTCGTGCGTCTAACCCTCGCCTCTCGCGGCTACAAAGTCCTCGAAGCCGAAAATGGCGAGGGCGGTCTGCGCATCGCCGAGACCTGCAAAGAACCCATCGATATCCTCATCACCGACGTCGTCATGCCCGGTATCGGCGGGCGTGAACTGGCAAAGAAGCTGCTCGCACTGCGTCCCGGCATCAGCGTGCTCTATCTTTCGGGCTACACAGAAGATACCGTCATCACCCATGGCGCGCTCGGTCCGGGCACCGCGTTTCTGCAGAAACCCTTCACCCTGCAGAGTCTGGCCGAGAAAGTCCGCGAGGTCCTGCGCTCCCGATCCGCACCCAAGTCCACTCAAAAGTCAATCGCGAAATCGGCGTCGAACTAACTTCGCTGCCGGTTACGGCTCTGACCTCGCTGCCGGTTACGGCTCTACAGATTGCCGACAAACTCAAGTTCGTATCAGGGCATCGCTTTAACAGCTTGCGGAAAAAACCGGCGCTGCCCTTGCTTTTGGGTGGCGCAGCGGTTTACCGCTGGGGTAACTGCCTTGTCTTGAATTCGGCTTTGCCGCTGAGGGCACGGCTCCCGATCAGGAATTACTTTTTCAGCAAGTTGTTTAACGATGCCGTAAGTTCTTTGAATTGAGATGCTCCTTTAGGGGCTGTGCGCCGAAAACCGAGTTTTTCAGCAATCTGTCTAGCCCTCGTTCCAGCGCTTGCAACTTTTTCCGCGTCCCAGCGTCCTATACGTAGCTGGGTAATGAAGTGTGGGCTTTCGGCATCGGACCTGTCTGCCCGTGCGTACTTCAATCGGGCTGAACCTTAATCGGGGTGAATCATGTGTGGTGAACCATGCTGATCGGGAAACCTTCTGCGATTCCGTCTTCTGAAATTACACCCAAAGCGGCCTATCTGAACCGGCGCAATTTCCTCGCGGGCGCAGCGCTCGCCGGCGCGGCTGCTGTCACCGGCGTCGCCTTCCGTGATCTTGCCGATCTTGTCGACCCACCGCTCACCGCACACGCCAGCGCCAAGATTGATGGCCTCCAGAAAAGCCCCTTCAGCACGACGGAAAAGGAAACGCCCTATAAGGATGTCACCAACTACAACAATTTCTACGAATTCTCCACCGACAAATACGAGCCTGCCGGCCTGGCAAAGAATTTCAAGACCCGTCCTTGGACGGTGACCATCGACGGCGACGTCAAGAAAAAACAGGTGCTCGACGTCGACACCATCATCAAGATGGCTGCTCCCGAAGAGCGCATCTATCGTCATCGCTGTGTCGAGGGCTGGTCCATCGTCGTCCCCTGGGTTGGATTTTCCCTGAGCGAATTGATCAAGCGTGCCGACCCCTTGCCCAAAGCAAAGTATGTCGAGTTCACCACCTTGTACGATCCCAAACAAATGCCGGGCCAGCGCACCAACGTGTTGCAGTGGCCGTACGTCGAAGGTCTTCGCATGGACGAGGCCATGCATCCCCTCGCCCTGCTCTGTTTCGGCATGTACGGCGAGGAACTCCCGAATCAAGACGGCGCCCCGCTCCGCGTCGTGATTCCATGGAAGTACGGATTCAAAAGCGCCAAGTCGATCGTCCGCTTCCGTTTCACCGGAAGCCAGCCCTTGAACAGCTGGCAGCTGGCCAATTCCCACGAATACGGTTTCTATTCGAACGTGAATCCCAACGTCGACCATCCTCGTTGGAGCCAAGCCAAGGAACGCCGCCTCGGTGAATTCTTCAAGCGGCCGACCCTGATGTTCAACGGTTACGACCAGGTGGCAAGCCTGTATTCCGGCATGGACCTGAAGAAAGACTTCTAGCATTGCTCGCGTAGGGACGGACGCATTCGTCCGTCCAGCCGAGCGCAGCTCGGCAGTTGCCCGCAGCCAAGGCAAATCCCGTTTGCGATAGATTACGCATTGACTCGAGTGCAGAATTAAGAATGAAATTGCGCCTCACCAAAATCGCGCTCTTCCTGGCCGCCCTCATCCCGCTAGCTCGCCTCGCCTGGAAGGGGTTTCATGACGGCCTGGGCGCCAATCCCATCGAGGTCATCACCCACTCTACCGGCGACTGGACGCTGATCCTCGTTCTCACCACCCTCTCGATCACGCCCCTCCGCCGCATCACCCGCCAATACTGGCTGATCGGCCTCCGCCGCATGATCGGACTATTCGCCTTCTTCTACGGAACCCTGCACTTTCTGACCTACATCTGGCTCGATAAGTTTTTCGATGTCCATGAAATGTTGAAAGACATCGCCAAGCGCCGCTTCATCACCGTAGGCTTCTCCGCCTTCGTCCTCATGATTCCCCTGGCCCTGACCTCGACATCATGGTCGATTCGCCGCTTGGGCGGAAAGAACTGGCAGCGCTTGCACCGCCTCATCTATCTCACGGCAATTCTGGGGGTGGTGCATTACACCTGGCTGGTGAAGGCCGATCGCCGCAAGCCCATCGAGTACGGCATCGTGCTCGGCGTCCTGCTCGCCTACCGCGTGGGAGTCTGGGCGTTCGAAAAGAGCAAGCCGCCCGCCCTTCCAGCCCCGGCCCGAAGGCGGGTGGAAGTCGAGTAGAGACGCGGCTTGCCGCGTCTCCGCAGGCTCCTGAAAACTAAGGTCTTGTATCAGGGCATCGCTTTGCAGTTCGCGGAAAAACTCGGGTTTCGTATCAGGGCATCGCCTTAGCGATGCCAGTAGTCCTTCGAAATCAAACGCCCCTTTTAGGGGCTGGGCCGCGCTCTCCGACGCTTTCCGCTCCCGCTGAGGCAGCCCTCAGCCATTTTCTTTACCGAAACTTTATTTTAGAATCCGGGTTACCGCATCCTAAGCATTAAAGACAGGAGAGTCTATGAATCCCCTTGCCTCCACCAAGTGTGCCGGACGCCTGCTCATGGCTCTGACGGCGATCGCAAGCATTCTTTTGCTAGCCAGCTGCGGCTCCAGCGGCAGCAGTGCGCCCGCGCCCAACGGCGAAGGCTTCAACAACAGCAATCTGAAAGGCACCTACGTTTTATCCATATCGGGTACGGACTTCCACCCCAGTTCGAACACAGGGTCTTTTTTTTCATTCGTGGGAACCATAACGGCCGATGGCAACGGCAATATCACGGGAGGCACGGTTGACATCAACGACGCCAACCTCGGTGGCACTGGCGTGTTTCTCGCACAACCCGTCCTCAAGACCACATACTCAGTCAGTTCAGACGGTCGTGGCACCGCGCACCTTCCGACTGCGGAGGGAAATTTTGGCCTTGATTTTGTTCTGACCTCAAGCACTCACGGGCTGATCACCCGTTTCGACCAATTCGGGAGCGGCAGCGGCACCCTTGACCTGCAGGGCAGCGCCTCCCAAAGCTCGCTGGGGTCTCTTGCCTTCTCTCTTGCTGGTTCTGACACGATTGGAAATCCCCTTGGCACGGTAGGCGCGTTTACGCTGAATTCCTCCGGGGCCATTACCTCCGGCACTCAGGATTTCAACGACAACGGCGTTTCCACAGTGTCAGGATCTACAGGCACTCCCCTCACTGGGTCGGTGGTTTTGAGCTCAGGTACATTTGGAACGGCTGTGCTTACCACGTCCAGCATTTTTGGCTCGCTTGGCTTTCACGTCTGGGTGATCGACTCAAGCCACCTGAAACTCATCGAGACCGATCCTGCCAGTTCGGGATATGCTCTCTCGGGCGATGCCTTTACACAACTGACCTCCTTTACCGGCGGTCAGTTGGTCTACACAATTCTTGGTGTCGACTCTAGCCTTGTGGATCCCGTTGCCGCCGGTGGCTACGCAACCACGGACGCCCAGGGCAACCTCAGCAACCTCCTTGAAGATTACAACGACGCGGGCACCCCCAACACATTGCAAAACCTTAGCGGGAGCTGCCTTACCTTTGTTGCGGGACGGTGCCAACTAAACTTGCCCACCTTCAGCAACGGCACCACACAGGATTTCCAGTTTGCCGCTTACCCATCCAGCGGCGGAGTCCAGTTGCTGGAGATCGATGGTCACGGACTAACGCAGGGTGCGGCTTTCGCCCAAACCGAGACGTCATTCGCTGCCTCAACCGGCTATGGGCTGAATCTTTCCGGCGTAAATGTCAGCCCCTGTTTCAATAATTCCGCGGCCGAGGTCGACACCATTGCCCAGTTCCATGCCGGCACTCCCGACACCAGTTCCACCGGCTCCGTGAACATGAACGGCATAGTGGACGAAAATGACCTTTCCTGTCAGTTGAATTTCGGCGGTGGCTTGGGCGGTGTCTACGTTCCGGATTCAACTCCGGACGGCCGCGGCTCGATCTCCGCCTTGACCCCCGGAACGCTCATCGGCGGATTAACCCTGCAGTACTACGCGGTCGACGGCTCAACCATGCTCTTTATCGAGGTCGACAGCAGTCAGGTCGCGGTGGGGACATTCGAGGCGCAGAGTTCAAACGCCTCCGCAGGAGTGGCGCAGTCACATATGGCAATCGTGCACCCAGCCGTCCGGGCGCACGGAGCCTTGCTGCGCAAGTAAACTCCACGGATCGGCATCATCCAATGGAGCGACGGGCGTCTCAATAGAGCGACGGGCGTCTCGCCCGTCCCGCCGGGCGGCATCCCTCTGGCCGGGCGGCGACGCCCGGCTCTCCACCAGCAAGGTCACACGGCGCGCTCCTACAAGGCCGCACCGACGACCCCAGATCCCAGGCCGCGCCCCTTATGTGTTCGATATTCCTCAGATCAAGATGATCTAAGTTGCTACATTGAATAACGTTGGGGTGGCAGATTGACCGCCCCGACGATCTGTGCCCAGCGCAAGGCAGACGGCGATCCCTTTTCGTTGATTCCGCTGACCTCTAACCTCTGACTTCGCCCGGTACCCGTACCCGTATCGTGTGCGGAACGGCGCGTAGCTTTGCCAGCAACTGCTCATCGCAATCCTGATTGATGTCGTAAATCGCATAGCCAAGCGGTCCGCGAGTATCCAGCACTTGCCGATCGATATTGATCCCGCGATCCGCCAGAATGTCGTTTATCGCCCGCAAGATTCCCGGCACATTGTGGTGCATGTGGGTCAGCCGGTGCGATCCCGGCGCATGTTCCAGATGGCATTGCGGCAGGTTCACGCTCAGCTGCGAATTGCCGCTCCTGAAATAATCGATCATCCGCGCGGAAACAAACTGGCCGATATTCTGCTGCGCCTCCTCCGTGCTCCCGCCGATATGCGGAGTCAAAATCACATTCGGCAGCCCTTGCAGCGGGCTGGAAAAGGCGCCGCCACTCTCCGGTTCATGGGGAAACACATCCACCGCCGCTCCGGCCAGCTTCCCGCTTTTTAAATGCCGCGCGAGCCCCTCATGGTCCACCACAAACCCGCGGCTCAAATTCATCAGGCACGCGCCATCTTTCATCAGGCTGATCTCATCTTCGTCAAACAAATTCTGATTCTGCGGCTTGCCATCGACGTGCAGCGTGATCACATCCGAAATCTCCAGCAACTCGCGGAAGCTCACCGCGCGGGCATTTCCTCGCGCCAGCACGTGCGCGACATCATGAAACACCACGCGCATGCCCAGCGCCTCCGCCAGATCCGATACTTGCGACCCAATCTTCCCGTAGCCTACAATCCCCAGCGTCAGCCCGCGCACTTCGTGCGATCCCGCCGACGACTTGTTCCACACCCCGCCATGCAGTCGCGTGCTCGCCTCAAACGTCCGCCGCATCAGCAGGATGATCTCCCCCATCGCCAACTCGGCCACCGACCGGCTGTTCGAATGCGGGTCGTTAAACACCCCAATCCCGCGTTCGCTCGAGGCCGCGCGGTCGATCTTGTCCACACCAATGCAGAACGCCCCCACCGATACCAGCTCAGGCACCGCATCCAAGACCGCCGCCGTGATGCGCGTCTTCGAACGCACTCCCAGAATTGACGTCCCGCGCACCTTCTCGATCAGTTCATGCTCGTCGAGCGCCCGCTTCAGCGACTCCACCTCGAACCCCGCTTCTTCAAACTGCGAAGCCGCCACCCCACTGATATTCTCCAGCAATAAAACCTTCAAAGATCCTCCCGGAACTCGGTCAAAGTAAGCTTGAATTATCGCTTCTGAATTATAGAGACAATCCGAGTAGCGCGGGCGTTACGGTCTTTAGTCAGAGCCCGGGTCAGAGCCCGAGTCAGAGCCCGGGATTCCTCTGTGTCCATGATCGAATCCCCCCCCCGAATTCTCCGCAAGTGGTAAAACTATAAGGGCTGAAACGGGCATGCGTGAGCGCTGAATCTTTCTGCTCTGCCCGGTCATCTTTAGTGCATCGGAGGAAAACGAAAATGGCTACTGCTTTGGAGGAAAGGAAAATGGCGCACGAACTGCCCCCCCTGCCGTACGACTACACGGCGCTCGAACCCACCATCGACGAAAAGACGATGCATCTGCATCACGACATGCATCACGCCGCCTACGTCAAGAACCTGAACGCGGCCCTGGACAAGCATCCTGAACTGCACAAGAAAAGCGCGGAAGATCTGATCCGCGACCTGAACGCCATCCCCGAAGACATCCGCGGCGCCGTCCGCAACAACGGCGGTGGCCACGTCAACCACACCATGTTCTGGAAGATCATGAAGCCCAAGGGCGGAGGCGATCCCACCGGTCCCATCGCCGAAGTAATCAAGAAGACCTTCGGCGACTTCAAAACATTTCAGGAAAAATTCAACGCCGCCGGCGTAGGCCAGTTCGGCAGCGGATGGGTGTGGCTGGCGGGAGACGCAAAAGGCGAAATGAAAATCCTCTCCACCCCCAATCAGGACAATCCAATCTCCCAAGGCCTCCATCCCATTTTCGGCAACGACGTCTGGGAGCACGCCTACTACCTCAAATACAACAACCGCCGCCCCGAATACCTGCAAGCCTGGTGGAACGTAGTCAACTGGGAAGAAATCAACAAGCGTTACCAGTCGTCGCTAAAGAAGTAAGCGCTGGCTCGTGGAGGGATGGGCGTCCCCGCCCGTCCCACCCGGGCGCAGCTCCCTGCCGGTGACGACTCAACTCTCAAAAAAATCCCTGATCTCCTTCCAATACTTCCGAACAATAAGATCCGTGCTCAAATGCCCGCCCCGCCGCAACAATTTCAATTTCACGCCCGTAGCCCGCGCAAATTTCTGAACCGACCGATAAGGAATGTAAGGATCGTCGTGCGCATGAAACATCATCACCTTAGACGAAGTAACTTCCGCCGCGTGATAAGCGGGGTTATAAAACTCCCCACCGCTCAGCTTCTTCCAATTCCGATCCGATAGCGGTACCCATTCCCAAACGCCTCGCGAATATACGCAGCGTAACTCGGATTCGAAGTCTCTTTTTTCTCCTCGCGCGGAAGAATGGCCCAATCCACCACCGGACAATTGGCAACCACTTTCTTAACGCGAGAATCAAGCGAAGCAAGAATCGCCGCCGCACCGCCGAAACTCCCGCCAATCACAAACACTTCATTCACCGCCAGACGAAACCGCCGCCCAAACGCCAGCTCCCGAAACTCCGTCGCCAGCCCGCCAACCACGTCGAGAATGTCCAGGTGCGGAGATCGTGCCAGAAACTCCCCGCCACTCTCCCACGCTCCCCGATAGCGCGGATAGAACACCCAGAATCCTTTCCCAGAGAGAAATTCAGCCAACGGCTGTTTGCGCGGAATCGAAGGCATCCCGTCGCACAAGATAATCGCCCGTTGCGTTTTCCCAGGTCGGGTCGGAGCCAGGAATTCAGTCACCACATCGCGTTTGAATCTAGTCCTGAACATACTTTTCGCAGTTCTTCGCCTTTCTGATCAAGCAAGGTTTCAAAGTTGTGAGGTTTCAACGAAGCATCAATAGCACAGGCGATCAGAATTTTTGAAACCTTGAATCCCTGAAACTTTGCAACCTTGCTTTTAGTAAAACCTGTGCACTCGATGTGCAAATCCCAGTCGCCGTGCAGGGCAGCGTCCAAAACAATTTTCCGCGCTCCGCTCAAACCCCGCCGCTCGTGCGCCAAGCGCAATTGCCTGCGATCAAAGCGTGATCCGGATTCATCCCATCCAATACGCAACCCGGAATTCCACCGTTGCACAATTCTTATGTAATTGACCCGCTCTCTTTCTGCGCGTACAGTCGCTCCGCTTGAGACAAGAGTTCGCCGAGCGGCATCGGTGCTCGGACGAAACCTGAAACCAGAAAGCCAGAAACGAACCCCGGCCCAGCCGAGCGGTGAAAGAAAGCATTTATGAATCTCGAAAGCCAATGGACTGTCTACCGCACCCGTTTCCTGGTGCGCGCTCGTCAACTCACTGAACCGCTCGTCTTTACCGACGCTCTCGGCCGCGAACAATCCGGCCGCCCCGGCGATTACCTCGTCGAGTCCTCTGACGGCATGAGACGGATCACCAGCCAGGTTCTTTTCGAAGACATCTACGTGCCTCTCGCACCCACCCAGTTTCGCCCCCCAGCCCCAAGAGTTCAAACTGGCGTCCCAGGCGATGGAGCGCCGCGCGGACTCGCCCGAGCCATAGCCCGTGCCTCGCCCGAAGATCGCATTCGCGCCAGCGCCTGAACAAGGCGAAGTTTCAAGGTTTAAGAGCTTCAGAGTCTTACGGTTCCCTGGCACGCCCCCGGGGTCTTCAGACTTTGAAGCTGAAGCCTTGAAACCTGGCCTCTTTCCCAACTCAATACCCTTACCACTTTCGGGCCACAAGATGTTGCGTTTCCCTCTTGACAGACACCATATACGGGAGTACGTTAAGCATCCCAGAGAACTTTTTGCAGACCCCCATTCAGTTAAGGGGGCCATGACCGCAAAGAAACAGGGGCGAGACTCTAAGCGATGCGCGTCTTCCCCTTTTACGGGAAACCATCCCTCCTGAGTGGATGGAAATCAGCGGTGACTCCCCCCCCGGTCCGGCCGTGCCAGGCGTCCCCTCCGGGGGAATTCATCCAAAAATTAGGTTTTGACTTTGCTTGGAACAGGCGCGCTTTACCCGCGCCGTGAGCTCTTAGAAATCAGATGCCCCTTTAAGGGCTAGACGCCGCACCGCATGAAACCGTGAGCATATTACTCAGATTCGACCGCTTTTTGTCATCATCTAATTAGGAGAAGGAAATGCCCGAAGTGCGCGACCAAATCAAAACTCAAACCGCCGCCAGCAGCCCTAACAAGAAGAAGGCCCTCGGCCTAACCTTCCGCCGCTTTTTCACCAAGCCCGGAGTTTCCCCTTACTCCGAGGTAGAGTGGGAACTCCGCGACGCCCAGATCACCGACTCGCAGGCAGGCGTGATCTTCGAGCAGAAAAATGTCGAGGTCCCCAAAGACTGGTCCATGACCGCGACCAACATTGTCGCCTCGAAATATCTCCACGGACAGATCGGCACCGAGGAGCGCGAAACCGGCGTCCGTCAACTGGTGGCCCGCGTAGCCGAAACCATTCGCGACTGGGGCATGAAAGATGGATACTTCCGCACCAATGAAGACGCCGCCACCTTCCACGACGAACTCGTACACCTGCTCATCCGCCAGCACGTGGCCTTCAACTCGCCTGTCTGGTTCAACGTAGGCTGCGAACGCGTAGAGCCGAAATCCGACGCCAGCAATTGGCACTGGAACTCGACCACCCAGCAAGTGGAATTCGGCGTCACCGGATACACGCGGCCGCAGTGCTCGGCCTGCTTCATCAATTCGGTAAAGGATTCGCTTGATTCCATCCTCACCCTGGCGAAGACTGAAGGCATGCTCTTCAAGTGGGGATCGGGCACCGGCACCAATCTTTCTCCGCTGCGTTCCTCCACCGAAACTCTAAGCGGAGGCGGCACCGCCAGCGGCCCGCTAAGCTTCATGAAAGGTTTCGACGCCTTCGCCGGCGTAATCAAGTCCGGAGGCAAAACCCGCCGCGCCGCCAAGATGGTCATCCTGAACATCGACCATCCCGATATCGTCGACTTCATTGAATGCAAATCGAAAGAAGAGGCGAAGGCGCACGCGCTGGTAGCGCAGGGTTACGACGGATCGCATCCCGATTCCGACGCCTACAGCTCCATCTTCTTCCAGAACGCCAACAACTCCGTCCGCGTAACCGACGATTTCATGGTAGCCGTTATGCGCGACACCGATTTTTCCACGCGAGCCATTGTTGACGGCCGCGTTGTCAACACCTACAAAGCCAAAGATCTGCTGCAGAAAATTTCCGAAGCCACCTGGCACTGCGGCGATCCCGGAATGCAATACGATTCCACCGTCAACCGCTGGCACACTTCGAGAAATACAGCCCGCATCAACGCGAGTAATCCCTGCAGCGAGTACATGTTCCTCGATGACTCCGCCTGCAACCTCGCCAGCCTGAATCTGCTGAAGTTTGCGCCCAACGGCACGTTCGACGTGGAAGCGTATCGTCACGCCGTGGACGTGGTCATCACCGCGCAGGAAATTCTGGTAGACAACGCCGGATACCCCACCGAAATCATAGGCAAGAACTCGCACGACTATCGCCCGCTAGGTCTAGGCTATGCCAACTTAGGAGCGCTCTTGATGGCCGCCGGACTTCCCTACGATTCCGACGCCGGCCGCGACTACGCCGCTTGCGTGACCGCCATCATGTGCGGCGAGGCCTATCTGCAATCGTCACGCATAGCCGAACTCTGCGAACCCTTGGCCCCCATCACCGACACAGTCCAAACACGCTTGGGAGTAACCACCGCCGAAAACATGCCCGGAGCAGCCTGTCCCGGCTGGTACATCAATCGCGAACCCTTCCTGGACGTAATAAGAATGCACCGCGCCAGCGTCAACAACATAAATAAATCTAATGTCCCCGCTTCTCTGTACGAGGCCTCGAAAGCCTGCTGGGACGAAGCTCTAGCCCACGGAGAAAAACACGGCTACCGCAACTCCCAAGTAACCGTCCTAGCTCCAACCGGCACCATCGGCTTCATGATGGACTGTGATACGACGGGGATTGAGCCCGATTTGGCGCTTATCAAGTACAAGAAACTGGTTGGCGGCGGGATGATCAAGATCGTCAACAACAGTGTGCCGGGAGCCCTGTTCAAGCTGGGCTACACGCATGAACAGACGGATGCCATCGTTTCCTACATCGACGCCACCGGAACCATCGAAGGCGCTCCCAATGTTAAGGATGAACATCTGGCCGTGTTCGATTGTTCCTTCAAGCCGGCGAAGGGGACTCGCTCTATTCACTACCTGGGACATCTGAAGATGATGGCGGCGGCGCAGCCTTTTATTTCAGGAGCAATCTCGAAGACGGTGAACCTGCCGAATGCCGCGACGGTGGACGATATTTCCGAGGCCTTCATCCAGGCGTGGAAGTTGGGACTGAAGGCGGTTGCGGTTTATCGCGATGGATGCAAGCAGTCGCAGCCGCTTTCCGCCGCCGGAACCAAAACGGCGAACTCAACCAAGGACGACGCCGCCCGGAACGCAGCCGCCGTGGCGCTCGCCGCCGAGGACAACCTGGAAGCTCCGCCCCGCGCCGTGCGGCACAAGCTGAAAGAAGAGCGCATGTCGGTGACCCACAAATTCAACATCGGAGGCCACGAGGGTTACGTCATCGTCGGCCTCTATCCCGACGGCGAGCCGGGCGAGCTCTTCGTCAAGATGGCCAAGGAAGGCTCAACCGTCTCCGGCTTGATGGACAGCTTCTCGCTGACCACATCCATCGCGCTGCAGCACGGTGTTCCGCTGAAGCTGCTCTGCGAGAAGTTCGCGCACACGCGCTTTGAGCCCAGCGGCTGGTCGAGCCATCCGGAGATCGGCTACGCCAAGTCAATCGTGGATTACATCTTCCGCTGGCTGCACCTGCGCTTTCTGACGGGACAGCAGCAGATGCTCTTCGACAACCTGCGACCCAAGTCCTGGCCCGCAGCGGAGGATGTCGGCGACCTGAACGGCTCTTCTGGTGCGGGTTCTGGGGGTTCCCTGACACCTGAGACCCGAGAGCTGAGACCTGGTTCCATCCACGCGGCTGACGCGCTCGCCGGCATGATCGACATGGGAGACGCTCCCAGTTGCTCGTTCTGCGGCTCCATCATGGTCCGCAACGGCAGTTGCTATAAGTGTATGAACTGCGGGAGCACCAGCGGGTGCAGCTGAGGACAATTTCCGCGGCGGGTGTACATGCAATGTTCCACGTGGAACGTTATGCAGGTAATAATGTACGTACAGTGGGGACCGGATGTGACCCACAGTCGCAATTATCGCTGTTGGGGTGGTTGTAAGTCATTGATAATGCTAAGGGGCGGTTGTGGCTAAATAGCCACAGTAAGGTAGTTATTACACGGTAAGTATTACGCAGCCCATTATTTTTTGGTGGGTGACTGCGGGAGGGTGTTCCCTCCGATGTTGGAGTCCGGCGGCATGGTGTGTTTCTGGACCTTGTGTTCTTGCAAGCGCAGCCGCCGACAAACTGGTGATCGCATGATGCGGCTAGCGCTCTAGCCAACATGATCGACATGGGAGACGCTCCCATGTTGCTCGAACTTCTTGACGAGGCCAGGAGGAACGTTTCCACGTCGCAGGAAAAGGAAGAAGAGCGGCCATCAATATAATTCCCATTAATTGCACAATTTTGAGGTGACTCCGCTCACATCTTTCATCGTCACGAAACGACTACGCTCCGCGAATGGACCGCACGTTTTTCATCACTTCGGTCACCGCGCAACGGAGAGCACTATTCCAGCGCACCGCCGCCGCCGACTTGCTCGTCGATGTCTTTCTCGGCTACCGCGAAATGGGAAAGTATCTGCTTCATGACTTCGCGATCATGCCCGAACACTTCCATGCGCTGATTACGCCTGCGCCCGAGATATCGCTGGAGCGGGCGGTCCAATTCATCAAGGGAGGATTCTCGTTTCGATTGAAGTCGAGTCTGCCAGCCTGGCAGGCGAGTTTTACGAATCATCGAATTCGGGACGATGAGGATTTTGTGCGGCATCGCGAATACATTCGAATGAATCCGGTGCGCGCTGGTCTGGTGCGGAAACAAGAGGACTATCCGCATTCGTCGGCAACCGGACAATTCGCGCTCGATCCCATGCCACGGGGGCTAAAGCCCTCTCTTGATTGCCATCAAACGCCGGCCTAAAGGCCGGCTCTTCCACTAACTCACAAAGAGAAAATCACCACAGGCACGGTGAAAAAATACTTGAGCCCCCTCAAATCAAGGAGCTGGGATTATGCGGCGTTAAGCAAAAGCTACGTCGGATCGCAAGGATGGAAAGATTTCTATCGCGATTTAGCAAAACAGATCAAGAAGAAGCACAAAGACTTCAAAGAAATCAAATAAACGGCCCTGTGCTCCGCCTCCCGCGGCTGTCGAAAGCTGGAACTCCGCGTCTCTGTCCCGGTTGGGCCTTTGCGAACCTTGAGCTGGCGGGTGGGATTGGCACGCGGACAGGAGTGTCCGCGCCACACGGGCTTTTCCCGAGACGGCGTCACGTACCGCCTGAGCTGGAATGGAATGGGGCCGGTAAGACTCGCGAATACATTCGAATGAATCCGGTGCGCGCTGGTCTGGCGCGGAAACAAGAGGACTATCCGCATTCGTCGTCAACCGGACAATTCGCGCTCGATCCCATGCCACGGGGGCTAAAGCCCTCTCCTGATTGCCGCCAAACGCCGGCCTAAAGGCCGGCTCTTCCACCTCCTGATTGCCGCCAAACGCCGGCCTAAAGGCCGGCTCTTCCACTAAAACCGTCGTGGACTTGGTCGTCCTGGGAATGAGACGCCTTCCGGATAAAGCAAGACGAGATTTACGTCGATTTTGCGAACCTTGAGCTGGCGGGTGGGATTGGCACGCGGACAGGAGTGTCCGCGCCACACGGGCTTTTCCTGAGACGGCACCACACTTCTCCTGAGACTGACGCGGTGCGAATAAGAATCCATTTTTTCCTTTCCTTTCCACAGGAAATTTCGCCCCTTCACAGTTTTTACACAGTGGAGGCGCAGTTTTCCGTTGCGTTAATTTTTTCACTGCCGCAAAGTGCTTGCAGTTAAAAGCGTGAGATGTTTTGAATCTGTTCCGACAAGGGTTCAGCGTTGCCGGTGACTTGCCGAGAGTGAATCACCGGGGGAAATTCGGCGCAAATCCAGTGTGCCGGTGCCCGGGCTTCGCGGCCTCCTAAGAAATCCTTCTTCCGAGGAGGATGGAAACGCTGAATCGTAACCCTGAGGCGCAAGCCTCAGGTGGGCGTCGATGCATAGCATTCTTAGGAGTGCAGTTGCGCGATGGTCTTTCGCCCCAGCGAAAGACGGCAGTCAGAACGTCCGCGATAACAATGCGGCCCGGGTGGCTGGCCCAGGCCGCATTTGTTTTTATGGCCCCAGAAGTCTGCGAAAAGACTCTGGTTGCGGGCCGCGGCTCCCCTCGGCGGCTAAAGCCGTTGATGAAAACAGGCCATTGATCGCAGCGGTGAACCGCTGCGCCACCCAAAATCAAGCGCAGCATCGAGTTTTTCCGCAAGTTGTTCAGCGCTGGGAAACGTGGAAGCAATGAGTCAAGTTCCTGAGGGACGGCCAAGTTGTCACTTTGTGGCTGGGGCCACCCCGATGTTCTTCCCCGACTCGGTACCCTCAACGCCTGCTCTGACTGCTTCACGATCGACGATTGCCTGAAACTTTCTCAGCACGTCTTCAGAAAGAGCTGGCTTCCGATACTTGCCGACCAGTTCGTCGACTCGGGTGCGAGCTCGCGTGAAGACGTCGGTCGCTGGTTCCGAGCCGCGCGCGCTGCGATCAATGACCGGGGAGGGGAGATGCTGCTCTTGCCGAAAGCGCGCGCGCGTTTCCTTCAGCTTGAGAAATTCTCCGGAGAGCCCGATTTGCGCGAACATGGCGGTGGCCAGGGTTTCACGGGCAGTTTTCTCGCCGCGAGCTTTCTCGTCGTGAACGTCGCTGTGTACTTCGTCACTACGGACTTCGTTACTACGAACTTCAATGCCTCGCGCCAGCCGGTACGCCGAGGCAATCGACTCGGCATCAATGACAAGCTTTTCGACGCTGAAACAGGCGAGAGATTCGAGCATACCTGCTCCCGAGATCATGTTGATGCCGGCGAGCGCTCCCAGCATCGCGGAGCGGGCACTTTCCGCGCCAGCCTGGGCATCCACCAACTTGGAATCGGTCGCGACCAGGTAACCGTGGGTCGGGAGGCCCAGATGCTTGCCGACTTCGGCGCAGGCCATGTTCAGCATGGCGGTTTCCACCGCGCCCATGGGCGCGCCTCCGGTACGCATGTCGAAGATGGCCGGAGCACCTCCCCAGACTATGGGTGCGCCAGGCGCCGCGAGTTGATGCAGAGTGATGCCGGCCAGCGTTTCGGCAGCATGCTGGGTCACCGAACCGGCCAGCGTCACGGGAGCGGTGCCGCCGGCCAGTGGCATGGAGACGATTTCCGCGGGGACGCCGGCGCGGGCCAGGTCGATCAAATTGTGCGATCCGAACTCCGACCAGTTCAAGGGCGGGGAGGGACATACATCAAAAACCGCCCGCGGTTGCTGGCGCAACTTGTCTGGACCGCCGCTGTCGGCGGCGAGCAGGTCGATCATGCCTTGCAGGCCGGCGGCGGAGAAGGATCCGGTCACGACGGGCTTATCGGAATGCTGCAGGACTATGAGAAGGCGGTAGAGATCGCCGATCGCGCTGGGCGCGCGACTATCACGGCACGCATCGTTACACGCATCGTTGCATGCATCGTTGCAAACGACAGCGGTGGATTGCGCGGCGAACTGCGGCAACGTCTCCGTGACCTGGACGATGCGCACCAAGTCGCGGGTCTCGGACGGCCGCGCTTCCAGCGTGTCGGGATCGAGCATCTGCACGCAGCAGGAGCCGGGATCGAAATGCACGTCGTCGCCGCCGTAGTGAACGGCTTTCTCTCCCTGGCGTTTGTACAGGTAGAAGTCGTGTGGAGCCGATGCCAGGCACTGCCGCACCAGGGCCTCGGGGATATGAGCTACTCCGTCGTTAATTTCAACTCCGATTTCAACTCCCGCCGAATGCAGCAACTCGACCGCTGCCGAGCCCACGCGAACTCCGGGGTTCATGAGCAGTTCGAACGCTTCGCGCAGAATGCGGTTGATAAGTTCGGGACTGAGCAATTGAATTCTCGGTCTCATGCCAGGGCTGTTCTCTTGTTCACATCTTTGTTGTCGACTCTGCCCATCAGATTCTTCGCCAGTTCGAGGGCATCGATGGCATTGCGAGAGTAGCCGTCTGCGCCGATCTCGGCAGCCCACTTCGAGGTGACGGCGGCGCCGCCAATGATTGCTTTTACCCGTGGCCGCAAACCATTCCGATCGAGTGCTTCGATTACGGCTTTCTGGCCGGCCATGGTGGTCGTCAGCAAAGCGGAGACGCCGACGATGTCGGCATCGACTTCTTTGGCCTTGGCGACAAACTGCTCGGGGGTCACGCTGGTACCCAGATCGAAGATCTGAAATCCGCTGGCGGAGAGAATGGTGGCGACCAGATTCTTGCCAATGTCGTGAATATCGCCTCGGGCGGTGCCGAGGACGATCTTGCCCAGAACTTTACACTCGGAGCCGCGCTTCAGCATCTCCGGTTCAAGGATTTTGATGGCTGCCTTCATCGCTTCGGCTGACGCGAGCAGATCGGGAAGAAACATCTCGCCGCAGCCGAATTGATCGCCGGCGAACTTGATCCCCGCTGCAAATCCCTGGTTCACCGCTGCGAGCGGATCGATGCCGTTGGCCAGCGCCTGCTGCGCCAGTGCAGTCGCCGTATCAGGCGCGCCGTCGATGATGCTTTGGCGCATCGCCCCGAAGAATGGATCCGACACAGAGCCTCCCGCCGAGATCGGCCTTGGGATCGAGCCGGTCAAGAACGGAATTTTACTCCGGCTGGGAGTCGGAAGACTGTGATCCGCCGCACATCGCCCTGGGCGCGGACAGGCAGGCAGCCCCTAAAGGGGCGTCCGATTTCGAAGGACTTACGGTATCGCTAAAGCGATACCCTGATACGAAGCCTGCGATGCCCTGATACGAAACGCGAGTTTCTCCGCGCTTGTGAAGCTGTGCCTTCAGTCGGCCGGCATGGGCGCCGGTCCTGCTGCGAGCGCAGGCACTTTTACAGGGGCGGCGGTTTCCGCCGGAACCTCTAGCCACTTGCGCACTTGAGGCAGGGCGCGGCGCATCGCAAGTTCGCCTACGCGGATTAATTCGTCAGCGCGTTTGAAGTCGTCATAGTCAAAACCCGCGACATCGGGCTCGATTACGACGTCGGCCGCGTTTCTCCATAGCGAACTCGTCATGTCCTGCGCGATCGCGAACGACTGCCCGATGACGTCAAAGAAATGCCGGGGCGCGCTCGTCTTCGACCACTGCCCTTTCAGGTGCACGGCCAGGACGCGCTCCGCGCCCATTTCGCGCAGAGGACGCGTCGGCACGGGATGGGAGAGCATGCCATCCACCAGCCAGCGCCCTTGAATCTCTACCGGCAGAAACATTCCCGGATAAGCGCAACTCGCTCGCACCGGGTCGACGATCGAGCCGGAGGAAAAGACCGCTCCTTTGCCAGTGTTGAAGTCGGTTGCAACCACGCTCAGAGGGATGCGTAACTCTTCAAATGTCTGCACCTTCAAGGTACGCGCGAGAAACGAGGTCATGCGGTCGTTGGTGGCGAAGCCGTAGCGCGAGAGCGTCCAGCGCGCGAAGGAGGTGAAGCGAACTTTGTGGGCGATTTCTTCCAGTTCCTCAATGGTGAGCCCGCTGCAATATGTGGCGCCCATGATTGCGCCTACACTGGTGCCCGCAATCATGCGAACCGGGATGCCTTCTTCTTCGAGGACCTTGAGCACGCCAATGTGCGCGAGGCCGCGGGCAAAGCCTCCGCCCAAGGCGACACCAATGGCCGGCATGCGCTTCGCTTCAGCCGCATTCGACCGGCGAGACAGTTCGCGGCCAAAGGCTTGTACAGACCGTATAACCTTCCCCAGACTCTTCATCACATCCCCCAGTTTCCTGGTTTGCCGGGAGCCGCAAACCCCACATCATTGTTGATGTAAGATGCCACGAACTGGTTGCGGGTCACAGTCCACGTTAGTGCCACCGGTAGTTACAAAGAGGATCAGCACTATGTTACCGGACTGTGTTACCGAAAGATGTGACCGCCCGCACGACTATTGCTAACTCCTTTAATCCTCATCATTTGCCGTCCTGGGTGGCCCGGAGAAGGACTGGTTCTCCTGCCCGACGGGACACATGGGTCCTGCAGCGGGTGTCTGGGCTCGCCCTATATTGATGTGCTGGCAAGCGAGCGCGGGCGATAGAATCCAGACTCGCGGGCGACGAAGAAAGCTTAGCGGGTGCGTAAGGAAGTGAGCGGGTGCGCAACGAAGGAGGAAACCCAACGACGGCAAGCTACATTGGCGCCATTGATCAGGGAACGACAAGCTCGCGCTTCATGGTGTTCGATCGGTCCGGACGCATCGTGAGCACAGCTCAAAGCGAGCACGAGCAGATCTATCCCAAACCGGGATGGGTCGAACATGACCCGGAAGAAATTTGGCGCCGCACGCAGGGTGTTATCCGGGAGGCCATGGAAGCTCGCGGGCTGCGGCCGGAAGATCTGGCCGCGATCGGGATCACCAACCAGCGCGAGACTACTGTGGTATGGCACAGGAAAAGTGGAAAGCCGGTTTACAACGCGATTGTGTGGCAAGACACACGGGTGGCTCCCGCGGTCGCCGAGTTTGCTGCGCGCGGCGGACAGGATCGCTATCGCGCCCAGACCGGCCTTCCGCTCGCTACCTATTTCAGTGGCCTCAAGATTCGCTGGATTCTCGAAAGTGTTGCAGGCGCGCGCGCACAGGCTGAAGCCGGCGATCTGCTGTTTGGCAATATCGATACTTTTCTGATCTGGCATCTCACCGGTGGAGCGCAGGGCGGCGTGCACGTGACCGACGTGACCAATGCCAGCCGCACCCAACTGATGAACCTCCGCACGCTGCAGTGGGATCGGGATATATTGAGAGACTTCGGCATTCCGATCCAGATGTTGCCGAAGGTTGTTTCGAGCAGCGAAGTGTACGGCACTGCGAAACTGCCGGCCGTTGCGGGAGTTCCCATCGCCGGCGATCTCGGCGATCAGCAAGCCGCTCTGGTTGGCCAAGCCTGTTTCAAGCCGGGAGAAGCGAAGAATACCTACGGCACCGGCTGCTTTATGCTGATGAATACGGGGGAAAGGGAAGTGTTTTCGAACTTCGGCCTGCTGACTACGCTGGCGTACAAGTTCGGCACGAAGCCGGCATGTTATGCGCTCGAAGGGAGCATCGCAATTACCGGCGCACTGGTGCAATGGCTGCGCGACAACCTCGGACTCATTGAAGAGAGTTCCGACATTGAGGCGCTTGCCCGCACTGTAAATGACAACGGGGGTGTTTACTTCGTTCCCGCCTTCTCCGGCTTGTATGCGCCGTATTGGAAGGACGACGCGCGCGGCGTGATTGCCGGGTTGACCCGCTTCGTGAACAAGGGCCACATCGCCCGCGCCGTGCTGGAGGCGACAGCGTTCCAGGTACGCGAGGTGGTCGATGCCATGGCGAAGGACTCCGGTATTACGCTTGATGTGTTGCGTGCCGACGGCGGAATGGTCGTGAACGATCTGCTGATGCAATTCCAGTCCGACATTCTGGCGAAGCCGGTCGTGCGTCCGATGGTGAAGGAGACAACAGCTCTCGGCGCCGCCTATGCGGCAGGACTGGCGGTCGGCTTTTTTCAGGATACCGATGAACTGGTCGCCAATTGGGCAGTCGATCAGCGGTGGGAGCCGAAGATGGATGAAGAATCTCGTGAGCGGCTTTATCGCTTTTGGAAAAAGGCAGTGACGCGCTCGTTCGACTGGGTGGAATCGACTTAGAGCAGAATCTTTACCACGGGGGACACAGAGGGACACTGAGGAACACAGGGGCAACCATGGTTTCACTGCATGGTTTCCTTGCGAAGAGTGCAGCTATGAATCGAACCGACATGTGGCGCCGTATCGAAGGCCATCCCCAAGCCTGGGACATGATTGTCGTTGGCGGCGGCGCCACTGGCGTTGGTGTTGCTATCGATGCGGCGACGCGCGGCTACGATGTGCTGCTCCTGGAGCAGAGCGACTTCGGCAAAGGCACCTCCAGTCGCAGCACCAAGCTGGCGCATGGCGGCGTGCGCTACCTGGAGCAGGGCAATATCGGGCTGGTCATGGAAGCGCTCAAGGAGCGCGGGCTGCTTCTGCAGAACGCGCCCCATATCGTGCACGATCTGGCTTTCGTCGTGCCGAACTACGACTGGTGGGAGGCTCCATTCTACGGTCTCGGCTTGAAGCTGTATCAACTGCTGGCCGGTAAATACGGTTTTGGTACTTCACGCATTCTCTCCAGAGAAGAGACGCTCGAACATCTGCCAACACTGAAGACGGAAGGCCTGCGCGGCGGCGCCGTTTACTACGACGGGCAATTCGACGACGCCCGGCTGCTCATCCACATGGTGGTCACCGCTTTCGAGCAGGGCGCCACGTTGCTGAACTACGTTGCGGTCACGGGAGTGACGAAAGACGCTCAGGGATTTGTCGATGGTGTCAGCGCCCGCGATGTCGAAACGGGCAATGAATTTCGCGCGACCGCGAAGGTTGTGGTCAACGCGACCGGCGCTTTCAGCGACCTGCTTCGGCTCCGGGCAGAGCCTTCGGCTGCGCCCATGATCGCGCCCAGCCAGGGCATTCATCTGGTGTTCGATTCGAGTTTTCTGCAGGGTGAGAGCGCGGTCATGGTTCCGCACACCAGCGATGGCCGCGTGTTATTCGCGATTCCGTGGCACGGTCACACGCTGGTCGGAACCACCGACACGCCCATTGCCGCAGCCACGCTCGAGCCCGTCGCCACGGAGCAGGAAATCGAATTTATCCTGGCGACCGCCGGGCAATACCTGACGAAAGCACCGACGCGCGACGATGTGTTGAGCGTATTCGCGGGCATCCGGCCGCTGGTGAGTGGTACGGGCGCCGCCAGCGGGGTGGTCAGGACTGCGGCCCTGTCACGCGATCACCTTATCAACATCGACCGCTCGGGCCTGGTCACTGTCTGCGGTGGAAAATGGACGACCTACCGGCATATGGCTGAGGATTGCGTCGATCAGGCGGCAACGCTCGCGCAGTTGCCGGAAAAACCGTGCGCGACGCAGCATCTGCACATCCACGGCTTCACTGATGTTGCGAAGAACGACCCTGCCAAAGAAGACGCGGCGAAACAGCTGGGATCGCTGGCTGTCTACGGGTCGGACGCCTGCGAGATTCGCAAACTCATCGAAACGGACGCCCGGCTCGGCGAACCGCTGCATGCGGCGCTACCCTATGTGAAGGCGGAGGTCATCTGGGCGGCGCGACACGAAATGGCCCGCACCGTGGAAGACGTGCTCGCCAGGCGCACCCGCGCGCTGTTCTTGAATGCACGCGCAGCGCTCGCCATGGCGCCCGCCGTCGCCGACTTGATGGCTTCAGAACTGGGGTGGGACGAGGTTACCCGGGCGAAACAGTTGGCTGCGTTTCGCGACGTTGCTTCGAACTACTTGCTTCGTCCCTGAAAGTTCGTTTCCAGGAACGTGTACGCCAGGAAGGCTGGCGCGAAACGGGCGGATTGTGCTTAAATTTCGCGAGTCATCCACACAATTCACTTTAAGACGAGGGGCTTCATGCACAGGAGACTGCTTTCTTGCTTAATCTGCTTTCTGCTGCTGAATATGTCGAGCGCGGCCGCCAAACGCGCCTTTACCATCGAAGACCTTTACCGCATTCGCGGAATCGAAGACTTGCACGTATCTCCCGACGGCAAAACCGTCCTGTTCACCTTGAAAACGAGCGACTTGGCGAAGGCCACGAGCATCAAGCACATCTGGCTTATGGACGCCGACGGCAAGAACGCGCGCCAGTTTACGTTTGGAGAAAAGGGTGAGTCGTCGCCCGCCTTCTCGCCTGACGGCAAGTGGATCGCCTTCATCAGTTCGCGGGACGGCGATAACAATCTCTACGTCATCTCGGCCAGCGGTGGCGAAGCCCGGCGACTCAGCAACATTTCCACTGGTGCCTCCGACCCGCTCTGGTCGCCGGACGGGAAATGGATTGCGTTTTCGAGCGACGTCTATCCGGAATGCGGCGCCGACGATGCCTGCAACAAGAAGATCAGCGAGCGCTGGAGCAAGGGCCCGCTGCATGCCCACCTGGCCGATGCGCTGCTCTATCGCCACTGGACGCAATGGAAAGACGGTAAGCGCACCCACGTCCTGCTGGCCGACGTTGCCAATGGAGCGGTGCGCGATCTGACGCCGGGTGACCTCGATTCGCCTCCCTTCCAACTCGAGGGAGCCTTGCGCTACGATTTCTCCCCGGACAGCACGGAACTCGCGTTCGACTCGAATCATGACCGCGACCTCGCTTCGTCCACCAACAGTGACGTGTGGATCGTCTCGCTCGGCGGCAGTCAGCCGCCGCGCAACATCACGGCTGCGAACCCTGCCTTCGACGGTCATCCGAAATACTCGCCGGACGGAAAATACATCGCCTATCAACTGCAAAAGCAACCCGGCTATGAATCCGACCTCTTTCGCCTGGCCATCTACGATCGCTCCACCGGCGCATCCCGTGTGCTGACCGAGTCCTTCCGGAACTGGGTTGACGCCTTTCAATGGGCCTCAGACTCGAAATCTCTCTACTTCAGCGCTCCGGTCGAAGGCGACAATCCCATCTTCCGGGTGAGCCTCGACTCCAGCTCCATTCAACAAGTGTTAGTGGACCGGACCATCGACTCCTTCGAGATCCCAGATGGCGACAGCCGCATCATCTACATCCGGCGTGCCGTCGGCGACCCGGTCGAATTGTTTGCGGTGGACCTGGCTGGCGGGAAATCGTCGACGCCGCAACGGCTGTCTCACTTCAACGACGCAGTCGCCAATGAGGTGGATCTGCGACCGGCCGAGCGCATGTGGGTAACGGGGGCCGGCGGAGCGAAGATCGAAGTTTTCATTGTCAAGCCCCACGACTTCGATCCGTCGAAGAAGTATCCGCTCATCCTCAACGTGCACGGTGGGCCGCAGTCGCAGTGGCAGGATTCTTTTCGCGGAGACTGGCAGGTTTATCCCGGCTCCGGCTACATCGTCGCTTTTGCCAATCCGCATGGATCCACGGGCTATGGGCAGGATTTTACGGCGGAGATTTCCGGTGACTATGGGGGCAAGGTTTTTGAAGACCTGATGAGGGTCACCGACGAATTGATCAAGCTTCCCTATGTCGACCCCGCACGCACGGGCGCCATGGGCTGGTCCTTCGGCGGCTACATGATGGACTGGTTCGAGGGCCACACCACCCGCTTCAAGGCTATCGCGTCAATGATGGGGCTGTTCGACCTGCGTTCTTTTTACGGCGCAACCGAAGAGTTGTGGTTTCCCGAGTGGGACCTCAAAGGCCAGCCGTGGAACTCGGACCAATACGAAAAGTTCTCCCCTTCCTACTTCGTGAAAAATTTCAAGACGCCCTGCCTCGTGATCTCCGGCGAGCGTGACTATCGCGTCCCCTACACGCAGTCACTGCAGATGTTCACTTCGCTGCAAAAAATGAATGTTCCTTCCAGGCTGATCGTTTATTCCGACGCTGGGCACTGGCCCAGTTGGTATGAAATGGCTCTGTACTACACCGCGCACCTCGAATGGTTTCATCAGTATCTCGGAGGAGATGCGCCACCCTGGTCCACGGAGCAATTCCTGCGCAACGCCGTCTTCGACCCGGCGACGGGTCAACGGCTGAAGTAACACAGCTCGTTCAGAAATCAAAGATGGGTCTATTACCTCGGTTACCTGTTGCTGTGACCTCAAGCAGCCGAGAATAAAGTCCCATGAGACTTTGGTGTCTGATGCTGGCGTTGGTGTGGATGGCCGCGGCCTCGGGGACCGCCCACGCGAAACAGTTTGCGATCGTGGCGGATAGCGCAAACTCCACCACCAATCTCACGAGTGCCGAACTGGTGAAGATCTTCAACGCGCACACTCGCGTCTGGCCGGACGGGAAGCCCATCACAATCGTGCTGCGCGATCCGTCGTCCGCGGACATGCAGCTCATCTTGAGGCGGGTCTTCAATATGACCGCTGACGAGGCGCGCACATTCATTCACACACACGCGGGGATCATTGTGGTGGCAGATTCTGATGATGCCATCCAACGTTTTGTCGCCAACACTCGAGGAGCAATTGGGGTGGTGGATCTCTACTCGCTGACCAAGGATGTGCGGGTGGTGAAAATTGACGGCAAGTTACCTGTCGAGCAGGGCTACTTACTGAGGGGAAACTAGTCATGATTCGAGGAGCGACGATTTCCGGAATGATCCAGATGCTGTTCGCCTTCATTTTGTTGCTTTCCGCCGGAACTGCGGCTGCACAAACCAGCCAGCGAGCGGACGTACTGCCGCTGACGACCAAGTCGGAAGAGGTTCGGCGCCTGGTGGAGAAAGCCTGGGACCTCGACCTTGACCAGGTTCAGCAGGAACAGGCGATTGAGGTGTTGCGGAAAGCGCTCAAGATCGACCCCAATTTCGCCATGGGACACGAGCTTTTGGCGCAGATCAGCCTGGACCCTGCGGAGCAGGTGCGCGAGCAGCAGAAAGCATTTGCTACCCGCGGTCACGCCAGTGTCGCCGAGCGATTGATCGTCGAATGGCTGCAGGACGCCTCCGACCACAAGCTGATTCCGGCCATCACCAAAATGAACGATGTGCTCAGCCGGTATCCCCACGACAAATGGGTTGTCTTTCTGGCGAACTGGTGGTTGACGCAGCAAACGCAGTATGACCGGGCGATTGCGGTCTTTGAGAATTCGGGGCTTGACTCTCCCGGCCTGATGAACAACGTTGCTTACACTTACGCCTACACGCGGCAGTTCGAGAAATCATTTGCGCTGATGGACAAGTACGCCGCGGCGCTGCCCAAGGATCCGAACCCGCAGGATTCCTACGCTGAAATTCTGCGCCTAGCGGGACGGTTCGATCAGGCGATCGAGCACTACCGCGCCGCGCTGGCCCTCGATTCTGGCTTCTATTCGTCACAATTTGGAATCGCGGACACCTACTCGCTGATGGGAGACCAGGTGCGGGCGCGCCAGGAGTACGAAATTGGCTTCAAGAAATTTTCTCTGCCTGAACTGCTCCGTGTTCAATGGCAGACGCGAGAGGCCATCACCTTTGTCCGCGACGGCGACTATGCCGCAGCCGACCGCCTTTTCCAGGCCATTGCCGACGACGCGCATGCCAAGCACATGAGCCAACCGGAAGCTGACGCCTGGCGCCAAATGGCGATGTACCAGCCGCGCCCGAAGCAAGCGATCGCGCTGCTGGCGAAAGCCCAGGCGGCCGTGCAACAAGGCAAGAATGCGATGGCGGCCGCAATTCAGCAAGAATTGGCACAGATCCTGCGCGCCCGTGTTGAAGTCGCGGTTGACACGGGCAACAAAGAAATGAAGGCCTCCACGCTGGCGCAGTTGGCGCGGATGTCGCGGAATTCAAGCGACAAGATTATCGAATCCGCTTACCACGGGGCCGCGGGCGCGGTATTGTTTTCCGACCACAAGTACGCGGATGCCATCGCGCATCTGGAAGAAGACACCAACAATCCATTTTCGTTGCAACTGCTGGCCGAAGCTTACGAAAAGACCGGGGACAGTTCCGAAGCCCACCGCACCAACGAAACGCTAGCTAACTTCAATGATCCGACAGTGGAGCAGGCGCTGGTGGTACCGGCATTCCGCAAGTGCTACCAGGATCCCTCGTGCGACAGCAATTTCAAGGGTGTGTCGCTGAAGAAGTCATTCCCGAGAACGTTCTAAGTCGTACGCTACGACGGATAGCACTTTGAATCTTCGCTCTTCGTTCTTCGTTCTTCGCTCTTCGTTCTTTGCTTTCTGCTTCTGGGTACTTGCTCAGCGGAGCTCTCTCACGGTGGTTAGAGCAGCTTGGTTTTGGAGAGCGGCATCTCGCGGATGCGTTTACCGGTTGCGGCATGAATGGCGTTGTAAAGAGCCGGAGCAAAAGGTGGAACACCGGGCTCTCCAACACCAGCGGGAGGAGCGTCGCTCTCAACGACGTACACGCTTGTATGTTTGGGAGCGCTTCCCATGCGGACGAGCTCATAGTCGCTGAAGTTGCTCTGGTTCACCACCCCGTTTGTGACGGTGATCTCGCTGAGAAGAGCGAGGCTTGCGCCGAAGCTCGCCGCTCCTTCGAACTGGTTGCGGACGTTGTCGGGCGCGACGATAGTTCCGGCGTCGACAGCCGTCCAGACGTTGGGGATTTGCACTTGTCCTTTGCCGTCCACCTCGACTTCAACAACCGTAGCTACGTAGGTCAGGAAGCTGCGGTGTGCCGCGATGCCGAAGCCGTGTCCTTTACCGCGGGGATGCTTTCCCCACCCTGATTTTTCCGCCACGGTCTCGACTACGTGACGCAGCCGAGCGGTATCGAGCGGATAGCGCTTCGCCTCATCCTGCTCTTCGGGCGTGTATTCGAGTGGGACTATACGCGGCGGGCCAATCAACTCCAGCAAGTACTGAACCGAGTCCTGGTTGGCGGCGTTGGCGAGTTCGTCTGCGAAGGAGTGAATGGCAAACGCGTGATAGATATTGGCAACACTGCGAAACCATCCGATGCGCACATGGGCGTCGGCGGGTCCGTTCTCGGCGCGGTGGTTGGGGATGTCGAAGGGAAGGTTGTTCCAGCCCAGGCCCATTTCATCATCGGCGTACTTGGCGTTCACGTCGAAGGTGGAGCCGATGGGCGGGTATACGGTGCGCTGTAGCCAGGCCGTCGGCTTGCCGTCCGGCCCAATCGCCGCCTTCAGATACATGGCGGCGACGGAGTGGAAGAAGTCGAATTGGATGTCGTCTTCACGCGACCAGACAACCTTCACGGGCTTGCCGAGCTGTTTCGAGAGAACCGCTGCTTCCGCCACCTGGTCGGGTTTGGATTTCCGGCCGAAGCCGCCGCCGAGGAGGGTGACGTGACAGGTAACGTCCTCTTTCTTAATGCCGAGTACACCAGCAATCGTTTCTTGCACAGCTTGCGGGTTCTGGGTAGGCGCCCAGGCGAGAACTTTTCCATCGCGGTATTCCGCGACGGCGACTGGCGGCTCCATCGAGGCATGGGCGAGATGCGGAGTGTAGTACCCAGCTTCGACGATCTTGCCGCCCTTGGCAAATTCCGCGTCGACATCGCCAACATTGCGCACAACTTTGCCCGGCTGCCGAGCCGTGGATTCGAGGGTCTTGCGGAATTGACCGGAGTTGTAGACGGAGTTAGGACTCGCGTCCCAGTCGATCTTCAGAGCCTTGCGCCCCTGGAAGGCAGCCCAAGTGTTGTCGGCAATGACGGCGACCCCGCCGAGCGGTTGAAACTGGTGTGGTGGTTTGAAGGGGTTGATGGTAAGCGTCTGCTTCACGCCGCGTACCTTGAGGGCTTGCTTGTCGTCGTAGGACTTGATTTTCTGTCCGAGGACAGGCGGATGCTCGATGGAGGCATACAGCATGCCGGGCATTTTGGCATCCATGCCGAAAGTGGCCTGACCGGTGACGATGTCCGGGAGATCGAAGAGGGCGTTGTCCTTGCCAATGTAGCGCCACTGAGAGCGGTTCTTGAGCGGGACGTCCTCCTTCCTGGGAACCGGGAGTCTGGCGGCGGCAGCGGCGAGTTCACCGTAGCCGAGCTTGCGGGCGCTCGCAGTGTGCACGACGAAGCCCGGTTCAGTGCTGCACTCTTTTTCAGAGACCCCCCACTGTCTGGCGGCCGCAGTGATCAGCATGACGCGAGCGGTGGCGCCGATCTGGCGCATCTGGTCGAAGAAGCTGCGAACGGAGTGCGAGCCGTCGGTATCCTGCTCGCCGTACCTGGGATCGCCGATGGCCTGATCAATCTTCACCTTCGACCAATCGGCGTCGAGTTCGTCGGCGACGACCAGAGGCAGCGCCGTGCGGCTGCCGCAACCCATCTCGGAGCGATGCGCAACGATGGTGATGGTGCCGTTACTCGCGATACCGAGGAAGATATCCGGTTGAAAAACGACCGTGCCCGCACTGGACGCGTCGGCCCAAAGCGGTTCGGGGAGAAGGCGTGCGCCGAGCACAAAAGTCCCAGCAGCGAAAGCACGCTTTAGAAATTTGCGACGGCTGAAGTTTTGGATGTTGATCATGCCAACTCCTTCGCAGCCTGGTGAATCGCCGCCCGAATGCGCTGGTAGGTTCCGCAGCGGCAGAGATTGCCGGACATTGCCTGGTCGATCTCCGGGTCGCTGGGATTGTGATTCTGGTTCAGAAAAGCGATGGCCTGCATGATCTGTCCGGTCTGGCAATATCCGCATTGCGGGACCTTGATTTCCATCCAAGCCTTTTGCACGGGGTGCAGTCCTTTATCGGAGATGCCTTCGATGGTGGTGATGCTCGCGCCGTTCACCTCTTTCATCGCGACCGAGCAGGAACGCACTGCATTACCATTCTGGTGCACGGTGCAGGCTCCGCAGAGAGAGATACCGCAGCCAAACTTGGCGCCGGTGAAACCGGCGATATCGCGCAAGTACCACAGCAAGGGCATTTCGGGATCGCCGTCGTAGGTCGTTTCCGTGCCGTTCACTTTGAAGCGGATCATTTCCCCTCCGCGTTTAAGAGCAGATAGAAGTCTTGAGATTGTCCTATCCTAGTCACCCACAGCGCAAGGTTCAACAGTGTAGCAGGCCCGGGGTGTTCACCAGGAGGCTGCGGTTGCAATCCGTCATCCGCCAAGATACTGTGATTCGTTGGATATAGACCTACTCCGAGAAAAGGTGTTCCGGTGATGCGAATCTGCTCCACTTCTTTTCCGAAGTACTCGCTTGTTATTGCCCTTCTAACTTTGTTGGTTGTTGCCTGCTGCTCTGCCGTGGCAAAGGATGGCGGCGCAGTTTCTTCCGATCCAGCGGCGCCGCGGCGACTCATCACGCAGCCGGTCGATGGGGCACGGCTCACGGTTCTCAATGGCAACACGCATCCTTTGGCGCGCGCGGAGTTCGACCAAGGCACAGCGCCCGCCAGCCTGCCGATGCAACGCATGTTATTGGTGCTGAAGCGCAGTCCCGAACAGGAATCCGCTCTTCGCGCGCTGCTCGACAGCCAGCAGGACAAGGCGTCTCCCAACTACCACAAGTGGATTACTCCCGAGGAGTTTGGCAAGCAGTTCGGGCCCGCCGAGAGCGACGTGCAGGCGGTCACGGCGTGGCTGCAGTCGTGCGGGTTCCAAGTCGCTGCTCTCTCGAAAGGGCGAACCGTGGTCGAGTTTTCCGGTTCCGCCGGCCAGGTGCAGCAGGCGTTTCACACTGCGATCCACAAATACGCAGTCAACGGCGAAGAACACTGGGCCAATGCCAACGATCCCTCGATTCCGGCCGCACTCGCGCCGGTAGTGAAGGGCGTGCTCTCCCTGCATAACTTCCCCAGGCGCTCTTACTCCACGATACTGGGGACGCCGATGCGCGCCAAGCCACGCCAAACCGCGCCCTTGCCCCTGTTCACCTTCACGCAGCAGGAGAACACTTACTACGGTCTCGGTCCCACGGACTTTGCGACGATTTACAACGTGCTCCCGCTGTGGAACGCCGGTATCGACGGCACGGGACAAACCATCGCCATCGTAGGCGAGACGAACATCCATCTCACGGACATAGAGGACTTCCGGAGCCTCTTCGGCTTGCCTGCGAACGATCCTCAGATCATCCTGAACGGCCCCGACCCGGGAGTGGACGGAGATGAGACGGAAGCGTTGCTCGACGTCTCCTGGTCGGGCGCAGTGGCCAAGAATGCCACCATCGACCTGGTCGTTTCCGCGTCGACAGAGACGTCGCTTGGCGTCGATCTTTCCGCGCTCTACATTGTGGACAACAACGTTGCGCCGGTCATGAGCGAGAGCTACGGCGAGTGCGAAGCCAACCTGGGCAATGCCGGCAACGCCTTCTACAACGCGCTCTGGCAGCAGGCGGCGGCGCAAGGCATCACGGTGGTGATCTCGGCGGGCGACGGCGGCTCCGCCGGTTGCGACGACTTCGACACCGAATTGGTGGCGGCGGACGGACTAGCAGTCAGCGGATTCGCTTCCACTCCTTATAACGTTGCGTTAGGCGGCACCGATTTCAACCAGACTCCGGCGACTGCCCCTAATTACTGGAACGCGACCAACGACCCCACCACCGGAGCATCGGCCAAGTCTTATATTCCGGAAACGACATGGAACGATTCCTGCGCCGGCTTTGGCGTTGGCCAGTGTGCCGAGAACAGTAACTTCCTCGACATCGTCAGCGGCAGTGGCGGCCCCAGCAGTTGCTCCTCAGTTGACTACAATGCCGGCGCGTGCTCGGGTTACGGCAAGCCCTCGTGGCAAACCGGCGCCGGCGTGCCCAACGACGGAGTGCGCGATTTGCCGGATGTCTCTCTGTTCGCCAGTAACGGCTTCAACGGCAGCTTCTACATCGTTTGCGAGGCCGATGCGGGCTTCTTTGGTACGCAAGAAACTTGCAGCCTTTCGACCGACACCTTTGTAGGGGTGGGTGGAACCTCGGCCTCGGCTCCGACGTTCGCGGGCATCATGGCGCTGGTCAATCAGAAGATGGCAACGCAGGGATCGAGCCCGCGCCAAGGCAACGCCAATTACGTTCTCTACAAGCTCGCGGCACAGAACGGTGCGAGTTGCAATTCTTCGACGGTGGCGCTGACCGGGAATTCCTGCATTTTTTACGACATCACGCAGGGCAACAATTCGGTGCCATGCGATGCCAACACGCCGAATTGCGGCCCGGCTCCCGCGGGCGGCGGCTATGGAATCCTGGTCGATCCCAACAATCCCGGTAACCCTGCGTGGATCACGACCACGGGGTATGACATGGCGACGGGCTTGGGATCGGTGAACGCCGACAATCTGGTCAACCGGTGGAGCAGTGTCAGCTTCACGCCCAGCACGACTATGCTAACCAATCTCTCTCCGACCAGCGCTACGCATGGGCAGCCGGTCAGCATCAGTGCGACGGTGGCTCCGCAGTCTGGAACGGGCACGCCGACGGGAGCGGTTGCGCTCCAGGCTACGCCGACCGGCAAGAATCTCGGGGTTGGCGTTTTTCCTCTTAACAACGGCATTGCCAGCGGCACGACCACTTTGCTTCCTGGCGGGACTTACAAAGTGACGGCGCACTACGCCGGCGATCCTACCTTCGGCGCCAGCGACTCGGCGGCGATTCAGGTAACCGTCGGAAAGGAAAACAGCCTGACGAAGGAGACGCTGACAGCGTTGAACCCCACAACTTATTCATTCCAGCCGATCGGCAGCACCATACCGTACGGCACGATATTCTTCCTGCGCGGCGACGTGAGCAACGCGGCGGGCACTCCCTGCGCGCCCAATCCGCAACAGACGCAGGTTGGCTGTCCCACGGGGAGCGTGAGTTTTACCAATAACGGAAAGACTCTGGATGCCGGAAGCTACGCTCTCAACAGCCAGGGTTATACCGAAGACCAGACGCTTGCCCCGGAGTTCACGGCATTGGGAAGTTACACCCTTCAGGCACAGTACAGCGGCGACAACAGCTACAACTCGAACACAACCACATTGAACGCGACGGTGACGCAGGGAGTGACTGACACTGAGATCAACATTTCCAACCTTAGCCAGATCTATAACGGGACCACTGTGGTTTATGTCGCCGACTCGGGTCAGTCGTTCAATATCGGCGCGGTCGTATACGCGTGGAGCATTCTCCAGGCTCCCACTGGAGCCATTACCATTCTCGAAAACGGCAATCCGTTATCCGGTACGATTTCGTACACTCCGAGGAACGGAAGCATAAGCGGAAACTACTCCACCGGCATCTTTGAATGGGCCTATCTTGCTGGTTACCCCCCTCCTCTTACCATCGACACGCCGGGGAATTACACCTTCACCGCGTCCTACAGTGGAGATGCCTACTACGTGGGAACGCAGAGCACGTACTCGATCCCCGTCATGGTCGTCGACACGACATTCAATATTTCCACGCCGATAGCGAACGTAACCATCACCGCGCCCGGACAATCCGGCACGGCAACCGTCACGTTGGTCGGGACCGATAACTTCTTTGGCCCTATCAACGTTACTTGCGCGCTGCCCACTGCCATGACGGAAGCTACATGCCCAGCGGCGACCGCGAATCTCAATGGCAGTAGCGTCACGGCACCACTCACCATCACCACCACCGCTCCCCATCAAGTCGGAGCGGCCCGGCGCGCCAGCATGGGGCTGCTAGGCTTCGGGATGCTGGCTGGCGTTTTCCTGTGCACGATGCCGGTTTCGAAGTCCGGAATCCGGCGCCGGAGGCTGCCTCTCGCGCTGTTTCTCCTCGGCTGTGTTGCCTTGATCGCCAGTTGTGGCGGTGGGAGCAGTAGTAGTAGTACTCCGCCTCCACAAATCGACCCCGGAACGCCCGCCGGAACTTACACGGTAACTGTGACCGCAACCTCGACGGGAATCACGCGGACGGGCAGCTTCACCGTCACCGTGCAGTGACTTTTGGCGAAGGGCGACGCACACGCATGAAGAACCGTTCCGATTGCGGGAGTTCTTCCGCAGCCTGATAGAAAAGGTTGGGGCGAGGAGTTCAGTGATCTTTATAGCGCAAACGTCATCGTGAATTCCGCGCGCCGCGCTTCTGGTTGAAGCGTCTTACTATTCTGTCGGGGCTGCGGGCTTGGTGGGCGCCGACGATGGCTCGCTGGGAATCTCCAGTCCCGCTTTGCGGAGGCCATCGATATAATGCTCGACGAGTTCCGGATCGTGGTACCTCCGGAGACCTTCGCGGGCCCATGCGGATATGCCCGGCCGCACCCTTAGCAGATCCCGCAGCTCTTTGCCCGCCGCGTCACGTTCCCCGAGCTGCGCGTAGGCAGCCGCCATGAACAAATGGGTGGCGAAAAAATCCGGAATATTGAATTTGAGTCCGACGCTCACCGCGCCGCGGTAGTCGCCATTGCGGTACGCCTTGTGGAAGAGAGGAAACAAGTACCATCCGGGATGGCGCGGATTGAGTTGCATGGCCCGCTCCACCAGGGCGCAGCCGTGGTCCCAGTCGCCCACGTATGCTATCAAGGTGCCCATGGCACAGAGAGTGGTTGCGCTCATAGGGTTTAGTTCGATGGCCAGTTCCGCCGCAGTTCGGAAGGCCTGAAATTCCTTGCGGAAGAACAGAGCCCTGGCCAGGGCTTGGTGCGCAAGGGCATTTAAAGGTGCGGCGTCGACCGCTCGCTGCGCGGCTTGGAGTGCGCGCCCAACAGAATCGGGGAGCACGTTGTATTCCATGCCGTACTCTTCCGCATACAGACCCGACAGCATGGCCCAGCCATCGGCATAACCCGGCGCCTGTTGAACGGCCCGCTCGATGCAGGTCCGCGCCGCGGCATGCTCTTCGGGAGTTACGCGGTACAAGAAATCAATGCTACGCAGAAACGCCTCATAGGGGCTCAGCTGGTCCGAGGCTTTGCTCCGAACCACTTCGCTCATGCTGCGCGGCAGAACACCGTGCATGTCGGCGACGGTCGAGACGATGCGGGGGACGAGGTCATCCAGCAATTCGAAAACCGCCTCCGGGCTGAAAGTTCGTTCGTAGTTCTCAGCCCACAGATGAGCGCCGGAGACTGTGTCCACGAGTTGGACTGCAAGCCGCAACTTGGTTCCTGCCTGGCGCAGGCTGCCTTCGATCACATAGCGAGCGCCCAGTTCCTTGCCCGCGGTACGCACATCAACCGCCTGATTGGCATAGTGCAGCGTCGAGCCGCGTGCAATCACCCGCAGATAAGAGAAGCGCGACAAGCCAGTCACGACGTCTTCAGACAGTCCGTCGGCCAACGCGGTGAGCTCAGCGTTCCCGCCGCTGTATTTGAAGGGCAGCACGGCCACCCAAAATCCTTCCTCGGCGCGAACCGCGCCCGAGTCTTTGTGATCAACTCGCATGCTGCTGGAATCTGTTGCTTCACCTGGCAGAGCAGTAGGGTCGCTTCTCAGTTTGGGCTCGATCTCCGTCGCCGCAGAATCCGCCGAGCCATACTTCAGGCCGGCCTTCTGCAATCCCTGCAAGAACTGTTCCACCTCATCTTTGTCCGGATCCCACATCCCAATATCCTCACGGACATTTTCAAGGATGAGAAAAGTTGGGCTGTATTTGCGCAGAGACTCAATGGCCGTGCGAGCCTCCTCAAGGCGCCCCAGCATGCCGCACGCGGCGGCAGTCATCAGGTGCATCCAATGGAACTCCGGCATGTTGATCTTCTTGGCGGCTTGCAAGGCTGCTTCATATTCGCGTTTGCGATAGTGATGGTGAAATAAGATGTTGTGATACCAGCCGGGATGATGTTGATTGAGTTCAATCGCTCTTTGCGCCAGAGCCACGCCGCGCTCCCAATCGCCGGAGAACGCAATCATGAGCGCCATAAAAGCCAGCGTGGTGCCGTCCCGCGGGTTGAGCGACATGGCGCGCTCCGCGGTCTCGCGAAAGGCCGTGAAATCGCGACTAAAGAAGTGCACAGCCGCGAGTTCTTTCCAGCCCATCTGGCAGGCCGGATCCATCTTAAGGGCCCGCCAGGCAGCCTCACGCGCGCGCTCCAACGGTTTCTCCCGTGGATTGAACCGATCGAAATACTCCAATTGGTACAGGTTAGAAAGACAGGCCCAGGCCGTGGCGTGGTTGGGCTCGCGTTCCAGCGCCCGTTCCAAGCCGGCGCGGAGCACGGCATGCTCCTGGGGACTGATTTGCTGCATGAAGGCGTAGTAGCGCAAGACAAGTTCGGACGCGCTGAGTTCCTCCACCTTTCGATCTCGCGTGGGGGCGGCCATGGAGCGAACCAGAACTCCATACCCATCCGCGACGGTGGTCACGATGTGGTCGGTGAGGTCGTCCTGAACCTGGAATGTGCCCGCGTCGCTGATTTCGCGGTCATACGCTTCCGCCCAAAGCTGCGTGCCGCTCACGGCGTCCATCAGTTGCGCGCTGAGGCGAATGGCGCGGCCTCTTTTGCGTATGCTCCCCTCGATCACATAGCGCGCGCCTAGTTCACGGCCCACCGTGCGGATGTCAGCTGCGCGCCCTTTGTAAGCCATCGCCGAATTGTGGGCGATGACTTGAAGATACGGAAATCGCGAAAGCCCTGTGGTGACCTCTTCGGCCAGGCCGTCGGCCAGAGCTTCGAGGTCCGCATCGCCGCTCGCCCCCCTGAACGGCAGCACGGCGACCCAGAAACCTTCGCCAGCGCGAACTGCTCCCGAGTCAGCAGTGGGCGCGGCGCGCGATACCGGGGGCGTTGCCGGAGCCAACTTCTGAGACGCCTGTCGTGCCAGATCGCGAAACTCGTTGCTGACGTCGCGCGCCGTCTGCACCCGGTGTCGCGGATCCTTCTCCAGACAGCGGCGGATGATGCGCGCCAGATCGCTGGGCAGATCGGGGCGAAGGTCGGTGACGGACGGTGGAGTATCCCGCAGAATTGCGGAGACCAACTCGGCGGAAGAACTGCCCTCGAAGGGCCGTCGCCCCGTCGCCATCTCGTGGAGCACGATGCCCAGGGAGAAAATGTCGGTGCGATGGTCGAGGGGGCGACCCGAAGTCTGTTCGGGAGACATGTAGGCTGGAGTCCCCATGACCACGCCCACTTGGGTTTGGCTGGCCGAGGTCAGCGTGGCATCGCCGGGATTGGCTGCGCGAACATCTTTTGCCAATCCAAAGTCCAGCACTTTGACGCGGCCTTCGTTCGAGACCATGACATTGGCGGGCTTCAAGTCGCGATGTACGATGCCTTTCTCATGGGCGGCCGCGAGCGCGTCGGCGAGCGCGCTGGCAATTTCGACGATCTGCTCGAGGGGAAGGCCACTAGCGGGGATCAGGCGGTCGAGTGGCTGCCCTTCGACCAACTGCATGGTCAGGAAGTGGACGCCGTCAGATTCCTCCACCGAGTGGATGGTGACGATGTTGGGATGGTCGAGTTGGGCGAGAGCTTTGGCCTCACGACGAAAGCGCGCGAGTCTCTCGGGATCGTGCGCCATTTCGGGGGGCAGCACCTTGAGGGCTATGTCGCGACCGAGTTTCGTGTCGGTGGCGCGATAGACTTCGCCCATGCCACCCGCGCCCAACGGCGACTGGATTTCATACGGTCCGAGCTTTGTACCGGGAGCGAGGGCCATGAGCGGCTGTAATTATAACGTTGGGGCCGTCCGATCCTTTGAGATGGTGATCTTCGATCCGGTTGCCGGGCCATTTCTGGAAAAACCAGGCGGAGGCGGCTGCGCGTCGTTTGAATGTGGTGGCGGCGGTTGGACTCGAACCAACGACCTACGGATTATGAGACCGTCGCTCTAACCACCTGAGCTACACCGCCACGGTGTGTTTACGACAACTTACTAGGATGTGACCGTCGCGCCAGTGCATCCTCATCGCATAGTACGATAGCGCAGACCTGTCGGAGGTCGCATGAGTCGCTATCAGACCGGTCACATTCTTGGGGCGTTCACGTTTGATTCTATCAAACCGAGTCGCGTGACGGACAAGCCAGGCGCGTGTGGCGCGCCGGCTGCGCGCTGAGGATCCGAAGCTGTACTCGGAGAAATCTACGCCGTGAGCCTGAGTGAGGTCCGGTTGGACGGTTTTCAACGAAGCGCTGGGGCTCGCTTGCCCGAGAAACTTAGCCCGGCAGGATCTCCTTAAGCGCCCACTCGATCCTATCGACTTCTTCGCGGATCACTCGGATCGATTGTTGGTTCTTCAAGGGGTGCGCCACCGTAGTGATTCCTTCCACAGCGCCTCGTATTTGGTGATTCCGCGCCCAAATGAAGTTGAGTCTTGCGCTTCTCTCCTTGCGATTCTTGTAAACGCCGCTCACGAACTTAGTGGCCAGCCAGGCAAAAATCAAGCCAAACAGCACCTCAACCGGAATGCGATCGGTGGCGCCGTCAAACTCTGAAAATAACAGTCGATAGACCGCCTCACCCATCCCAAACGCTGCGAACAATACAGTCACCCCGAACAAATATATTTTCAGGCGCTCCATGGGTTGCAAGCGTATGGAGTCGTCGCTTCCGTCACGTGTCTGTACAAAGTTGATGGCCATCCTTCCCCCCTTGCTTTTCATGTTCCGTGTTCACAATCGGCGGTACCAGCGCCAGCCTGTCTGAAATAATAACTTGAAATTCGAGTCATGGGCAGGATTCTCTTTAGCCGACGGCCGCAAACCAGTGCCCCCAGAGCCAAATGCGGAACTTCCCCGCGGGTGTTGTGGATTCCATGCACGGGGGGCGCGCTGATTGAGCCCGGCAGGTGCGGGCCAAAACAAGTGATCCTGGTCACAGAAAACGGAGGTCGCATAGCAGAACATTGAGATTGCGGCGTCGGACGCTCAGAAAAGTGCGAACGGCTTAGTGTGCGCTGCGCCAATCCGCTGCGCGGAGAGGCAGGGAGTACGAGGTGCGTCTCAAGCCGACACGGTTGCGCTGGCTTTCGCAGATTATCTTCTTCTCACTGTTCCTGTTCCTTCTGCTAGGCACGGAGTTCCGCGGATCGCTGCACGCTGGCGGGAGTGAGATCCGGCTACCTTATCCAGTGCAGTTGGTTTTTCAAGTTGATCCGCTGGTGATGCTGTCGAATGCGCTCTCCAGTCGCGCCCTGTACCACGGCCTGTTGTGGAGTTTGGTAGTTCTGATTCCGACGATGTTGCTCGGACGCTTCTTTTGCGGATGGATTTGTCCTCTGGGCTCAATCCACCAGTTCTTCAGCAGCCTGAGATCCGAGCGCAAACGTGGGAAACAACTGGTTGAATCGAACCGGTACAAGCGCTGGCAGACGACGAAGTACTATCTCTTAATTGCGGCCTTAATCGCCGCGGTACTGGGCACAGGGATCGTCGGATGGCTGGACCCTTTCTCGTTTCTGGTGCGCTCGGTCGGCCTATCCATTTTGCCGGGAACGAACTATGCCCTGAACGCCGTGCTGCACGCGATGGAACACAGCAGATCTGCACCGGTGCAGGGGGCGGGCAGCGGGTTGCATTTCGTCTTCGGCTGGCTGCTGCTCAGTTTCAAACAGCCATACTTTCGGCAAGGGGTTTGGCTCGGCCTCGTCTTCATCTTTTTTCTGGCGCTGAATTTTCGCGTGACCCGCTTCTGGTGCCGGGCACTTTGCCCACTGGGCGCTCTGCTCGGGGTCGCATCGCGCTGGTCGATTCTTGGACTGGTCAAGACCCCGGAGAGCTGCGAGGACTGCAATCGCTGCCTGCTGCGCTGCCAGGGCGGCGACGATCCGATCGGCGGAGTTCCGTGGCGTCAACCGGAGTGTCATCTCTGTTTGAACTGTATTGATGAGTGTCCGGAGCACGGCCTGCAGTTCAAGTTTTTTCCCGCCCAAAAGACCATCGGTGTGAGCCTGCAGAGGCGCAAGGTGCTGACCGGATTGGCGGCGGGGGCAGCCGTGGTTCCTCTATTGCGAAGCACGCCCGGATTCGCGGTTGAGCGGCATGAGCGGTTGCTGCGTCCTCCGGGCGCACTAGACGAAGGGTACTTCCTGTCGCGCTGCATACGGTGCGGCGAATGCATGAAGGTCTGCCCCAACAACGCGCTGCAGCCCGCGTTGACCGAAGCGGGTTTGGAAGGTCTCTGGACACCGGTCATGGTGCCGCGGATTGGCTACTGCGAGTCGAGTTGCGTGCTGTGCTCGGAGGTTTGTCCTACCGGCGCAATCTGGGAGATTACGGCAAAAGAAAAGGGCTGGGAGGCGCGGGTCACGAGCGACGCAAAGCCCATCAGTCTTGGGACCGCGTTTTTAGATCGCGGGCGCTGTTTGCCTTGGGCGATGGCAACGCCGTGCATTGTCTGCGAGGAGTGGTGCCTGACCTCGCCCAAGGCGATCTACTTGCAGCCCGCCGAAGTTGCGGATGCGGAAGGCCATCTGCAGCAGGTAAAACAACCGTTGGTTGATCCTCATCTTTGCGTGGGCTGTGGGGCGTGCGAATACGCCTGCCCGGTTCAGGATCGCCCGGCAGTTTACGTGACCAGCATCGGCGAGAGCCGATCGCGAACCAACCAAGTCCTGCTGACGCGAGGCAAGGAGAGGCCGAGGTGAAAGCCCGTGGAGTGCTGCTGGTCATTCTCGGTGTGGCGCTGCTCCTGGACGCCAGTTGCAAACGTCAAGCGGGTACTGAGCAATCATTATTTCCTGTATCCAATCAGGTTGCGGGCTGGGCGAAGACTGGAGATATCCGGACCTTCGAGGCTGCGGACCTGTGGAAGTACATCGACGGCGAGGCGGAACGGTACTTGAAGGCTGGTGTGCAGAGAGTGTCTACGACTGACTACAAGTTCGAGAACAAGGTCGACGCGGTAGTAGACATCTACACCATGGGGAACGCGCCGGGCGCCGAGAAGATTTTCAAAACGGAGCCGTCTGTCGATGTGAGACCGACCCAACTAGGAGACGAGGCACGCTTGTCCAGCCAGAGCCTGGTCTTCTGCAAGGGAGCTTACCTGGTGCGAATCGTTGCCTTTGAGGAATCGCCGGAAACACAGCAGGCACTTTTGCAACTAGGGCAAGGTGTCGAACTACGGCTTGCCAGGCGATGATCGCCAAAGTGCTGTTGGTCACTGAAAAGTCAGGCGGATTGCGGTATAGGTGGCTTGAGTAAGCTCGGAGTTGGTCGTGGGTTCACCGGAGAACCGTTATGCGCACAATGCGCAGCGCCAGTCGGCGGGATTTTTTGAAGAAGTGCGTCACAGGCGCTGCGGTTCTCGGCGCCGGCGGCAGGATGGGAGTGCTTGCGGCAGCAGAAGAAGGAGCGGCGTTCGCGAAATCCAGGGTCGTGATCGCGCGCGATGCCATGCTGCGGGGCACGGGCGCTACGGTGGATTCGCGCCGGATGCTGACGCTTCTGGATCGTGCCATGCAGGTTTTTTTCGACCGCGATAATCCGCACGAGACATGGAAGAAGCTGGTCCGCCCGGGTGAAACGGTGGGGCTGAAAGTGAATGCACTGGGAGGGCGCGGACTCTCAAGCAACCTTCAACTCGTGGAAGCCATTTGCGAGCGCTTGCAGGAGGCCGGAATCGAGGCGAGCGATATTGTGGTCTGGGACCGCGACAGCGACGAACTGGAACACGTTGGATTCCATATAGCGACGGGCGGAAACCAGGTGCAATGCTTCGGCACCGATCGAGTCGATTATGAGCAAGAACTGGTCATGCATGGCAGTGTGGGCAGCCGGTTGTCGAAGATTCTGACGCAACGCTGCGACGTCCTGATCAATGTCCCGGTGCTGAAAGACCATGACGGCGCCGGCGTCAGCATCGCCCTGAAAAACATGTATGGCGTCATTCATAACCCGAACAAGTACCACCCCAACGGCTGCAATCCGTATATCGCAGACTTGAACATGCTGCCGGAAATCAGAACCAAGATGCGATTGACCATCTGCGACGCGACCACGGCCTGCTTCGAAGGCGGCCCCGGATACAAGCCGGGATACAGTTGGAAGAACAATGGCTTGATGGTTTCGCAGGATCCCGTGGCGCTCGACTACACGGGCTGGCAAATCATCGAGCGCAAGCGGGCCGAGAAGGGATTGAAGACGCTGGAAGGAGATAAGAGAGCGCCACACTACATCGCGACCGCCGCCGATGCCCAGCATCGACTGGGCACGAATGATCCCAGGAGAATCGCGGTTGTCGAGGTGTAGGAGTGCGTGATGAGGGTTCAACATGTCGCATGAGTTCAACCGCCGGTCGTTCTTGAGGTGCGCTCTGGCGTCAGGAGCGGCTCTGGGCGTCGGCGAAATTACCCAGCTCCTCATCGCGACTCCCGCGTGGGCCGGTTTCGAAAAGCAGGACGATTCGCGATTCACCGTCGAAGCAAAGTTCTACGAGAAACTTCCCAACAACAAGAAGATCAAGTGCAAGCTGTGTCCGCGCGAATGCACGGTGGGAGATCGGGAACGCGGCTATTGCGGCGTGCGGGAGAATCGCAGCGGAACCTACTACACGCTGGTGCACTCGCGGGTGTGCGCCGCGCACATTGATCCCGTCGAGAAGAAGCCTCTTTTCCACTACCTGCCGGGGACGCTCGCTTTCTCGTTGGCCACGGCGGGCTGCAACGTCAACTGCAAATTTTGCCAGAACTGGGACATCTCCCAGGTGCGTCCGGAGCAGGTTCCCGCCGACTACGCGCCCCCGAAATTAGTCGCCGAACTGGCCAAACAGCGCAACTGTCCGACCATTGCCTACACCTACAGCGAGCCGGTGATCTTCAGCGAGTACCTGATGGATGCAGCCGATGCCGGACACGAAGCGGGCGTCCGCAGCGTGGCCGTGTCGAATGGCTACATGCAGGAAGAGTCGCTGAAGAAAGCGTACGGAAAGATGGACGCGGTGAAGATCGATCTGAAAGCGTTCACCGAGTCCTACTACAAAGATGTAGTCGTGGCCGAGTTAAAGCCGGTATTGGCCTCGCTGGTTACGTTGCGGAAGATGAACAAGTGGACCGAGATCGTGTACCTCGTGGTGCCGACGCTGAACGACAGCGAAGCGGAATTCCAGGGCCTGGCGCGCTGGATCAAGACCAACCTGGGCGTGGATGTGCCGATCCATTTCACGCAATTTCATCCGGAATACCTGTTGAAGAACCTGCCCATCACGCCGGTGCCCACTCTGGAGCGTGCCAAGGCGATCGCCGACGCCGAGGGGCTGCGCTACGTGTATATCGGCAATGTGCCGGGACATCCTGCGCAAAATACTTATTGCCCGAAGTGCCGCCGCATGCTGGTGGAACGCGTGGGGTTCACGGCGAGCCAGATGCTGATCCGCAAGGGCAATTGCCCGTTCTGTCAGCAGCCGATCCCCGGCATTTGGCACGCATGAGAGTGCGAGAGGAGTTTTCGCATGAAGATCAAGATTCGTTCGCAAATCTATTGGCTGGCGGCTCTGCTCGTCGCGATCCTGGCGATCACGGGACTGCGGCACGTCCGTGCTGCCACTCCGCAAAACGTGCGCGAAGCCGCTGTTGCCGGCGGCTTCTATCCCGCCGACCCGAAGACGCTTACGGCGATGATGGATGACATGTTGGCGCATGCCGCTTCGTCTCAGTCGCCTATCAGCGATCCGATCCTCGCTGTGGTTGCGCCGCACGCGGGTTATCAGTACTCCGGCCCTGTCGCTGCCTACACGTACGCGGCGCTGAAAGGGCGCAAGTTTTCGCGCGTGGTCGTGATTGCGCCGTCGCACTACGTGGCCTTTGATTTCACCTCCGTTTACGAGGGCGACGCTTATGCGACGCCGCTTGGTGTAGTCCCGATAGACAAGGCGTTTGCCAAGCAACTCGTGCAGATGAGTCCAACCATCAAATTCTCCAGCCAGGGACATACTCCCACCAAGGAGGGCGCTGAGCATGCGCTCGAGGTGGAGTTGCCGTGGTTGCAGCGGGTGCTGGGCGATTTCGAACTCGTGCCGATCGTCATGGGAGACCAGAGTTATGAAAGCAGCCGCGCGTTGGGGGTGGCGCTGGCAAAGTTGATCCATGGCAGCAGCGACACGCTGATCGTGGCCAGTTCCGATCTGTCGCACTATCACCCCTACGACGACGCTGTGAAGATCGACCATAAAACGCTGAACGCACTGCAGGTGTGGGACTACTTCAGCATGTCGCGGAACTTCGAGGCACGGGTCTGGGAGGCCTGTGGCGGCGCTCCCATCGTAGCCGCAATGATTGCTGCCGAGCGCATGGGAGCGAACCGAGCCTTGGTGCTCAAGTACGCGAATTCAGGCGACACCGCAGGCGATCACTCGCGCGTGGTCGGATACAGTGCAGACGTTTTCTTGAAAACCGAAGGCGGAAAGACGGTGGAGCCGCAATTCTCGCTGAATGGCCAGGAAAAGAACGATCTGCTCGCGCTGGCTCGCAAGTCGGTGGAGTACGCGGTGCACGAGAAAAAGGCGTATGAACCAACCGCGAGCGCAAGCGAAGTGTTGAATCAGGAGCGCGGTGCGTTCGTGACCTTGCGCAAGTCGGGAGAACTGCGGGGTTGCATCGGCTACACCTCCGCGGAGAAACCGCTCTATATGACCGTGCGGGACACGGCCACGCTGGCCGCCCTCCGCGATCCTCGATTCCAGCCGGTGTCCGCTTCGGAGTTGCCGCAGCTCGAATATGAAATCTCGGTGCTCTCACCGCTGCGGCGAGTGCTGGACGTTCGCGAGATCAAGGTTGGGCAGCACGGTTTGCTGATGAAGAACGGCGCTTACGAGGGCCTTTTGCTTCCGCAGGTGCCGGTGGAAGAGAAGTGGGATCGGCAGAAGTTTCTGGAAGAAACCTGCGCCAAAGCCGGTATGCACTCGGGCTGCTGGAAGGATGAGAACACGGACATCTTCATGTTTACAGCGGTGGTATTCGGCGAGAAGCAGCCGCAAACGCAGACGCTCATGCCCGATGCATCTTCGCCTCCAGGCTTACCCGCGCGGCCAGGAGCGCCGGCGCCAGGTTCACCGCCGCACTGAGCCATGCCGTCTTCCAAAAACCAAACACCGGGATGAGGTAGCCGCTCAACAAAAGTGCGCCCGCGCATCCGCCCAGGAGATCGATGGCATAGAGTGCACCTAGCCTTGATCTACCGTTGCTGTCATAAAGGTAGATCTCGGTCGCGATAGGAAATTGATAGCCGCCCAGCATTCCGCAGAGAGCAGCTAACGCAGGGAAGACAAACTGCGCGGCCAACCAGGTTGCCGCAAGCCCAGAAATCTTCGACAGCAGGCTGACCACAAATATCAGCGCAGGACTTGAAAGGGCGAGCAGGAGCTGGGTGGTTGCCATGGTGCGGCCGGGTGGACTAGCGTTGGAACTATTGCTGGAACGAGTGCGGCGGATGCCCAGCCAACTTCCGAAGGCAATGCCTGCCATACACATGGCGATGAGGATCGTGAGCTGGTGGTAAACGTAGCCGTAGATGGACTGGAATGCGAGCAGCAGGAAGATCTGCAGCGCCATCAGCGTGAATCCGGTCGCAGCCATGCAGCTTGCCGCGGCAGAAGGGGCGCGTCTCTCGCGAGCGGGCACAAACGCCAGAAGAACCGCTACAAACAATGTGATGACAAGGACCGCATCGATGACAGTGGTGAAGGCGATGTGCGCGGCGGCGCGGAACCAGCGGGAATAGCCCAACTTGAACTGCGTGCTCCACAGCACAACGTCGAAGTAATAGGCGATTGGCTCGAAATCGCGATTGACTGGCGTCGAGGGCAGCGGCCGAAGTTGTTCGCGAACCTGCTCCATGCGATCGGGCATCATGCGGAAGGGGATGAAGTATTCGCGAACGTACTGTGTTTTCAGATTCCGCTCTTGCAACCTTGCCATCAGCGTTTGCGGATTGTCCGTCAGAACATCGGGTTGCGTAGCGGCGAAGAAGTGGATGGTTTCGCCTGGGATAGCTACAACGTAAGGGAAGACTGTCCGCAGGGTGTGGTGAATGCAGCGCAGGAATTCCGCGAGGTCGAGGCTGATGTAATCCTCCGACGAGCGCAGTTGCAAGGCGAGCAGTCCGCCGGGCGCGAGGCGATCGCGAGCGGAACGAAAGAACTCGGCCGTGTAGAACCGGTTCAACTGCGCGGTCTGCGGGTCGGGCACATTGAGAATGATCACGTCGAATGTGTTGCCAGCGGTCTTGAGATCGTGCCGGAGATAGTTCCGCAGAAAGTAGCGGCCATCCGCGTAGTGCACGTGCACCCGGGGATCCGAGACAACAGGAGCGGACTGCGCGGGGAAGAACTGCCGCGCCACGTCGATGAGCGCGGGATCCAGTTCAACGTAGTCGATCCGCTCGACGGTGGGATGCTTCAGCGCCTGGGCAATGCTGCCGTTCACGCCGCCGCCGATCATTAGAAGCTGCCTCGGCGCCGGGTGCTCCAGCAGCGCGTAGTGGACTGCCTCTTCGGCGGCGTTCTCGTCCGGCGCGCTGGCGAGGATCACGCCGTTGTCATAAATGCTGCGAATGTTGCCGGTTTCCCTATGGCCGGTTTCATTGCCGGTTTGATTTCCAGTCTCATGGCCAGTCTCGATGACCGCGAGATTGCCGTAAATCGAGTCGCGCGATCCTACCAGGCGGAATCCCCGCCACAGGCGCGCCTGCGCGGACCTGTCCAACGACGGCGCAACATATACAAGGAGAGGGATTGTCAGAAGAACGATGGCGAGAAGCGCGGCGGCCACCGTCACGGCCCCAAGCTGCTTGCGGTTCATCCGGAACAACAAGACTGTTGCCATGCAGAGGTTCAGGAGGACGACGACCATCGCGATCTGGAAGGACTCAAGGAAGCGCAGCAACACAATGCTGGCCAGGATGCCTCCGAAGCCGGCACCAGCGGCCTCCAGCAAGTAAGCCGAGCTGGTAGCGACGCGCGCGGAGACGCCGCACTCCTGTTCGTACATTCGGGTCGCAACCACAAAAAGCGTCCCCGCGACCACGCAAAACAGGCTCAGACATGTCAGGGAAGTAAGCAGCATCGGCAGCGGACCCACTAGTTCGCCCGGCACGGTCTGAAAAAAAGATCTGGAGGCGCGCAATGCCCAGATTGTCGGCAGCAGGCTGAGGCCGAGCAGGCATTCGAGCGCGGCGACCGCCGGGCGAGCGTTGTTCCTTCCCAGTGCGAAACGGCTTAGCAAACGGCTGGTCAAACCGCTGCCGGCGGCGGTCCAGAAAAGCCAGGTAGCCAACATAATTCCCAGCGAAATCTCGTTGCCGTTGAAGACGACGATGAGCTCCCGCATGAGAACGATCTGGCCGATGACCGCGCTGAATCCGATCAACGCCAGCGCCGCCCTTACGGCAGAAGCCGGTTGTTCCGCACACGGAATTGTGACGGGCTGCATAGGTGCTGCCACCAGAACGAGATTAGAATTTAGTTGCGCAAAAGCAAAGAGCTCAAAGCAATATGCCGTTGACTGAGGACAGCATACTCAACCGTCGTGAAGCGTTGATCAAACTGCTCCGCCTGGGAGGAGTCGCTGCCGGAACCGCGGGCCTCGGATTCTGGCTGAGGGAACAGAGCCGGCGCCCCGAACCAGAGTTGGCCGTCGATTTGAAGCGCAGGCATACTGTAGCGCTTGATGCGGCTTTGCCCGAGATGGCGGTCATACAGGGAAGTGATCCGGAAGAACTGGTGCGGACTGCGCTCGAAGAACTGGGCGGCATGCATCGCTTCGTCTCCCGCGCTGACGTGGTGTTGGTGAAGCCGAACATCGGCTGGGACCGTACCCCAGAACAGGCGGCTAACACGAATCCTAAGATCGTCGCCGAGATCGTGCGGCAGTGCTGGAACGCAGGGGCGAAGCGGGTCATCGTGACGGACGTTAGCTGTAATGACCCGCGCCGGTGTTTTCAGAGGTCGGGCATTGCCGAGGCAGCGCGGCACGAAGGCGCCGAAGTGATCCTGCCCGATCCCGCGAGATTCAAGGATGTAGACCTGCAGGGGGAAATTCTGCGGGACTGGCCGGTTTTCGATCCCTTCCTGAATGCCGACAAGATCATAAACGTCCCGATCGCCAAACACCACAGCCTGACCGGCACGACTCTGGGGATGAAGAACTGGTACGGCATTCTGGGTGGGCCCCGCCATCAGTTGCACCAGAAGATCAACGAAAGCCTGGTCGACCTCGCCGATTTTATTCGTCCGACTCTTACCCTCATCGATTGCTATCGCGTGCTCATCCGGAACGGCCCGACTGGCGGCAATCTTGACGATGTCCTGCTCAAGAAGACGCTGGTGGCTGGAACTGATCCGGTGGCGCTCGACGCTTTCGTGGCGAAGGCCTACTGGAATCTGGAAGTTTCCTCTCTGCCCTATTTGAAAATGGCGTCCCAGCGCGGCTTAGGAACCTATGAGTTCGGGAAAATCCGGACACGCGTAAGAAGCATTGCATGAGAAAGAACGAAAAAGATAGCGCCCAGAGCTCAGCACTAAGTACGCAGTGGACAGAGGGCGATGGAATGGAGTGTCAAACCGCATGGCTCCATGCGAAACTGGGCGCATGAATGTCATCGCTGTGATTCCGGCGCGGCTGGCTTCGACGCGCCTTCCCCGCAAGATGCTGCGCGAGATCGCTGGCGTTCCGTTGCTGGCCCGGGTGTATCGGGGAGTGCGGCGGTGTTCGTCGGTTGATCAGGTTATTGTCGCGACGGATTCGGATGAAATCATGCGGTTCTGCGAAGAGCAAGGCTTTGTCGCGCGCATGACTTCGGCGGCGCATCGGTCGGGCACGGAGCGCGTCCATGAAATCGCAAACGCGATTTCTGCGGATGTTTATCTAAACGTTCAGGGCGACGAGCCGTTGACTCGGCCGGAGCATATCGAGAGCTTGATCGCGGTGATGCAAGGAGCGGGGGTCGAGGTGGGGACGCTGAAGACGCCGGCGGCGGAGGTTGACATCGACAATCCGAGCGCGGTGAAGGTGGTGACGGACGCGACCAGGCGGGCGCTGTATTTTTCGCGGGCTACAATTCCGCATGATCGCGATGGCGTGCGCCCGCGATACTACAAACATCTTGGGTTCTATGGCTATCGCAAAGACGCGCTGGATAAGTTTGTGCGCTGGCCGGAGTCGTTGCTGGAGCGCAGCGAGCGACTGGAGCAGTTGCGCTTTTTGGAGAACGGGGTTCCGATTTACGTGGCGGAGACGCCGTTCGACACCGTAGGCGTGGACACAGAAGAGGATGTTCGGAGAGTGGAGGAGATTCTGCGGAGTGGACGCCGCGACCCCAGCGGCTAAAGCCGAATTCAAAACAAGGCGGTTACCGCAGCGGTAAACCGCTGCGCCACCCAAAAGCAAGGGCAGCGCCGGTTTTTCCCGCAAGTTACGAAGCGCTGCGCCACCCAAAATCAAGCACAACTTCTCTGCGCCTTCGCCCAGGCTTCGGCGGCGGCGACTCGCTTGGTGATCGCAGGATGCGAGTGGAGCAACCACTCGACCCAGCGGGCGGGAGTTTTTTCGGCGAGATTCTGCTCGGCCAACTTATTCATCGATGAAATGAAGGGCTCGACGCTAGCCACAGACTCGAAGCAATAGCGGTCGGCCTGCCGCTCGTTGAAGCGGGAGTAGGCGTTGAGCGCGGGCATCAACAAGAACGAGAGTACGGTCGAGACCAGGATCAGTAACGGCAGATTGGCGAAATCGTGCATGGTCTCGAACATGTTGCGGCGCTCCACGGCGTAACGCAGGACTTCATTGGCCAGCCAGAAGCCGAAGAATGTGATTCCCGCCTGCACGAAAATACTTTTCAGAATGTGGCGGTGGACGTGGTGGCCGAGTTCGTGCGCGAGCACGGCTTCAATTTCGTCGTCGGAATAGTGGTCGAGTAAAGTGTCGGCGAGAATGATGCGGCGGGTCGCGCCGAGTCCGGTCAGCGCGGCGTTGGCCTTCTTGCTTTTCTCGGAAAGATGCCACTTATAGACGCCACGCACGCGGGTACCGGCGCGCTCGCTCAGAACAATCAGGCGGCGCTTGAGTTCCTCGTTTTGCAGCGGCTCGAATTTGTAAAAAATTGGAAAAAGCACAACCGGCGCGAGTTGCGCGAGCAGGACAAAGAGTCCGAGGAAAACAACCCACGCGATCACCCACCAGTGCTGCGGGGTCTGGCGCATCAGCGTGTAGAGCAGTTCGACCACGATCGTGGCCATGACCAGGCCGATCAGAAAGCTCTTGCATTCGTCCCAGAGCCAGGAGCGGAATCTCTGGTTGGAAAGGTTATAGCGGTGCTCGAGCCGGAAACCGTAGTAGTCGAGCGGAGTTCCGAGCAGTTTGCTGATCAGCAGCAGCATCAGGACATAAAGGAAAACGGCGAGCGAGTAATTCTGCGAAGCGCCACGTTCCGCCAGATCGCGGAGCGTCCCGGTCCAGCCGGTGGCCAGGAGCACAATGAGCAGCCCCAAGCCGATCGCGAAATCGGCGACGCCCAACCACCGCTTGGTGCGGTTGTAGCGGCGCGATTCCGGAGAATCGGCGAGAACCGTTGTAGTTTTTTTGGCGTCGATCATGCTGAGGTGTTGTCACTATCCTATCGTGTTCGGCGGCTCGTCTGCTCGCGTGGGGACAGCCGACCCCGGGCTGTCCTCGGCGAATTTGACGTTCCGGCTGCGCGCAACGGAGCCGAGCTTCGCTCGGCTGGACAGCCGAAGGCGGCTGTCCCTACGCAAGCCTTACGAAGCGCTCGCCGGATTCAAGAATTTCTTCGACCAATTCGGGCGTGGCCGCTTCAACATAGCAACGCAGCATATTCTCGGTACCGGAGGCCCGAAACAGTACCCAGGCGTCGGCGCCGTTGCCGTGCTTGGGAGCGTCGAGGAAAAACTTCACGCCGTCGCGATCCTCCTTGCGCTGGATGGAATATGCGCCGAGCTTCGTGGTTTGCGGATCGGCGGCGCGGCGGATGGCGCTCGCCTTGAGTTCGTCGGAAATGTGCAGATCGCGCCGGCCGAAGTAGTGCGCGCCGAATTCACGCTGCAGGTCGGCGACCAACTCGCCGAGCGGCTTCCTTTCTTCCGCCATTACATTTGCGAGCAGGAGCGAGTTGAGAATGCCATCGCGTTCCGGGAGAAAGCGGCCGTATCCGATGCCGCCCGATTCTTCTCCGCCGATCAGAATTTCATGCTCCATCATGAGGTCGGCAATGTACTTGAAACCGATCGAGCACTCGCGCAGCTTGCGACCAAACCTGGCAGCGATGCGGTCGATCATGCCGCTGGTGTTGAAAGCGCGCACCACATCCCCCGGCCACTTCTTGTATACCAGCAACCAGTTCAGCAGAACGGCAAAGCACTTGTGCGAATCGACGAAGCTCCCATCTTCTGCCACAGCACCGATGCGGTCGGCATCGCCGTCGGTTACCAGACCGGCGTGGCATTTTTCTTTCACTGCGGTTTCCTGCAGCAGCGCCACGTGCGGCAGGATCGGTTCGGGATTGATGCCCGGGAATAGCGGGTTCACTTCCTGACGGATGGCTACGTAGCGGATACCGTGCGCGTCAAATATTTTCGGAAGAACTCCGCGGCCGGAGCCGTACATGGAGTCGATGGCAAACTTGAAATTCGCGCGGCGGATAAGGTCGAGATCGGCGAACTGCGAAATGGCTTCGACGTACGCAGGCTTCAGGTCCACTTCTTCGATTTTTGCCGCGCGGCCGCTGGGCATCGCTCCGGCTGCTAGTTCGTCTTCGATGGACTTCATGATCGCGGGCGTGGCCGAGCCTCCAAACTTGCCTTTGAACTTCACGCCATTCCAGTTCCACGGATTGTGGCTGGAGGTGACCATGACGCCGCCCGCCGCGCCCGACTTTTTGACGGTGTAGGAAACCGCAGGCGTAGGCACGTAGTCGTTGGCCAGCAGCACGGGGATGCCTGCGCCGGCGATCACTTGAGCGACGGCGCGAGCGACACGGTCCGACAGGAAGCGCGTGTCATAGCCGATAATGACACCGCGAGCGGGATCTTCGTGCTTGAGGACGTAGCTGGCGATTGCGCCCGCCACGCGGCGCACGTTGTCGAAGGTGAAGTCGTCGGCGATGAGACCACGCCAGCCGTCGGTACCGAATTTGATTTGGGTCATGGTCAGTCGTTGGTCGCTAGTCGTTGGTCGTCGGCAGGGGCCGTCTTTGGCCGTTCGCTGTTCGTCGTTCGCAAATGCAGATCCCTCACTTCGTTCGGGATGACAATTCAAAAGAACGTTGCGAACGACTAACGACCGACGACTGACGACCAACGACTTCCTTTTCACACCAATTTTCGCAGTTTCTTCTCATCCAGATGCTTCACCACTTTACCTACATCCTGGGACTGGTCGAGCGTGGTTACGAGCAGGGCGTCTTCGGTCTCGACAATCACCAGGTTGCTCACTCCGACCAGAGCGACAAACTTCCCGGGAGCGTGAACGTAATTATTCTTCGCATTCAGGGCAAAACTGCCCGACGCCGAGACCAGGCTTCCGTCGCCCGGTTTCGCCTCCGCCGCGTGGTGCTCGTGCAGCGCGGTCCAGGAGCCGAGGTCGTTCCATCCGAAGTCGGAGGGCAAACAGAAGATGCGCGACTGGCTTTCCCCCTTAGCCGACCGCGGCTCCAGCACCGCATAGTCGATGCTGATGTTTTCACACTTCGGGTAGAGCTTGCGAAAAGTGTCCGCGAACTTGCGCGTGCTATAGGCGGCGGCAATCTTTTCGAGGAGCGCGGCGGTATTCGGAAGATGCTCGCGCAGCGCGTTAGCGAGCGTGTCGGCGCGCCAGAGAAACATGCCGCTGTTCCAGAAGTAGTTGCCCGCCTCGAGAAACTGCCGGGCTTTGGGGATATCCGGCTTTTCGGTGAAGCGGCGCACGCGCAGCGAGTTTGGTTGATGGGGCACGCCAGACTCGGGAGCGCCGGCCTCGATATAGCCGTAGCCGGTTTCGGGGCGAGTCGGGCGGATGCCGAGCACAACGATGTTGTCTCCCGCGGCGGCGATCTCGATTCCCCGGTTGAGAGTCGCGCGATACTCGGCAGGGTCGGCGATGACGTGGTCGGAGGGAAACAGGCCGAGCACTGCATCGGGATCGTGACGAAGCAAGAGAAATGCCGCTAAACCGATCGCGGGAGCTGTGTTGCGGCCGGCGGGCTCGGCGACGATCTGCTGCGGTGGAAGTTTCGGAAGCTGACGCAGGATGGCGGGACGCAGGTCGTTGTTGGTGATGATCCAGAAACGGCCCGGCGCGGCTATGGGCGCGAGGCGCGCTACGGTCTGCTGGAGCATGGTCTGCTTGCCATCGAGCGCTAGCAACTGCTTGGCGCGACGCTTGCGGCTTAGCGGCCAGAAGCGCGTGCCTCGGCCGCCCGCGAGGATTACTGGATAGAAATGCGGGTTCGTCTTCACGGTCGCTGCAAGCCTAACATTTACGTGGGGCGCGGCGAAAGGCTTCACCACAGGGGGCACAGGGGATCACAGGGGAAAAGTGGGTGAAGAATTTGATCTTCGCTGTGAACTTCTGCCCCGGTGGTCGCGGTTTTAGGTTAGCGCCGTGTCGCGGGTTCAGGCACCGCCGCACCCGGCACGTAGGCTTTCAAGAACTCGATCGTCCACTGCGGGCGCACCGTGAAACCTTGCAGGGCTGCGGGAATCACGACTGCGTCGCCCTTGGCGAGCGTCACCGGGTCGCGGCCCTGCGCCTCTACGACGCCGCAGCCTTCTAGCGCGACCAGGATCTGCACGGAAGTTTTCCCGGACGCATCAGTCTTAGTTTTCCCGAACTCATCGTTTTCGGACGCCACGTGTTCGGACGCGATGGTCGAGAAATCGTGCGGCGCTTTCAATTCGAACAAGTCCACCGCGAAGTACGGCGCGGCGATCATGGAAGAGCGCCGGTTTTTGCCGCCGTTAATGGCAACGGGCGCGGGGCGGATCACTTTGCCGGAGGCAGTACGTTCTTTGACCGCGTCCAGGCCTTGCTCCAGGTGCAGCGGGCGCGGGCGCCCGTAGTCGTAGAGTCGATAGGTGGTGTCTGACTGCTGCTGCGTCTCCACTATGACGGAGCCTGGTCCCAGGGTATGCACCGTGCCACCGGCCACGTAAATCATCTCGCCCTGATAAACATTGATCCAGTTGAGCAACTCTTCCGCGCGCTTGTCATGGATGGCTTGCTCGAATTGAGCCGCAGTAACGCCGGGCTTCAAGCCCAGGGCGATCTGCGATCCGGGCTTGGCGTGGGCTATGTACCAGCATTCGGTTTTGCCCCAGGGCTCGCCGCAGCGTTGCGCGGCTTCGTCGTCGGGGTGCACCTGGACAGAGAGCTTTTCCTCGGGAAACAGAAACTTCAGAAGCAACGGAAAGCGCTGGGGGTCGGGCGCGGCGGTGCCCACGAGTTCAGAGCGGAATTCTTTGCTCAGGTCTCGGAGCGATCGTTTCGCCAGCGGACCATTTGTAACCACGCAGTTGTCGCCGGTGAGCCAGGCTTCGCCGATTCTTTCGTTGAATTTGTGATTGGGATAGATCGCGGAAAGGTCGAGCGTGCCCCACGGGCGCGGGTCGAAGGCGGGCGACATCAGGAATGGGTAGAGTTGGGTCATGGCGAGCGAGTTGTAGCCGCCGAGCAATGCAGGGGTCCTTCGCTTCGCTCAGGATGACAAATTGTTCCCGGCTGTAGATTCTACGAATCTTCCAGCTTTTGGAAGGTTGCGCGAACTTCGTCGCCGGGGTTTTTCTTTGCTTCGCCGTCAATTTCCAGCAACAGGGGCGGTTTTTGCGGGGCGGTGCGCAGCAATTCCATGGTTTCTTTCCAATCGATCGATCCGTTGCCCGGCCAGAGATGCGAGTCTTTATCTTTGTTGTTGTCGTGCACGTGGGTCGAGCAGATGTGGTTCTTCAGAATGGCGAAAGCCTCGGGAATGCCATTCATCATGTGGGCGTGACCGCAATCGAAGCAGACGCCGATGTCGTCGAAATGCATGGTTTTGATGAACTCGACGAGGCGGTCGGGCGTGGAAAGCTCGTTGGGAATATTCTCCACGAGCACTCTTACGCCGAGCGGCTTGGCGAAGGCGCGCAGGTGCTCGACGCAGGTCATGGCGGCTTCGAATTTCTTTTCCTCGAAGGCTTCGTTGGGATTGCCGATGTGCTGGATGAGAAAGCGGAACGGGATATGCTCGGCGATTTCGAGGGAGCGTTTGATTTCGTCCATGGCATCGATGCGGTGGGCGCGGTCGGTGGAGGCGATGTTGACGGGAGGCGAACCGGTGCGTCCCCAATCGTAGTCGGAGTACAAAGGCGCGTGGACGGAATTGAGCGGAATGCCGGTGGAGCGGAACCAGTCGGCAATTTCGCGGACATGCTGCTTGCGATTGGCGTAATCGAAGTGCTGGCGGGCGGCGAAGATTTCGATCGACTGGGCTCCCGCCTTGACCAGTTCGTCGAGCAAGCCCGGATGGAGCCGTTCCTTCACATAGACGTACGTCGATACCGCCTTCTGCATCAGTAACCTACCGCCTTCCCGTTGTTGCGTCCGTCGCTCGCGCCGAGGCGCTCGCCGGTTTTGGGGTCAATCATTATGCACTCGCCATCTCCCCAAAAATGCTCGACGTTCAGCTTGTGTCCTTTGGAACGTAGAAGATTCATTGTATCGGGAGAAAGGCGGTCTTCGACGAGAATCTGATCGGGGAGCCACTGATGATGAAACCTGGGCGCGTTGACCGCTTCCTCGATATCGAGGGAGAAATCCACAACGCCGATGAGGATGTTGGCGACAGTGGTGATGATGGTGGGGCCGCCGGGCGATCCGAGAACGAGGAAAAGCTTGCCGTCTTTGACAACGATGGTCGGCGTCATGGCGGAGAGCGGGCGCTTGCCTGGGCCGATGGCATTGGCGGGGCCCTGGATGAGCCCGTAGATGTTGGGGACACCTTGTTTGACGGCGAAGTCGTCCATTTCGTCGTTGAGCAGGAAGCCCATACCTTCGGCGGTGACGCGGGAACCGAAGTCGTCATTGAGCGTCGTGGTTACGGAAACGGCGTTGCCTTTGGCATCGACTACGGAATAGTGGGTGGTGTTCTCCGGTTCGCGAATGGCTAGGGGTCGGGAGCGCGACTGGGCTACGCGCTCCAATTCACTGAACGACGGGCGTTTCAGGTCTGTGCTCAGGCTGGCGCGGTTGGGGTCGATAGAGTCGCGCCATGCGGCGGCGTACTTTTTGTCGATGAGCTGCGCGACGGGAACTTTGGTGAAGTCGGGATCACCCATGAAATCGGCGCGATCATAGAAGGCGCGACGGAAGGCTTCGGCCTCGAGGTGGATGGCGTCGGCGGAACGGTTGCCGGATTTCGCGAGGTCGTAGCCTTCAAGAATATTGAGGATTTCAACGAGTGCTACTCCGCCGGAAGAAGGTGGCGGAGCGCTGATGATGTCGTAGCCGCGATAGGAGCCGCGAATGGGCTCGCGTTCTTTCACTTCGTAAGCGGCCAGGTCTTCGGCGGTGACCAGGCCTCCGCCTTTGTGGATGGCCGCGGCCAGCTCGCGGGCCATGGCGCCGTGATAGAACTCATCGGGATCCTTGGCGATGCGTTCCAGGGTGCGGGCGAGTTCGGGCTGCTTGAACAGTTCGCCAGGCTGGTAGTAGTTTCCGTCGCGCAGAAAAATGCGTTTGGATTCGGGAAACTGGGCGAGGTACTCATCGTCTTTCAGATCTTGCGTGTCCTCGTAGGCGAGGGGAAAGCCATCGCGGGCGAACTTGATGGCGGGAGCCATTACTTTTTCTATCGATAGCTTGCCGTATTGTTTTTCCGCGTAGACGAGGCCGGCGACGGTGCCGGGGACGCCAATGGATTTGTATCCGACGACGCTGGAGTCTTTGCTGGACTCCGGGATGACGTTGCCGTGGGCGTCGAGATACATGTTTGCGGTGGCAGCGGCCGGCGCTTTTTCGCGGAAGTCGATGAAGCGAGTCTCCCCGGTGGCGTTGCGCAGAAGCAGGAATCCGCCACCGCCGAGATTTCCGGCTTGGGGATGGACGACAGCGAGCGCGAAGCCGGTGGCGACGGCGGCATCGACGGCGTTGCCCCCGGAGCGCAGCATTTCGACGCCGGCGCGCGAGGCGAGTTCGTGGACGCTGGCGACGATGGCGTGCGAAGCGTGCGTGGGCCGCATAGGCGCGGCCGCTGCGATCGAGGCTGGAAGAGCGCACAGAGTACAGAGAATCAAGAAACTACGTTGAATGCGCATGGATTGGGCGAACGTACGAGGCTAGCCCACGGGGTTGCAGGGAGTCAAACCGAGTTCACCGCCGAGACGCGGAGGACGCCGAGAGGAGCTTTACCACAGGGTGCACGGAGGGGCACGGAGGAAACCGCTTACTTCTTGCCGCGTTTGCCTGGCGCCTTCTTGCGCGCGGCATTAGTCTTTGGCGCCTTTGCTACGACCAAATCGTAGGACTGGCGAATCAGGGCTTCGAGTTCCGTGGCGGACAGGATGTTGGAGTTTCCGAGAAGTATCCATTTGTAGCGGCCGACGTAGGGGGCTTGGGAGATGCCTTCGACTTCAAGGAGTTCGTCGAATTTTTCCGGGGTGCATTTAAGGCAAACGGGCGCGAGGTTGCCTTGAGAGAGGTCGACGATGGTGAAGAGTTTGCCTCGCACCTTGAAGCAGAGGTCTTCGGCCCACTGGATGTTTTCGGACGTGTCGGGGAAGGAGAGACAGAGCTTGCGGATCCATTCGACGTCGGGCATGGGGAAATGATAGCGCGGAGGATGCTCCCATCGAAAACAAGCAAGTGCACGCGGGCGGGGGCGCCCGCGCCACACGAGCGACTACACCTGGTCTCTGGCTTCGCCTAGGACCACGCTTACTTCCACCTGCTTCTTACCCCGAAAGATGGTTACCTTCACGGTGTCGCCGGCGCGGTGTTTGTTCATGATTTGCGCGAGGGTTTGCTGGCTTTCGATTTTTTCTCCGTCTATGGCGACGATTAAATCGCCACCGATCATGATGGGAATGTTGCCGAGGTAGGCGCGCTCGGAGCCGCCGCGCAATCCGGCGCGGTCGGCGGAGCCTCCGGGAACGGCTTGCACGATGAGGAGCCCGTAGTTGGCGGCGAGGCCCAGTTCCTCAGCAATTTCCGAATCGATGGGGATGGTGCGAACGCCGAGTGCGGGACGGCGCACGCGTCCGAGCGTGACCAGGTCGTTGACTACGGCTTTGGCGGTGTTGATGGGGATGGCGAAGCCGATGCCGGCGCTTTGTCCAACGCTGGAGGCGATCATGGTGTTGATGCCGATGACCTGGCCGTGCCAGTTGAGCAGCGGGCCACCGGAGTTGCCGGGGTTGATGGCGGCGTCGGTCTGGATGGCTTCGTCGATGACCAGGCCGTCGGGCTCCTGCACCTGGCGGATGGAACTGACGATGCCGAGCGTGAGGGTTCCGGCGAGGCCGAAGGGATTGCCGATGGCATAGACCCTCTGGCCGACTTGCAGATTGGAGGAGTCGCCGAGGGTCATCGGCTGCAGATCGGGAGCTTTGATCTGGACGATGGCCAGGTCGTGAGACTTGTCGGTGCCTACGATGGTGGCCTTATATTTCTTGCGGTTGTGGAGCGTGACTTCGACCTGGCGCGCGTCAGCGATGACGTGATAGTTGGTTAGGATGTGTCCGTCTTTATCGATGACGAAACCGGAGCCCTGGCCTTCCTGCGGCACCAAGCCATAGAAGAAGTCGAAGGTCATGACGCGCGAGGTGATGTTGACTACCGAGGCGATGTTCTTTTTGTAGACGTTAATGTTGTTTTGCTCTTCAGCGTCGAGCGCTTCGCTGCCGGCGGCTTCGGTGATTTCGACGTGCTGCGGATGGCTGATCCAGTTGGCGGGATGGAGACGCCCGTTGCGGTAGGTGGTGAAGTAGAAGAAGGCGGACGCTAGAAGAATTGCGAAGAAAAGAGTACGCAAGAATCTCATCGTGGTTTAATCCCTGAAAGCCTGCAGCTTGAATTCTAGCGAAAAAGGCTCTTGAGCGCGGAGAGCGCAGAGAAAAACTTCAAACGCAAAGCCTCTTACCTCTGACCTCCGGTGCTACACTCGTCTGATTATGGCTGAAGGGCGTTCGCGGATTTGGGTATGGTTGCTGGTGGGCGGCGGACTGTTTGCGCTGTTCGTGGCCGGAGTGTTTACGCTGGTCTACTTCAGTTTTGGAGGGCAGGACGAAGAAGCGTTTTCCGGATTCGGGCCCAAGATTGCCGTCGTCGAACTCGATGGCATAATTTTGTCTGCCAAGCAGACTGTTCCCCAGCTCAAGAAGTTTGCCGATGACGATTCCATCAAGGCCATCATCATTCATGTGAATTCTCCCGGCGGCGGCGTGGCCGCATCGGAGGAGATCTACCGCGAAGTGAAGCGGATCCGTGACGAAAAGAAAAAACGCATTGTGGCTTCGATTGAGACGTTGGGCGCGAGCGGCGCGTATTACGTGGCGTCGGCGACCAACAAGATCTATGCGGACAAGGGCAGCATCGTGGGTTCGATCGGAGTGATTGCCCAGTGGGTGAACTACGGAGATCTTCTGCGCTGGGCCAAACTGAACCCGATCACGATGAAGGCAGGGGAATTCAAGGACACGGGCAGCCCGACGCGCGAAATGACGCCCGCGGAGCGCGCATATATGCAGGGCTTGATTGACAACATGCATACGCAGTTCATTCAGGCGGTGGCCGAGGGGAGGCATGCGAAGGAAGAAGATATCCGCGCGATTGCGGATGGAAAAGTCTGGACCGGAGAGCAGGCGGCTTCGCTGAAACTGGTCGACCAGATTGCAGACTTCGAAGGGGCGGTAAAGGATACGGCGCAGGCGGTGAATATCTCCGGAGAGCCGACGCTGGTCTGGCCTCCGAAAGAGAGGCGGTCGGGGCTGGATCTGCTGTTTGGCGATGTTTCCGATTATTTGCCCACGCGGGAGAAGCTGTTGGAGCAGCAGGTCGGCTTTTACTATCTTTGGAAATAGCAGTTGCCGGTTGCCAGTTCTCAGTAAGAGCTGCCGAGTTTGGGTTTTTCTGAGAACTGAGAACCGGGAACTGAGAAATTCTTTCCAGGTGTCCGCTTCCCTACTTGCACAGAAGCCCTTAAATTTGAGAAGGTTATAGGCGGGCGCAGTGCAGCGCCGGGGGTGGCAGAGCCCCCGGGCACGGAACCGTTCAAGGAAGCCGGCCCCCAAGGGAGCATAGAGGTATATGACAAAGGCTGACCTGATCGAAGAAGTTTCCCGGCTGGCGGAATTAACTCGCAAAGATAGCGAAGTGATTGTGGATACGATCTTTGACAGCGTGGTGCGGTCACTGCGGGTGGGCGACAAAATCGAAATACGCGGGTTTGGCAGCTTCCGGACGCGCCAGCGCAAGCCGCGCGTGGGCCGCAACCCGAAAACGGGCGACCGGGTGGAAGTTCCGGCCAAGAAGATCCCGTTCTTCAAGCCCAGCAAAGAATTGAAAGATCTGGTGAACAGCAGTGCGGCGGTGGAAGCTGCTCCGGCTGCAGCGCCTGCGCCGCCCGTGCCACCGATCACACACTAGGGCGGCGTATGAGCGAGACGAACGCGCGTGATGCCGCGCCATCTGCCGCCCTCAAAGGTATCGGTGACGCCCTCGTAGGCACGTGGAAATTGAGCGGTGGTGCCGAAGGCGTAATTCGCTACGAGTGGATGGAAGGAGGACGGTTCCTCGTCCAACACGTCGGCTTGAAGGCTTTCGGTCGGCAGATCAAGGGAATCGAGGTAATCGGGAACCTGCATCGCGTGGGCGAGCAACCGTCCGAAGACGTGTGGACGCGTTTTTATAGCTTTCTCGACGGGCTGACGCTCGATTACGTGTACGAATTGCGTGGTAAAGAACTGACAATCTGGTTCATGAGGAAGAATTCCGACAATCGGTTCGTCGGTACCTTTAGCGACGATGGGCAATCGTACACCGGCGCGTGGGCCTGGCCAGGTGGTGGCTATGAGGTCACGGGCCAGCGCATTGACGAACCCAAGGACGCGCGGCAGCGGTAGAGTTGGCCTCGAGCGTGTCTCGTAAAGGGTCCCTTTTGGGACTGGCGCGAAAACTCAGGGCCCGTAGCTCAACGGTTAGAGCAGCAGACTCATAATCTGTTGGTTCCTGGTTCGAATCCAGGCGGGCCCACCAACTGTCAGACGGTTGGCCAATCAGTCATAACATCAGGGCATCACCCCCGCGGCAAACTGAAGTAAAAAACCGACCCGTGCCCTAACTGGCTGGTGAGGCCGAGACGGCCGCCGTGGGCTTCTACTATGGCTTTGCAGATCGCCAGACCCATGCCGGTGCCATGGACTTGCACGCGCTGGTTTCGTCCGCGGTAAAATTTTTCGAAGACGAGCGCTTGCTCGAAATCATCGATGCCGGGACCGCGATCGGCGATGTTGATGGTGAGCATCTGGTCGTTGTCCTTGGCTTCCGCGGTGATGCGGATCGGGGCGCCGGCGGGTGAATACTTGGCGGCGTTCTCGATCAGGTGGACCAGAACTTCCTTGATGTGAGCGGGGTCCATGCGCGCGTTGGGAAGGCCGGCGGGGATTCGGACTTCGACGGGGTGCTGGAGCAGGAGTTGCTTCATGGCGTCGAGCGCTTCCTCGACCACAGGTCCGATGGGCGCGGACACGAAGCGAAATTCCACTTTGCTGGCATCCAACTGCGCCATCTCGGCGGCCTCTCCGATCAGCCGGTTGAGTCGATCACTTTCCTCGTTGATGATGGTCAGCAGTTCCTGTCTCTCCTCCGGCGAATGATTCGGGCTGCCGAGAAGCGAGGTCACCGACGCCTTGATGGCGGTGAGTGGAGACCGAAACTCGTGAGTGACGGAATCGAGCAGGACGGCGCGCAATTGCTCGCTTTCGCGTGAGGCCTCAGCGCGGCTCAGTTTTTCGATGGCGCCGGCGCGCTCAATGGCAATTGCCACCAGGCTGCCGATGGCCTCCAGCGTTTGCCGCGAAAGCACCGAACCGGAGACGCCCATGCAGCCCACCACGCGCATGCCCATGCGGAGCGGCATAAAAGCCACTTGATGCACGGCATCGATCCGCGGTTCGCCGCGCACGCAGATCAACTGGAGATCTTGCGCTTCCAATCCGTCGATGGTGGCGCCGGAGCGGTAAACGTCGCTGCGGCTGGACAACGAAATCGCGGCTGACCGGATACCGAAGGACTCCGCGATGTAGCGGGGAATCAGGTTCAACAACTCGGCCGGATTGTCGCTCGAAAGCAGCAACTGGCTGAAGGCGTAGAGGCGTTCGAGTTCCAGCCGGCGCTCGACGGCAGAGCGCGCCCCGCGGCGGGCGCGGGCCGACAGTTCGCTGACCGCTCCCGCGGTGACCAGGAAGGCGACCAGTGCGATCCAGTTCTGCGGGTCGGCAATGGTAAAGGTGCCGATGGGAGGCAGGAAAAAGTAATCAAAAGCGACGGCGGCGATCACCGACATGAAAACGGCTTGCCGCAAGCCCCAGGAAGCGGAGATCCCGAGAACGCTAAGAACGAAGGCCAGCGCCACTGTGGTCGGATTCAGATGGAGCCAGCGGTAGCCGACGAGAGTAATTCCGGCTACAGACAGTGTCGCGATCAGGTATCCGGTTCCGGATCTGCTCGCAGCGTTCACGAGGCGATTGTAATCGAAAGGCAAGGTTGAAGCCTTGCTTCTTTCCCTCATCGACAAAGTCCGATGTCTCAACGACAATAATCGCGATGCCCAAGACCCCCGACCAATGGCTGGAGGAATGTTCGCCGACGAAGAAGCAGGGAGGCAGGTTCAAGCTCTTTCTTGGATATGCCCCCGGCGTGGGCAAGACCCACACCATGCTGACCGAGGCGATCCGGCGGCACAGCCGCGGCGAAGATGTGGTGATCGGAGTTGTGGAAACCCACGGACGGAAAGCAGTGGCGGAACTGGTCACGAATCTGGAAGTGGTGCCGCGCAAGGCGATCGAGTACAAAGGCGCGATTTTCGAAGAGATGGACGTGGACGCCATTCTCGCGCGCAAGCCTTGTGTCGCGCTGGTGGACGAACTGGCGCACACCAATATTGAGGGCAGCAAGCATCGCAAGCGCTATGAAGACGTGCTGGAACTGCTGGATGCGGGGATCGACGTTCTCTCCACCATGAACATCCAGCATCTGGAGAGCGTGACCCCGACAGTGCAGGGAGTCACCGGGATCCAGGTGCGGGAAACGGTTCCGGACTGGGTGCTGCAAAGAGTCAACGAAGTGGTGATGATCGACCTGACTCCGGAGGCGCTGCAGAACCGGATGCGACGCGGCGACGTTTATCCGCAGGAGCGCGTGGGGCGGGCGCTGGAGAATTTTTTCCGCGAGACGAACTTGATCGCTTTGCGGGAGCTGGCATTGCGCCAGGTGGCTCAACAGGTGGATCTAAGCCTGGAACAGCACCGCGGAGAGGAACAGGAAGATCGAGCAGCGGTCGCCATCCGGGAACGTATTGCGGTATGTATAAGTTCGAACCCGGCGGCGCAGTATCTGGTGGCCCGCGGGGCGCGCATGGCGCAGGCTATGAATGCCGAGCTCTTTGTGGTCTATACCGACCTGGGGCAGGATACCAGCGAAGCGAATCAGCGAACCTTGGCCGCCAACGTGCGCTTCGCAGAAAACGTTGGAGCATCGGTGGTGCGGCTGAAGGGAAAGAGCGTGGCGGAGGCGGTCGCGGAATTCGTCAACGAGAGACACATCACGCAAGTTGTTTTCGGACGCTCCGCGACGCGGGGCTGGAAACGATATTTCTATCTTTCGGCGATCCATCAATTTTTGCGCGACGCCCCGGCGGTGGACGTACACATCGTGACGCAGGAGCCGGGCTGATCGGGCAGGTTGGAGCATAGCGTTGGAGCATAAACACATTCTGGTCGTGGACGACGAGGCCCAGATCACGCGGGTGCTGCGGACGTCTCTTTCCAGTCACGGATATGACATCCGCGTGGCCAACGACGGCGAGACTGCGCTGGAGATCATGAAAGACTGGTCGCCGGATCTGGTCATCACCGACCTGACGATGCCCAACATGGACGGACTGGAGTTGTGCCGGCAACTGCGGGCGAAGACGCAAATTCCGATCATCGTGCTCTCGGTGCGCGGGGAGGAGCGGACCAAGGTGAAGGCTCTGGATGCGGGCGCGGATGACTACGTGACCAAGCCGTTCGGTATGGAGGAACTGCTGGCGCGCGTCCGCGCCAATCTTCGTCGCACGCGGAAGGAAGAGTCGGAACTGGAGCCGATAGAAACGGGCGACTTCAAGATCGATCCCGGAGCGCGCAGCGTTTTTGTGAAGGACCGCGCGGTCCACCTCACGCCGAAAGAATTTGACTTACTCGCGTATCTGGCCCGTCACGCCGGCAAAGTGGTAACGCATCGCGCCTTGCTGGGCGCGGTCTGGGGTGGTGAAAGCACAGAACAAGTCGAATATCTGCGCGTGTTCGTTGCACAACTCCGCAAGAAGCTGGAACCCTCGCCCAATTCCCCGCGCTACATTGTGACCGATCCCTGGGTGGGTTATCGCTTCGTGGCCGGGGATGACCGGTGAGACTGAAGTTGGCTGGTGGTTGTGGTTGGTCGAGATCCAGTTCCAGTCGTTGCCTCGTTGCCCCTTGCCATCTCTACTGCCCGCAGCACGGCGCGCGCCTTGTTCTCCGTCTCTTCAAACTCACGCTGCGGATCGGAATCGGCTACGATTCCCGCGCCTGCTTGCAAGTACGCCTTCTTGCCTTTCATGAGCAGAGTGCGAATCGCGATGCACGAATCCAGATTGCCCGCGAAATCGGCGTAGAGCACGGAACCGCCGTACACTCCGCGCCGCGTCGGCTCCAGTTCCTCGATGATCTGCATGGCGCGAACCTTCGGCGCGCCGCTGAGCGTTCCCGCGGGAAAGCACGCGGCAAAAGCGTCCATCGCGTCCAGTTCGGGACGCAGTCGCCCCTCGAGCGCCGAAACCAGGTGCATCACGTGCGAGTAGCGCTCTACATACATCAGGGCGCGAACCTTTACCGACCCATACTCGCTGACTCGGCCCAGATCATTGCGGCCAAGATCCACCAGCATCACGTGTTCAGCGCGTTCTTTCTCGTCGGCGAGCATTTTCTTTTCGAGCGCCGCGTCTTCCGCTTCGTCGCGTCCACGCGGATGCGTCCCGGCAATCGGGCGGTATTCGAGCTTTCGTCCTCCTCCCGCGGCACGGACCAGCATTTCGGGAGACGAACCGAGCACGTGCATTCCTCCGGAATCTTTTCGCCTGCCATCCTTCCTTCCGCCGCCGAAGCGCAAGAAATACATATATGGCGACGGATTCACCGTGCGCAGCGCGCGGTAGAGATCGAGCGGGGGGACTCCCGGATCGAAATCCCAGCGCTGCGAAAGCACGACCTGGAAGATGTCCCCGGCAGCGATATACTCCTTGGCTCGGCGCACGCTTTCCAGAAACCTTGGCTTGGAAGTGCGTGGCTTCGGAGTTCCCGCCCGCGTCGGCAGCTTTGACTTGGTGGCTGCTTTGCGCCAGTGCGCCGGCTTCCAGCCCGCGGCGAGTTTTTTTTCGATGCGCGCGATGTCCTTCACGGCGCGCTCGTAGGCAACTCGGAGCGCTTCCCGCGTCGCGGCTTCCGTCACATCCGCCGACGCCACAATATGGATCTGGTGCCGCAAATGGTCGAAGGCGAGCACGCGGTCGAAAAACATCAGCACACAGTCAGGAACGTCCAGGTCATCCGTAGCGTGCTCCCCGATGTTCTCCAGCCGCCGTACAATGTCATACGCGCAATAACCGACGGCGCCGGCGGTGAACGGCGGCAAGTCTTCCATTGCCGCTGGACGATGCTGCTGCAGCAATTCCTTGATCACTGCGAAAACATTTCCCGTGCGCCGCTCGACCTTCTTAATGCGGTCACGTTCGATCGTGATCTCATTGCCGCGCGATTGCAGCCGCAGAAACGGGCGCACTCCGAGAAACGTATACCGTCCAATCTTTTCTCCACCTTCGACCGACTCCAGCAAGAAGGCATCAGGCTCTCCCTCAGCCACGGCGAGAAAGGCGGAAACGGGCGTCAGCAGGTCGGCAGAGATGGACTTCGCCACCGGAACGAGCGTGGCGCCGCGCGACAATCGGACGAACTCTTTGTAGTCCGGACGGATCATTCTTCTCCCCTGTACTTCATTATAAGGAAGCCGATCTTTGATCCTTGATCCTTGATCCTTGCACCCACATTTCATGGCCGTCGGCATCGAGGCCTGCTAAATGCAACGGAGGGAGGTCATTGAGACATTCAGGGTGGAACCGACTCAGATCGACGGCAGGGAGGTAGATAGTATTTTTGCGTTCGAGGGTTCGTACTCGACGATGTACCCAGCCACCGCACTCGCTGCGACGGTCAGCGGCGACGCCAGATACAACTGCCCCGGCCCGCTGCGTCCGGGGAAGTTTCGGTTCTGCGCGCTGATGACGACCTGATCGGGACGCGTCGATACTCCCGGCCCCGCATTGATGCACGCGCCACAACTGGGCTCGATCACGTGCGCGCCCGCCTGCTCGAAGATTTGAAGATAGCCTTTACGCTTCGAGTACTCGCGCGTTTCCTGGGAACCGAATTGGATCCAAAACTCGACATTTTTCGAAACTCGTTTCCCTTGCTTCAAAGCGTCGGCGAGAACGGACGCGTACATATCCATATCTTCGTTCTTCCCCGCCGTACAGGTGCCGCCGTATGCGATTTCAATCGGCACGGGAGTGTTGAGTTCGCGAATGTACTTGCCGTTGCCCGGATCGCCCGGCGTCGCGACCATGGGCGTGATCTCAGCCGCGTCAAGTTCGATCACATGGGCGTATTCGGCGTTCCGATCGCTCTCGAGGCCTGCGATCATCTTCTCGATTTCGGCGCGCTTCATGCCCCGGCGTTCCATCAGAAACGCGACCACCTTTTCATCCGGAGCCACGATGCCGGTAAAACCTCCGATTTCGGCCGCCATATTCGTCATGGTGGCGCGCTCGTCCACCGACAGCGCTTCGACCGCTTCGCCTGCATACTCCATCACCTTCGCCAGCGCCTTGCCGCTACGTACGTAATCGAGCGAAAGAATTTTCAGGATGAAATCTTTCGCGGTGACATTCGCATGGCGCTTGCCCCGAATCACGATCTTGACCGACTCCGGCACCTTGACGCGAACGTCTTTCGTAATCCAGGAGTTGAATAGATCCGTCGTGCCAATGCCGAAGGCGATGCATCCGATGGCGCCTACGTGCGGCGTGTGCGAATCGGAGCCAACGTTCACCTGCCCCGGCAGCGCATAAGTCTCCAGCATCACCGAGTGGCAGATGCCCTCCGAACCCTTGCGGTCGGTGAGTTCGCCGTGCAGCTTGATGCCCTGTTGCTTTGCGAAATCCTCCTGCTTCAGCTTGAGCTGCGTGGCCAAGTCGAGCAGCCCCATTTTTTTCTTTTCTTCCGAGATCACTTCGTCGAGGAAGGTGAGATGGTCGCGGAAGAAGCGGATGCTCGAAGCATCGTTCACCGGAACATCCTTGCCGACGTATTGCTCGTAGAAAATGGACGCCATCGGCGTGACGTACTCATGACTGAAGCGCAAATCGACGTGAGTGAAGCCGGCGTCGCCCGGCTTGACGGCTGCAACGCCGACCTTGCCCTCGGGCGTGACCATATGCCTGGCAAAAATCTTCTCCGCCAGAGTCATCGGGTGCGCGGGTGGGACATTCTTGCCCGCGGTCGGCGGCAGAAAAACTTTCTTCTGCAAGCGGGCAACGTTGAAGGGAAACAAGCCGCCATACTCGATCACCTGTTTCGTGATCTCGTCTTCTCCGGCGGTGAATTCACTGAGCGCGATTTCTTCTCCGGCGCGAATCCGGTCGATCAAAGAAAAGTCGGTCGAAGTCAGCAAACCGAGGTTCTGGCAGTTCTGCTTGTAGATGCGCTCAATATTCTCGCCAATCGCAATTTGAATTCCGGCGCACATCTCGGCATAAGGCGACTGCTCGCGACTCGATCCCTTGCCGCGGCGCTTGCCGCTCACCGAACAGACGAAGCCGCCTTTCTTCACATCGCCGCGCCCAATCGGCAGCGTTTCGCCGCACCTCAAGCCAACGTAGGGGATCTCGCCGAGCGTCCGATCGAAGTAGAAACAGTAGTGCGCGGGAGTAATCTCGTCCGTCGAAATGTCGTCGCGGAGTTTGGGATGTTTGGCGGGGTTCTTCATGTCCCATGGCAGATCCCAACCCGCCAGCTGTTTCTTGATCAACTCCGGGTCTTCGGTGAGAAACAGAATGCGCCCCTTTAGCCGCACCTTGTCGGGACGCTTTTCGATCTGGCGTTCAAGAAGAGACGAACCCACGTAGCTAATTGTACCGCCGGCAAAGAGACGGTGGAGCGACGGGCGTCCTCGCCCGTCCTTGGGCAGTCAAGCGGCCGGGCGGGGACGCCCGGCTCTCCATTAGAATTTTCGATCGTTGGAGTAGGTGACCGGACTGGGCAACGGCTCCATGCCCCGGCCTGCGAGGATCTCCTGAAACTCGTGCAAGAGCGCGTCGTGCACCAATCCGTTCGACGCCAGCGTCTCGCGGCTTGCGATCTGGAACGCGCCGCCCGAAAAGTCCGTGACCTTCCCGCCAGCCTCTTCGACGATCAGCACGCCCGCCGCCGTATCCCATGGATTAAGATTAAATTCCCAGAAACCGTCAAACCTGCCTGACGCGACATTGCACAAATCAAGCGCGGCCGACCCCGCCCGCCTCACCCCGTGGGTGCGCAACGTAATCTGGTGATAGAAATAAATATTCGGGTTCTTATGCCGCTTGTGGCTGGGGAAACCGGTGGCGACCAGGCACTCCCCCAAGTTCGACGTGATCGACACGTGGATCGCCTTGCCGTTCAACCGCGCGCCACTGCCCAGTTCGGCGGCGAACATCTCGTCGCGTGTCGGATCGTAAATCACTCCCGCGATCCGTTGTCCCCGGCGTTCCACCGCGAGCGAAACGCAAAACACCGGATAACCGTGCGCAAAGTTCGTCGTGCCATCGAGCGGATCGACGTACCACTTGTACTCGCCCCCGATTTCGACGCGCGATCCCTCTTCACCCATCACGTCATGAGTGGGAAACTGGCGGCGAATCCTTTCCAGAATCAGCGCTTCCGATTTGCGATCGGCCACCGTGACCAGATCCACGTCGCCCTTATATTCAATCTTCACGTGCTGCTGAAAATAGTCCATCAGCAGGATGCCCGCTTCACGGGCGATCGCCTGCATTGGAGAAATCAGGTCGAGAGACCGATGGGATTCATTGGATGTCATGCGAAATCTAGACCTTCAATTTCAGGATTGAATGTCGGTGCTGAGAACTGAGAACCGGGAACGGAGATCTGATCCAAGCTACTTCTTCTTCCCGTCTTCCGCGATATAAACGATCTCGTGCTTGAAGATGAACAGATTCGGACCATCCTCGCGTGTCACGCGCACCATATTCTTGTCGTAGTATTCAATCCAGCCGCGGACGACCTCGCCGTCGGCCAGCTTCAGGCTCACGACCCTCTGCTTTTCCCCCAGCGACTTCAGATAGGCCGCTTCTTCAAACGTCTCGTCCGGAGGCGGTGTGCGCTTCTTGTTAAACGTGGGACTTCCTGGTTGTAACGGCATTCTGCCATTTTACAACGTGAAGTCATCCTGAGATAAATTGTCATCCTGAGCGAAGCGAAGGACCTGCTGACTCTCGCACTGAAAAGAGCTGGTCCTTCGCTGCGCTCAGGATGACAAGAGCATGGAAGGGCTAGATCTGGTAATCGACATCTTCGATGATCCGTTGCAGGGATGCGGAAAGCGGCTCACTTCCGCCTATGCCTTCCAGTTCATGCACTCGTTCCGCTAACCTGTTCACCTCAGACGCGACTGCGGACAAGGCCTCGGAGAGAGGGTCGTTGATCAGTTTGGGGTCGGTGATAACGACGCGTTTGCCCTCGCGAAGAATGATGTGTCCGGGGACCCCGACGACGGTGGAATTGTCGGGCACATTGCGCAGCACGACCGATCCAGCGCCAATCCGGCAATTGTGGCCAACGGTGATATTGCCCAATATCTTGGCGCCACTGCCCACGACGACATTGTCGAGGAGCGTGGGATGGCGCTTGCCGTGTTCCTTACCAGTGCCGCCAAGCGTCACTCCCTGGTAGAGGGTTACATCGTCGCCGACGACCGCCGTCTCACCGATCACCACAGACAGGGCGTGATCAATGAAGAATCGGCGGCCCAGTCTTGCGCCCGGATGAATTTCAGTCCCGGTCAGGAAGCGCGAAACCTGCGACAAGAGGCGCGCCATCAAGAAGAAACGATGGTTCCAGAGCGAATGATTGACGCGATGGAACCACACCGCATGCAGGCCGGAGTAGCAGAGAAAAACCTCCAGACGCGACCGGGCAGCCGGGTCGCGGTCGAGCACCGTGGCAATATCTTCGCGGATGTGCGACAGCAGATGCGGCATGGGCGCCAGATTAAAGATCAGCCCGGAACTTGCGTCGTCGGAATCTGCAACGCCTGGTTCCGGAGTCCTTCGAAGAGAATACTACTTAGGTAGCGCTCGCCGAACGACGGCAGAACCACAACGATCAATTTTCCGGCATTTTCCGGGCGGTTCGCCACCTGCAAAGCCGCGACCACCGCTGCTCCCGACGAGATTCCGACCAGCAGACCTTCTTCCAGCGGAAGACGCCGCGCCATGTTGATCGAGTCCTCGTTGCTGACGGTGATCACCTCATCAACCAGATCTTTGCGCAAGATGCTCGGAACAAAACCGGCGCCGATTCCCTGAATCTTGTGCGGGCCGGGCTTGCCACCGGAAAGAATCGGGCTGTCGGTCGGCTCCACGGCCACGGCCTTGAACGACGGCTTCTTCGGCTTGATGTATTCGGAGACGCCGGTGATGGTTCCGCCGGTGCCGACGCCGGAGATCAGAAAATCGACGCGCCCGTCCGTGTCTTCCCAAATCTCGGGACCGGTGGTTTCGAAGTGAATCTTCGGATTGGCCGGGTTGTCGAATTGCTGGAGCATGTAGGAATTTGGAGTGCTGGCAATCAGTTCCTCGGCTTTAAGAATCGCTCCCTTCATTCCGCGGGGGCCCGGTGTGAGGACGATCTCGGCGCCCAAAGCCAGCAGCAGCACACGCCGCTCCAGGCTCATGGTCTCGGGCATGGTGAGGATGAGCCTGTAGCCTTTTACCGCGGCTACAAAGGCGAGCGCAATTCCGGTGTTGCCGCTGGTCGGCTCGATCAGAACGGTTTTCCCGGGCTGAATTCGTCCGGCACGCTCGGCATCGGCAATCATGCTGACACCGATGCGGTCTTTTACGCTGGCCAGGGGATTCTGGCTTTCCAATTTTGCCACCACGTCGGCAACCGCTCCCTTCGTAACCCGGTTCAGACGCACCAGCGGCGTGTGGCCAATCAGTTCCGTTACATCGTTTGCGATTTTCATAGATTTTCGATTTTACTTCTATTGCACTTTCTCCATCCTGGAATCGGCGGATCGGGAAGTGAGCCGCCGTTTAACACTATTAACTCTACTACTTTAATAGTCTATAGAACAGTGAGCAAATCACCCGGGGTGGTGAGCAACCGCGGCTCTTGCCAGCACTAACGTTGACGCGGCTTTCGCCGTCCCACCCGCGCCAGGATGCGGCGCACTTTTTTGGGAGAAATCGAGAGCCGAGCCGCCACTCGAGATACTTTACGGCCTTCGTGCTCCCAGACCTGTGCGATCACAATCTCCGCAAATTCTTCGCTGATTTGCCGGAACGTCTTCTCGCCCACCGCGCCCTGTGACCACGCCTTCAGCGCCGGATGGACACTCGCCTTGCGCAGAATTTTCGCGCCCAAGGTCTGCAGATCCTGCCACATGTTGTTGTCGGGTTGATTCGCCCCGCAGGATGCTCGCGCCAGGTCATAAGACTCGCGCGCCGCTTCCGGATTATCGAAAAACGAATTGCACCGTGTCAATCCTTGCCACAGATGCGCGTTGGCGAGCAGCAGATGATGCTGGGTATGCTTCGCCAGGTCAATCGCCTCCTGACTGAACTCGAGGGCGCGGCGCGCGTGGCTTCCCGGATCGGCGCCCCCACCGATCTCTTCCTCCACCTTCGCATTCTCAATCATGCACTGCAGAATACGTGCCCGGCCCATCAGAATGTAGTCCTGCTTCTCCTCGGCCACGTCGTATGCCGAGGCGGTTTCCTCCTCGGCGCGCTGAAAGTCTCCGCTATCGAGATGGATGTAGGCGGCATTGAGGTGAACCGTGCCGACTCCGTGATGGCTCGGGTGCTGCCGGTAGATGGCCCGGGCGGCCTCCAGGTGCTCAAGCGCTTCGCGGCGCAGATGAGCCAGGCGGCCGCGATAGTCATGCTGGCGCGAATCCTGATCGCGCGAATCCCGATTTCGAGAATCTTTATTTCGAGAAGCGGGGCCGGTTGCGCCGGGCTTAGCTTGGCGGTCTGCTGAGGCCTTCCGACGCCGCTGGGCGTCGCGGTCGATTCTTTTCTGCAACTGCAGAGCGATCCCGCGTTTGGCGAGCGCCATGTTGGCCAGCGATCGCGCCAGGTTCGGATGGCGTGGATCGCGCTTGCCGTAGTAGCGAATGGCACACTCGAAGAACTCGATCGCTTTATCGAAACGGCCTTCCCGGCGCGCCATTCGCCCGTAGAATGATTGAATGTTGCCGAGCGTCACATAGTCGTCGGTCTGGCGCAGCGCGCTTTCCGCCGCGTGAGATATGCGCATGGCTTCTTTCCATTTGCCCTGCTGAAACAATAGCCAGCTCTCGAGCACCTGCATCACCGCCGCCATTCGCAGATGGCCTAACGCCAGCGCCAGGTCTCTTCCTTTGCCGGTGTAGATCAGGGCTTCGTCGTAGTCGCCTCTTCTCCGCAGGCAGCGACCCTTCCAGAAATAAGCGATGGCCAGCAGAAACCGGTCGTGCAGCTCTTCTCCCAGGCTCAGGACGAAGTCAAAATGACCGCTCGCGGTTTCTTCCGCTTCTTCTGCCATCGCCGCCATGCCCTCGGTCAGGCGCAGGCAGATGTACTCGGCGATCGAGAGCTGCGACCGCAATCCTGGTTCAAAGTGTTCAAAGCGTTTCAGAAGCTCCCGGAGTGGCGGCCCGCTGAATCCGATATCCGTCCATATCGCAAGATGCGCCATCAGGAGAGCGGCATTTCCCTGGCAGGGATTGAGATTGGAGATCAGGTCCTGGTGCGATCGAAGACACGCCATCCCGCGTTCGATCTCACGCGCCGCAACATGTTGCTGTAACTGCGAGAGGAAGCCTGCGTCAATCGGCAGGTTTGCGGGAGTACTCCGGCGTGCGCCCATCATCATTAATTGACGTTCTAGTCCAATAAATCATAACTGGCAAGCGTCAAAAACTCCTCCGTCAGGTTGTAAATCGGAACACGGCCAGACCCCTGCAGCCAGCAATGCAGGTACTGTAATCCCACGCCGATGCGCCAAGGTCAGCCTGCCTCAAAACGACCCCACTAGGTCATTTCGGACCAGTGGGACCGGGCGGACAGCGCGGTTTGTCTGAAAGGGCAAGCGGGGGTCTACTGCATAAAAGACGCAAGACTTTTGCGTGGGGAGAGACACATGACGAATTTCGGGCAAAGCGGCAATCGGCAAACCAGCAACTGGCAGACCAGCCCTCGGTGGCGCGGTATCACACGTCCGTACACCCAAAACGATGTCAACCGCCTGCGGGGCTCGTTCCAGATCGAACACACCCTCGCGCGCCACGGCGCGGAGCGGCTGTGGAACATGCTGCAGGACAATGCAGAGTCTTTCGTTCCGGCGCTCGGCGCCATGACCGGCAACCAGGCTGTCCAGCAAGTTAAGGCTGGGTTGAAGGCCATTTATGTAAGCGGCTGGCAGGTCGCCGCCGACGCCAACAATGCCGGCCAGATGTACCCCGACCAAAGCCTTTATCCCGCCGACAGCGTGCCTAATCTGTGCCGCCGCATCAATCAGGCCCTGATGCGGGCCGACCAGATCCATCACGCCGAGGGTCACAACGGCACGAACTGGTTTGCTCCGCTCATTGCCGACGCCGAAGCGGGATTCGGCGGCAACCTCAATGCTTTCGAACTCATGAAGGCCATGATTGAGGCGGGCGCCGCCTGCGTTCACTTTGAAGACCAGCTTTCATCGGCCAAGAAGTGCGGCCACATGGGCGGCAAAGTGCTGGTGCCGACCAGCGAGGCGATCCAGAAACTGGTCGCGGCCCGGCTCGCCGCCGATGTAATGGGCGTGCCCACGCTGATCATGGCCCGCACCGACGCCGACAGCGCCAATCTTCTGACCAGCGACGTCGACCCGCGCGACCGCGAATTCATCACCGGCGAGCGTACCCCCGAAGGCTTCTTCTACATTGAGGGCGGCTTAGAGGTTGCCATCGCCCGCGCCATTGCTTATGCGCCGTATGCGGATATTCTCTGGTGCGAAACCTCCAAGCCCGATCTCGAGGAAGCACGCGAATTCGCCGCCTGCGTGCACGAGGTCTATCCCGGCAAGTTGCTGGCCTATAACTGCTCGCCCTCGTTCAACTGGAAGAAGAATCTGGACGACGCGACCATCGCCAGCTTCCAACACGAGCTTGCCGGCATGGGCTACAAGTTCCAGTTTGTCACGCTGGCAGGGTTCCACGCTCTCAACCTCGCCATGTTCGAACTCGCCCGCGGCTATAAGCAGGCTGGCATGACCGCTTACTCTCGATTGCAGGAAAAGGAATTCCTCCGCGAGCAGCAGGTCGGTTATGAAGCGGTCAAGCACCAGCGCTTCGTTGGAACGGGATACTTCGATGCCGTGCAGCAGGTCATCACCGGCGGCATCACATCCACCATGGCGCTGGAAGGCTCAACTGAAAAGGCCCAGTTCAGCGACGTCATCGATGATCTGCTTGCGGTGCCGGGAAATGGCCATGGCATCACGAATCCGATGGCAATGGGCGATCCATTGTTCACCGATCCGTCGCTGATGGCTCCTTGCTGGGAAGCATCTGACGAACTGATGCCTTCGGGGGATTAGTACGAGGAATTTCAGCTTAGGACTTATGCGTGTTCGGTGGCTTTGTGAGTTCGCTTGTCTTCGCGAAGTTGCGCTGCGGTAAAGGCGCAGCCGCAGGTGCCGCATCTCCAGCTGGTGAATGCGCTGGTCATGAGGCTTGACCCACCATTACTCGGAGGGGGTTGGTTCGCGCGCACTGCCAGAACCAACTCCCCACCGCACTCCGAACATTCACGTTTTTGCATAGTCCACCGGTCGAGCGGCGCGTACCCTTCGCGCCTGCCCGGCTTAATCGCGGGAATTGTCGTGCTTCCTATTCGATGCTGCTGCTTCGGCGAGGCCGGAGACGGAAAACGCTAAACGCCGACCCGCACGGATACTAACTCCGGGTTACAGTGGGAAGTTTGCATGGATTTGACCGCGTCTTCGGCTGTAAATCTCCCCATCACCAGGGCCAGCTTGCGGTCGGTTGTTGTCTGGATGGGAAGCCGATCAATGCGCAACACGTATTGAGGGGCGTGAGCGCCGCCCCGGTTCACTTTCACGACAAACTTGATGTTTTTCATGGTTCCTTTCTGTTTTCCGTCGATCTGACAAAAAAGAGACTACAAACAGAAGGTAGGCCATAGGTAAGCCGGCTCCCTGTTTTCCCACTTGCCATTGGCAACCGAGGACAAGCACTGGTTCTCAATGGGCTCCCGGATTTCTCGTTGGCAAACGATCCCAGCCGATCCGTAATCGTGACTCAGTTTTCTCCTCAAGAGCAATCGTAGAGGAGGTCGTTTTCAGTTAGGCTAACTTGGTCAGAGGACCAGAAAAGAGTACGAATAAGAAAAGGTACCGGCTCAATTTTGATGTTAGGCTCGTGCGCTATCATTGTCAAGCTTTCGCATCCGCCATGCCCACAAACGCCAATGCTGAAGCTGCCTGGAACTACCACGAAGTTACCAAGCATTCCTCCACCAGCGTTCGCACTAATCCGCATTTTCTGGACTTTCGGAACCAGCCGTTGCCGTTCAAAATCTACCCCGCGCTGGAGCCATCGCGCATGCCGACCGAGATGCGCCAGACTGGAGTGGCTGCCCTTTCTGCGATCGCCGGCAGCGTCCCCGCCGAGACAAACGCGGCGCCGGACTTAGAGGCGGTTGCCCAACTCCTGTACCTTTCCGCAGGCATTACCCGGCAGAGAAAATATTCGGGCGGCGAAATCTATTTTCGCGCGGCCGCGTGCACGGGAGCCCTCTACGAAGTCGAGCTCTATCTGGTTTGCCGCGAACTCGCCAACCTTGAGGCTGGCGTCTATCACTTCGCCCCTGCCGAGTTCGGCCTGCGCCGGCTGCGCGCCGGAGACAATCGCAGTGTTTTGGTCGAGGCCACCGGCAGCGAACCCGCCATCGCTCACGCGCCGCTGACTATCGTCTGTACCTGCACGTACTGGCGCAATGCGTGGAAGTATCAGGCGCGCACCTACCGCCATTTTGGCTGGGACAACGGCACGATGCTCGCCAACCTGCTGGCCGTCGCCACCGCCCTGGGTCTGCCGGCCAAGGTAGTATGCGGCTTTGTGGACACGACCGTGAACCGCCTGCTGGATGTCGATTCCCAGCGCGAGGTGGCCTTCTCGCTGGTCGCGGTCGGTCATGACTCCGGGCTTGTCGCGCCAACCGCTCCGCCTTCGCCAACCATTTCCCGAACGCTGGCGGAGATCTCCCCGCTCGGATTCGAAACTGTCCCGCTCTCTCGGGACGAGGTTGACTATCCGCTCATGCGCGAAATGCACGCTGCCTCTGCGCTCGATTCAGCGGAAGAAGTTGCGGCATGGCGCGGGCGTGCTCGGCTGGGGAATACGGAAATAGCTGATTTTCCGCCGCCCGCGGGACCCGTGGTTCGGCTCCAACCGCTATCCGACGCGGAAATGCCTCGTGATCCGATCGAGCAGGTCATTCTGCGCCGGGGCTCCAGCCGCCGGTTCGCGCGCACTCCGATCAGCCTGGCGGAGCTTTCCACCTTGCTGGACCGAGCTACGCGCGGCGTACCGGCTGACTTCCTCGATCCGATGGGATCTCAACTCAACCACCTCTACTTGATTGTGCATGCCGTCGAGGGTCTCGATTCCGGAGCTTACGTCTTCCATCGCGATCGTGGAGTGCTCGAGTGTCTAAAGCATGGAAATTTTCGCGACCAGGCTGGGTATCTCGGATTAGAGCAGCAGTTGCCCGCCGACGCCGCCGTGGACATTTTTCTTCTGGCAGACTTACGGGCGATATTCGATCGCTTTGGAAATCGGGGTTATCGGGCGGTGCAGCTTGAAGCCGGCATCCTCGCCGGCAAACTCTATCTTGCGGCCTACGCCCAGCGGCTGGGCGCCACCGGGCTCACCTTCTACGACGATGACGTGACCGGTTTCTTCTCGCCGCACGCCGAAGGCAAGAGCGCTACTCTGCTGGTGGCCGTGGGCCACGGCGTCAAACGGAGACGGCTGGAACCGGAGTAGCCATGGCCAGATCCAAGAAGATTTTTGCAATCCATCCGGGAGAAATTCTCAAGACTGAGTTCATGGAGCCAATGGGCGTGAGCGCTTATGAACTGGCGAAGGCACTCCGTTTTCCCGGCATCTATGAAGTCGTCCGCGGCGACCGAGCCATCAGTGCCGACACGGCCATTCGCTTGGGGAAGTATTTCGGCTTGCCGGCACAGTTTTGGCTCAATCTTCAGAACGACTACGACTTGAGAATTGCAGAAAGCAGCGGAATCGGCACCGGGATTAGACCGCGAAAGAACGCCCATGACGCTGCTCTTACCGGCGCCCACTAGAGCGGAGCGAGCTCTCGCGCTGAAAAGAGTGGCAGCCTCGCAGGGATTCGAACCCCGATACTCTGCTCCAGAGGCAGATGTCCTACCGTTGAACGACGAGGCTACGCTGCGATTCTAAACCATTTTGCTGCCACCGCAAAACGGTGTACTCTTGCCGTTGGACGGGCGGATACGAGGCCCGCGTTAGAATCTTTGGCAGCCCTGCGAGGAGTCGCTATGCCCAGCATCCTTTCTGTTGAAACCGACTACGACGAGATGGCGCGTCGCCCACTTGAGGTCGAGCAGTGCGCTCTGATCGTCGTTGACATGCAGGAGAAATTGCTGCCGCCGATCTGGGAAAAAGAACGGCTGGTGCGGAATATCCAGCTGCTGATTCGCCTGGCTGGAATTTTGAAGATGCCGGCGCTGGTGACGACACAATACGCGAAGGGCTTGGGTAACACCGTGCCGGAGATTGCATCCTTGTTGCCGGACAGCCCGCCCATCGACAAGCTGATGTTCTCCTGCTTCGGCAGCGAGGCGTTCTGCTCATTGCTGAAACGCTTACCGGGCCAGCGGACGACCGTACTGCTGTGCGGCATGGAAACCCACATCTGCGTGATGCAGACTGCGATGGGGGCGCTGCGGGAAGGCTATCTCGTGCATGTAGCTTCGGATGCAGTCAGCTCGCGGACAGAATTAAACTGGAAAATCGGGCTGGACCGCATGCGCGCGGCCGGAGCCATTCTGTCCTCGACCGAAATGATGATCTACGAACTGCTGCGCTCGTCGGGCGCGCCCGCGTTTCGAGAACTACTGCCGTATTTGAAGGGGTGATTAACGTAGGGACAGCCGCCCTCGGCTGTCCCAGCGGGGCGAAGCCCCGCAGTGCTCTTGACCGCAAGCATGAATAAACCGAACCCGAGGCGAGCTTCGCTCGCCTGGACAGCCGGGGGCGGCTGTCCCTACGTGGCGCTTTCTTTCTGCTTCACCCGGACAACCGTGATTTTCGAGAAGCCCTCCTCGAAGGTCGGAGGCTTCAATTTGCCCGCCATTTTGCGCATGATATCTTCGGGGACCGCGCGGCCACGGCGCTGGTGGCGTTCCAGGCAAACCTCCAGCGGGACATCGAAGAACACGCCCTGCACATCGTAGCCGTAATCCTTGGCCAGCTTGATCCAGCTATGACGGTCGTGGGGCGTAAGGTTCGTTGCGTCCACGTAGTTCATGGGACGGCGGGCAATCAGTCTTGCTTTCAGCATTGATCGCAGGTTGGAAAACACCAGATCCTGAAAGCGCTGCTCCTGCGCGTCATCGAAAAGAAGTTCGCGCAGCAGATCGCTCGAGAGCGGATGAATATTGTGCCGCTTGAACCACGAACTCTTGCCCGAACCCGGCAACCCGATGGCCAGGACCACCGTTCCTTTGCTGGCGCGGGCAGGAGCGGGCGCAGCTTTGGCCGGCACCGCTTGAACCGGCGCAGCTTCAACTGACAACGATTCCGCCGGCAACGTTCCAACAACCGCCGGTTCCGGGGCCGATGGTTCTGTGGCGGACGGTTCTGCTACCACTGCGGGCGCAGCGGCTACCGGGCGTGGACGAGAACCGCCACGACCTCCGCGGCTGCGGCGACGGCGGGACGTTCGTGGTTTCGACTCACCTGCCGCCGATGTTTCGGCTGGGGCCGAGACGGGCTCCGGTGCGGGCTCCGGCTCTGGTCTAGACGGGCGACGCGACTCGACTACTGGAGCCTCGGCGGGAACTTCGGGAGGCGCGGCCGGCTCGTTATCGTAGAACCTGGGTTGCAAGGGTTCGGGTGCTTTGGTTGCTTCCTTGGTGGAGCCGTCTCCGGCCTTCTTGCGGCGCTTCAAGCGCTCGCTCATCCATTTGCGCATATAGCTGCTTTTAGCACACCGACACACACTGGAGCAATCCGCGTACCGTGGCGGCCGGGGTACCTGAGGAGGCATCGGGTGATCGGGCGATCGGGCCATCGAAAGTCAAAGGCATCTGACCTTAGATCGCCCGATGACCCGATCGCCCGATCACCCGATACAATAAGTCCATGAATCCAACGCATCCGCCAACTCTCCCGGTGGCGGCCTCGCAGCTGCCTGCGGTGCCGCTTACGCTTGAAGGCTACGCCACCTTGCACCAGATGATGCGCTTCCGCTGGACCGCATGGCGCACCACTCCCGACAACGCCCGTCGCGAGATCGCTGCCGAAGCCGCGAAGCTGCTGGCCGAGATGGAAGCCAAGGCCGATGGGCAGTCCGCGCTGTTCTCGATGCTGGGACACAAAGGGGATCTGATGCTGGTCCACTTCCGCCAGAGCTTCGACCAACTCAATCAGGCGGAGCTCGACTTGGCGCGGCTTCGACTCAATGACTTCATGGAGCCTACGACTTCCTATTTGTCGGTGATTGAGCTGGGGCTGTATGAATCGTCGTTGAAGACCTACAAGGCGCTCGCCGAACGCGGTGTGGAACCACACTCGGAGGAATGGAAAAAGTCGATTGAGGAAACGATCGCGCGCCAGAAAGAAGCGATGAAGCCGCGACTTTTTCCAGCGATACCGCCGAACCGCTACATCTGCTTTTATCCGATGGACCGGCGACGCGGTGAAGACAAGAACTGGTACACGCTTCCCATGGAAGAACGCCAGCGCCAGATGAATGAACACGGGCTGGTTGGGCGCCGCTATGCCGGAGAGGTGAAACAGATCATCACCGGCTCCATCGGGTTTGATGACTGGGAGTGGGGCGTTGACCTGTTCGCCGACGATCCCCTGGTTTTCAAGAAGCTGATCTACGAGATGCGCTTCGACCACGTCAGTGCGGTTTATGCGCTGTTCGGAAGCTTCTATATCGGATTGCGGTGTCCGGCGAACCGGCTGCACGACTTGCTGGAAGGAAATTTGCCGCAACACGGTGAGACTGGAGTTTGAAATCTGAGGAGTAAATCGGTGGGCCCAGCAACGACCCGGAGAACGGTAGTGAGTCAAGTTTGAAAGAGTTCATCTGGTCGATTCGCTTTTTTTTTGTCAGTGGGCTACTTTGCATCTTTCTTGAAGAGAGTTTGGACTCCACCGTCTCCCAAATCTCGCGTATAGAGTTTTTTGGCTTGCCAGTATTTAAGCCACAGCCACAGAGCAGCAACTGCGCAAGCCGACAGTACTGAAAGGATTACCTTCATAAGCTACGCCGCTCGAAGTGTGGCGCACACCCCTGTGGAAGTCAAACTGAACCACTACCCGGAGAACAGGAAGCTTGATAGCATGAGCTGTCTCTAGCCAAGCGCGACAGCCGGCTCTGACGCCGCAATCGAAGGCGATCAGGGCTTTTTCGCGGGGGCCGGGCGGGCTAGTTCGCGGGCACTCTCGCGCAGCCGGAATTTTTGTAGTTTTCCCGTAGAAGTCTTCGGCAAGGGGCCGAAGATGACGGTCTTCGGCGCTTTGAAGTGCGCCAAATGTTCGCGGCAGAAATCGATGATCTCCTGCTCGGTGGCCGAGGCTCCCTCCTTCAGCGTAACGAAGGCGCAGGGTGTCTCGCCCCATTTTTCGTTGGGTCGCGCGACGACTCCAGCCTCCAGCACCGAGGGATGGCGATAGAGCACCGCTTCAACTTCAATGGTGGAAATGTTTTCGCCCCCGGAAATGATGATGTCCTTGGAACGATCCTTCAATTCAATATACCCGTTCGGATGCATGACCCCGAGGTCTCCGGTGTGGAACCAGCCGCCCGCGAAGGCATCCTCAGTGGCCTTAGGATTCTTCAGATAGCCGCGCATAACGGTGTTGCCGCGCAGGAAGATCTCGCCCATGGTGGCGCCGTCGCTAGGCACGGGCTTCAGGGTCGCGGCGTCGGCGACCATCAGCCCCTCGAGGGTTTCGTAACAGACGCCTTGCCGCGCCTTGTAAGTCGCCTGCTCGGAGACCGGCAGGGTGTCCCACTCCTCGTGCCAGGCGCAAACCGTCACCGGACCGTACACTTCCGTCAACCCGTAAACATGCGTTACATCGAATCCGAGACCCTGCATCTTCTCCAGGATCGCCGGCGGTGGGGCTGCGCCCGCGGTCATCACCCGGATGCCTCGCCGGATATCGCGCTTCTGCGCGGCTGGCGCGTTGACTATAGTTCCGAGGACAATCGGTGCGCCGCACAGATGCGTGACGCCGAGATCGGCGAAGGCATCGTACATTCCCTTGGCCGTGACTTGCCGCAGGCAGACATGTGTGCCTGCCATGGCTGTGATGGTCCAGGGGAAGCACCAGCCATTGCAGTGAAACATGGGCAGTGTCCACAAATAGACGGGGTGGTGTGGCATCGCCCAAGTCACGGCGTTGCCGAGGGCGTTCAGGTAAGCGCCGCGGTGGTGATACACCACTCCTTTGGGATTGCCCGTGGTGCCCGAGGTGTAATTGAGAGAGATCGCCTGCCATTCGTCGCGCGGCAGTTCCCAGGCGAGAGCAGAGTCGCCCCCCGCCAGAAACTGCTCGTACGTCAGCTCGCCCAAGAGTTTGCCGCTTTGGGCATATTGGTCGTCGATATCAATGACCAGCGGCTTGTTGCCAACTCGATCGAGCGCCTTCGCGATCACGCCCGAATACTCGCGGTCTGTGATGAGCACCTTGCAATCGCTATGCTGGAGGATGAAAGCGATCGTCTCGGCGTCCAGCCGGATGTTGAGCGCATTGAGCACCGCGCCGGCCATGGGCGCGCCGAAATGTGCCTCCAGCAGTTCGGGTATATTAGGCGCCATTAGGCAAACGGTGTCGCCCACGCCGATGCCACGCCCCTTCAAGGCTGTCGCCAGCCGAATGCAGCGATCGAAGGTTTCGCGCCAGCTGCGCCGGATGGCGCCGTGAATCACCGCGGTGCGCTCGGGAAACACTGTGGCCGTACGCCGGATGAAAGATAGCGGCGACAGCGGCGCGTAATTCGCGTCGTTCTTATCGAGTGCGATTTCGTATGAATTCCGCGTATCCATGGGCACGAATCTCCTCTTTGCCGCGAAAACGGCACTAAGTTTACACCCATCACCACACCGTTATCTATTGCGGCGATATCGGCGGGAGGGCAATGCCGCCCTGTATAACGGGCGGCGTTTCCGTCAAACTCTGCTAGAATTTTCTGAATTCGAAGTCCGAGGGGTCGCGCATGAGCCGATGGTTCGTAATTTTAGCTGGACTTTTGTTGATGGGAACTGCTTTGTCGATCTCATCTGCGTCTTCACCTCGCGCGGGCACACCGGAGACTGAGTTGAAGGGTGCTTTTCGGCGATCCGAGAATCACGGGTGGACATTCGTGCATCTGCAAGGTACACCGCACGAAATCGGTTTTCAGAACGGCTACCTGCTGGCGCCGGAGATTGCAGACACGCTAAAAGTCACGATACTCGAACAGACACACGACAGTAAGAAAGACTGGCAGTTCTTCCGGGATGCCGCGCAAAACATGATGTGGCCGCACATTGAGGCCGAGTACCGGGAGGAGTTGCAAGGAATCAGCGATGGCGTCAATGCCCACGGCGTCGGAATGAAGATCGATCTGTGGGATGTGGTGGCTTTGAATGCCGCCGAGGAATGGGAGTACTACGTCAAGGAATACGACCGGGCACATGGGATCAAGGCCACGGCTTCGCTGGGGGTTCCCGAGCATTGCAGTGCGTTTGTGGCTACGGGCAGCTATACGAAAGACGGCAAGGTGGTGATTGCTCACAATAATTGGACAAATTACCTGGACGGCGAGCGCTGGACAATCATTTTCGATATTGTTCCGGCCAAGGGCAGCCGCATGCTCATGGACGGCCTGCCCGGCGTCATCCACAGTGCCGACGATTTCGTGGTGAACTCGGCGGGAATCATCATTACGGAAACGACGATTGGCCACTTCTCCGGATACGACCCGGCTGGGATTCCGGAATTCGTGCGGGCGCGCAAGGCGGCGCAGTATTCGGCTTCCATTGATGATTTTGCTCGCATCATGAAGGAAGGCAATAACGGCGGCTATGCCAATACCTGGCTGATCGCCGACATCGGAAAGAACGAAATCGGCCAGCTCGAATTAGGGTTAAAGAACGTGACGCTGGAGCGGAAAAAGGACGGGTATTTTGTGGGCTCGAACTTCCCGATTAACGAGAAACTCATCCGCGAGGAGACTGACTTCAACCCCCATGATATGAGCGAGAGCGCCAACGCCCGCCACGTGCGCTGGGAGCAGCTAATGGCGGAGAACAAGGGCAAAATCGACCTGGCGGCGGCGCAGCGCTTTCTGGCCGACCATTACGACACGTACGAGAACAAAGAAGATGCGGACGAACGCACGCTGGACGGGCATATCGACCTTTCGCCGCGAGGTGATGAGCCTTGGCAGCCACCCTTCGGAATGGCTGGGGCGGTCCAGAACAAGGTTGCCGACGCCAGCCTGGCGGCAGAAATGAGTTTTAGCGCCGCCGCCGGTCATGCCTGTGGCATGGACTTCAAGGCGGCTGAACATGTGCGCGCGCACCCGGAGTTCGCCTGGCAGAAAGATTTGCAGCGGGACATGAACGCGCATGCTTGGACGACTTTCGGCGCGGCAAAGTAATCTGCAAGAAGCCGCTACACGAGGTCGAATTCTCTAAGGTGGGCGTCCAACTTCCCGGTATCGATTGGTTTGAACACGTAGGCATCGCACAACGACTTGAAAGACTGAACGACATTCTTCACATCGTCCAGCAAAAGTGAGGTAACTCTGGGCGAAGTGTGCAGCACGGTGGTGTACAACGCGGCGTTCGAATCGCAGGGACTTTAACTAAAGCCCAGGACAAGATGCGGCGCGTACGGCTCGTCGAGGGACGCAACTTCTTCCGAGGTCAGGCGGAGCGACAAGGCTGCCACGGCGTCCTGAAGATGATGTGCCTTGGTTGCGCCAACAATGGGCGAGGTGATGATCGGCTTGCTGAGCAGCCAGGCGAGAGCAAGCTGCGCGCGGGGAACGTGACGTTGTTCTGCGACCTGACCCAGGCGGTCCACAACCTTGCGATCAGCTTCCTCGCTCTGCGAGTACATCTTCTTCCCGAACTGGTCCGTTTCGTAGCGCTTGGTGTGTTCGCTTTGCCACGGTCGGGCCAGGCGGCCACGCGCCAGAGGGCTCCAGGGAATGACGCCGATACCCTCGGACTGGCAAAGGGGAATCATCTCGCGCTCCTCTTCGCGATAAAGCAGGTTGTAATGATTCTGCATGGAAACGAAACGGGTCCAGCCGTGAAGGCCGGCGAGATAGAGAGCCTTGGTGAATTGCCATGCGTACATGGACGAGGCGCCGATATAACGTACCTTGCCGGATTTCACCACGTCGTCGAGCGCCTCCAGAGTTTCCTCGATCGGTGTTTCGTAATCCCAGCGGTGAATCTGGTAGAGGTCGACATAGTCGGTCTGCAGACGGCGGAGGCTCTGCTCGAGTTCGTAAAAGATGGCCTTGCGGGAAAGACCACGGCCGTTGGGTTCGTCGCGCATGACGCCGTGGACCTTGGTGGCAATGACGACCTCTTCGCGGCGGACATTGGCCTTCAAGAACCGCCCCAGCACCTCCTCGCTGGCTCCGCCGGAGTAAACGTTAGCCGTGTCAAAAAAGTTGATCCCGAGATCAAGCGCCTGACGAAAGAAGGGTTCGCTCTCTCGTTCGTTCAGAGCCCAGGCATGGCTGCCGGGCTTAAGTTCACCGGTAGCAGGCGCTCCATAGCTCATGCAGCCGAGACAGATGCGGGAAACCTTGAGGCCGGTCTTGCCCAGATTGACGTAGTTCATAGTTTTGTTCCTTGCTTCTCCTGAGGGGCGCGTCGTGGCGCAGGGCCATCGTCACCCCTGTCGAGATGCGCTCCATCTGAATAAGAGCATACTGCGCAAAGAGAGCAATCCCACCCTAACTTTTTTTATCACAGCCATCTCTGGGAACCATCACAGACATTCAAACCGCCAATCTCTTTGGAGTTAATAGGCAGGATTGACCGATCACATCTGGACGTTGAAAGAATTGCTGATGCCTCAAGCCGAATTTGTACGATAGCGTACAGACAAGGCCCGTCACTGCAAATATATTTGCTTTCTCCTCCACGAGGTTATTGATGGCTCTCCGTGAGCGCTATCCAATTTGCCCTCTCTGCAACAAGCCCGTTAAACTCTCAGCCGCCCGCACCAATGAAGACGGACAAGCGGTCCATGAGGAGTGCTATACCAGCTCTTTGTTGCAACCGCAGAAACCGCAGGAACCAACCGCAGCTTGATTCAACGCAGGTTTAGGACATTGCCCAGGAATTGCCAGCCGTTCCGACGTGAGGCGCATCGTTTACAATCAGAGATTCCCTTTCGATGGAAAAACAGCGGGTGAACTGATTCGATGACTTCCTCGTCCAGCAGAAAACACGCGGGCGCTGGCGCGGCGAGTGATCAGCCCGCGGTCCCCGAGCCTTCGTTCGCCGAGCGCGCACGCACTCTGGTGTACTTGGCCCGCATCGGAAGTCTCTCGACCGTTTCGCGCAAACAGCCGGGGTTTCCTTTCGGATCCGTGATGCCCTACGGGTTGGACGATCACGGGCGCCCTCTCTTCCTTATCAGCACCATGGCCATGCATACCCAGAACCTGCAGGCGGACCCTCGCGCCAGCTTGCTGGTGACCCAGAATGATGTCGGCGGTGAGCCGCTCGGAGCATCCAGGGTAACGCTGGTAGGAAATGTTCTGCCGCTACCGGAGCCGGAAGTGGCCGAGGCTCGCAAGCTCTACTTGGCACGCTACGCCAATAGCAAGTATTGGGTGGATTATGAAGACTTTTCTTTTTATCGCCTGGACGCGGTCGACGTTTACTACGTGGGCGGCTTCGGAGTGATGGGCTGGGTATCTGCCGCTGAATATGACCGTGCTCGGCCCGACCCTCTCGCGGACTCGATGTCCGAAATCATTCAGCACATGAATGCCGACCACAAGGATGCGCTCATTCTGCTCGCCCGCGTGTCTGCACGCATTGAGGCGCAGGAAGCAACGATGACCGCGGTCGATCGCCTCGGGTTTCATGCGCGCTTGAAAACCCAGGATGGTATAAAGGGTGCTCGCATTGCATTCTTGCGAGAAGTGAGCAACCCGGCGGAAACCAGAGAGGTTCTGGTGGAGATGGTACGGCAGGCGCGCTCGGCGGTGTGATGTCCGTAGGGAAATCCCTTATTATGGAAGGCTCCTGATGACTGCATCCCGTTCAGACGCGCTCGTGCTCTTCGGTGTGACGGGAGATCTCGCACACAAGATGATCTTCCCGGCACTCTATGCGATGGCGAAACGAGGCGCCCTCAAGGTCCCCCTGATCGGCGTTGCCTTCCCGAAGTGGAGTCTGGAGCGTCTGCGCAAACGCGTGACCGACAGCATAAAGCGATCCGGCGGGATCGATAACCGGCGTGCCCTGGACCATCTTCTGTCCCTGCTCACGTATGTGAGTGGGGATTATAGGGACCAGGGGACGTTCGCGGCGATAAAACGGGCGTTGGGTAGGGCTCGGCGCCCCGCGCACTATCTCGCTATCCCGCCCTCATTCTTCGAGACGGTGATCAAAGGACTCGGTGCCGCGAACTTGGCCGAGCATGCGCGCGTCATTGTCGAGAAGCCGTTTGGACGTGACTTGGCCTCGGCGCGGGAACTCAACCACGTCGCGCACTCAGTGTTCCCGGAAAACTCGATCTTCCGCATCGACCACTTCCTCGGGAAGGAGGCGATCATGAATATCATTTATTTCCGCTTCGCCAACTCTTTCCTGGAGCCGATCTGGAACCGCAACTACGTGGCCAGCGTCCAGATAACCCTGTCCGAGGATTTCGGCGTCGGGAAGCGCGGCGCATTTTACGAAACTGCCGGCTGTCTGCGCGACGTGGTCGAGAACCATCTCTTCCAAATCGTCGCGCTACTTGCCATGGAGCCGCCGTCCGGCAGGCACTTTGAAGCCGTGCACAGCGAGAAGGCTAGAGTCTTTCAAGCCATGCGCCCTCTGACGCCAGCCGACTTGGTGCGCGGCCAGTACGCTGGCTACCGGAAGGAGCCAGACGTGGCGAAGAACTCCGACGTCGAGACTTTCTGCGCCCTGCGGCTTTTCATCGACTCATGGCGGTGGGAGGGGGTGCCGTGGTACCTGCGTTCCGGCAAATACCTGGCCGATACCGCCAGTGAGGTCATGGTGGAGCTGAAGCCGCCGCCGCAGAGGCTTTTCGCCGACTCCGCGCCAACTCCAAAGACCGGGCCGGCCAATTACGTGCGCTTCCGGCACTCTCCCAATTCGGCCATCGCCATCGCTGCTCGCGTCAAGCTCGCGGGGAAGGAGTTCGTCGGCGAGCAGCGAGAGCTCTACCTATCAGAAGAACAGCAGGGACAAGAATCGCCCTACGAGCGTCTTTTGGGCGACGCCATGAGCGGCGATGGAGCGCTCTTTACCCGTGAGGACGCAGTTGAGGCCGCCTGGGCGGTGGTCGATCCAGTTCTTAAGAACCACCACCGGGTTCGCCCCTACAGGCGCGGCAGTTGGGGGCCGAAAGAGGCAGACGCGCTCATCGCTCCAGACGGCTGTTGGCACAACCCCAGCCCCAAGGAAGTACGTTGCATCATTAGTGGAATCCGAACTTCCGTGTAGCTGATAAACCGGGGGTTATGCGCGCAGCGAGTCAGAGTCTTCACACGCTCAGAACTGGAATTGGCACCGCGCAAATGATGGCGTAGCCGTGGATGCGCAGGTTACCCCCATAGGGGTAGCACACGGTCACGAGCAAATCCGCCTTCGTCTGCTTCGCAGCTTGGCTCAGCACCTTCGGCACGTCACCACTGCCGATGAATACGTCCGCCTTGATGCCCATGTCTTGCTGAAGCTCTGCAAGATGCCGAGAAGCATCGCCGACAAGCGACTCTTTCCACTGCGGAACGACGTAACTGCCGCCGGGTCCCCAAAGCTCCACCGAAGGAGTGACGTGGGCGAGCGTAAGATGGGCGCCGAATTCGGCGCCCATTTGTGCGGCCCACGACACAGTTTTGTGACTGCGGGGGCCGAAATCGACCGCGCACAGGACGTTGCGGATGGCAAACTCCTGCCCTGGCGATTCTTCCACGTGGGCTCCGGTCCAAACCGGGCACTCGGTTCCGTGCAGCACTTTCGCGGTCACGGAGCCCAGCAGGAACTGGTTGAACGTGAAACCATGGGACGGCATCATGATCAGGTCGGCGTTTTCCACCTGAGCCGTATGCACAATTGCCTTGGCCGGGTCGCCTTTGAGCAGCACGCTTCGGATGGCAAGGCCCTCAAGCTCGGGCCCGAGAGTCAGGTCCAGGTTTTTCTGCGCTCCTCGAACCAGCTCAGCGAGCAAATCCCAGCGAGCGAGCTCGGGACCGTCCTCGGGCACGCCGGCGGCATGGCTCCGCGCGGTCACGACGTGCAGCATCACGATCTCAGAATGGAAATTGCGGGCCAATGTCGCAGCCTGATGAACCACACGCAGCGAGGCGTTCGGGAAATCAACCGGCAGAAGAATCTTCTTAATACTCAGCATCGCGTACCAGACGGAAAATCAAAATGCCCCTGAACGTCTCCCATTGGACGTTCCCAGCCTAGTTTAATGACCCGGGCAACTATATCGAGGAAGAGCTAAGCGCAGCGAGATTATCTTTGGCGGGCGTTCAGCTTGTCGAGTGCGCGCTTCAACTCTTCAAGCTTCTGTCCAGCCTCGCCGAGCTTGCCTTCCGCCGTCAGGCGCTGATAGTCGGCAAGATCTTTGGCAGCTTCCGCAATGAGCGCGTTAAGATCCGCTGCCGATTGGGGAGACGACTGACGCGACGCGGCGGATGCCGGCGCGCCTCGCACCGGCTCAGCGGGGACTGCCGCGGCGGTCGTCGTCGTCGCACTCGTCGATGGTGCACTCAGCGATGAGGCCGCTCCGCCAAAAAGGGCCGCCATCGCCGACTCGAAGGTGGGGCCGTACGCGAGCTTATCTTGCAGCGCGAGCACGACCAGACGCAACTCCGGCATCGGACTGCGCTCCGCCTGCAGGTAAATCGGTTCCGCATACAGGAGCGCGCGCCCCGACGGAATCACCAGCAGGGCCCCGCGCCGCACGTGCGAGCCTTGCTGATTCCACAGCGTCAATTGTCCGGAAAGCTGCGCGTTCTGATCGATTCGCGCCTCGATTTGCAGCGGTCCGTCGACCAGCTTGGTTTTGGGAAAGTTGTAAACCACCGACGTACCGTAATGTGCGCCGTCGCTGCGTCCGGCAATCCAGCCAATCAGATTATTCCGGTTGGCGGGCGTGAAGGGCAGAATCTCCACGAACTCGACGCCGGTTTCGCCCGGCAGTTTCATCAACACGAAGTTTGGCTGCATCGCCTGCGTCGTTTGCTCACCTGCCGAGCCCATGCCGACTTCGGTGGCAACCGTCCACAGATCTTCGCGGTTGTAGAACGCTTCCGCATCCGTCATGTGATAGAGGCCGTACACTTCCGCCTGCAGTTTTAGAAGCAACTCGGGGTAGCGCACATGCTTGCGCAGCCCGGGCGGCATCATGGCCGCATCCTTGAAAAGACTCGGAAAGATGCGGCGGTAAGCTGCGATGATCGGATCCTCGGTGTCGAATACGTAAAATGTGGTCGTGCCATCGTAGGCGTCGATGACTACCTTGACGCTGTTCCGCATGTAATTAATGAAATTGTTGCCGAGACGATAATGGGTCGAGTACGGATAGCTGTCTGAAAGCGTGAACGCATCCATGATCCACGACAGACGGCCATCGTCGCCGAGCACGATGTACGGATCCGGCTCGTAGGTGAGGAACGGCGCCAATGCCGATACGCGATCGTGCAGGTTGCGGCGCATCAGCAGCCGGCTCTCCGGGGTCACGTCATCGCTGAACGGCAGCTTCGCGAGGTCGTCGCGGTCGAAGGCAATCATGATGCGCCGCAAGAAATTGCCGAGAACGATGCCGCCGTTGCCCTCATATGACGTGAGGCTGTTGCTAGCGCCTTGCGGGTAGTTGAATTCCTTCTGCCGGGTCTTTACATAGACGTCAGTATTGGTCAACTCGCCGAAATAGATCTCTGGGCGCGTCACCGTTAGACTACGCACCGTGCTCTGGACCGGCATGTTGCTGAGGATCAGCGTGGGCAGCCCTTCCGGCGTGAACCCATTGACCGGGTTCATGGTGATGCCGTAGCCGTGGGTGTAGATCAGCTTGTCGTTAATCCAGTTGCGGCTGCTCTCCGGGAGCTTGTCGACGTTCAGTTCACGCGTGGCGAGCATCACCTCGCGAGTCGTGCCGTCGATTTCATAACGATCAATGTCGATGTCGGGGAAGTCGTAGTAGGTGCGGATTTCCTGAATCTGACGCAGCGTGTCCTGGAGTGCGCGCCAGTCCCACAACCGGATATTCTGCAGCGTAGCCTGGTTGTTCTCCGGGTCGGCCGCCTCGATGGTCGTCTCCGCGGGAAACTCGCGCTGCGCGACCCGGTTCAATCCGTAGGCCTGCCGCGTCAATTCGGTGTTGTGGACAATGTAGGGCTTCTCGCGGACCAGTTCGTTCGGTTTGACGATAAAGCTGCTGACGTACCAGGCAACTCCTTGCAGGGCGACATAACAGACTACGGCCGGAAGGACAGCCGCGACCAGCCAGCGTCCGCGCGGCATCCGCACGGCGTTGACGGCTGCGAGCGCCGCGCCGAGAGCGAGCGCCGCGCAGACGACGAGCAACCCCGCGAGCGTGACGTGCGCGTCCGTGTAGGTCACTCCCCCGAAGATCGTATGATCATCGAGCAATAACTCGAACCGGCTGATGTATACACGCATCGCGACGATCAGCAGCAGGAACGCAAACGTGATGGAGAACCCGCGCCAAGGCAATGTGACGGAACGGCTGAGACGGCCGGCGAGCACGCGGGTTCCACCCGTGATGAGGACGAAGAAGGCGGCGAGCACACAGGTGAGGATGGCTAGCGTCAGCAGCCAACCGGCAATGAGTTGCCACGCGGGCAGGGTGAACAGAAAGAAGTTCAGCGGCTTGCCAAAAATCGGATCGAAGACGCTGACACCACCAGTGGCGCGAGGTGCGTACCAGAAGAGGGCGAGCGTTGGCCACTCCACCATCATGCTGGCGCCGGTGGCAACGGCGATCACGAGCGAAACACCGAGCGCGATGAGGCGGAGGACAGGCTCAACCGGCAGCTTCACCTGCTGTGTGCCGATGGTAATCGTGTGGCCGCTCGGCAAGTCGGGGAGATGCGCCCGCTTCAGAGCCAGGAACGATCCATACAGAATGAGAAATGTGGCGGCTGTAAAAGCCGCGAAAATTACCCACTGCAGGCCCAGGGTTTTCCAGAAGACGTCCCCGTAGCCTAGCGACCCGAACCAGAGTACGTCCACGTAATACGACAAGGCGGTCCGACCGCCGAAGAGGATGGCGGCAAGGACGGCGAGAATGAGGAGGAGGCGTCCGCGACGGCGCGGCTTGTGCGTCGGCGGCCAGTCAATGGACTCAGGCATTGCTCCACTCCGCTCTTGCCAGCATTTCCATGATCGGAGATCCAAGAAACGGCAATTGTACAGTGCCTGGAAGAAAAGTAACTACTTTGCGGTTCCCGGTCCGGCTGATCGCCACCTCAGGGCGTCCCTGCCTTGCGTTCGTACGGTACGTATACTGGTTCCCAGATATTCGCCTGGAGTTCGCGGTTCAGGCTATCTTCGCCGGCAACCTGCGCCTGGCCATCTTGAATCGTCTGCCTACCCACGGCCTGCGCGATCGAGAGACTAAGCTGACGTGACTCCGAAAGTGACGGCAGAAGATTTGCCTTCTTATCCTTTTGTGTGGGGACGAGACGTGCCAATTCCTTGGCCGCAGCCATGACCATTGTATCCGTGACGCGTTTGGCTCGGGAGGCAACAATCCCTAGAGCAAGCCCGGGAAATATGTACGAGTTATTGGTCTGGTCGATGCGAACCTTTCTCCCCCAAATACTCACCGGTTCGAATGGACTCCCGGTACCGATCAGCGCCCGTCCTTCGGTCCAATCCACCAAGTCCTGAGGAGTCGCTTCGCTGCGCGCGGTGGGGTTGGAAAGCGGGAAGATGACGGGTCGAACTGTGTTCCTGGCCATTTCGCGCACTACGCCCTCGGTGAAGGCTCCCGCTTGACCAGAGACTCCGATGAGGACCGAGGGCTTGGCATGGCGGATCACATCCAGCAGGTTGATTTCTCCATTCGGTTGTCTCCAACCCCGCACCTCCTCCTCTTTGCGGGCGTAGGGCATCTGCTCAGGCCGCACATCTTTGCCTTTTTCTGTAATAAGACCGTAGCGGTCGATAGCGTAGAAGTGATTGCGAGCTTCCTCTACCGAGAGGCCCTTATCGTGCATGAACTGTTCTAACAGGTTGGTAATGCCTATGCCCGCAGTTCCGAAGCCAAATACAGCGATCTTCTGTTGCTCCAGGGGCACGCCCGTAACGTTGATGGCGGAGAGTAGCGTCGCGGCCGCTACCGCCGCGGTGCCTTGAATATCGTCGTTAAAAGTACATAGCTGGTCTTTGTAGCGAGCCAGAAGTCGAGCGGCATTCGAACCGGAAAAGTCCTCCCATTGCAAAAGAACGTGCGGCCAGCGCTTCTTCACGCTGTTTACAAAAACATCTACGAAAGCGTCGTACTCTTCGCCGCGAACCCGATGATGCGTCCATCCGATGTAGATTGGACTCTTTAACCTGTCCTCATTGTCCGTTCCCACATCGAGCAAAATCGGAAGACAATGCTCCGGATGGATGCCGCCGAGAGCAGTGTAAAGGGCCATCTTCCCGATGGGGATCCCCATGCCTCCGGCACCTTGATCGCCGAGTCCCAGAATTCGTTCACCATCGCTGACCACGATACATTTCACACCGTCGTAACGGGAATGACTCAGGATCTGATCGATACGATGCTTATTCGGATAGCTGAGGAACAAACCTCGCGGCTTTCTCCATATCTCACTGAAGCGCTGGCAACCCTCACCCACCGTTGGCGTATACACCACGGGGAGCATCTCTTCGATATTGCGCAGCAGGAGCGCATAGAACAGCGTCTCGTTCGTATTCTGCAGGTCGCGGAGGAAGCTGTATTTATGGAAGGCGTTCGGCTGCTCCCGGAATGCTTTAATCCGTCGATCAATCTGTTCATCAAGACTCCCCACATGTGGTGGCAATAAACCGTGCAGGCCAAATACATCGCGTTCGTGATCCGTGAAGGCCGTTCCCTTATTGAGACGCGGAGAATTGATCAGGCCATATCCCGAAAGAGAAATCTGGTAGGTCTTATTGCTTGTCTGCTGTAATTGCTCGTTCATCTTTATCCCCTTCCCAATCCGGTTTCGCTTCGTGAGCTTCGAGGCCGCGCGTTAGAGACCACGGAGTGATCCCGTTCGCTCTAATCCAATACGACAAGCTTAGAGTTTGATCATGGCTGGCTAGCGTAGCGGTACGGATTGTTTGCAACCTGCGCATCTGTGGTCAGCCGTTTCAATCCAGTATGCCAGAGCCAGCGGGCCTGTTTGTTGGCGCAACAACTCTGTCCCTCTGGTACCCTGCATACACCTATGCGCCTTTACCATAGCCTGTTTTTCGTAATCGCTATAGCCGGTTGTGTCTTTGCCCAAGATGTCAAACCAGTGGCCGACCGCCTCGCCGCCCAGAACGCGCTTTTCGAAGAGCAGTACGAGTTGGATCTCCGCAACTTTCCCGAGCGCGCTACCGCCTTCGGCGACTACCGCTACAACGACAAGCTCGCCGAGTACTCACTCGCAGCCATCGTTCAGCGTAACAGTACCGACGAGGCCTTCCTCAGCCGACTTGAAGCCATCCCGCATACGGGCTTCTCCGGCCAGGACGAGCTCTCCCGCGACCTCCTGGTGCGTGTTCTTCAGCAGCGCATCGCCGACTTCGACCTCAAGGAGTACGAGATGCCAATCAACCAGCAGAATGGCATCCATACCAGCCTCGCGGATCTACCGCTGTCCGTTCCCCTCGACTCCGTCAAGCACTACGAGGACTACATCGCCCGACTTCACCAGATCCCCCGCGTCCTCAGCCAGACCACCGAAGTCCTTCGCGCTGGTATGAAGGACAAGCTCATGCCCGTTCGATTCATCCTGGAGAAGCTTCCCGTCCAGTGTCAGGGCATCATCGACGCCGACCCTTTTCTGGTCCCGACAACAAAGTATCCCGCGAGCATCTCCCCCGAAGACCAGAAGCGCTTGACCCAACAGATCACTGACGCGATCAACCTCGACGTCATCCCGGCCTACAAGAGCTTCGCTGATTTCCTGCGCACGGTGTACGCCCCTGCAGGGCGTACCATCCTCTCGGTCACGTCTCTGCCAGATGGCCAGAAGCGCTACGAAAACGACATCTACGCGCGGACCACCACCCGCATGACGCCGGACGAGATACACCAACTCGGTTTCCGCGAGATCGACCGCATCCAGGCGGCGATGTTGGTGATCGCCAAACAGGAGGGTTTCGACGATCTTGCCCCTTTCCGCGCATCTCTCAAAACGAATCCCAAGTACATTCCAACTTCCGCGGAACAGATCCTCGACGATTTCCGCCGTTACATCGCCCAGATGGAGCGCAAACTCCCTGAGCTCTTCACCCTCCTTCCGAAGTCGCCGGTCACCGTCGAAGCCATACCCGCCTTCCAGTCGGCCGCTGCGACCCACTATGTTACCGGCACGCCGGACGGCAAGCGCCCCGGCCGCGTCGTCGTGGCCACCTCCGACTTCGCGCACCGCTCGCTCATCAACGACGAGGCAATCGCTTACCACGAGGGCATCCCTGGACATCACATGCAGCGCTCCGTACAGCAGCAACTCACCGGGTTGCCCAAGTTTCGCCTCCATGGTCTCAGCTTCAACGCGTACAGCGAAGGCTGGGCCCTGTACGCGGAGGAACTCGGCAAAGAGGTGGGTTTCTACCAGGATCCGGTTTCGGACTACGGCCGCCTCTCCTCCGAACTCTTCCGCGCCGTACGTCTGGTCGTCGACACCGGAATCCACTCCAAAGGATGGACGCGCGATCAAGTCGTGGACTTTATGCGCAAGTCCGGCGCTGTCGACGAGCCCACCATACAGTCCGAGACCGACCGCTACATCGCGTGGCCCGCACAAGCCCTCAGCTACAAGCTCGGGCAGCTCAAGCTCCGCGAACTCCGCGCGCGCGCCCGGAAAGAATTGGGCCCCAAGTTTGACATCCGCACGTTTCACGACCAGATGCTCGACGGCGGAACCCTCCCCCTCGATCTCCTCGACGCACGCACCGACCAATGGATCGCACAACAAAGATCAAAGTGACGTTCTGGGAAATAGCTCCGGGCGGAGAGGGCATTGCAAGGATTTCAGACTTGGCGGGTGACTCGGACATTAGCGGGCATTAGCGGATTGTGGAGCGGATTACGCACGCGGTCGAGGCGCGAGGGCAATAAGACTTACACCCTACTTATCGGCAGGGAGCCGTTTTACATGACCCAACTTCGTCGCCACGCGGTATTTGACCGTACTCATTAGGCTTGAGTTCTTTGGCTCTTCTGCCGATAGCAGATGATGAGCGGGGTCATTGGATTGGTGCGCCGTCAAGGCTGAAACCGATGTTCTTGCCGCCGGTGTTTCATGGATAATTGGCGGTCCAGCCCGAGATTCGAGGCCACGATTCGCTTGTCAACAAATTGTCAAATTGATGTCACTTTCTTCCCCAAAACGTGCCATTAAGCCGATGTCACGCTAGAGTTTAGGGATATGATTCATAGCGATTGCGGCGCGGGGGCGGTCGTGACCAAGAACGCATTTTCAGCGACGACGACGATGGACGCGGTTCCGCCTGGTTCGGAGCGGATACTGGTGATCGAAGACGATCCTGCCGTGCAAAGAGCGCTAAAGCGATTGTTTGAAGCTGAAGGCTTTGCGGTGGAGATTGCAGGGAACGGCGCAGCGGGTCTGGAGATGTTTCGGGCGGCGGCGCCGTCCGTGCTGGTGCTGGACTTGAGTTTGCCAGGGACGCCGGGGCAGGACGTATGCCGGGAGATCAGCCAGGCAGCTCCCTCGTTGCCGATCATCGTCCTCAGCGCGCGAACCGAAGTGATGGACAAGGTGCTGCTGCTGGAGTTGGGCGCGCATGACTATGTGACGAAGCCCTTCAGTCCGCGGGAACTGCTGGCGCGGGTACGAACGGCGATGCGGCGGTCGCAGTCGCTACGGACTCCGCTGACCGAGGCTTTTACCTTTGACGACGTGAAAGTTGATTTCACGAAGATGGAATTGTGGCGGGAAGGGAATCTGGTGCAGCTGACTTCGCAAGAGTTCAAAGTGCTGAAGTTCATGATCCAGAATGCGGAGCGGGTGTTATCGCGTGAGGAGCTACTGAACCAGGTTTGGGGTTACCGGAATTATCCGAGTACACGGACGGTCGATAATCACATCCTGCGACTGCGGCAGAAACTGGAAAAGGATCCCGCGAACCCCTTGCACTTCCGCACCGTGCACAGTTCGGGATACAAGTTTGTGCCGTAGCGAAACGAGGTCAGAGGTAAGAGGTCAGATTACAGAGGGGAGGATCACAACGGCTTTTACCTCTGCAATCTGACCGCTCACCTCTGACTTTTTTGTAACCTATATATCCTGTAACCCCTTCGAGGTTTGACCATGGGCGGAATTCGGTTGCGGACCAAGTTCCTGCTTTCGATGGTCGCGGTATCGGCGGCGCTGACCTTCACGACGCTGCTGGTGGTGCGGCACACGGTGCAGCAGGAGGTGCGCCTCGGAATCCAGCGCGACCTCGAGAATTCCGTTTCCGCGTTCCACAATTTTCAGCAGCAGAGGGAAGTGACGCTGGAGCGCTCGGCGGCGCTGCTCGCCGACCTGCCAAATGTGCGGGCGCTGATGACCACGCACGATCCGGCAACCATTCAGGACGCATCGCGGGATTTGTGGCAACTGGCGGGCAGCGATTTGCTGCTGCTGGCCGATTCTTCCGGCAAGGTGATGGCGCTGCAGGCGGCTCCGCCGGAGATCACGGTTCATGAGGCGCAGGACTACTTTCCGCAGGTGGTGTCGCGCGTAGAGACGCGACACTGGTGGTATGTCGAAGGCCACCTCTACGAAGTTTTTCTCCAGGATATCTATTTTGGTCCCGCGAGCGGGCGTCAGATTCTGGGATACCTGTTGCTGGGTTACGAAATTGACGATCGGGTTGCCCGCGATCTAAGCCGCGTGGCCGCGAGCGAAGTGGCGTTTCGTTACGGAGAAGTGATTGTACGCAGCACTCTGAAGCCTGCCCAGGAATCGGAGTTGCTGCGCGTGGCGCCGAGAACGATCGCGGGAGGCCCGCCGCAAGAGGATCAGATCTGGCTGGGCGGGGAACGATTCCTGGCAACGTCAGTAGACTTGCCTACGCCGGGCTCACCAGCGCTGAATCTGTGGGTGTTGAAGTCGTTCGACCAGGCAACCGCATTTTTGAGCAGCCTGAACGAATTGCTGCTGGCGCTCGGCCTGGCGGCGGTGCTGGCGGGGAGCCTGCTGGTCTTTCTGATCTCGCATACCTTCACGCGTCCACTGGAGAATCTGGTGGCGGGCGTGCGGGCGCTGGAGCAGGGGGATTATACGTACCCGCTGCAGGCGCATGGCGGAGACGAAGTCGCCGAGGTCACGGGAGCGTTCGACCGGATGAGGAAGAATCTGCAGAAAACGCAGCGCGAGTTGCTGGATGCAGAACGGCTGGCGACGATCGGACGGATGGCGAGTTCGATCTCGCATGATTTGCGGCATTCGTTGGCGGCGGTCATAGCGAATGCGGAATTTCTTTGCGAGAGCAACCTGACACCGGGGCAGCGCGAAGATCTTTACGCCGAGATACGGGTTGCGGTCAACCAGATGACGGAGTTGATCGAGTCACTGCTGGAATTCTCGCGTACACGAGAGTCGCTGCGTCCCACGTACGGCGACGTCCGTTCGGCGGTGGATCGGGCGGTGCAGGGGGTGAAGGCGCATCCGGAATTCCAGCGCATACGGATCCGGATTTCCGCGGAAGGGCCAACCGAGGGCTGGTTCGATTTCAAGAAACTGGAGCGCGCCTTGCTCAACTTACTGCTGAACGCGTGTGAAGTGGTGCCGGCGGAATCCGGGAAAATCGATGTCGAGTTGAAACGCAAGGGCGAGAGTGTGGAAATTCGCATCGAGGACAACGGTCCGGGAATCGCGGAGGCGGTGCGCGACCGGCTGTTCGAACCGTTCGTGAGCCATGGCAAGGAAAATGGCACCGGGATGGGATTGACGGTGGTGCAGAAGATTCTGCAGGACCACGGCGGCGACGTTACGGTGGAGCAGACTTCGGCTTCGGGAACGACATTCCGCGTAAATATTCCGCTGAATCCCTCGGCGGAAAATGCTGTGGCGGCCCGGCATGTTAACTAGACGGCATGCCGGATAGGGTATGGTTCGGTTGCGAACTCCCTGAAAGCAGATCCGGAATCGACACTTGAAGTGCACCTTTGAAATTCAGAATGAAGTGCGGAAGTCGCGGGAGGCGGCATGACTATGAGCAAGATGCGCTGTTTCGAATGGTTGCGATGGGGGATGCTGACCAGTCTAATGGCGTCGGCTGCGCTCGGCGCCGCGCAGGAACCTGCGAATCGGACGCAGCCGCCTTCTCCGGAAATGTCACATGAGTCGGTGAGTGACTCGGTTCGCGAGTTGCGGGAGCAGGTTCGCGAGTTGCAGGCGGCGGTTGCTGGGATGCGCTCCGATTGGCAGCGAGCGCGCACGGAAACCGCGGAACTACGCCGGGAACTCGAGGAAGTACGCGCTGGAACGGGACTGCGGAATGCGGTGTTAAGAGACGCGGTGGCGAGGCCGGAGCCTGACAACTCCGCGGCGGCCACGGGACTCCTGCCGAGCGTATTGCAGAAAGGCGTGCCGAAAGATCAAAGAGCTGAAGAACAGAAAGGAGATCAGAAAAAAACCGAGCGTGCAGCCAGTCTGGAAGAGGAATACCAACTGTTGAGCGGAAAAGTGGACGATCAGTATCAGACGAAAGTGGAAAGCGCATCGAAGTACCGGGTGCGGCTGTCGGGTATTGTTTTGATGAATCTGGTGAGCAATCAGGGTGTAGTGGATAGCGTTGATCTCCCCACCTTGGCGTATGCGCAGCCGCCAGGGGGCTCAGGAGGAAGTTTCGGTGCGACGCTGCGACAATCGGAGATCGGGCTTGAGGCCTTCGGGCCGACCGTGGCGGGTGCGAAGACGACGGCGGACCTGCAAATCGATCTGGCGGGTGGGTTCCCGTCGGTTCCCAATGGAATCAACTCCGGACTCGTGCGCTTGCGGACGGCCACGCTGCGAATGGATTGGACAAATACGTCGGTTGTGGCCGGCCAAGATGCGATTTTCTTCTCACCGAACTCGCCGACATCATTTGCTACGCTGGCGATTCCAGCGCTGACCTATGCGGGGAATTTGTGGAGCTGGGTGCCACAGATAAGAGTGGAACATAGGGTGGTGCTGGGGGAAAAGTCGAGCCTGATATTCCAGGGAGGGATTCTCGATCCGGTGAGCGGGGAAGCACCGGGCGAAGCGCCAGGCACAACCTATTACCGGCAGGCGGGGCCTGGGGAAGCATCGCGCCAACCAGCATACGGTACACGGATCGCATGGACGCGGAATGTTTTCGGACAACCGTTGCGGGTGGGCGTCGGCGGGTACTACACCCGGCAGGATTATGGCTTCAATCGGAACGTTGACGGCTGGGCCGGAATGACAGACTTTGACCTGCCGCTTAATCGCCAGTTTTCTCTGAGCGGAAAGTTTTATCGCGGAAGGGCCCTTGGCGGACTGTATGGCGGCATTGGACGCAGTGTGTTGTTCAGCGGCGATCCGACGTTGGCCAGCACGGAAGTGCAAGCGTTGGACTCGATTGGTGGCTGGGCGCAATTGAAGTACCGTCCCGCGAATAAGTGGGAGTTCAATGCGGCGTTTGGGATGGATAATCCGTATGCCAGCGATCTGAAATACTTCGAGTATCCGCAGTCCTACGGGGATCCGACGCTGGCGAGAAATCAGGGGAGCTTTGTGAACATGATTTACCGTCCCCGATCAGACCTGTTGTTTTCCGCTGAGTATCGACACCTGACGACGTATTCGCTTGCCGACGGCGGGAACAGCGCAGGGCATCTCAATTTGATGATGGGAGTTCTTTTTTGAGCGGATGGATGGAAGCTGACACGGTAAGAAGTCGCAGTAGAGAACGCACTAAAGAACTTTAAGATAGGCCGGCAACGATGAGCCATAGAAAAATCCTTATCTGGGTCGCGATGTTGTGGGCCAGCGTGGCCGGATTGCACGCGCAGCCCCCGATGCAGATCACGACGCAGATAACAACAACGACCGTGCGCGGGCGCGTCGAGGTCATCGGTCGAGGCGGCGCGGGCAAGAGGCGGCGTGGAACGATTCCCGGGACAGTAGTGTGGCTGACGCCAGTGACGACGGGAGCGGCAGGCGAAGCCGCTGCTGCTCCAAATTCCTCCGCCGGTCCGTCGGCAAGTCCGGCGCAAAACCCACGCCTGGTGCAGAAGAACAAGAGCTTCGAGCCGCACATCCTGGTGGTTCCGGCGGGGGCGCTGGTGGAGTTCCCCAATCGCGATCCTTTCTTCCACAACGTCTTTTCACTTTTCGAAGGCAAGCGCTTCGATCTCGGTCTGTACGAGGCGGGTACCTCGCGGATGGTGCGATTCGACCGGCCCGGGATCAGTTACATTTTCTGTAATATTCACCCCGAGATGAGTGCGGTGGTCATTACGCTGGCGACGCCGCTGTATGCCGTTTCAAATGCGGACGGGCAACTCAGCCTGGCGGGCGTTCCCTACGGGCGTTACACGCTGCATATCTGGAGCGAGGGCATTGGGCCTGAAAATGCGCAGCCGCTTGCGCGGGAAATCACGGTCGCGGAGAATGCTTCGTCTTTGGGAGTGATTCGAGTTCCGGAAGCCACTGGGCAGCGCATTGCGCATAAGAACAAGTATGGACGCGAGTACGACGAGCCTACCCCCAACAACTCTGTTTACGAGCAGCAACGCTAGAGCAAGCGAGTCGCGGAGCGCACGACGCTTGAACGAGACTTTCTCCGATCCGGCGCGCAACCGAATGCTAGTTCCGTGGCGTCAGGCAGGTTGTCAACGCGGTGCCATCTGTTTGCACAATTCTTATCGGAAAGGTGGAGCGTTCGCGAATGATTTGAGTTCATGGGAACGGCGCCGTTGCTCATCATCGCGATGATCCCGGGATGCGCAAGCTGCCCCTGGCTGCCGCCCGAAGAACTGCAGGAGACCATCATGCGACGCTATGAGGCAGCATGTGGCTGGCCCCGAACTTCCTTTTGTGAGGTTCGACACCGATCTTGGGGGCAAACTGGTCTATAATGCCGGGTTCTCAAAGCGGAGCTGTATTTGCTGCTCGCGGAGCGTGGCTCCGTTCCAGTGCCGCGACTAAGGAGGATCGGGATGAAACTGCATTTATTGGTTCTGTTCGTTCTGCTTTCAACGGCGATGCTCGTGGGCCAAACGTTTCGTGGCACAATCCTGGGCTCCGTGACCGACCCCTCCGGAGCATTCGTAGCCGGAGCGACAGTCAAAGTGCGCAGCGAGTCCACTGGGCTGGAGCGCACGACCGTAACCAGTGGGGACGGCAGTTACGTCGTCTCTGAGTTGCCCATCGGCACATATTCTGTCACCGTCTCGCTGACTGGCTTCCAAACCGCAGTCACCAACAACGTCGCAGTGGACGTGGCCACCGAGCGGCGCGTGGACGCGCAGTTGAAAACCGGCCAAGTGACGCAGACGGTTGAGGTCTCCGGCGGAGACCTTCCCCAGATTGAAACCCAGACCAATGAGCTGGGAGGTGTGCTGACGAGCAAGGGCGTTGAAGATATGCCCATCAACGGCCGCGACTACACGAAGTTGATCTACTTGAATCCCGGTGTCGCAGGTTCGCCCGATCAGATCACGGACTCGCCGGGATCGTTTGGCGAGTTTTCGATGAACGGTGCGCGCGGACGCTCTAACAATTACCTGCTCGATGGCACCGACATGAACGACGGGTACCGCAACGACCCCGCCATCAACCAGGGCGGTGTGTTCGCCGTTCCGTCCGCCATTCTTCCCATCGGCGCTGTCGCCGAGATGAAGGTGCTTTCCAACTTCCAGCCCGAGTATGGACGCAACGCCGGCGCCGTGGTCAACATCGTGACCAAGAGCGGCACGAACGCTCTGCATGGAGAACTGTTCGAGTATTTCCGTAATGACGCACTTGATGCGCGCAATTACTTCAACACGACAGCCCTGCGGGCGCCCTTCCACAACAACCAATTTGGCGGCTCGCTCGGCGGTCCGATCGTGAAGAGCAAAACCTTCTTCTATGCGAACTACGAAGGTCAGCGCGAGAGGGTGGGAACGGTGACGCTCGCCTGCGTGCCGGATCCGGCTCAGATCGCAGCTGACGAAGCAGCGAACGGGGCCGCGAACCCTGTGACTGCGGCTATGCTGAAATTCTGGCCGGCACCGAATATTCCGGGCACGTTCGGAAACCCCAGTGCACCTGGACTTGGGGAAGATACCGGGTGCCCCGCCGGTCCCAACGCCTCGTTGATCACGCCTTCGTACAACAACCTCAGCAGCGTGATCGGAAAGATCGACCACAATTTCAACCAGAACAACATTTTGACCGGCCGCTATTTCTTTGGCGACAGCACCCAGGCCTTCCCGCTAGCCCTGACGGCTTCCGGCGGCCAGCTCCCAGGCTACAACACCATTACGCCGACCCGCGTCCAGTTGGTCTCTCTCTCGTACGTGCACACGATCGGCACCAATAAGGTGAATGAACTGCGCTATGGATGGAACCGGTTCGCGGAAGGATTTTTTTCCCAAGACCAGAGTTTTCACCCCAGTTCGATCGGGCTTTGCGCCGCAAGTTCACTGGCGGAATGCCAGGGCTCCGGTCCGCACGATTCCGGCCTGCCGATTACACTCGTCTCGGTGACGCCGAGTGGAGCCAGCAGTTTCTTCGCCCAGCCCGGCTCTACCTCCGGCGATCCTCGGCAACGCGTCGATACCAACAATCAGTTCATCGAGAGTTTCGCGTGGAAAATCGCCAAGCACGACATCAAGATGGGTTTTGAGTTCCGCCGCACCAGCATCGAACAATACTTCGACAAGTATTTCCGGGGGAGACTCAAATTTTCGAACTTGAGCGCGTTTCTCGAAGGCGATCCGGAGGGTGGTGCATTTGGCAGCCTCCAATACTCGGGGAATTCCAGACGACATACGTTCGAAAACGGCTACGGCCTTTACCTGCAGGACAGCTTTCGTCTGAAACCACGTATCACAGTGAACTATGGGTTGCGGTGGGACTACTACGGCGTGGTGCAGGAGAAAAACAACCTGTTCTATAACTTCCTGGTGAGCAGCTTTGATCCGGTTTTGGATACCGGTAGCGGCGCGCTGGCCCAAGTAGGCTCTCCCGGACTGAGCGGTCTCTACCAGCCCGATTACAAGAATTTCTCGCCCCGCGCCAGTATTGCCTGGGATGTGACAGGGAAAGGCCGAACCGTGGCTCGCGCCGGATGGGGTCTCTTCTATGACGCCTTCTCGCAGGATATCTTCCTGGGTCACCTGCCTTACCCGGCCTATTACGCCCCGGGTCCGGCATATGCAAACTTTGGCGCGGATCCGATAACCTCGGCGGGACTCAACATTACGCCGAGTAACCCTACCGGCGCGATCAACCCTGGCGGTGTTTTAACCCCCGTTTACACGCCCGCTTCCTCCAATTGCGTTATCGTCGAGTGCGACATTTTCGCGGTCGATCAGCACATCAAGACGCCCTACATGGAGAACTACAACATCAACATCCAACAGCAGATCACCAACAAGACCACGCTGCAGGTGGGCTATGTTGGGTCGCAGGGCCACCGGCTCTTCCGCTTCTACGACATCAATCAGCCGAACCAGGATGCGATCTGGAGAAGCGATTGCGCCAGTTCGACGATTGGCATTGGCTTTCAGCCGTGTCCCGCAGGAACGATTCAGGACTTCGCTGTGCCGCGTCCATATGGCGCCGCTGGCGTAGGTGCTTTTTATATCTTTCAGGAAAAATCCACCGGGCAGTCGAATTACAACTCACTCCAGGTCAGCTTCAGGGTCAACGGCTGGCGCGGCATCACTTCAGCGCTCAACTATGTGTATTCGAAGTCCCTCGATAATTCGAGCGACCTCGAAGACTTCGTTGTTAACGCGGCGCAGCCGCAAGATAGCAACAACCCGCAAAGAGAATACGGACCGTCAAACTTCAACATTCCCCAGCGCCTGACCTGGGTGTTTAGTTACGAGCTACCGAACCGGGGCGGGAGCATGCGGCAGCTCAAGAACGGCTGGGGCTTCGACAGTACAGTGTCGCTGCAAAGCGGCCAGCCCTTCACCCTGAATTACAATGCCGAGGATGATTACAGCGGGGGCGGCGAAGGCTATGACCGACCGGACGTGGTCGGCCCCATCGTCTACCACAAACGCAATCCCGCGGACTACATCGACCTCACGTCTTTTGCCATGCCTTGCACAATAACGGCGTTGGCGCTGGCAAACCCCAGCGGCTTTGCCTCCGATTGCGTGCCCGGCACGCGGCACTACGGCGACCTCGGGCGCAACTCGCTGGTCGGTCCAACCTACAAACAGTGGGATTTCGCGCTTTACAAGGACACGGCCATCACGGAACGCGTGAAGATGCAACTGCGGGCGGAATTCTTCAACATTCTGAACCATCCCAATTTCTCCAGTCCGCTGCTCCCGAATTTCATTGCGGACCCGGCGTCGAACCTCGGCCCCTGCGGGTGTGGTTTCCAGGTGGTGGGGAATCACGAAGTTGGCGGCCAGCCCGCCTTCCCGGCCTTAAATGTCCCCGCGAATCCTGGGTACCACATTACCGCCACCGGCGACGTTGGCATCGGCAATCCATTCCTTGGCGGAGGAGGACCGCGCGGCATTCAGCTGGCCGCCAAATTCACCTTCTAGCTTCGCAACTTTGCTTCTTTCGCGGCTGTATATCAGTCGAACTGCGAGGTCGATAGAATGCGCAGGTACAGACTCCTCTGTGCCATTCATCAGCGAGCGGAATTGGTGACAAGGCTCAGGGAAATGCAGTAACGCCTCTCAGGGAATGTGATCTTCTCAGTCTTGATGCTGTGGCAGCGTACCCCAGTCTACCGCGAACGTTTTCGGAACGGACTAAGCGCAAAGGAAACGATACTTGACGCCTTCAAGGAGCGAGTCGGCAGGTTCCGCTGGCTCTAAGCAGTCTTCTTCTCCTGCTGCGCCTTCAGCGAAACAGGCGCACCTATAACCTCGCCGGGCTCGGAATTGAACCCATTGTTGAGCGAACGCGGTTGCGTCCGCCAGTTCAATTCCTCCAACCGCTTTCGCATCGCCTCTCCGTACGTTTGGCGAGCATTGCAACGAGCACAGTCGGGATGCTGGATTCTCAGGAGGGACAACAGGTAGCACTTCAAATTCACGACCCACCTCGAAGGGAGATTCAGTCCACTCGCACCACGGGATATTGCGTCCCACGGCGGGAACTGATCTTTGAAGCGGCGACCTATTATGCCACACGACGGAGGTGTGATTTTCAATAAAGTTGGTTTTAAATTTCGATGCGCGGGAGATCGCGGAGCGGATCATGCGGGAGATTCGGCTGAGTGTCTGGGGAACGCGGCGAGAATTGAGTATCGCGACTCGATAGGCGCTGCCTGAAATCTCGAAGATCGGGGAACCAAACGAATCCTCGCGCCATTGGTCGCGATCAAGACAAGCGGCGAATTCCGGCGGTTCGTGTCGGAGCCTCAGTCCGTCAGGTGGGTCGAACAAGGCAGCAGCACCCGCTTAATCAGCGAGTATGACAAAGGAATCCGATCCCGATCAAGTGACCTCGGTTATCTGGCAAAAGGGGCTTGATCACATTCAAGAGCCACACCTTTCCCGCACAATGCTCTTGGAGGTATTTCATTTTGTGTTGCGGCTTGATTATGTGTCTTGTGTGTTAACCATCGTGTCTACAATTCTGGTTGGGCGGCGATGCTGGGAAGGCTGGGCGCTGGCTGCCCTCAATAGTGTAATTGTGTGCGTTATTGCGCTCAGAACAGATCAGTTAGGCTTCATTCCTGCGAATGTTTTCTGCATGGTGATGAGCGGAGTGAACTTGCGTGCATGGCGGAAGTTAGGAAGTCACCCTCCGGCCCTTGTTCGGTCCCCTTCTTCAGAAGCATAGCCTGACCTTTGATCTTGCGCCCGTCAACTCACTGCGGCGCGTGCTTTCTTGTACCCCGCGCTGAACTCGTGTTTGAGCAACAAATGCAAGATCGCCAGTGAGCGTTCAATTTTCCGTTTCTCTTCCCCTGAGCCGCTGCTATCCCCTGCCAATTCTCGCAGCCTCCCCGGAATAGCGTTCTCGGCAGGCCCGATCCGATCAAGCACCTTCTCGTTGTCTGGCTCCAAGACAACAGCCCGATAGAGTTGTGGCCAATTCACGTGGGTTTGCATCGGATTCATAAAGCACACCCATTCTTCTTCTTCTAAAAAGGTTGTATACATGTCGGGCTACACCGGAGAGCTAATCACGCAACACGAAATGCTGAAGCTCGGATTCACTCTTCTAGAAAAACCTTTTACCCGCACCGCGCTGTTGAACATCGTCCACGGCGTCTTAAGTGCACGCCCCGCTTGATGACGACGCGGCTGGTACCCGGAAATCCGTCCATCGGCGGCGTCACGCCGACGTAGCTTCATCGCCGTCTGCGCCAACCCAGCCACATGCCGAGCCCGATGCCCACGAGAATCGCTCCGGTCAGCTTCTTGCGGTCGGTAATCGGAACGAAACGGGTCTCTTGCTGGTCACTGATCTCTATAACGCCCACGGGAATAGCTCGTACTCCTCCACCCCCACCCCCTCCTTCGCCCCGAGCACTGGAATCGCCCACACCGCCAGCGCCCGCCCCGGCACCGTAGCCATACATTATTCTTGCTACTGGGATGACCGTCTTTCCGTGGGCCGAGATGGGTTCGCCGTAGATGGCTTTCACGCTCGCTTGGCTGAGAATGCTTTCCTTCAATGACTGCAGGAGGGCTTGGGTGCTCATTTCAGAACTCCTTGTAAGGCAACTATTATCCTCCTACGGCGGGCGGGATTCGATGGACGTGTTCTCCATCGCTGGAAATCCCTTAAAAGTTTTAGATTCGCAATTCACCAGCGGATCGACTCGGATGCTGCAGCTGGATCGGCCCCAAGTTCAGGGCAATTTTCGTGATGTGCATATCGGTCATCGTTAGCCCCTTCTGAAAAGGTAGGACACACCCATCGCGGGGTCATTCGGGCGCACTGCTCCGACATACAGGATGGCGGTCAAGACACGGTAAACCGTCGAACCCAGCGGGGCGCTTCGCTTTTCTTCGTCAGTAGCGGACGGTGGTGGGACCTGCTTGAATTGCCAACCCCGGAGTTTGGCGGACGGTCCAGCAAGGAGCAATACACGGAATCCTGTACGCCGCAAGAGTCGTGCGTTCCTTCCCAAGGAAAGCGGACAAAATTACAGGCAAGCCTCTCACCACCTTCCGCCGCCACAAAGACTTAGCACTTTGGCAAGGGACATGCTGTTTGAAATAAAAAGTGCTCTCCCTCTTGGAGGCGCAGAATGGTTGAACGCAACCAAAAGGATTGGCGCGAACTCTGTACTGCTGTGGTGAACGAGACGGACTCTAACGAGCTCAAATTTCTGGTTCAGAAGTTGGTTGAGGCGTTAGACGCGGGTCGCCAGAACAAGCGTCATTCCATTTGTTCGCTTGACGCAATCGCAACGAATCGGGAAGCCGCCAAGGAGGTTCTCTATGGAGGTTCTCTAATGGGTGACGCTTTGCGAATCACAGTCGAAGAACTGCAAAGGCGAATCGAAGCGGGAGAAGACTTCACGGTGATTGACGTGCGCAACCCCAACGCTTGGGCGGAATCGGACACCATGCTGCCAGAAGCGATCCGAGTGCCGTTGGACACTCATTGACCGGCTTTTGGTGCAAAAACATCCCCTTGGGAACGTCAATGAGTGAAATTGATTCCATAACAATGTCGGCTCCCACGCCCGGGTAGACTTTGGTAGTACCAACCAACCAAGGCCCGGGAGAAAGGAGCCGAACGATGATCATTATA